>VFQN01003618.1_pt1 | contig 21757 bp, 28 predicted proteins | sample 3512371 | NCBI WGS metagenome assembly VFQN01 (sample SAMN10412370, study PRJNA504923) | tailings metagenome | isolation source: Replicate 2 from Balatoc abandoned mine | place: Philippines: Itogon, Benguet | collected 2017-08-28
CGCCGCCGCCGCCACCGCCGCCGCCTCCACCGCCGCCGCCGCCACCGCCGCCGCCTCCACCGCCGCCGCCGCCACCGCCGCCGCCGGAGCCGCCAGCGCCAATCATTCCGATCGTGCGCCCTGAGGTCCCAGGCCATGTGATAGCGCCGCTCGTGGCCCAGAGGATGGGCTTGATGACCATGGGCACTTTCCACCAGAGGCGTGGCGACCAGTCACTTTTGATTGGCGACGGTGCCTTGATCTATTCGGCCGCTGGGCCGCAGGGCGCCGACGTGCCTGCGGATGGCGTCCGCCCGCCGCCCATCATCTGGGGCCGCGTCTTCGGCGCGGACAGCGATCTCGGAGCCAACGCGACGCTCAATGTCGGCGGCTTCGAGATCGCGCCGGCCTTCGATGGCCGATATTGGGGTCTGCAGGCCGGCACCGACATCGCCGCCATCGAGCACGACAATGGCCATGTGGACCGCTTCGGCCTGTTCTATACGCATGCAGAAACGTCAGGAGATATCAGCGGCAACATATTGGGTCGCCTGGAACTGCAGGCGGGCAGCCTCGATCTTTCCGAGGACAGCATCGCTGCCTATTGGACCCATACATCGCCCAACGGCTGGTATGTCGACGCCGTCGCGAAATACGGCTGGCTCGACGGTTCCAGCCAATCGCAGCGTGGGATCGGAGGGGACGTCAAGGGCACCTCCTTCGCTGCTTCGATCGAGACCGGCCTGCCTTTTGTGATCGCCGAGGGTTGGGCCATCGAACCGCAAGCCCAGCTGATCTGGCAGGACATCGACTTCGACGACAGCAGCGACCGTTTCTCCGCGATCTTCCACGACAATTTCGACTCGTGGACCGGCCGCTTGGGAGCACGCCTGGAGCGCAGCAAAGGAGCGCTCCTGGCGCATGTCGGTGCCAACCTTTGGCACGGATTCGCCGCGACGCCGACGGTCACCTTCAACACCACGCCGTTGGTTTTGGAGACTGGCGGCACCTGGCTGGAGCTCAACGGGGGAGCTGCCTTCGAGTTCAACGACAAGGTCTCCGCCTTTGGCGACGTCAGCTATTCCTTCGATGTCGACGGCGCCGAAAACAATGCATTTGGCGGCCAGATCGGACTCAAGTTGAGGTGGTAGCCCGATGCATGTTTCAAGTGGAATGGAGAAAAGGGAAAAGAGTTTGCGCGGGAAATGGGAATAATGGCGCGTTTCTTGTAGGGTGGCCAGTTCTGCTGATGATGAGCCGCCGCATGTTTCTGTCGCAAGGGACATCTTGTTCGCGTGGTGTTGTTGATGAACCGATCCAAGGAGCGCAATCTCATGCATAGGCGTTTGATCGTAGGCGCGGCAGCAATACTGGCATCAACGACCTTGGCTGGTGCAAAAGCTCCCGCCGACATCGCCGACCTCGTGGGCGCTCGGGCTCCCGGTGCCGAGAGCGAGATGCAGAGCCGAGGCTACGTCGATATCAAGAACAACACATGGTGGAACGAAGACACCAGGACTTGCGTGCGCGTCCACGTCTCGCAGGGAAAGTACTCGGCGATCACCCAGGTCAAGTCTTCAGCCTGCGGACAGGACTCAGCCGCCGTCCAGTGCCCACCCGACCTGTCTCAGGCCGACTTGTACAAGCATCCGGGATGCAGCCTGTAGCATCGCGGAGGCGATGTTCGACCATCGCCGCGCGCGCCTGTGTCCGATTCGGCCCTGTGGCAAGCGTGGTGGCCGGCCGAAGCCGAGTTGTGCGCGGAGCTTGGCGCGCATTGCTCTCAACGGCAGGTATGCCAGGAGGTCTGGCGCAATCTGCATAGTATTCACGACGGCAAGCATCAAAATGGCCGACGCGAACAATCGCTTGGGTTGAAGTTTCCCCAAGGTCCAACTTCCCAGTTTGTCACGATCGCTGAAAGATGAGCGTGCAACTCTAGACTTCGATGCATCGGATGCCACTTACCGTGGCAACCAGCCGTTTAAGACGTGCCTATGCAAAGCAGCCACAGGGAGAGTTCCAGTGAAATTGAACGCTTGTTTATCCCGTCTGTCGCTTATCGCCGTGCTTGCCTGCGGCGTGGCATATCCTGCCTTGGCGCAGAGCCAAGACATACGAAAAGACGCCTCTGAGGCCACCAAGGCAGCGAACCAGAAGCTTTTGAACGAACTGCCATTTTCGGATACGTCCGACTTTGATGACGCCAAACGCGGGCTGATCGCCCCCTTGCCGAGCGCGTTGATCAAGGGACAGAGCGGCAACACGATCTGGAACCCGCAGCAATATTCCTTCATCACCGAAGGGGCGCCGGCGCCCGATACGGTCAATCCCAGCCTCTGGCGCCAATCGCAGCTCATCAATATCAGCGGCCTCTTCGAAGTCGCCGACGGCATCTATCAGGTGCGCAACCTCGATTTGTCCAACATGACCATCATCGAGGGCAAGGAAGGCATCACCGTCGTCGATCCGCTCGTTTCTGAGGAGACCGCCAAGGTCGGGCTGGATCTCTATTACAAGCACCGGGGGCAGAAGCCCGTCAAAGCGGTGATCTATACCCACAGCCATGTCGACCACTATGGCGGCGTGCGCGGCGTCGTCAGTGAAGACGACGTGAAGTCGGGCAAGGCCAAGATCTATGCGCCCGAGGGTTTCCTGGAGGCGGCCGTGGCCGAGAACGTCATGGCCGGAACCGCGATGAGCCGGCGCGCGAGCTACATGTATGGCAACCTGCTTCCACCGGACCCGAAGGGCCAGGTCGGCGCCGGACTGGGAACAACGACGTCGGCAGGGACGGTGACCCTGATCCCTCCGACCGACATCGTCACCAAGACTGGCCAGAAGGAAACGATCGATGGGCTGACCTACGAGTTTCTGATGGCCCCGGGCTCGGAAGCGCCGTCGGAGATGCTCTGGTTCATCGAAGAGAAGAAGGCGATCTCGGCCGCCGAAGACGCCACCCACACCCTGCACAACACCTATTCGCTGCGCGGCGCCAAGATCCGCGAGCCGCTGCCCTGGTCGAAATATCTAAACCAGGCGCTCCTGATGTGGGGAGACAAGGCCGAGGTCCTGTTCGCCCAGCATCACTGGCCGACCTGGGGCAAGGAGAATGTCGTGGAGCTTCTGGAGAAGCAGCGCGACCTCTACCGCTACATCAACGATGAAACGCTGCGCATGGCGAACCAGGGCATGACCATGCGCGAGATCGCCGAGGCTTTCAAACTTCCCGACAGCCTGTCCAAGTTCTGGGCGAACCGGGGCTATTACGGGTCGATCTATCACGACGTGGCCGCGACATATGTGCTCTATCTCGGCTGGTTCGACGGTAATCCTTCCACGCTGCACGCATTGCCTCCGGTCGATGCGAGCAAGAAATATGTCGAGTTCATGGGCGGCGCGGATGCCGTATTGCAGAAGGCCAAGGAGTCGTGCGGCAAGGGTGACTATCGCTGGGTGGCGGAGGTCGCAAACCATGTGGTCTTCGCCGACCCCAACAATCAGGACGCAAAGAAGCTGGTGGCCGATGCCCTGGAGCAGATGGGCTATCAGGCGGAATCCGGACCTTGGCGCAACTTCTACCTGAGCGGAGCCAAGGAACTCCGGGACGGCGTGGTGAAGGCCGGAACACCCAGCACCGCCAGCCCCGACACGATCCGCGCGATGTCGCTCAATCTCTTCTTCGACTATCTCGGGGTGCGTCTGAATGCCGAGAAGGCCGGGGACGCGCACATCACCCTCAACTTCGATTTCGGGGGTACGGACGGCAAATACCTCGTCGAACTCGAAAACGGGGTGCTGAACAATACGGCCGGCATACAGGCCGACAAGGCTGATGCCACGATCACCCTCGACCGCGCTTCGCTCGATGAGATCGTGCTCGGCGGGACCACGCTCGACAAGGCGGTTGCCGACGGGAAGGTCAAGATCTCCGGCGACGGCGCCAAGCTCGGCCAAGTGATGTCGATGCTCGATAATTTCGAGTTCTGGTTCAACATCGTTACGCCGTGACGGCATGGAAAGCTCGATGAAAAGCCCCGCCACAGCGGGGCTTTTCAACTCCGCATGCGCGAAGGCACGATGCGATGCCACCTCCATGGCTCCTATCGACGGAGTTCCAAGCATACCAACGCCGTCGGTTGCTGACAGGTCGGAACGATCTCAGCCGCAGCGGATCAGCATCCGTAACAGCCTAGCGTATTTCCGCTTTTCTCCGGATCGCGGAAATTCTCTAGCTCTTTCTTTTTGCGCAATTCCGGACGCAAAACCGCGGTGCACTTTTGCTGGAATTGCTTTAACGGAAATCGGCGGCGGTCAGGATGTAGGACGTGCGGCGCCCATAAGAATAGGCTTCGCGCGCGACATCGTGGATCGAGCTGCGCGCCGCGTCGAAAGCCGTGAGGCAATCCGCCTCTGACAGTTCCGTCCTGTCCGGCCTTGCGAGCGCGCCGGCCTCAATGAAGAACGGCACCTCGAACATGCCGTCATGGCCGATGAAGCGGACGGCATTGCGCGCTTCGTCGAAGCTGCGGCTCCGGTTGGGAAATTGCAGGGTCACGATCAGAATCCTCCATTGTGCTTTGTGTTTTGTACGAGCCTAAGGCGAGCAGTCAGGCTCCCCCGACCTTCGTGACGTCCCTCGTAGTTACGATTGAGGGACAACATGGCATTGGTTGCATCCGACCGGTTGAGGCCGGTCATGGTCCGGCCGCACGCATGTGCCGGAACGCCGGTGAAGACGTGGTAGACGGTCCAAGAACGATCCGCTTCGATGCGGCGCCCATAGTATGGATCCAAGAAGTCTAGGCCATTCGCGCCACGCTCATGCTCCCAGACGCCGATCGCGAGGACATTCGCCAGCTTTTCGATTTCGGTGCGGTCGTTCATGACAGGGTCCTTACTTCGCTCAATGCTTCGAGGACGCCGGAATAGAGCGCCGTGCCCTTCACGTCGGTGATTGTCATTGCGTCCGGTCGCTGCGGCATGTCGAGGGTCCGCGAAAGCTGCCGGGCAATCCCGATCGCGCTGTCGAGGTCGGTGGTTTCTGCTGTCTCGCGACCGACAATGGCATGCGCATCGTCAATATCGCGGATGCGGTAGAATTCGATCACGATCCTCATCGCCATCGCTTTCCGTTCTGACGAGATGACCGTCAGTACTTCCCCTTGCTGCCCGGGGTGTTGGCGTTTGCAGGCAGCTTGACCGGGTTGCCGAACGCGCTCGCAGCCTTGGGCGGTGCCTTGTCCTGCTTCGGCTTCCTGGTCTCGCGATTGCTTCGTTTCTGTCCTTTAGCCATGGCCGAATGTCCTTTCGAGGAGTGAGGGACCGAGTTGCGCGATGCCGACCGGCTCGAGACTGTCCTGTGTCGCCACCCGTTCATAACGTTCGTCGTCGTTGCGGATGCGGTATTGTGGGGAGTTCCCGCGCGGAGGAAGCGTGCCGGTGATGTGGTAGATATCGGCGGGCAGAGGAACCCTTCCGAACCCGCCCTTCAACCGGACTGCCTGTCCAATCGCAAAAAGGTGGGCTGGGGCCTCGCGGCGCGATTGACGGGCATTTCGTTGCCCGATGGTTGCCGTGTTCATGGTTCTTTCCGATCCCTTTCGAGTGCGGCATCGAGTTCCGCGGGGCGCACAGGCACCATCTGATGCGTCTGACCATCCGTGCCGATGTCGGGCAGGTGGAGGAAGGCGCCGACACGTCGCCAGGTGATGTGGGACAAGACCTCGATCAACTCCTCGTCTTGATCGACCCGATAGTCCCCAGCCGGCTGGGGGGCATCGAAACCGGGTAGCAGGAAGGGTGAAGAGAAGCGGACGACGGTCTGCGTGGTGCGTGTTGTCATGATTGCGTATCTCCGCAGGGGTACCAGCAGGTGCCGCCTGCATCGTCCCCTCCGAACCGGAACGATCCCAGGCTGCCAGTACATCCGTGGTCAGCGCCGGGTTCATGCAGGTTCGAACGGGCAGCACGCACGCCGCATTGGCGCCGTGCATTTGCTATCGGAAATTCGGTGATGAATGGCGGGTCTCTGACACCGCTAAAGCCAAGCCGGCCAAATCTACGTCATCCACATATACGCTCTCGTCGAGATAAAAACAAGGCGCATCCAAGTTTTATTTCGAGGCGGGAATAAAAAGCCTTTTATCAAGATGTATAAGAAACGCCCCGTTTGGGGAAAAACCGTCTGATCCACGGGAGAAATTCGAGAGAAAATCTGAGATCCGTTTTCTCAGATATTTTCCGACGCTCAAGAATTATTTTTGGCACTCCTATCATCGAAGTGCCAAAGGCGCTATGTTGACGAGGTGGTCGCTCTACGCGCCGACCTCAGAAAGTACCTCCATGAAATTTCGGCCACTCCACGACCGCGTCGTCATCCGGCGCGCGGAAGGCGATTTGAAATCCAGGGGCGGGATCATCATTCCCGACAATGCCAGGGAGAAACCGCAGGAAGGCGAGGTGATCGCCGTCGGTCCGGGCTCGCGCGACGAAAACGGCAAGCTGGTCCCTCTCGACGTCAAGGCCGGCGATACGATCCTGTTCGGCAAATGGTCGGGGACCGAAGCCAAGGTCGATGGAGAAGACCTTCTGATCATGAAGGAGGCCGACATCCTGGGCGTCGTCGAGAAGACGGGAGCTGCTGCCAAGAAGGCCGCCTGACTTCCCGCAATCTCAAGACCGAACTGGACGAACACCATGTCTGCCAAAGAAATCAAATTCTCCACCGATGCACGCGACCGGATGCTGCGCGGTGTCGAGCTGCTGAACAACGCCGTCAAGGTGACGCTGGGGCCGAAGGGCCGCAACGTCGTCATCGACAAGGCCTATGGCGCGCCCCGCATCACCAAGGACGGCGTCGCCGTCGCCAAGGAGATCGAGCTTTCCGACAAGTTCGAGAATATGGGCGCGCAGATGGTGCGCGAGGTGGCCTCCAAGACCAACGATCTCGCCGGCGATGGCACCACGACCGCAACCGTGCTTGCCGCATCGATTCTGCGCGAGGGCGCCAAGCTCGTCGCCGCCGGCATGAATCCGATGGACCTGAAGCGCGGCATCGACCTCGCCGTGGCGGCTGTCGTCAAGGACATCCGGGAGCAGGCCACGAAAGTGAAATCCTCGGACGAGATCGCTCAGGTCGGCACCATTGCCGCCAATGGCGACGCTTCGGTCGGCGCAATGATCGCCAAGGCTATGAAGAAAGTCGGCAATGAGGGCGTCATCACAGTCGAGGAAGCGAAGACCGCCGACACCGACCTCGATGTCGTCGAGGGCATGCAGTTCGACCGCGGCTATCTCTCTCCCTATTTTGTCACGAATGCCGAGAAGATGCGGGCGGAGCTGGAGGATCCCTATATCCTCGTCCACGAGAAGAAGCTCGCCAATCTGCAGGCATTGCTGCCGATCCTCGAAGCCGTGGTGCAGTCGGGAAGACCGCTGCTGATCATCTCCGAGGATGTCGAAGGTGAGGCGCTGGCGACGCTCGTCGTCAACAAGCTGCGCGGCGGCCTGAAGGTCGCGGCGGTCAAGGCGCCGGGCTTCGGCGACCGCCGCAAAGCCATGCTGGAAGACATTGCGATCCTTTCCGGAGGTCAACTGATCTCCGAGGACCTCGGCATCAAGCTGGAGACCGTCACCGTCGACATGCTCGGCCAGGCAAAGCGCGTGACCATCGACAAGGACACGACCACCATCATCGACGGCGCCGGGGAAAAAGCCGCCATTTCGGCGCGCATCGCCCAGATCAAGGCGCAGATCGAAGAAACCACCTCGGACTATGACAAGGAAAAGCTCCAGGAGCGCCTTGCGAAGCTCGCCGGCGGCGTTGCCGTCATCCGCGTCGGCGGTGCTACCGAGACCGAGGTCAAGGAAAAGAAGGACCGCATCGACGACGCGCTGAACGCAACCCGCGCGGCAGTCGAGGAAGGCATCGTGCCGGGCGGCGGTGTGGCGCTGCTCAGGGCAAGGACGGCGCTCGCTACGCTGACCGGCGTCAATGCCGACGTCACCGCGGGCATCTCGATCGTGCTCAGGGCGCTCGAAGCTCCGATCCGGCAGATCGCCGAGAATGCCGGCGTCGAAGGCTCGATCGTCGTGGGAAAACTCACCGACGGCAAGGATCGCAATCAGGGCTTCGATGCGCAGACGGAAACCTATGTCGACATGATCAAGGCCGGGATCGTCGATCCTGCGAAGGTCGTGCGGACCGCCTTGCAGGATGCTGGCTCCATCGCAGCTCTTCTGATCACCGCCGAAGCGATGATCGCCGACATTCCCCCGAAGGGGCCAGCCCATGTGGCCGGAAACGGCGGCATGGGTGGGATGGGATACTGAAAAAAATTGCCTGAACCGTCGGCCGGCGCGGCCGGCGGAACCGAAACACAATGACAGGGAGAATTTCAATGGCCATGCAAAACAGCACCAAGACATCGATCTTCCAGCGCTATGAAAGCTACCAGCCGTCCAAGGCGATCCTCGTGTGGGCCTGCGTCGCCATGGCGGTGGCCACGATGATCATCGGATTCAGTTGGGGCGGTTGGGTGACGGGCGGCACCTCACGCGCCGCTGCCGCAACGGCAGGCGATGTTGCGCGCGGCGAACTGGCTTCAGCCATATGCGTCGAGAAATTCAGGGCCGGGCCGGATGCGGCAGCCAAGCTCGTAGAGTTCAAGGCTATTCCAGACAATTACAAGAAGCGCCAATTCATCGAGGCCGGCGGTTGGGCAACCATGCCTGGACAGACCTCTCCCGACAGGCGCGGTGTTGAAGGTTGTACCAGCGCTCTCGCCGCCTGACTCTCTGTCTAACAACAGTCGTGCGCTCCGTTGTGCGGTGCGCGTCCTATAGACAGCTTCCACTTTTCTCCGAATCGCGGAAGTCGCTTAACGCAATTCCGGACCTAACCAAATCTGTCGGAACAGGAGCATGTCGAATGATCTCTTATGAGAAAAAGACCGACCCGCAGCCATTGCCTAGGGAGGCCGAGGAAGATCGGATTGGGCAGGTCCGCAAGGCTGGTCATGGCAGCAGCGGCAAATCCCGACTGGGGACGCAAGGTGCTGTGGAAGGCTCATCCGGACATGAATCCGAACAAAGTGGATGAGCAGGACACTGTCGCCAACGACCTCGCGAAGATTCCCGCCCTGCTGACGATCAGCCCAACGCGCCCAAACTGAACCCGGACGTACTGTTTGCGGGTTCAAGCGCGGATGTGGTGGGCGACTGCCAGGATTACCTGTTCGCGGCGGGGATTCTTACAGAGAAGGTGAACCCAACACTCTCGTCATTCCCGAGGAGGGGCGCCTTCTTGTCGAAGATCAACGACTTCGACGAGACTGCAATCGAAGCCCTGCAACTATTGAGCTGTCAGGGTGCCGGCGGTTTTCCGGAACCCAATGCGCTTGCGCTGTCAAGCCGACTCCCGCTTCGACCTGTGGGGTCTTGTCACCTTCTGGCCCGTCGCTGTCGCAGGACTTCGTCCGTTCCGATCAGTTGCTTCGTCCCACCGGGGATCGAGGTGGACACGACGGCCGGTGGATCGCTCGCGGGAAAGGTATCTTCCAGGCCGGACTGAAGCTGCTCCTCCAAAGTATGCGCTTCCTCGGATCGGCCCTCGGTTCGCCGGCCCTTGATGTCCTCGCATGCCTTCTTGGAATCTGGGGAGAGCCTTACGTCCTTCGTGGCGGAAACCAACAACTCGACTGCGAATTCCTTCATGGCTTCGAAGTCGGTTCTGTCGTCGTCCATCCGCTCGATAAGGTCCGTCATCGCCTTTTCGTAGCGCGCCAGTGCTTCTGGTCCCTCAGCATGGCACAGGCGGCGAAGGGCCTCGCGAAGCAGCAACGGGCCGAAGTGTGCAGACGAAGCGAGCCTGAGCTGTTCAATCTTGTTGCTGTCGGTGGAATGAAGCATCGTCAGCCTCCATTATGCGAGGCACAACTCAACTGTGGCGGACCGGTTCCATCGAGCCGGTGGAAAGCGATAGCGGCGCAAACGTCCGAGGCCGGACTATGGCGTGTCGCTCGAAAGCCGATTGCTGACTTCGACCAGATTGCCGTCCGGATCGTTGAAATAAACCGACAGGATTTTTCCCGTTGCTCCGGCCCGCTCGCCGGGACCGTCGACGATATCGATATCGTGGCGCTTCAGGTGCCGGATGACGGTATCCAGAGGCGTATCGGTCAGCAGACAGAAATTGCCGCTGCCCGGAATGGTTTGACGGGCGATATCCGGCGACAGGCTCGCATCCTGGAGACTGATCTTGTTGGCGCCGAAATGCAGTGACCACTTGCCCGGCCGCTCTTGGCGCGCTTCCATGTGTAGGATGTTCTCGTAGAAGCGGCGGGTGGCGGCGACGTCCTTGACGCAGAGCACGATATGGTCGAGCGATCGCATTTTCATGTGCCCACCATAAGCTTGCGGTGGGCAATGCGCGAGTTCCGGTAGACTGCCTCGACCGGATGCGGTGGAGGCTGGATGCCGACCCGGCATGCCAGCCTCATGCTCGCAAGCCCGAACGTCAGCACATCCAGGCGATTTACTTTCGCCTCAATGAGCGTGGGTCGCGCGGACACTCCAACGATCTTGTCGATCAGCCGTAGGGCGACATGCACTGGCGCCGTGGTCCATAGTTCGGTTGGAACGTGTTGTCGGACGCCCGGTACGAGCGATACCGATCGTAGCACCATTCGACATGAGTGTTGCCGGCAGGCCTGACGGCCGGCTGGCTCAGCGCTCCGCCGACGATCGCACCGAGTGCGAAAGCTGCCGGCGGGAACCACCAGCCATTGTATTCATGATAGCCGGGCCGATGGTCGCGATAACCGCGATGGCCGTGCCAATAAGCGTTGTCGCCGCGGCGTTCCCAACGATCGCGATCGCGGCGTCCGTCACGCCTATCGTAACGGTCGCCGTCGCGATAGCGCCTGTCGTAACGGTGCGATCTGAAGTTCTCGCTCTGCACCTGGATCACTTCGGGCGATGCCGCCGGCGCTGCCGGCGCGGCTATGGGAGCGGCCATCGTCGGCGCCGATGTAGCCAGCACAACCGAGATTGCCGCAGCCGCGCAAAGAGATGGATTGAAGCGTTTCATAACTGGCCTCTGGTCTGGTTCCGATCGATGTCAACGAGCGGCCGGCACAATCGTTGCGAGAATTCTTGCCAGCGCGCGGCCAGGGGTGGCGCCCCAAAGAAGACGCGTGGAGAAGCGGCTTGCGGCTGGGGCACCGTCGATAAGATTGACCCAACGGACCACAGTGGGGCGTCGCCATAGCGATCGGCAATGGCTGCGAGACGGGGTGAAAGTCCGGCTATGCCCACCGAGCTAGCGCTTCTCCACGAGGCTGGCGACATAGGCGAGGCGGTCGTCGATCCTACGGTCAATGGTCATCGCCAGGATGAATCCAACGGCCGCCATGAAGACTATCATCGTTATCGTCGACTTCATCGCGCGCCTCTCGCGTTACGGTAAGCCTTGGCTGCTTCAGGCCGGCGCCGAGGGCGGCGCAGCTGAAGGCGATGCAGGGCCCCAACGTCGATCCGAGGGGTTCTGTTCCGATGCCGCGGCAGGGGCGAGACGATCAGCAGGGAACCAGAACCGCCCGATTGTGTTTGAGAGGCGGAGAAAACGAAGTTGGACCGTTCCAACTCAGACACTGCTGTCGCCCGCGCGTCCATGCGGACAAGCAAGGGACGTTCCAGCACTTCGAATAGAAACATCGTGCGTTCCGAAAAATCGGATACGATTTTCAAGCCGATGCGATAGCCAGCCCATGCGCCAGCCCCCCATACGTGACAAGGACAACGCCCTCCAGTGAAACGGGCGACCACGGGCGAACGAGAAGACCACCAAAGATGCCTACCGGTTCAAGGATAACCCCTATCCTGGATCCAAAGGTGCCGTCAGCGGTACGACACGCAGCCACCGTCTTTCTGTGCAAGCATGTGGACATTCGCGCAATATCGACCTCCGAGGCGGTCGATGCCGTCCGCGCCGATGTTCCGGACTGCAGAATGTCCGACGCAGCGATCGAAAGATATGTCGCGATGACCGCGATCGAGCAGGGATATGTCATCCTGTTCGATCGGCGAGGCCGGCACCATAGCACATGGCGCCCCATCGCGCTTTTTGGCCGCTGAACGGTTTGACTTGCGCGCGACGATGCTGAAGGATCGGCCCTATTGGACTGCTATTGGCGTCCTTGGCGATTACCGCGGCTGATAATCATCAAACCAGAATGACTGATGGCGTCGCAAGATAGTTCCCACCGACGGCAATGGAAAATGCGATGTCATGACGATGCGGCCACTGTCCGAGCAAGCCTCCAGAAATCCCCACCGCGTCCGACGTGCCTGATCAGGGTTCGTGTCGTACCGAAAGTTCCAGTCGGGATAAATGCATTGCATGGGCCAGTGCATGAGATCGCCGGAAAACACTGCCTCTATGCCCTGAGATCTCAGTCCGATAGCTACGTGCCCTGGGGTGTGGCCCGGCGTCGGCTCCAGCCACACTTGGTCATCGAGTTCATAGTCCATATCGACAAGCACAGCCCGACCTGCCTCGACGATTGGCAGTACATTCTCCTGATAGGTCGGTTGGTCGGCATCCGCGTAAGCCGTCTGTGCGGCCTCGAACTCACGCCGCGCCATGATGTAGCGGGCGTTAGGGAATGTCGGTATCCAACGCCCATCCACCAATCGTGTGTTCCAGCCGCAATGGTCGACATGAAGATGGGTGCACAACACATAGTCTATCTGCTCCGGAGAAACGCCAGCATTCGCCAGCCGCTCCAAGAAGGTACCGTCATTGCGGTGATGCCAATGCGGGAAGTCTGCGATCGTCTTGTCGTTGCCGACGCAACCGTCGACCAGGATGGTGTGGCGCCCGGTACGAACGAGAAAGCTCTGGATGGGAAGAATCACCCGGCCTGTGGCTGGCGATATGGACCGGGGCTTGAGCCAATGGAGATGGGGTTCGAGTGCCTCGTCGGTGCAGTCGGGGAACCATTCCGATGGCGTCCGCAAAGGGTCGCACATCTCTAGTATTCTGGTTACCCGAATACCCCCGATTCTCCAGTCATCCATCGATGCGATCCTTCTTCGATCAAGGGACGGATCGATAGATACAACATTTGCGGCCATCTGGCGTCAGGCATCGCGCCGCGCTTTCAATCGGATACCGGGCGTTCGATAATAACCGCTAGTAGTGAGCAGTTGCGTTCGAGCGGCATTATTGACGAAACGCAAACAGGTCGGCGTCCGGATCATGCCCATCCCGAAGCAAGGTGGCGATGAGCTGCGACGCGATCTGCGAGTAGGCGATGCCGTTTCCGCCGTAGCCCAGCACGGCGAGGACACGAGGGTGCCCCGGGACCTTGCCGATCAGCGGCAGGCCGGTGGGGGTCGTGCCGAACGAACCGGTCCAGGTGTAGGTTGGCGTGGCGTCGATCCGCGGAAACAGCGCCGCAAGCTTTCTGCTCAGCCGGGCCGACTTCATCCCGATCAGATCGTCCCGCCTGCGTTCGTCCGCAAAGTCCTCGTCTTCCCCGCCGCAGACGACGCGCCCGTCTGACGTCGTGCGGACATACAGATAGGGATCGGCCGCCTCCCAGATCATTGCTTCGCTCGGCCAGAGATTGCGCCGTTGGGGCCGTGTTGCGATGGCCCAGGTCGAAATGATCCTGTGACCCACCGACGGCGCCGGGTCGATCAATTCATACCCGGTCGCCAAGACGACGTGCCGGGCAGAAATCGTCGGGCCCTCTCGGGTGGCAACGACCACCTCGTCCCGGCTGTCCGCTATGGCAACCGCTTCAACGGGAGCATAGAGGCGAACCCCTCGTTCAACCGACTTCAGGAGCAGCCTTCGGGTCAGCTTCGCTGGATCGAGTACGAGGCTTCCCTCGCTCAGGATCGCCCCCTCCCTGTCTATGCCAAACTGGTCGGCCAGGGCCTTCCGTGGGAGATAGCGCGAATAGAGGCCGATCGACCTGCGCAGGGATGCTTCGACACGAAGGTCGCCGGCCTTGAGCTTTGGGCCCGCCAGATACAGTGATGCCCGCGGCGCCATTCGACATTCGATGCCGAGATCGGCGATGCGGGCACGCAAGCTCACCACCGAGAGCAGGGACCGCTGCCATGCACGCGCGGCCCTTTCCCGACCCAGACGTTCCGCCAGGAGCAGCACCGGCTGATCGATTTCGAACAGCACCAGCGCGGTGGTGGCCAAGGTCGATCCCTGCCCGGCTCCGCGCCGGTCGATCACGGCGACGTTGTGGCCATCTGCCGAAAGCGACTCGGCAAGCATGGCGCCGCTTATGCCCATGCCGACGATCAGCACGTCGGTTTTGATGTCCCGGGATAGTTTCATGGTGGGGACCGTAGGAGCGCGATAAGCGCTCCAAACCGACCGTCCCGATCTCAAATCCAGTGCGCGGTCCATGTTGAGCTGCGGTGAGTTGGCGGGCCGAAACCCGGATGGAATGAAAAAGGTCGTTGTTCCTTCGAACCCACAGTGGCGAAGGAAGTTCCGGATGCAGTGATGAACAGTAAATCGCTGGAGGATCGGTCCTATCCGGAGCCCTCGTTTTCGGGCGGCACCGGCCCCAGTGTATCCGCTACGACTGCGCCGCGTTTGCCCATCGGACGCGGTCGGCCGATCGTGGTATCCCGTGCCGTCTGATGCTCCATTTCCGCGTTCAACTCGGCGCCTACGAGCAGGACGACGACGGAAATCCATGTCCACAGCATCAAGCCGATGACGGCGCCGAGGGAGCCATAGGTGGCGTTGTAGTTGGCGAAATTCTGGAGGTAGAAGGAGAAACCGGCGGAAGCCGCGATCCAGATGATCGTCGCCAGTGCGCTGCCCCATGAAACCCAGCGCCATTGCGCATATCTGCGGCTTGGGCCGTAGCGGTAGAGGATCGAGACTCCGATGGCCGTCAAGATCAGGATGATCGGCCAACGCATCGCCGCGAGAATTGTCGCGGAGAATTCGTCGAGATGCAGCATGGCCAGGGCGGCAGGGACGACGCCGAGGACGACGATCAGTCCCGTCGCAGCGCCCATGGCGCCCAAGGTGAAGGCGAAGGCCATGAGGTTGAGGCGAAGGAACGAGCGCTTCTCGCGTTCCTCATAAGCGATGTTGAGCGCCTCGAAGAGCGACTTGATGCCGTTGTTTGCGCTCCAGAAGGCGATGGCGAGGGCGACGACAAAGCCGATGGTCAGAGCGCTGTGATCCTCCGACGCGAGACTGTGAAGCTGGCCGCGGATGATGCCGAGGCCATCGCTAGGTAGCAGACCTTCGAGAAGCGCGACGTGATCGGCAACGGTGGCCGGGTTGGCGAAGAAGCCGTAGAGCGAGACGAAAGCGGCAAGCGTGGGGAAGAGCGCCAACAGAAGATAATAGGTCACGCCGGCGGCGATGAGCGTGATGCGGTCTTCATTGGTTTCGTGCCACACGCGCCAGAGAATGTCCCGCCAGCCTTTCCAGGGAATCTCCGATGGAACAGCGGCCATCCGGCCGCGATCCTTCTCGTGGATATGCCGGCCTTCGCTTTCGGCACCCTCTTGGAAGTCGTCCGTTCGATCTGACATCCCAGGCATTTGCACGCTAATCGGCCGGACGGGAAAATGTTCCGCTGCGCGCCGGCACGATCGACGGCCGGAGCGAGATCTATCGGGGGCTCTGCCGGGCTGATCACATTTCGCATTTCATTCGACCTTGGCCGGAACCGATGGTCGAATGTTGGGTTAGGCCGATCTGACCCAACAGGGAGGCCCAGTGATGGACCACAGCAACCACACCAGACTCACCGAAGCGGAACTCACCCCTTCCATCCTCGAAAGTGCAACGGTCTACGGGCCGGGCGATGAGGAGATCGGCTCGGTTTCACATGTTCACGGAAGCGGCTCCGCCAGCCGGGTCGTGATCGATGTGGGTGGCTTTCTCGGCATAGGCGCCAAGCCGGTAGCCGTTTCTGCTTCTCAACTGGACTTCATGCGCGACGAGGACGGCGACGTTCATGCCGTCACGACATGGACGAAGGAAGAGCTCGAGGACATGCCGGAACATCGCGACTGACCATCGGAAAGAGGAACAGACCAATGCCACGCGGCGACAAATCCAAATACACGGACAAGCAGGAAAGAAAGGTGGACCACATTGCCGAAGGCTACGAAAAGCGCGGCGTTTCCGAGAAGGAGGCCGAGCGGCGCGCCTGGGCCACGGTCAACAAGGACGACGGCGGCGGAAAGAACCCGGGCGGCTCCGGCCGTGGCAAGGACACCGGCCACCCGGCCGCACACAAGGGCGGCGAAAAAGGCGGCCATGCTTCCGCTTCCCGATCCAGGGAGGAACGGTCTCAGTCGGCGAAGAAGGCAGCCGCCACCAGAAAGCGAAACGCAGAACACCGTGCTCATCAGTGAGCGCCCACTTGGGAAAACAAGGAGAGCAAGATGCCCGAAGCAAAAAAACTAGAGGACCTCTTTCACGAGACCCTGAAGGATATCTATTACGCCGAACGCAAGATCCTCAAGGCACTTCCCAAGATGGCGAAGGGAGCGCAATCGAAGGAATTGAGAGACGCGTTCGAAAAGCACCGGGACGAAACGGAAGGCCATGTCGAGCGCCTGCAGCAGGTCTTCGAGATCATCGGCAAGCGCGCCCAAGGCAAGACGTGCCAGGCAATTGAAGGAATCCTGGAAGAGGGCGAAGAGGTGCTCGACGAGTTCAAGGGGTCACCCGCGCTGGATGCTGGACTGGTGTCGGCCGCGCAGGCCGTAGAGCATTATGAGATCACCCGCTACGGTACGCTCAAGCGTTGGGCCGAGGAGCTCGGCATGAAAGATGCCGCGAAGCTGTTCGACCAAACCCTCCGGGAGGAGGCAAAAACGGACGAAGCCCTAACGGGAATCGCCGATACGGTCGCCAACCGGAAAGCGGCTTGAATATCGCGAATAAACCTCAGGGCGCTCCGCGCGATGTGGAGCGCCCGTCTCTGGCGAAAACAGGCTCATGCGCGTGACCGGTCACAGTGGCAGAGTACGTCGTGCTTCATGGATCGGCGTAAGCCTTTCCCATGGTAGAGGGCCTTCGGGACACGTGCTCTAAACTCGCCCTGCGCGCCTGCGCGTCATCCAGATGTAACCGCCGATAAGCAGTCCGGCAGGAAGGCCGAGCACGGCCACGGGGGCGGGGACGGAACGGCTGATCTTCTTTGCCTGGCCGGGCGGCACCGGCTTCTTGTCTGCGAAGCTCGGTGACGACAGCAGGACCGCCACAGCCGCGATGGGCAAGATCGTTTTCAAACGCATTCTTCAAGGCCTCCCTTTCAAGGAAGCCCCAAGCCCAACACCAAAATCTACTTTGGAATAGGATCGGCAATCAGCTGACCGATAGGCGAATACCCATCACCCAATAGGTGCAATAGAAGATCCTGGCTCTATCGACCAAGAAAAGATCGGCAATCTGCGCCAGGTCAGTAAGGTGGGGAGTAGTGAATTTCCGATGGAGGGCTTTGCTCCGGGATGAAATCAATTGCGATAGCGACTAGGTGGATTCGTTTCATTAACGGGTCAGAATAAGTTTCTGACGCGCCAAAGCAAAGGCGTGTGCCGCGTAGCGGTCGATAGTCTGGTCGAGCCGGCGCTGTCGTGTTCCAAACGAATGGCCGATCATCATGGACGCTGCGTGCCGGGAATGCTTCGCGCCAAGTTTCGTAGATCATGCTGCCTCGCGCCAACCGACGATCGAGCGGACTCGACTACGCTTACGGGGAGAGTATCATTCAGGTGGCGAAGCTGCAGGCCGGCGGCAGCGCACACACGATCATTGGACAAGCGAAGCCGAATTGATGGGGACCGCCGGTCTCTCGGTCGCTGAAGCAATTCCATCTGCTGCAAGGTGCTCCGACCAGCACATTGCCGAAAGCCGGTCACCATGAACATCAGGAACCCAGTTCTGATCCTGGCTCCGATCTTGATCGCCATCGTGGTGCTGTACGCCTTATCGATCTGGCACTGATCGGGCCACCTGAGATAGGCGCGGAGCATCCGGCGAAAGAGGCGTCGGCGGGCGGAACCGAGGCCCCGGAGCAACGTTAGGAAACCAGAGACGCTCCGCCCCCCCCCGCAACGGAGCGCCCTCTTGTCAGGCCCGCGCTTCATGCCCTGTGGAGCGCGGGCTTCCGTAAGCAAACGACTGGGAGGTCCAGTAATGCCCGAATTTCCTGCGGTCGAAGGCCACGTCGAAAACCGCGGCACAGGAAGGACCGCAGCCGAAACCACTGAGCGGTGGCGTGCGACGAAGGCAACTGCATTTTCAATCATGGCCGCGGAAGCGGAAGCAAGATCGAAGAAATCAGCCCGGCTTCGATCGCTGAGGCTGGGCGGTCACGCCGTCTCGATAGCCAACCCGTGATGCCGAGTTCCGCGCGCCCGCATGACGGGCGCGCGGCGGACGACGCAAATCTGTAGCGTGTCGATCAGCGGCATGGGCCAGCGACAGGCTCGAGCGGCTTTCTGGAAAGTGCTCAAAGCTTGATGGTTGCCGGCGCCGGCGAGGGCCGAGGTATGAGTGTCCGCGCCAGCGCCAGCCCCTGACGGACAGCCTCGCGGCGCACTTTCCAGCTTGAGGAGGCCGATCGATTTTTGCGGCGATGCGAGTTGCGCGCAGGCTTCATCGATTGGCGACCTCCCGGCTAGCGCAAACGCATGCTTACACCCTGTCATCCCAGGTCTGCGCCGCGCGAGATCACCCCCCAACCGGTAGCCTACACCGAACCGGAGAAGAAAAGAAACCACGCAATGTGGGGCGTCCCGTGCAAGCCGTGGCCCCGGAAGCGCGAGTGTCGAGACCACAGCGTCGGATGAAGAGGAGATTCACGCGACGTGCTGTAGCCTTTCGATTGCGCGTGTTTTTTCCTGTGCCGATGCACGCTTTCGGAGAACTTGTTCTAGCTCGCCGTGTCGTGAAACAAGGCTTTCAGCACTTGCTCGAGGGCTTTTTCATCCCTCGTGCCGGTGTTCCACAGGGCGACCAGCTTTTCCGCCATCTGTTCCAACTGCTCGTCACTGGCCTCGGGATCGCAGACGAGAGCGAGTATCCGCTCCAGAATCTCGAAATCGGACGGTCGGATAATGCCGTGCATCGTCGTGACCTTTCAGACTGTCTCAGGCGGCAATCATGACGGGCCAGCGCACGCGGCGTCTATTAACTTTGATGTACAACCGAGGCGGTGAACATTCCGGTGTCGTAAATGGCAAGCGGGTGCCTCGGTGAGCGGAGGAAGCCCGGCCGAAGGCCGTAGCGACCGAACGATTTAGTCCTTCATCTGGCACAACCAGCATAGCGTGCAGATGAGACGCCAATATAGTGACGCCGAAAAAAGCGAACTCAGCGGCCGGCTGGTCGTCAACGACCGAGAGGGAGCCGGCCGCATTTCTTTCTTCATTTGAGAAAAGGCCCGCGCAATCGGTGAGGGGATCCGACAACGCGAGCCAATGCGATGGCGCCGCCGCACCTGAAACCGGAATGACCGTCAACCATCGCAGTGGCACTACGAACGACGATTGCGGGACGCCGCAACTACCAGATGGTATAAAAAAGCCGTCAGCGGGTGGGTGGAGCTTGCGGGCCTTTGACGAAGCGCGGCCTAAGGCAAAGACCACCGAGGCCACGCTGTAAGCCCATGATTGATGTGCTCGGCATGTCCGCCTGGATCGGCTAAAGTGGCCTGGAAGCATGTTCATTCGGGACTGCCTCCATGAGAGCCGTCGACGGTGCAGAAGTGGTCTTCCTGGTCGACAATGCGACCGACAGTCTCTCGTCCAATCCCGGTTTCGTCGAGACGGAGTTCGCGGGCCATCGCCGTCGCGGCATGCAGTGGCTCTCCGGCAAATGCCTGTGCTGTGCCGCGCACGGACTCTCCTGTCTGATCACCGTTCGGACCGGGTCGGTCAGCCGCACGCTCCTGTTCGACACCGGACCGGAGGAATGGGTGTTCGAGCGCAATGTGGTGAGGCTCGGGGTCGATCTCGGAGAGGTCGGTGCGCTGGTGCTGTCGCATGGCCACTGGGACCATGGAGGCGCGATGCCGCGCGCCCTCCAGATGATCACGATGGAGAACGGCGGGCGGCGGGTGCCGACCTACATGCACCCTGACATGTTCGCCCTGCGCGCGACCAGATCGGGCGACGGGCAGTTCCGTCCGATGGAACTGGTTCCGGGCGAGGACGTCCTGTCCGGAAACGGCGCCGATGTCGTGGTGACCCGGGACGAGCAATTGCTTTTCGACGGCGTTTTCTACGTCAGCGGCGAAATCCCTCGGGTCACCGCGTTCGAGCGCGGGTTTCCCGGCCAGTACCGCCAGAACGCGGCCGGGAACTGGGAACCGGACGAGGTGATGCCGGACGAGCGTTTCGTCGCGGTGAACGTGGCCGGCAAGGGGCAAGTCGTCTTCACGGCCTGCTCCCATGCCGGGCTGATCAACGTCCTGACGCATGCGCGGGAAAGGTTCCCTGACATCCCGGTCTACGGCGTGTTCGGCGGTTTCCACCTCTCCGGGATCACCGAAACGATCATCCCGGAGACGGTGGAAGCCCTGGGCCAGTTCGAACTGCAATTGATCGCGCCCGGGCACTGCACCGGATGGCGCGCGGTCAACGCACTGGCGACCGCCCATGGCGAGACGGTCGTCCCATCCGCCGTCGGCAAGAGGTTCATGCTTTGAGCGAGCGGCCGTGGGCCCTCGTCAGGTTGCTTCGAGCACCATGTTGAGCGGGGTCTGGGCCGCGCGCCTGACATGGGTGAAGCCGCCCGAACGGATCACCTCGGTCAGCCTCTTTTCTCCCGCCTGGGCTCCGAGCGCGAGACCCGTCTCCTGCGCCAGCGAAGTGGGAATGCAGATCATGGTCGAGGCCGAATAATAGAGCCGTCCGACCGGGTTGGTGTTTTCCTCCAACGTGTCGCCGGCGGCGGGCTCGACCACCATCCACGTGCCTCCGGGCTTGAGCGCCTTGCGGATATGCGTGGCCGCAGCCTCGGGGTCGCCCATGTCGTGCAGACAGTCGAAACAGGTGATCAGGTCGAAGTCGCGCCCGCCGAAATCCTGCGCCCGGCCGACCTCGAACTTCAGGTTGGCGACGCCATGCGCCTGTGCATGCGCGGTCGCGGCGGCGATGGACGCGGAATGGAAATCATAGCCGGTGAAGGTTGAATTCGGGAATGCCTGCGCCATCAGGATGGTCGACAGGCCGTGCCCGCAGCCGACATCGGCCACCTTCGCGCCCGTCTTCAATTTCTGGACGACGCCGTCGAGCGCCGGCAGCCAGTCCTGCACGAGGGCGTTCACGTAACCCGGCCGGAACAGCCGTGCGACGGCACAGAACATGCAGCCGGCCTGATCGCCCCAGGCCACACCTCTGCCGGTCTTGAAGGCGGCCTGCACCTTCGGCTGGTTCTCGACCATCGCGGCGGCGGTGTCGAAGGCGCCGATCAGATTGACCGGGCTGTCGGGCTCGGCAAAGATGAAGGACTGCTCGGGCGTCAGCGAGAACCGCCCGTGCTGATAGTGCACGTAGCCCGAGGCGGTCTGCGCGGCGAGCCATTCGAGCACGTAGCGGCGTCCGCATCCGGTCGCATCGGCGAGTTCATCGGCCTTCGCCGGTCCGATCTCCTTGAGTGTCCTGTAGAGGCCGAGCGCATCTCCGATCCGCACCAGCGGAACGCTGACCGCGCCGCCGAGATCGCCGAGGACGCGGCCCACCAGTTCGTTGAGCT
>VFQN01003619.1_pt1 | contig 21755 bp, 35 predicted proteins | sample 3512371 | NCBI WGS metagenome assembly VFQN01 (sample SAMN10412370, study PRJNA504923) | tailings metagenome | isolation source: Replicate 2 from Balatoc abandoned mine | place: Philippines: Itogon, Benguet | collected 2017-08-28
CCGCTCCCGCCCCCGGACCCGCGCCCGCCCCTGAGCCCCGCTCTTCCCTCCCGCCCACCTTGATGAGGTCCGCCACGCTGGTGAAGGTGCGCACCTCCCCCAGCCCGCCCTCGCCGCCCCCCGGCCCCATGCCCAGCACCGTGAACCGCACGGTGGGCGTGGGCTCGCCCTCGCCGCCCATGATGCCCCCGATGACGCTGAAGCCGCCGCTGCCGCCGGCGCCGCCGCCGAGCCGCCGCCGCAGCTCCGCCGCCCGCCGCCGCGCGGCTGCGACGGCACGGTCCAGGAAGGCCCGCCGCTTGCCGCCGCTGCTGCCGAAAAGATCCCAGCTGTCGTCATCGTCATCGTCGTCGTCATCGTCATCGTCGTCGAAACCGTACGCCGATGCGACGTCGTACCTACACAAGTTGCAAACAAGGTCGCGAGGGGCGCATGCGCACGGATGAGAAGCGGAACTGTGCGCGTCTCGGGCGAATGGCCTGTGTCCGTTCGCAACCGCTACCCTGCCACCCAGCTTTGAAGCCTGCGTGCCCAGTCCTCCCGAACCCACCGTTTAACCCCGCAACCCTGCCTCCCTTGTTGATTTGCTCGCTCCGCCATCCCAGCAGGGCTGACCATTAGCACGCGCACCCTCAACACCTACCCGACCCGACCAACATCCAAAATGCGCCCCAGTCCTTCCCTCTCTACCCCTCCAAACCCCGCCCTCCCCACACCTCTCCATCCCCCACCCTTCAACCCCCTCCCCCCCCCCCATCCCCCTCCCCGCCCCTCCCCCCTCCCCCGTCCCGCTCCCCCTCCCCCACCCGTCCTCCTCGTAGTCCATGAGGTTGTTGCGCAGCACCATGAGGCGCGGGGACAGCTCGATCCACGTCAGCGGGCTGTGGCTGTTGAGCCCCTCCACCAGCCAGCTCCACCAGGCGGGGCGCGCGGCGGGGGTGTCGCGCCGCCGGGCAACGCGGGAGGAGCGGCCCTGGGGTGCGGGTGGGGATGGCATGGGTGAGTTAGGGTGAGTGAGGGTGATTGTAGGAAGTGAGGGCGGTGGGCAGCAGGGCAACACCGGTGGGTCGCAAGTACGCTAAAGTGCAAGTTGAGCACATCGGAGGCACCGGCCGGGCCACGCGAGGAGCGGCCCCGGAGAAGGCAAGGGCGAGGGCAGCTGCGGGTGGGTAGTGGGTGTGGAAGCAGCTGCGCGTGCCGGTTCCATGCCGGTGCCACCGGAGCACCGGGAAGATCATTTGGACTCGGGTGAGTTCCATGCCGTGAAGGCATGTTGAGTGCCCGATTTTACATACACGCGTTCATTGGCTCACCCCAGCACGCTGTGGGACACCTACACGCGAAGACCACCCATCCGCCCTTGCTTGGGCGCCCGCACACCTCCCCGCCGGGCGTCCTACACCCCCCACCCCCACCCACCAGCCCGACCCACATCGCCCCACCCACCTTGACCCACTGCATGTGGCTCATCCGCTCGTCCTTCCGCCCGCGGGACATGACGGCATCGGGCTCGTCGCGCGGCGGCCGCAGCCCCAGGCCCGCCCAGCTCCAGTCCGCCGAGGCAGCGGCAGCCCCCGCCACCTCAGGCTCCGCCTGCTGGCCGCTCCACGGCCACGGCCCCGGGTAGCTCAGCCCGTGCTCACCCTCCCAGCTCCTGGTGTGCGGAGCCGTGGCGGTACTGGTGGAGGTGGTGGTGGTGGGCGAGGTGTGGTGGGGTAGGGGGACGCGGGTGATGACGGGCCGACCGCCGGGGAACTGAGGGGACCGGGAAGGGAATGGAATGGAAGTGAGGTGGTGCTGTTAGGTTATTGCGAAGGTGAATTAAGGCGGGTGCGTCCGAAGAGCTGGTGAAGAATTAGTGGCTGTGGTGCGGTTGGGTGGTAGGTTGCAGCGCTGGGCTGGGCTGAGCACACGCGAGCCCGTCGCGATCCCACACCACCCAGGCGCACCTCCTTCAGGATCGCGGAGCATGTCCGCTGCGGCAGGTCCAGAAGGTGGATGTAGGAAGCCTGAGAGGCGCCCATGAGCTCACGTAGCTGTAGGGGGGCACAAGGGCAGCAGTTCAGGGCTGTGTGTCAGGGAGTCGGGGAGGTGCGAGGTATGACCCAGGCGGCCAGACAGCAAAGACACGGCGCTGCAGCTTTGTCACCTAGCATCATGGTTGTTTTACGGTATTAAGAGTTATCGTGCGCAAACGCACCTCTGTCGTTGTGTTATCATCGTCGCCCTCAGCGGCAACCAAGTAGATGAGGCGGTCGTTCTTTGGGTCCAGCAGAACAGCCGTGTTCCCTCCTAGAGGCTGAAACGTAGCTGGCGGTGCGTCTGGCTCGCATTCTGGTTGGGGCCCTTGCTGAGTCTGGGGCTCTGCCTTGGGCCGTCTGGAGAGGGCCTGCTGCGCCGGACCACGCAATCGTTCTAAGATATTTGCTATAGATGTGTTTGGAAGGCTCAACTGCCATGACGGGAAGGCTTGCGCAACTACGACGCTTCCACGCTGCCTGCCACGCCCAAGGACCTCGCTCGGACAGCTTATCACGCGTCCATTTCGATTAACAAGGCTGTCCTTAGATATCATGCTTGCCTCGCGCTAGTGCGCCGCTACCGGTTGGGCTCAGAAAAGAGCGTTGCGCATCTCTTTGGTATTTGGTTCCGACTCAAGTAGACGCGCAGTTAACGTGCAAGCTGATGGATAGTGATACGTCGTGGTGAGTGTGGAACAGACGGCAGTTGTCTCCGACAGAGGTATCTATCTCATTGACCCATGGGCGCATCCTGAGGACAGCAGCCGAACACGGTCATTATATTACACCAAGGGAGAACGGCACAGGCAGCACGCCAGCAGGCAGCGCAAACCAAGCGGAGCACACTGGACTTGTACCCAGAAGCTCGCTACCGCCCTTGCACACGCACGCTCCAAAGGGGCTGCCCCCGTCCTCCCCACCCTGCTGTGAAGAAGCTGGCGCCTGCGACTGGTGCTCGCAGGTGTCACACCACACTGGATGGAACCACCCACTTAGTGCTTGCAGAGCCTGTACAGACTGCATTTTGGCGTGCCCTCTGGGCATGGAGGTTCAAGTCCTCCCGGTCTGCCACGTGCACGCCCTCCGCCAGGGGCCCACGCCACCAGCACCCAGCACGACACCGCCACCTGTCCTCGGGGCACGCTACTCCTCCGCACCAGCCTTGGAGCGCGCCCGCGACCATGGCTATAATTCTTGCAAATAACTCTCGCTTGCCTGGAGAGGTGTTGCCCATTGCGACGCCGAGTGTTCAAGGTAGCGGCTGGACAGGAAGCTGCTGAGAGCAAGGACAGGAAGCAAGCGATGAGCACAGAAGAAGTAGAAAAACGTGTATGAGAATGAGAAGCATGTGAAATGAGATGCGTGCTGCCAACATGCCGGCAACAAATGTCCTTCCGAAAAGCACGATCATGGTCACCGTTGCAACAGCTCACCCCCAACTTCCTCCCCCCCCCCCCCATGCACACAGGCAGCGATAGGTTGGATGCGAAGGGACAGCAGTGTTGCTACTTCCTAGCTCTTGCTACGTCTTAGAGACCTTCGCAGCACAGAAATGCCCTTGGTTGTTGCGCCAGGCGGCGTCGCTCTCTGTCTCGCCAGCACCGAGCTTCGCGCCTGGTCGCGCCTGCCTTGCACCCGCAGTCGCACCATGCCTCCCAAGCGCCGACCCACATCGCGCAGTTGCGCCACACACCCCTGTAGATGCTCAATCGTCGGCCTAAGAACACTCCACCGTTGGCCATCAACTATGTGACGCCACATAGCAGCACACATGCAGTTCTGCATGCCCCGAAAGGCACCCTGCCTCGCTCGGCCCGGGCCGGGTGTCCGGGCCCCCCGCCTCTTCACACATAGCCGTCTCAGGTGAAGCGAGGACCTGCCCTTCACGAGCCCGCAGAACCATGCCTCGAACATTAAAACATTCTGGTTACTGTGGTAACCGCCTTGTTGCATAGCCGCACACGCAGTGACAGACCGGTTGCGGACGACGACTCCGCACAGCCCCACAGCTCTATGCCTCAACCACCAACCGCGTTCGTTGAGGACTGAGACTCACACAAGCTCACACACGGATGTCAGGACGCCAACTTAAGGCATGACTAATTACTGACGCGCCACAGAGGTCGGACCGGTCCCCATGCAGCCCACGATGCGCTGGTACCGCCAGGTAGGTAGGTACCGCCTCGTTCCACTCCGTTTCGCAACGGCCAGTCCCACGCACATCGCAGGCAGCTTACCACGGTACGCCACCATATGCCATTTACAGAATGGTGTTGAGGGCCGTAGCCTTACGTGAGTGGGAGCACCGTCCAAACGCAGCGCCTGCGACAGCTGAATGAAATGCGCACACGGCCGCACCACGCTCCATGTTGCTCTGCGCTCGCTCCAGCCCCTGATGCTTTCCCATGATGGCCCCCAGCGTCCTGGACAACGGCATGCGCACCGGTAGTTGTGCGCTGTCTGCCACGTGTGCATACACGCCGCTGCAACATGGCATGGCATGTACACTCGGTGCAGGCGATCACGGCGCAGGGCACTGTGCTGCCCACAGCCCTGCCTCACGCCATGACTCCGTGCAGCTGCGGCTGCAGCTGCCGCCAGCTCTTGAGCGGCTGCAAGGCCTCCCCTGATTGGTTGTAGCCCCTGTGGCAGGCGGACGGAGCACGAAAACGTCACGACGACATGCGAGCAGCTAGCCACGCCACGGATTTGGCATGGCGCGGATAGCGGCTGTGAGGCCTCGCATTACTGGTTGTAGCCTTTGCAGTAGCGGCGCAGGGGGACGCAGGACGGCGTACAGGTTGCCAACGCAACTTGAGGGCAGCGTGTCTTTCATGTCTGGGGTGGTAAATGGTTCATCCGCTTAAGCAAGGTCTGCCAGGACAGCACCCTATCAGGAAAGCCCAGGGGTGCACAACTGTCCATGTGCAGAGGCGGCAGCGGCAGCAGCGGCCGCCGTACCTGATGTCGATGCGGATGTACGACGGCACCCCGCCAGAGACGCCCGCAGCCAGCCCCGCGTGTTCCAGCAGCCGCCGTGCCGCCAGCCTGCACGCAAGCACGTGCCATGTTGCTAAGCCGCGCAGTAAGCAATAACGCATGCAAAAGTGCAATCTATAGAATGCATCTGAATGCATACGGGACCGCGAGGTTGGGCCCGAAGTCACTGGGATGGCAGTTGAGGCAAAGGACGGATACGGTATCCATCAGCCACGCACCCAACCACCGCCTGTAGCACGCAGCCTCACCCACTGCATGCGAGCCAACCCCCGTTCCGCCGACTGCCGGCAGTACCAACCCCACCCCCGTCCCACCCCCATGTCCCCACCCCCAGCGGACCCTGGCAACAAAGCGCATTGTTCCTACCACCCAGCGGCCCCTCTTACAGCATGCCGCGGCGATTAAGACTTCGTAACCCCTCTACCACACAACGCCCGCCAGCCAGTAAGCCAATGCGTGCTTACACGCTTGCCTCGGGGGCCACTGCGTTTCCAGATATCCTACCTCCAGCCCGCGTAGCCATCGCCGCAACACTACACACCGCCCACCATCCCAGGGCCCCCGGGCCCCGCCCTTCTCGCTGCAGGCCAGCAGCAGCTATCCATGGGCCGCTGCTTGCCCCTCGTTGCCACTCCAGCCCCACAGACCCGCAACGACTCACGCGCTGCGACCCCTCCTGCCCCCGCCCCCGTTCCACGTCCCTACTCCCCGTTCACGCCCCATCCTCCCCCCGCCCGGCCCCCACCTCACAACCCCGCTGCACGCGACCAGCAGCCTGTCCACCAGCTGCGCCTCCCCCTCCCCTTCCGCCATCCGCCGTCGTCCCTACGATGCGGTGACCTCACCGCAAAACCCCTCCGCCCACCACCTCGCCCACAGGCCTTCATATCCTGGAGCCCGCACTGCAACACCACGGCACTGTGCCCCCTCCGCCCGCCCCCCACGCCCAACCCACCCGCTGCACGCGACCAGCAGCCTGTTCACCGGCTGCGCCTTCCCCTCCCCTCCGCCCCCGTCCAGCTCATCGCACAACCCCTTCCGCCCACCAACCCGCACTCACCCGCTACACGCGACCAGCAGCCTGTCCACCGGCTGCACCTGCCCCTTCCCTCCGCCCTTTGCCAGCTCATCGCACAGACCCTTCGACCCGCATTTTCGCGTGCAACCACCAGCGGTTGCATGCTTCCCTGACGCCTTACACGGTGTCCTCGCGTTTGACGCGTACCCCCTACCCCACGCCTCACCCGCTGCACGCCAGCAGCAGCCTGTCCACCGGCTGCGCCTCCGCTCCCTGCAGCCCGTAGTCCAGCTCCACGCGCCACGTCTGGCAGCACAGCTCCTGGAGCAGCTCCTCGGCGGCGGAGGAGGCGGCGGGGGGCGGCGCGGAGGGGTCCTGGGGGCCGGGGCAGGGGAGGGTGGGAGACACGTGTGGGCATGCGCCGGGCGTAAGGGTTGGTGCGGTATGGGAGTGGAAGGGACGGCAGGGTTGGTACTGCGTTCGTGGAGCGTGTTCAGGGTGGTACATCGGTACGCGAGGTAGGGCAGGTGCGGTACGGTACGGTGGAGTGTGGTACGTACCGCCAGCGTGTCGAGCGATGCCCGTGTGCGGATCTTCTTGAAGTACGGCGGGCCGCCCTGGCCCAGGTCGTCCCACAGCTGGTCCGCCGCCGCCTTGGCCTGACACGTGTCAGGGCCGGGAAAGCCGGGCGGTCAGCCACATGGTAGCAGGGCTGCTTGCGCCGCAACACATGTGGCAACACACCCACAGGGCAAGGACTGTCGGTTCTAATCCCGATGGATGACGAGCAGCATGGCAGTCGCTTGGCGGCATGGTGGGTTGGCAGCAGGTGTAACGTATTCTTCAGTGGTTTTGCGGCCCACACTCCCACCGCAAGGGGCAGCAGGGGATCTCCCCTGACACCCTGCACGCGGGGACCTCCCCTGTCTCTCCCACCTGGCTGGCCGCGAAGCCCGTTGTGAACTTGGGCACGCTGGACAGCCGCCGCCGCACGTCGGCCGCCGCGTCCGCCCCCGCGCCCGCCGCCGCCCCCTGCTCCACCACCACCACGTGCAGCTCCTTGGGCAGCACCATCTCTAAGACACAGGGAGACACAGGTAAAGAACCAAGGACATGTTCAGATGTGAGTGAGTTCAATCATGGCATGATATGGGGCTGAACGTTGGAGCAGGTTTGGGTTGGGCGGTACAGGTGCAACTCCTTGGGAAGCACCAGCTGTGCAACGCGGAGGCCACAGAGGCCCAGGCAGCAACCAGGACGTGTGAAGATGTGCATTGGGCGTGAGAGAAGGCCTGGCACGATCAGTGCATGTATGCGTGGCTTGTCCATGCGAGCTGCCGGCGCAGCAGGCAGCAGCAGGGTTTCGTTGCCGGCAGCATGTGGTCACCATGTAGGTGTGCTAGTGCAAGAAGCGATGGCAAGCAATGCGCGAACCCCATCTCCTCGCGTGTAAACCTTATCAGCAGCACTGTAATGCAGCCCGTGGAGCCCTTGGGGCCCGAGGCACCATGCGTCTATGCCCCGTCCAACGGTCCCACGCACCCTGGCGCTGCCTAGACACCATGGCACAGTCCTCCCGGGTCCCCCATTCGCGCGCGCTCGCTCGCTCGCCCACCTGTCAGTGCGTCGAACTCCTCCTCATCCTCCCACCAGTCTGCTGATGTCCGCGCGATCATTCGCGACGGTCGGCGAGCGGCGCGAGCATCCTCCCGGCAATGCCTTGACCGCTGAGGACACAGGGTGTGCGCGACGCCAGAACTACATTGTGGCAAAGCGTCGCAAGTTTTTAGATGAGAGCTCCTCGGTCTCAAAGGTGCTTGCGCAACAGGTCGCTGCTGGCCGACGCATCGACCCTTGCGGGCTGCTGAAGGCTCAGCGCTGTGCAAAGCATTAAAGCGTAACTCGCAGTTCATTTCCAATCAGTAGGTTGTACAAAAGCTGGCTGCAGCGTCTCGGACGCTTGGAGCTGGGACAGGACTTGCCAAGGGTGAGGTTGCGTGCCGTACCCTTGATCACTGCCACGTTACCACCACCCCCGCAGCAGCTGCTCTCAATGTAGCGCATCAGGGATATGATATGGCGGTGAAAGCTGGTCTAGTTCTGTACGTTTAACCTAGCGCACTCTGCTGTGGGAGGCGTATGCGGCAGTGTATCCACCGGTCCTGCCATGTCCTGGCCATGGCACGTTGTCCATGGCTGTTCTGCAGGGGCAAGGCGGCAGCGCCGGCAGGGAAAATGCATAACCCTTGAAGTCTGCTTCTGCCACGCCAACCGAAAAGCAAGTCTGGGGCGTGGCCGTGTTACGCTGTCAGGCATGTCCATCCAGGCTGTGAGTGCCCAGGGAAGGGGGCAGTTGAGGGGGGCTGGGTGGCGCCTACCTTGGTGCAAACAGGCCCATGCACAGGTCGTCTTGCTCAAGAACTATCGCCTGCAGACCACGGCAGCCCATGTCTTGGGAATCGCGACAGGCCGGCCGATCAATGCGTCACTGCAGTTGAGGCCTTTCGCCCTCTGGGCATGAACCGAGGGTCTGTGCATAGGACGCCGAAAAAAATTGTTTGTCAGTCCCATAACAATATGTAAAGGAAGATACTGGTGTATAGACGTGCCATTGAGGCAACACTTCGCACTTGCCACGAGTTCAAACGGATGGCGTTGCGCCGTTGCTGCATGCACTCACAGCCCCTCCGCTTAAACATATAAGCTTGCAGCGCTGCAAGAGCAGCTCTCAGAATGGCGTCAGGCGCAGCGGTCCGGGCTGCGGGGATGCCGATGCTGATTGCCGAGGGTTTACCGCGCAGCGGGCTTGACACTCGTGCGCTATGCTCTACATTAAATGGATTCCTAGGCAAGCAGAGATACTCCAAAACAACCCACCCGGACCCAGCCAGGGAGTGCGGGGTGGACTTCGTTCGTGGGCAAGGGACGCCTGAGCCCTCGCCCGCAGGACCGCAGGCCTCGTACCCCAGCCTCCCAGGCCTTGCCGGAAACAGCTGGACTCATCCATCGTCCAGCTGCCAACGGCAGTGGCCTGTACCACGTGTGCTTGGGTTAGGGGGCGGCGGAGGCCTGCACGCATCCAGCAATCATCCAAGCTGCTGTAGAGGGGTGGTGCGCTCGCCTGACCACCAACACCACCAGCGCTGGCACCAAGCAACGTATGCGCACGGGCTCCTCCGCCATCTCCACAGCTCAACACTAGCCGCAGGCAGCAGCAGTGACAGCCGTGGCAGCGGCAATTCCGACAACCCTGCCACCGCCCGCATCACCGCTCGGGACCGCTACACAACGTCCGCGACCAGGCACACACATGGAGCGAGCAGTAGCAGCAGCAGCAGCAGTAGTGTCAGCAGCCGTGCGGCCCGCTGCACCCCTGGCCGCGCCGAAGCGCCACGACACGACATCTTGCGCTCCCCTGCAGCAGCTTATCTCCCGTCCGTCCCGACCGTCGGCGCCGCACACGCACCCCACGCGCACGCACCCGCCAGCCATGCCCGCGTGCCGAACGCGGGTCAGTACGGCGCAGTACGGCACGTGCGGCCGTACGCTAGTACGACGTCGAGCGTCATGACGGGCACGGACCGGCACGCGTACCCGGCGGCGGGGGCGGCGGGGCCCCAGGGGCTGAGCGTGCAGGACATCCTGGGCAGGGCCAAGCTGGACACCAAGTTCGAGGTGGGGTACTGCACCAAATTTGAGATGGGTTACTGCACCAAATTTGAGATGGGTTACTACACCAAATTTGAGATGGGTTACTACACCAAATTTGAGATGGGTTTTTGACTTAGTGTATGTGGGCTGTGAGTGCGTGTGTGAGGACGTTTGCGGGCATGGGCTGCTGTCAGGGCGAAGCTGGGCACCAAGTTCGAGGTGGGCTGTTACGAGCTGTGTGTAGCGTTGCAGTGTTGCGGGGACAAAATAGCACGTTGTCAAGCAGGTATTCGTGGAGGACGAGACACGTGGCGCGTCTGACGGTAACGAGCAAACATGGAGGCAGGCCGCGGCTGCGAGCTGTGGGATGTTACGTGTGTGGGGGCGCGTGTCGTACTACACGTTCTGGACGTCGTACCATGGGTATGCAGGCACGCGGGCTGCGCAAGGGCGCAAGTGGCAGTCGAGAGAATCACCGTCTTGGCGGCAGGTGCACAGCCGTACCCTCTTAAACCCTGGACATGTCGCCAGTCCCGTGCTCGTGCTTCGGGTGCGAGTATGCGCAATAGTATCCGCCTACCCACCCCGCCCACCCCGCCCACCCCTCCCAGGTGCTGCGGGTCATGTCCGACGGCCGCGCCATAGAGCCCTCAAACGGCGTCACGGCCGCAGAGCTGGGGCTGCACTCGCGCGACCTGTCGCTCTTCGCGGCCGACGTGCGGCTGTCGCCGCAGCGCGCCACCATCACGGTGAGGCCGGAAGGGCTTGGGCAGGGTGGGAGAGGAAAGTGCCATACTAGTAAACGGGGTTGGCCTCTGGCCACCCACGCTTGCGGCGGACGCGCGACTGTCCCCTCCCTCTCTGCCCCACTATCCCGCTCCAACCCTCCTCCTCCCTCCTGCCCCCTTTCCCCCTCCAACCCCCCTCCCCCTCACCCCAAGGTCCGCGGCGACCGCATCCTGTTCCGCACGGAGGCCATCAAGGCAATCATACAGCGGGACCAGACCGTGCTCATCAAGAACAGGTGGGACGCGTGGTGCACATGCGGAGTGCGGCGTGTAGCGGATGCGGTGCGGGATGTAGGCTAATGAGCCTTGTACAGTTAAAGGCATGTAGGAGTAACAGGCAGAGCGCAGCGAGGCAAGGCAGTTCCGGAGAGTGGCAAGTCGAAGACGGTGGCTATGCTCGCTGCGGAGTGCGGCGTGTGTGTGCATGTCTTGACTGGTGGATGTAGGGCATGGGAAGGCTGTTTTCGCAGCACCTACGAGTCCAACAGACAGCGGGCAGGTCACTCGTAACCCTAAGTCAGGGCATGACTAGGACCGTGTGCTGACCGGCAACGGCTAGGCTACCGCGCTGGGGGGCGGCTACAGTATCGTAGTTGGCCGAACTTGTACGTAGGACAGTCATGTTGCCCCCAGCCTACAGTAGCCGGCCGCAGGTGTGCCTATCAGACACCTGCAGGTACCAGAAGGCATGCACGTGGGGGCCCCTGTACCCTCGCCACCAAATCCATTCAAACCCCATTGGCGAAACCCCATTGGCCTCCTGCGTGCCTGTGTCGTACCTTGCTGTACGACACAGCTCTGCGGCCTGACACTGTACTCAGCCTTCTGACCTCGCTGCCCGCTGTGTCATACGCTGCCGTACTTTGCCGTACATCACAGGCGCGACCGGCACCACAGCGAGATCCTGGCGCCGCTGGTGCAGGTGGGTGTGCAGGTAGCTAGGCGTGCTGGGGCTGGAGCATGCACCGCCTGCCAACTCACTACATCACTGAGCACCATGCATGCATAACCTCGGGTTATACAGGGCCGGCCCACACTAGTCCACGAGCACAGTCCCTTGGGCTCGCGGCTCACACCTCACTCGTACATGGCTCGATGACGCCATTCCGTGCCCCCTCCGTCCCTCCGTCCCTCCACGCCACCCCTACCCACAGGTGGTCCAGGCCCAGCAGCCCACGTCCGTCACCCCTGTCCCTGCCTAACACACACCTAGCACCTGACACCCACATCCTCCCTCCGCCACGCTTCCTCCCCTGCAGGTGGTCCAGGCTCAGCCCACGGTGCCGTTCGAGCTGTCGGTGCTGGAGGTGCTGCTGCACGCCACCATGACGCACTTCAGCCGGAGGAGGACGCACATCCAGGTGCGCTGCTGTGCCACGGGGTGGGAGGGGAAGGGGAAGCCCGCAGGGGCGCCAGCCAGCGGTTCGCAATCGTACCAGCATGTGTCCCATACCGGCCCGCGCTGTGAGCAGTAACGGTAGTGGACATCCAGTTTCACTGATGCCAGACCGCATGGTTGCCAAGAAATTAACCATTGTGTCCTTCTCCACGTGTCGTGCTACTGTCGTACCGTATGGCCGGCAGTGGATGTTCGACCGCATTACAGGCGAGGCGTCGGGCAACGGCGGGCAGGGCAGCCTGGGCGCGGGCGACCCGTTTGGCGGCATCGGGGAGTCCGTCATACAGCAGTTCGTACCGCTGCAAAAGGTACGGCGGTATCGTACAACCGTCGGGGATGCATACTGGAAAAGGGGATGTCGTAGGGAATGCCCAGGGTAACTTGACGCGTTATGCACGGCAGGTGCAGGAGAAGGCTGGAGTCTGATTGCTATCGCTGTCTTGCGTTGCTGAGTGGGCACTGCATGATCCAAGCCCCCGTGCTTGTGTAGCCGTGTGCCATTGCCACATGCCGAGACGGCATTTCCCGTGCCTCCCTGCCACGTGTCATGCCACGTGTCAGGTGCTGACGGCGGTCATCAACGACGCCAAGGAGACGTGCGATGCCATCAACAAGGTGGGCCGAAAAGCCTGATGACGATACACTGGGGGCGGCCAACAAAATTTTATATAAACTCCACGAGTGGTAGGTATTGCTTGGTGTAACACAACATGGCATGCCAGGTGCGAGGTCTGGAAGGGTCAGGATGCGCCGGTGGAGACTGCGCCGGTCGAGACTACTTCCGTTTCCTCTCCCTCCCAAGGCCCAACGTTGCACCCCATGCCATACCACCCTACCGAATGCCCGGGCGCCGCCGCGAAACTTGAAACTCTAAATTCCATGCCCACAAGCTCTAGTTTACCGGTATCCCACACGCGGCCCCTTGGCAATAACCGTGGGCCGCTCGACTCGCAGTCTTGTCGTCGTACTAGATAGCTCAAGGCACGTGCCGGCATCGCACTGCACCATTCATCGCGCTGCGGACTCCTGTACAGTAGAGTTTACCGCCCAACCGTCATCCCTCCCCTGGACGCCGACCGTGAGGCGCTGGGCTCCCTACCACCCTACCCCGTATCCGGGCCTCGCAACCCCACAATGCCCCACATTCAAGTCCCAGCAACGGCAACCGTGGGGCACTGGGCTTGCAGTGTGGTGGTGATCCTGACCAACCCAAGGCACGCGGTACACCGCCATTGCAAGCACATCGGCCCACGGTGGTGCATACCGCCCTTCCCTCACCCCCCTTACCCTCCTGCAGTTCCTGGACGACGACCGTGAGGCGCTGGGCTCCCTGCTCATCTCCATCAACACCTACTACCCGCACGGCTCCACCAACTTAATACACAGCGGCGGTGCGGCAGGCCTCGGCGGCGGCGGTCCGGCAGGCGGCGCGCTGGGCACCCTGGACTTCGCCACGTCGGACAACTACAGGGTCCCAACCGCCGCCGCCGCCGCCGCCGCCGGCGGCTCCCCGTCAACCGCCACGCTGCCAACCGGCGGCGGCGGCGGTACTGCCGCCGGCGGCGGCCAGCAACCGCCGGCAGCAGCAGCTGGCGTGAAAGTTGAGTACGGCGAGCACGTGTCGTACGGCAACGGTGGGAGTACGCCAAAGGGGAAGATGTTCGGCATCACGATGCCCTTGGTGGGCCACAAGACGCACGCGGCGCGTCGGGAAATGGAGCGGCACGCGGCGCTGGAGGACGCGTCGCGCATCCTGGACACGTACCTGCGTGAGGTGCGGGGTGTTGTGCACGAACCACATTGCCATTTGTATCTGGGGTTGGATTGTAGCTGGCGCCAGCCTAAACGGAAAGCCGCGTCGTTCGTGTGCGGGCCTTGATGGAGCTGTTCGCTCGTCCGTCGTCGGCGTCAGCATCATGGACAGAGCTCGTGCAAGTGCGCCCGAGTACTCACCTTGGCAAAGTTTAGCACTCACCTTTCAGTATCCACGGCGTGCTAGCGCCAGCAAGACCCGCTGCATTGGTATTGCGGCATCCCGTTCAGTCATGGCCCAAAGCATCCGTGCACAACCGTGCGCTATCCACCTGCCCGCAACTCCCTCTGATCCTTCGGTGCGCTAAATCACGTGCTCGGGCCGCCAAAATTTGCCGGCGGCTTGGGGCCTTGGCCGCAGCCGCCGTCTCTGGCCGTTGACCGGCTGCCCAATGCGCCTGTCGTACCGTACGGCGCTGCTACACACTGATCTGTCCACGTGCCTGCCGCCGTACAGCTTGAGTCCATCGTGGGCTCCCTGCTGGAGACGGAGGACGCGCTGGAGATGCAGCGGTGAGCACGTGCTCTTGTACGGTGCAGCATGTTGATGTGACATGTACTGATGTGCACTCCTGTGGCAATCCACATGCTGCTGTGCGGCCTGTTATGATGTTATGGCGCTGTGGTGTTGTGGTGTCGTTGCGCAATGCGCTCGATGCAACAGCAGCCTGCGATTTCCGTGTTGTATGTGCAAAGTGGGTGAATGGCCCGCTGCCCTCCCTTCCGCCCCCATTCGTACCTGTACCGCTTACTCCTACTGCCGTACACATGCATCGCTTGCGCCCTACAACGCCGCTGCCTACCGTACAACAGCGAGACGTACCGTACGCAGCTGGACGCGGCTCGCAACCACATCATCCTGGTCAACCTGTGGATCAGCGTCTGGTCCATAGCCATCATGGTGAGGTGCGGTTACGGCACAGTACGGCACTCGTGGGGTCTCCCCTGGTTGGCCCGACGACCGTCCGGCTCGAACCGAATGACTGCTGAAACTCCTGAAAGCACATCTTGCGTGTACTATGAGACTCATTTCTTATCTCCGCCATACCTCAACGGTATCACGAAGATTTCCTGAATGTAACTCCGACCTTCCCCCTCCGTCCTGTGCCAGGTGGCCACCCTGCCGTCCGCCTTCTTCGGGATGAACTTGCAGCACGGACTGGAGGTGGGGCCACGTGTGTTTCAGTGAGCGTGTGTGTTATGGCAAGCGTGTGTCTCAACGGACGTGAGCATGTTAGCCACTTACTATGCACCCATGCCCGCCGGTCGCACTGCTGCACATGTCTGAGCCACGTTGAGGTGTGGGCCGCACGGGCGCATACCGAAGAGCCATCGCTGCTGCAGAGCGGGCATGCAACCCGCTCACTCCAAGCCTGGGCCTTGCTCGCACGAACAAAAGCGCGCCCGTGGCACATGTCACGCATGGCCACCATCCCCACCACACTGTGCGGACGTTTACGGAGCCTCTCAAAAGACGATCACCGCCTGCGTGCCTGCTTCTCACCTCTCCCCCACACTGTTACACTTCTGCCTGCTGCTGCAGGAAGCGGGGTGGCCGGCGTTCTACGGCATCTGTGGCCTCTCCGTGGGCCTGGCCTGGTTCTCCTATCCCAGCCTGCTAAGACACTTCACGGACCGCTTCCTGCGCCAGAACCAGCGCGACACGCACAACCTCAACATGCTCAGGTATGCTCAGGGTCTGCAAGACCGAATGCTGAGCCAGCACGGCAGAATGCGGGAGCAGCAGCCCCCGGCCCACGCGTTTTGGACCGGCACACTGCACAGCCCGGGCAGGTTGTTGGGGTACGGCAGTACGGCGCCGACAAGGCAACACGACCCATAGCAACCACGCGCTGGCCCCTCCACACAGCTGCTCATCATGCTCTGGTGCACCGCTGAGGTGAACGGCACATGGAGGCAGGCACGCAGCCGTGGATTACCCGGTGTCTTTGGTTGGTAACCCCTCCGGTGCATGTGCCACTTGCAGCAGCAGCAGCAGCAACAGCCGTCTCGCGACGCCGGCCACACTTGACCCACAACGCTAACCCACGCGGCCGCAGGACCTTCCTGATGCAGCAGTCGGACGACCTAGAGTGTCGCCGTTACCAGCGTACCCTGACGCTTAACCCACGTGCCGACCCACAACGCTAACCCACATGGCCGCAGGACCTTCCTCATGCAGCAATCAGACGACCTGGAGCTCATTGCATGCGCGCTGAGGGACCTGGTGGCCGCGCAGCACGCCCAGCACGCCGACTACGCCCTGCAGCAGCAACAGTTACAACGACAGCAGCAGCAGCAGCAGCTGGGCAGCGGGCGGGGCAGCAGCTCGAATGCCGCCGCCGCGCACTCCTCCTCCTCCGCCGCCGCCGCCCCGCACGTGCACGTGCCGCCCCCGCCGATCATCACGCGCTCCTACTTCCGGCGCTACATGCGCGCCCGGCTGTGCCCCTCCGTGCGCCTCTCCAGGAGCCAGCTAGACTACCTGTTTGAGCAGTTCGACAAGGACAAGGTACCGTGGACTGGACACTCAAATAAATAATTAATTTAAATGATATCATTACCCGAGCAATTTGAGCAGTTCGACAAGGATAAAGTAAGCACATATGCAGCTATGATGGACAGGAGAAAAGGCGGGCTGCTCAGGGTGAATATGGGGCTAGTGCCGAGCGGACTGGTCTGCAGGGCATGTAATAAACTGCTTGGAGCAACGCTCTGGGAAGGAAGGGAGCCGTAACCAAATCCCTGGCGGCTGATGCGCCGGCTTATTTCACTGGCCCTGCCGGCAACCCATGACCCTGCCGTCCTTGACAGACCCCTGATGTTGTGATTGCCTGCGGTTTTCTTTTCCGCTACAGGACGGCGTGATCTCCGAGGCTGAGGCGACGCTCCGCTCGCAGCGCCTGTTCTCGCAGCAGGCGTGGGAGGAGCACGTGGCAGACAGGGTGGGCGGCTTCAGCGGGGGGCACGGTGGGGGAGGCAGGCGGCAGCGGGCGGGGGCGGGGGCGGGGGCGGACCTGGCGGCGGGAGGGCAGCACGGGGGCGCGAGGGCCGACGGCGGGGCGGCGGCGGCGGCGGCGGCGGCCGGAATGGCTGGGGTGGGGCAGGGACAGGGGGAGCAGAGCGGGGTTGGGGTGATGACGTATAGCGATGGGGATGCGTACCAATGCGAGTGGGATGACGGGGAGGAGGAGGGGGAGGAGGGGGAGGGAGAGGAGCGGCAGGAGGTGGAAGGGGAGCGGGCGCGCAGGGGGCTGTGGGGCAGGGGGCGATGAGGGGTGGGATGGCGTAGGGAGCGGTGTTTCGTAGCACACGGTGGCACGCTGGCATCTGGTGGTTGTCAGGTGGACGCTGTGACAGGGGGCCGAGCTGTAAAGCTGTGACCCAGTGTGAGTGCTTAGACGAGTGCGAAGCAAGAGAGGGCAGTTCCGGTTGACGCAGGTTGGCGCCCTGGCCGGAACGCGAAAGCACGGATTGCAAAGGGAGGTCGAACTAACCGGCTAAACCGTTACTTGTTCAGATTTTGGCAACTTCCAGGCGCCTACAAACTGGCTGTCGGACGGTAACGCTTGCTTCCTGAGCATACCACCGCGGCATATCACCGGCTTCGTCTCGATGTTCACTTGCCACTGATGGGGTCAGGAGTCTAGTGTGGCAGTCCGACCCCTGCCGTACACAAAGCGTGTGCCGTCCAGGGTGTCACGCCCATTCGCTGGCTGAGTGCGCACTGAGTAAAGACACGCAACTTGATGGATGCTTGATGTCTGTTGAAGGCGAGCGATATGGCACAGGCAACTGTAAGCCTTATGCCGTCTGGCTTGTGCCAGCGGGATGGAACATGAGATGCCTAGTGCCTTGCACTGGTGCGAAGACGCCGGATGATCCCTCCGACAGGGCAGGAGTGCGCTCCGCCCAGCCGGATGCAGTCTTAACCTGACGCCACCAGGGTTAGCTACTCCCTGTGGTGTAACTCAGCCTTAGCGCCTCCAAACAGCTTGCACCAAACGGCACAGCGGTCACCCTCAAGACGATCGTTGAGCTGGCCCTCGTGAGACCCTGCCCCCAGAGGGAACTCGGCACTCGATTGCTCACCTCATCGTCTCCCCAGGGTCGCTAGGCTATCCCATGCTGGAGAGATATACTCACAGCTCGCTGACTTGTTCCCCTGACACTCGTTTGTGGGGTGAGCGGGCTCTCGTCGTAGTTCAGGTTGACCTGTTGCTCTCGTTTACAGAGTTCAGGTGCTACACGCAGAACAGACATCAAGCGACGCCCCAAGCGTCGCAGCGGCACTAGACTGCCTGGTGGCCTGTACGACAACCCTAGTAGATTCGGGCCTCTTAGGACACTCGTCGACTACCCAGATACACGGTGCTTGCTAGAACAATGCACTCAATAAACCACAATACAAGTCGTGAGGAAACCTGTGCCGCGTATCACGGTACACAGGGCCCATTTCCACTCGAAAGGGCACTGAGCAAGGGTTATTACGCAATTCCCAACCGTTTCTTCACACCACTAATCCCACGAGCCCAAAGGACTCCGACACGGTAAAGAATACCCACGTAAATAATACCACCGTGCAGGACTGGCCTGCACAGTGGACCAGGCCACTGTGCCGGTTCAGACCAAGGGTCAGGCCCACCAGGGGATCTCCCCTGCATTCACAACGCCAGGCACTAAGGTGCTGACTTTAGCACACGTGCACCCACACACGTGTCAATGCACGCCTACCCCATGCACGCAGGCAAGCAGGGTAACACCCACACAAGCTAATACACACAGGGTTCGTGCAACAGGCCAGCAAAACACACAGGTGCAGTGCTGGTCCTGACAAGGGCTTGTGAGCACGTTTTTAGGCCCCTGAGCTACACCGGTAGCAGTCCTACCGGCGCCTGTAAGGCCCGGCTTGTGTGTGTTACACTGGATACACATACCAGTACAGAGCCCACTGAATTGACGGGGGGCGCTTTGCAGGTGCCTTGAGACCAAAAGACTGGGCGAGCTGATCGTGGCGTGTCAACCAGGCGGGCGTGGCCTAGTTCGTCAGCTACGCTGCCAAAAACGGTATTGCTGACGTGTGCAAATGACATAGGTTTGGATGTGCTTCAGGGGAAGCGCGTAAAATGGGCGAGGCCCTGACAGGGCCACGACCCGCCCGAGGCCAGCAGGGAGGCAGGGCTTGCAGCCGCTGACCTGCGCTGACCAGCGAATGCCTGCGGTGCGCAAGAGCTGTACACTCCAAATTGGTGAAGCTTCGCGTCACTTGCACAGCTGTGCCCGCGCCACAAACACCGGGTTCAAGAGCTTCGCACAAGAGTTCCGCACAAGAGTTCCGCACAAGAGTTTCGCACTTTGGCCGCCCTGGGCACAAACTGACAGCTTGGTGGCCCCCTACCATCCCTGACTTGACAGATAATGACATGCGACATTATGCATCATGGCAGACACTGCCCCGTGACAACTACAGCCCAACTAGATGGAAGCTGACACCTGGTGCGAAAAACCCGTTTTGGCTGGGGCGTTGTAACCGATGGTTTGCTATCCTCCATACATAAGGCGATATTGCGTTATTGCATCTGGACCTCACTTGGTCGGGCCGCTGCAAGTAGGGCATGCCCGTCACGGTCTCGGCCATGACAAATGCCCTGTTCAGTGCTGCCGCTTGGGGGCACACCGTGCAGTAATTCAACAAAGGGTAGTAACCGCTTGTATTCGGGGCTGCTGTGCTCGCCTGGGTTCGCTGTAGCATGCCTGGGTTCGCAGTGTCTGTCCTGCGCTCGTGCACATGCATGCGGATTCACACCTGTGTCGTGCCCTGTTATCGGTTCCCGGGGGTATAAAGAGGGGGTGTTGGCTCGTCCACCTAGGTCCGGATCGCTTGTTTCCGTGCATGCGGTACCACATACCGCGCTGCCTATTGCTACTTTCGTAGGCGTGTGCGTGCGTGGTGGTGACGGCCATACCGAAAACACCTGCCCTTGGCACAGTTGCTCGCAAAAGATGGCAGCTAACACACTACATGCAAGGTAGACAGCGATATTGTGGACGGCATATACATTCGTTGGAGATACGTTGCTGTTGGCTGCGTACGCTTTGTCTCCCGCGTGCGCTGGCTGCAGCACTGCTAGACGTGCAGCTCCAGGAGTTGCTACGCTCTACAACGACATGAGAACAACATCGCTTTGGCTTTTCACACCTTTACTGCTGCCGGTGATCTTGTGGTTGCCGACAACAGCAGTAGCCGAACCGCCGCTGTCGGACCGGAGCGCAGCAGACGGTGCGGGTTATGTTTGCTCTGCCCCTGTCTGCAGCAGCAGCAGGGGGGATCAGGTGTGAAGCCCCTGTATTCTCTCGGCTTTCTCGTTCACAACTTCTGACCTCCTGCCGTAGTAGCTTCGTTGTTACCGCCGCTCGTTGCACAGCATACCTCGGCGCTGGGACCCGCGGTCGCCACCTCCTTGCATGCCTCGGCTCAGCCCCCACGTCTTAGCCCGCTGATGCACATGCATGCCCTGCCCTGCCCCGCAGACCCACACGTGCACAGCAGAATCTACACCCACCGCCGTGCTCTGCACCAGGCTTCCTCCTGTGTGCTGGTGAACTCTGCTGGTAGCCCCATCACCCAGCAGCTCGCCCCCGTCATACAAGGCCAGACCAACAACATTGGCAACGCGACAATTTTCGTGCAGTCAGGCACCAACATCAGCGTGCGCCTGGACCTAAACTCCAACATCGTGAACCCCGTGCAGTGGGAGTGGTATCCCACGCAGCAGTCCTTCCTCACCTCAATCTCCTACACCTCGCCAAGCTCCACATGTTCCAGGAAGCCGCCAGGGCAGCTGCCGTACCAGGTGGGCAGATAACAGCAGCTAGCCATTGATGCTCGACTCCGTCCATTTCTACATGCGCAGTATGAGCTCTCCGCTGTCTAATAGCGCACGGCATGGCTGGTGCGATGCCCGTCATGTCACAGCTGATCCTGGGCAGCGGTTTGAGCCCTCAGTCAGCACTTTCCATGCGCATGACCGCATGGCACCTGCAACAGCATACCGCACCCTCCAAACTCCGACCAACCATCCCTAAGATCGCACATTATCGCTCGTTCGCCGGCTTCACCTCCGCTTCCCGCGTGCCCGCCTGTCGCCATACAGACCAACACCAACACCTCGCAGCCGCGCACGGCCGTGCTTACCGTACCCCTATCAGGCTTGGTAAACTTCCAGTGCCAGACCCAGACCATCTACCTGGTTATGCACATTAATGTAAGTGCGTTGGCATGTGGGCCGGTAAGACACAGTACCCGGACAGCTGCCGTGCCACCTGGGGCTGCAATATGCAGTGGTACGTGGGCACACTGGCGGTGCGACTGGCAACTGATGAGCAACTTGTGTCGAGGATACTCATGCTTGCTTCACGGCATCGTAGTGTACGACCTTGTGCGTTGCGTTGCAGTCACGGCGCTCGTGTTAGGCTGGAACGCACCGAAGGGGTCCTTGGAGTGCCTGCATCGTGCCTGCGCTCGTCTGCCCGTTTCGCTTACCCTCCCTTCCGGCTGCTGGCTACGCACTGCAGGCCCCAAGCACCTCATACGTTGGGTGCCGCATGCTGACAAACCAGCGCAATGACTTCAACGAGACCTGCATCAATTACACACCCTGGTTCGGCTTCTGCGAGGTGAACGTGCGGTGCGGCAGCTGTGATCCTCCCTCCCTGTCCAGACCCCCGTCCCCACCCAGCCCCAAGCCGCCGTCCCCGGCCCCACCCCGGCCCCAGCCCCCGTCCTCCCCGCGCCAGGGCTCGACGAACGCCCCTCCCCTTCCGCCCTTCCCATCGCCCCCGGACCCAACCCGCCCCCAGCCGCCATCCCCGGCCCCACCCAGCCCACAGCCACCGTCCCCAGGCCCACCCAGCCCACAGCCGCCGTCTCCGGCCCCACCCAGCCCACAGCCACCGTCTCCGGCCCCACCCAGCCCACAGCCGCCGTCTCCTGCCCCACCCAGCCCACAGCCGCCGTCTCCGGCCCCACCCAGCCCACTTCCGCCGTCCCCGGCCCCGCCCAGCCC
>VFQN01003620.1_pt1 | contig 21751 bp, 16 predicted proteins | sample 3512371 | NCBI WGS metagenome assembly VFQN01 (sample SAMN10412370, study PRJNA504923) | tailings metagenome | isolation source: Replicate 2 from Balatoc abandoned mine | place: Philippines: Itogon, Benguet | collected 2017-08-28
GCGGGCTCATGGCGAAGGAGACCAGCACCGAGTCGAATAGGGACAACGTGTGGCTCTCCCTGGACGTCCGCGTGGTCGGGGGCGGCCGACCGGGTTACTTCTGCTTGAAGTCGCCCGAGTACACCTTGCTCCCGACCTTGCCGCTCACCGTGCCCTCGATCTTAATCAGCTTCTCCAGCCCGTCGGCCTTTCCGACGAACCGGCTGGACTTGCCCGCCGGGTCGCCCTTGTCCGGGGACGGGGCGGCCTTCACGGTCAGCGCCGGGCTCTTGAACGCGACCGACAGGCTCTTCGCGTCGATGGCCTTCCGCTTCGCCTTGTGGAGGTCATCGTGGTTGCCGTAGACGACCAGCGTCACCGTCCCGGCCTTGGCGTCGGGGATCACCTCCACGTGGTACTCCTCATCGCCCCACTCGGCGACCGGCATCTTGTGCGGCCCGACCTCCTGGCCCCGCACTCCGCCGGCGACCACCGCCATCAGCCCCAGTCCGGCGGCGAAGGCGAGCCCGAACACGTTGCGCATCACACGTCCTCCGTTGGTGTCGAAACCGTCGTCCGCACGGCCCCGTCGTGGGGCCGTGGCTCGTTCCCCGCCGCTGGCGGTGGGGGTTGTTCGGGGTGCGGCGCCGGCGCGTCGTCCAGGCCGTCGGCCGCCTCGTCGGCTTTGGCGAGTGCCACCGCGTCGGTCCCGCTGAACCGCAGGAACAGCCCGGGGCGGATCAGGAACTCGCAGAACGTGGACGTGACGAGCCCGCCGAGGATGACGGTCGCCACCGGGTACAGGATTTCCCGCCCCGGCTCCTGCCCGACCACCACGAGCGGGACGAGCGCGATCCCGGCCGTCAGCGCCGTCATCAGCACCGGCGACAGCCGCTCCAGGCTGCCGCGGAGGACCATCTTCTCGTCGAACTTCTCCCCTTCGTGCCGCATCAGGTGCAGGTAGTGGGTGACGAGCAGGATGCCGTTCCGGGCCGCGATGCCGCCGAGCGAGATGAACCCGACCAGGCTCGCCACCGTCAGCGTCTGCCCGCTGAAGACCAGTGCGAACACCCCGCCGACGAACGCCGTCGGCACGGCGGTCAGGATTTGCGCGACGATCCGGCCGGACGGGAACAGCATGTACAGCACGAAGAACATGCCGACGACCGACACCGCCGACAGGACGGTGATGAGCCGCGTCGCCTCCTTCTGGCTCTGGAACTGGCCGCCGTACTCGATCGTGTACCCCTCCGAGAGCTTCACGTCGGCCGCGACCACCCGCTCGATGTCGCCGACCACCGAGGCCAGGTCGCGGCCGAGGGCGTTGCACCGGATCACGATACGGCGGCGGGCGTCGTCGCGCTTCACCTGGTTGGCGCCGGAGTCGCCGCCGGTCGGCGGGGTGATGTCGGCCAGGTCTTTCAGCCGCACCTGCTCGCGGCCGCCGGGGAGGTCGAACCGCAGCTCGCCGAGGTTCGCCACGTCCGCCCGGTACGGCTCCTCCAGGCGGACGAGCAGGTCGAACCGCCGCTGCCCCTCGACCACCTGCGACACGACCTCGCCGTTGAGTGCCACCTGCACGAAGTTGCCGACCGCGGCCCGGTCTACGCCGTAGAACGCCAACGCCTCCGGCCTCAGCTTGACGTGGACCTCGTCCACCTTCCGCATCGGCTCGACCGCGAGCGAACTCACGCCGGGCACGCCGGCGACGGCCGCCTTCACCTGGTTCGCCACCTTCTCCAGCGTGTCCAAGTCGTCGCCGGTCAACTTGATGGCGATCTGGGCGGTGCTGCCGGAGATCATGTGGCTGATGAGGTGGGCGAGCGGCTGCTCGACCTCCACGTCCACGCCCGGCACCGCAGCCTTCACGCTGCTTTGGAGCTGGCCGATGACTTCTTTGCGCGATTTCCCGCTGTCCGGGTTGATGACCACGAAGTATTCGTTGGCGTTCGGCGGCTCGGCGTGCTCGTCCAACTCGGCCCGCCCGGTCCGGCGCAGGAACGCCAGCACCTCGCCCTTCGGGTTCGCCTCCGACTTCTGCATCCCCCGGAACGTGTCGTCCACCATCTTGGTCGCGGCGTTCGAGGCGTCGAGCGACGACCCCGACGGCAGGGTGACGTTCACCTGCGCCACGCCCTCGTCGAACGGCGGGAGGAAGTCGGCGCCGATCGTGGTGAGCCGCCACGCCGAGTAGGCGACCAGCACCCAGGTGGCGACTTGGATCGACCCCTGCCACCGGATGCTGAAGCGGATCAGGTACGCACCGGCCCACTTGAGCCCGCGGAGGAGGAACCCGTCGCCGTGGGAGTGGGCTGCGGCCGAGCGGCCGAGCAGGTAGTACGACAGGACTGGCGTGACGCAGATCGACACGATGAGCGACGCCAGGATCGACACGATGTAGGCGACGCCGAGCGGCGTGAAGAGGCGGCCCTCGATCCCCGACAGGGCGAACAGCGGGAGGAACACGAGGATGACCAGCGCCGTGCCGAACACGATCGCCGAGCGGATCTCGACGCTCGCGTCGTAGATCACCCTCAGCGTTGGCCGCGGGTTCGGCAGAAGGCTGTTCTCGCCGAGCCGGCGGTAAATATTCTCCACGTCTACGATGGCGTCATCGACCAGTTCGCCCATCGCCACCGCGATCCCGCCGAGGGTCATCACGTTGATTGAGAGTTCGGTGCCGGTGATGAGGCCGACGAGCTTGAAGACCAACACGGTCAGCGCGAGCGACAGCGGGATGGCGGTGAGTGAGATGAACGTGGTGCGGAGGTTCAGCAGGAACAGGAACAGGATGACCAGCACCAGGACGGCGCCGACGACCAGTGCCTCGCCGACGTTGAACACGCCCCGGTCGATGAAGTCGCGGAGCTGGTACAGGTTCGTCTCGACCAGCACGTCGGGCGGGAGCGTCTTCTCCACGTCCACCAGGGCGGCCTTCACCCGGTCGGTCAGCGCCCGGGTGTCCACGTGCGGCTGCTTGGTGATGGTGAGGGCGACGGCCGGGTAGCCGTTGACCGTCGAGTCGCCCCGCTTGACCTGCGCCCCCTCTGTCACCCGGGCTACGTCGCGGAGCAGCACCGGGCGGCCGGCGACGGCCCCGGGCTCGTGCTTCTCCGGCGGCTTCACGGTGATGAGCTTCAGGTCGGTGACGACCTGCCTGGCGTCCGGGCCGAGCCGGCCGATGACGCGGATCGGCGTCTCGAACCCGCCGGCCACCGAGAACCCGCCGGTGTGGTTGACGTTGTTCGCCCGCAGTGCGTCCTCGACCTGCTGGAGCGACACGCCGTACTCGGCCAGCTTCACCGGGTCCACGAGCACCTGGTACTGCTTCCGCCCGCCGCCCATTGCGATCACCTGCGCGATGCCGCTGGTCTTCAGCAGCCGGGGGCGGACGGCCCAGTCGGCGAGCGTGCGCAGGGCGAGCTGCCGCTGGGCGTCGGACGGGAAGACGACCTCGCGAGAGTGGCCGGCGATGGTGGCCCGGACCGTCTGCGACCCGTCGGCCGCGGCCGGCTGCCACGCCGGCACCGCGACCGGGACCGCCTCCCACGTCGAGAAGTCGCGGCGGTCGCCGGCCTTCCAGGCGAGAAGCGTCGGCGGGTCGCCGGGCACGCGCTCGGCGTAGACCGCGGTGTCGGGCACGGCCGCCAACTCGCCGCCCTTCGGCCCCGGCTGCCGCCGCATCCCGGCGACCATGAACTGGCCCATGATCGAGCTGATCGGCGCCATCTGCGGGCGGACGCTCTCCGGCAGGTCGCCGGCGACGGTGGTCAGCCGCTCCTGCACCGTCTGCCGGGCGGTGCGGATGTCCACCTCCCACCCGAATTCGACGTACACCACCGACAGCCCGAACCCGGACTGGCTGCGGACGGCCTGCACCCCGGTCGCCCCCAGTAGTGCCGACTCCAGCGGGTACGAGACGAGCGTCTCGACTTCCTCGGGGGCGAGGCCGGGGCACTCGGTCATGACCACGACCCGCGGGCGGTCGAGGTCCGGGAACACGTCGATCGGCATCCGGGCGGCGAGGAACCCGCCGTACCCGAGCGCGACGAGGCACAGGACCACGACCAGCGGCCGGTGGCGGAGCGAGAACCGGATGGCGGCGTTCAGCACAGGCGGCTCCGGGTTAGTCGTGGGAGTGGCCGGCGTGCGGGTCGCCGCCGCCGGTGGCGGACTGCGCCTTGATCGCCCGGTTCAGCGCCGCGGCCTGGTTGCGAACGACGTACTCGATCGACGTGACACTGCCGTCGTTGGCGACCACCACGTCCGACCGGTCGGCGTACAGCACCCGGACCGGCTTGCGGATGAACGTGTCGCCCGACTGGACGAACACGAACGCCTCCCCGCCCTCCCGGGCCACGGCCCCGGCGGGCAGGACGAACGGGAGCACCTCCGTCTTGCCGTCCGGGGCGAGCGTAACGAGTTTCTCGACCGGCAGGTACAGCCGCACCCGCTGCCCCGGCCGGTAGCGCCAGGCGAAGTGCGTCTTCCCGTCCCGCTCGAACGTCCGCGGCTGGTTCTCCAGCGGCAGGTAGAACCCGAACGTCCGGGTCGCCGGGTCCACCTGGTTGGCGAGGTGGTGGATGGTGAGCGGCCCCTGCGCCGGCCACGCCCCGGGCGCCTCGTCGGCGAACTCGGCCCGGACCGGCGTCTTCTTCTCGGCCGCGGCGGCCAGCGCGTCCGCCTCCGACCGGAACGCCCGCCCCTCGATGAACAGCCGCTGGTGGTTCGCCAGTAGGCACAGCGTCTGCCCGGCCGCCACCTGGTCGCCGAGGTTGACCTTCAGTTCCTGCACCTCGAACAGCGCCGGCGTAGGGCTCCCGTCGCCCGGCGCGGCCGGGGCCGGGGCCGGGATGGTGATCTCGGTGATGACCTCGCCCTTCTCGACCTTCGTCACCTGGGTCGGGGTGAGGCCGAACACCTGGAGCTGGCGGCGAGCGCCGTTGAGCTGCGTGCCGAGCTTGTCCACGACGCTCTGCTGCTTCAGCAGCTCGGCCTCGGCCGTGGTCCCCTTCTTAACGAGGTTCGACACGCGGTCGCGCTCCAGGGTGGCGAATTCCAGCTCCTTCGCCGTCTTCGCCAGGTCGGTCTGGGCGCTCTGGAGGAACTCGCTGGCGAGCTGGAGGGTGAACAACGACTCGCCGCCCTTCACCGTGCTCCCCGGGCGGGCGTTGATCGCCGTCACCACCCCGGCGACCTTCGAGGTGACCCCGCGGTCGGTCTCGCCCGGGCGGTCCACGACGACCCCGGGGATGAGGATGGTCCGCCAGTACTCCTGGGGCGTGAGCTGGTCCACGTCGAGGCCGAGGTTCTTCTGGGCCTGCTCGGAGAGCGTGACACGGTCGGCCCGGGCGCCGTGGTCGTGCCCGGCGTGGTCGTCGTGCCGGGCGTGCCCGGCGTGGTCGTCGGCGGGCTTGGCCGCCTTCGCCGGGAAGACGACCGGCACCCAGCGGTCTTGCGTGCGGTACGCGGCGTACCCGGCCGCCGCCAAGACGGCCAGCGTGACGACGGGCGTGACGACCCTGCGGAGGTTCATGGCACCCTCGGGGAAGACCGGTTGGGGGTCACACGGGGAGACGGAACGAGACGACAGGCGCGCGGGCCTCACCCGCGACACGTCGGTCGAGGAGTTGCGCCTAAATGCGGATCGAGAGCAGGGACAGGTAGATCGGGAGCGGTAACCGGGATGTGCTGCGGTCGGACGGCATCACCAGCCGGCCGCGCGCGACCTTGGCGACCGGGAGCGGCAAAACGGTGGCGGCGTCCGACGGGGAATCCACCGTCGTCGAAACCCCCTCCGACATGACCGGCCGGGGGCTCGCCGAGGGGCAACCGCGGTCGTGGCGGTCGGGGTCGTGCGGGCGGTGGGAATCAGAAGCGACGTGGCCGGAAGTCCGGGCGGAGGTTTCAGCCCCCGGAGCCGCTTTCGTCTGGTGTCGCTTGCAACCGCACCCTTGGGCCGGCTCCGACTCGGCCGGGAGCGAAGCGGGAGCCGGCGTCGTCTCGGTGGCCGCCGGGCATGTGCAGACGCGGACGGGCACCGGCCCCGCCACCGTCAACACCGCGAGCAGCAAACGCACGAGCATCCGCAGCCTCCGTCGGACCGACGCATTATCCGCCCGGCCACCCGGGGGTCAAGGCTAACGCGGTTGTACCCCGTCTTTGCGCTCGGGCTGCGGTGGCGGGAGGCGGACCGGTCCAGCGCCCGGGCCGGGGACTGCTGGCGGCGGGCCGGGCCACCACTCTTCGAGCAGGAGCGCCGACAGGTCCGCCGCGGCGCGCCAGGCGTCCCCGAGTGCCCGCACCGACTCCAGCCGCACCTCGGCGACCGCCCGCTGGGCCTGGATCACCCGCAGGTACTCGAACTGCCCGCCCTTGAACGCCTCCCGCGACAGCCGGTACGTCTCCTCCGCCTTCGGCAGGATGTCGGTGCGGTACTGCTCCGCGAGCTTGACCGCCGCCGCGTAGGTCCGGTGGGCGGCGGCGACCTTCTCGGCCAGGTCGTTCTCGACCCGCCCGACCTCCTGGATCGCCTCCCCGAGTTCCGCCTTCGCGGCGCGGATGTTCCCCTGATTCCGGTTCCACGTCGGGATCGGCGCGGACAGCCCGAACGAGAAGTCGTTCGACCGGTTCTCGTACTGCTTGACGTACCCGGTGGTGAACGTGACATTGGGGATCGGCTCAACCTCGGCGCGGCGGATCGCCGCCTGTGCCCGATCGACCCCGACCCGGGCCGCCCGGACCTCCGGGTGGGTGGCGAGCACGGCATCGCGGGTCCGGTCCAGGTCGTACGCGGGGAGGTCGTCGAACGGTCCGGCCGCGGAGCCGACCGCCAGCCGCGGGTCGCCGACGACGGCCGCCAGCCGCTGACGCGCCCCCGGGATCTCGCGCCGTGCCGCCTCGGCCTGGGACCGGAACCGGGCGAGCTCGACCTCGAGTTGGACCTGGTCGAGTCGGGCGATCTGTTTGTTGTCGAGGAGTGTCTGCCCGGTCTTCGTCGCCTCCCCCGCGAGCGCGACGAGTTCGTCGAGGGCGGCGACTCGCTTCTCCAGGGTGTACAGGTCGTAGAACGCCCCGCGGACCCCGCCGATGACCGCGTATCGCTCGCGCATCAGGGCGAGGGTGGCCTGGTCCACCTCGCGCGCCGCGACCGCCTGCGATAGGGTCAGTTTCCGCCCGGTGACGATCTCCTGGGTGACCCGCGGGACGTTCAGAATACCGCCCGGGCCGGTGCGGTCGCCGATCTCGTCCCAGTTCGCCCCGAGGGTCGGGTTCGGGTACAACCCGGCCTGGACGTACCGCCCCTGGGCCGCGTCGATGGCGAACGTGGCCTTTGCCAGCCGCGGGTTCCGGCCGACGGCCAGCTGCACCAGGTCGTCCACCCGCACCGTTTGCTCGTTGGGCGGCGCGGGCGCCCGGGCAGGTGCGGTTGCCGGCTCCAGGTGTGCCGCCGGGACGACCGGGCTCCCCGTCGGCCGGGCGGGGGCGCCGTACGGTCGCACGGTGGACGGGTCGAACGGCGGCGGTCCGGCGGCGCAGCCGACCACCCCTGCCAGTAACAGCGCGCCCGCCATCCCGCCGAGTAGGCGACGCGCCGGGTTGTGAGTGCCCATAGTCGTCCTCCGCCGCCCGTCCGGGCGCGCCAGGATTGGGGTGATCCGTCGGAGCCAGTCCGGCCGCGGCGGATCAACAGCGGAAGGCGTGGGAGAACCGAAGGCGATCGATGGGCGGGGGGTGTACGGGCGTGGCGTTCGGCGAGCTCGCTGCCGGCCGGAGGTCGAGTATGAGAGTCGGATTGCCGAACTCGGCCGTCCCGTCACTCGCGTGGTCGCAGCCGACTCGCTCCGCTCCGACCGGGGGCGGAACCGCGTTGACGACCGGGTCGTGCGGACACGGCACCCGCTCCGGGGCTTGCTCGGGGCGTTGCGGTCGGGGGTCGTCCGGTTCCGCATGGGCGTGGCAGTGGCAAGTCCGGCACGCCGCCGCCACGGCCCATGGGGGGGGCGGGACGGCGGTGCTCGCGGGGCGAACCAGCGCCGCGAGGCCGCACGGGCAGCGCAGCGGGCCGCCGGTCGTGACCGACAGTACCGCCGCGACGATCGCCGAAAGGACCCGCATCGCCCGATACCCGAAACGAGATTCGCCGATCACTCAGGGCTCGTACCTAAATCGGCAATCGGGCGACCGTTCCGGATAGAAAAGCCCGCGAACTCGGGAAATCCGGCGCGACGGCTATACTCTCCACTGACCGAGCGCCGCGCCCGTGGTGTGGGTCTGATTGCCGGGCGCTGTGGTTCACCAACAGGACGATCCGATGTACCACTTCTCGGGCTACGCGGCGGCGGCCCTGGCAGTGCTGGCGAGCGGGGCCACGGCCCAGGCCCAGTACTTCCACGGTCACCTCCACTACCACAACGGCCACTACCACCTGCACGGCCACTGGCACTACCCGAACTACTACCCCTACCCCGCCGCCCCGGTGGTCGTCGGGCCGCGGTTCTACGTCCCGGTCGTCCGGCCCGCGGTGGTCGTGCCGCCGCCCGCCGCCCCCGTACCGGCTGGGATCGTCGCCGCACCGGCGCCGGGGGTTCCCGCGCTGCGGCCGAACCCGCTGCCGGCGCCCGCCCAGGTTCTGGCGAACCCCGGCCCCGGGCTGACGCTCCGCCTGCCCGCCGGTTACCCGAACCCGGTCCACGTGCGGGTCGAGCGGCGCGACTACGAACTCCGGCCGGGCACCGAGGTGACGGTGCGGGACCGGGCGAGCTACCTCGTCGAGTTCGACCAGGGCGGGGCGTTCGGGCGGTTCTCCGCCGAGTACGTCGAGGGCGTGTACCGGTTCGTCGTCGGCGACCGCGGCTGGCGGCTCGAACCGGACGCCCCGCGCGCCAACGCCCTGCCAGCCCCGCCGCGGCCGTGACCGCCGGGACAAAGCTTACGGCCCCGGCCGACGGGTTGATCCACGCCGTCTTCGCGTGCTCCGGCGCGGCCGCGCTCGTGTTCGAGGTGTCGTGGTCGCGGCAGGTCGGCCTCGTCCTCGGCAACACGGCCGACTCGGTGGCCGTGGTCTTTGCGGCATACTTCGCGGGCCTTGCCACCGGCCAGATGCTCGGCGCCCGGCTCGCGCCGCGGGTCGGCCCGCTCGTCGGGTACGGCGTCTGCGAGTTGCTAGCGGCGGCATGGGGTTTCTCGCTCCCGACGGTGCTCGCCGCGTGGGACGGGCCGCCGACGGCCCGTGCCGCCTGGTGCTTCGCCGTACTCCTCCCCGCCACGGCCCCGCTCGGGGCGACGTTCCCGCTCCTCGCCGAACACCTGACGCGCCGCACGCCCGCGGACGGCCGCCGGGTTGCCCTCGCCTACGTCGCGAACACCACCGGCGGGGTGGTCGGGGTGCTGGCCGCCAGTACCGGCGGGTTGGTCGTCGTCGGGGTGACGGCGGCCGGCTACGTCGCCGCGGGGGTGTGCGCCGGCTGCGGCACCGCGGCGCTGGCGCTCGCCCGCCGTGACGGGGTGAAGGGGCACGATTCCGCCGGGCCGCCGGCGGCCGGGGCGGGGTGGTGGGTGGCGCTCGCGGCCCTCTCCGGGATGGCGACGCTCGGACTCGAAGTGCTCTACACCCGGATGTTCGCGCTGGTGCTGCACAACAGCACGACGAGCTTCGGCGTCGTACTCGCCACATTCCTCTCCGGCCTCGCGTTGGGCGCGGCAGTCGCGGGGGCGCTCGGCCGGCGTGTCCGGCCCGCCCGGCTGGTGGTCGCGGCCGGTGGTCTGGGGGCCGTCGCCGTGCCCGTTTCCGTCTTCCTCTTCGTCCGGCTCACCGGGCTCGACTACTTCGAGGCCGGCGACACCGCTGCCGGCTACTTCGCCGGCGTGCTCGGGCTGGCGGCTGTGGTCGTACTGCCGCCCGTCGCGCTGCTCGGGGTGGTGCTGCCGGCCGTGTTCGCCGCCGCGGGCGCGGGCCGGGCGGTCGGGCGGCTCGCGGCGGCGAACACGGCCGCGGCGGCAGTCGGCGCCGTCGCGGCGGGGTATCTGTGGCTCCCGACGCTCGGCCTGTGGTGGGCGTTCGGAGTACCCGCGACGCTGCTCGCGCTCCCCGCCGTCGGCGTGCTGACGGTCCGGGGGCGGGTCGTGGCGGGCGGTGGGCTCGGGGCGCTGGTGGCGTGCGCGGTCGTGGTGGCGGGCGCGAGCCCGCATCAACCGGCGGGCAGTGATCCGGCCTGGGACGAGGAGGTCGCCCGCCGCTGGGAGACGCCTTACGGCTGGATCGACGTGGTGCGCGCCCGGGCCGACGGGTCGTTCCGGGTGCGCGAGAACCTCCACTACCGGCACGGCTCGACCGGCGCGAACGCGACCCGCGAGTACCGCCAGGGGCGGCTCCCGCTGCTGCTCCACCCGGCGCCGCGTGAGGTCGCGTTCCTCGGCCTCGGCACCGGGCTGACGGCCGCCCCCGTCGTCGCCGATGGCGGCGTGGAGCGGGCGGTAGTGGTCGAGCTCATCCCGGCGGTGGTCGAGGCGGCGCGGCTGCTCGGCGACGCCAACCGCGGGGTGGTCGATCACCCGAAGGTCGAGGTCCGCGTGGACGACGCCCGGCACTACCTCCGCCGCACCGACCGGCGGTTCGACGTGATCGTCGCGGACCTGTTTGTGCCGTGGGAGAGTCGGGCTGGCTACCTGTACACGGTCGAGCACGCGGCGGCGGTGCGGCGGTGCCTGCGGCCGGGCGGACTGTTCTGCCAGTGGGTGGCGCTGTACCAGGTCGGCCCTGCCGAGTTCGAGCTGATCGCCGACACCCTCGCCGCGGTCTTCCCCACGGTCACGGTCTGGTGGGGTCAGTTCGACGCCCGGTTCGGCATGGTGGCGCTCGTCGGCTCCGATGCGCCACTCGCACTCGACCCGGACCGGCTGGCGGCGCGGTTCGACGCGGCCGGCGAGCCGCCGGGTGGAACAGACCCGGAACTCGCCGGGCCGGCGTCGATCCCGGACCTGTACGCCGGCGACTGGCCGTCGCACCCCGGCCGGCGGCTGAACACCGACGAGCACCCGTGGCTGGAGTTCACCGCGCCGCTGAGCCAGCGGGCCGCATGTACGCTGTCCGGCCCGCGGCTGCGGGCGTACTTCGATGGCGTACTCGGATCGTTGCCGGGGGACGGTGTGAAGCTCGGTGGGCCTCTCGCCGGTCTCGCCGAGCCCTCCCGCCGGCGGCAGGCCCAGCGGCTCGGCTTAACCGGTTCGGCGCCTTGAGACTTTGGTAGGTGGGGAACGGCGACCGGCGCCGCCCCGGTCGGGTGAATGGATCGACCAAATCCCCGGAACGAGCGTGTTGGCTCGCCGGAGGCTCGGGCCTTATGGGTCGGGCGGTGAGAAGAAGAGAGTGCCACGGATCGCGGCCGGAATGCCAGCGCGTGTCTGGCCGGCATCCGCACGACGGCTGACACCGCGGGCCGTCACCCGAGGCGTGCGGCCTGGGCGGCGGACAGGAACTCGTGCATCCCGACCCCGGCCGCCGCGGCCGCAAGCAGGCTGACGAGGAGCACCACGGCGCCGACCCGGCGGGTCGCCTTGATCTGCCACCACATCAGCACGCCGGACAGGCCCCAGAACACCATGATCAGCGCCATGGCGTCCACGACCACCGCCCAGAACAGCCGCGCCGACGACTCTCCGGGGTAGCCGTGCGCGAGGTGCAATCGGGTCAGGAACCGGCGGGTGGAGAGGGGCTCCGTGGACACCTCATCCGCCCGCCGGCCGGACACCGCACCGGTCTGGAACGCGTACGTGACCTGCCACACGGCCCCGTCCGCGTCCATCAGGAACGTCAGGTCGGGGGTATTGGACACCATCACCTCGCCGGCGGGGAACCCGGTCCGCTCCAGAACGACGGGGGCAGCGGCCAGCGCCCGCTCGTGGAGCGGGGCATTGAGCCGAACCCCCTCCCGCGGCGCGGCCGACGCGCGCGGGCCGCCCGGACCGGCCTTGCCCGCCGGGCGCTCGGGAACGGCGAACGGCGCGGGGTCGGCCGACTTCGGGGCCGGCGGGCGGCTCCGCACCGTTCCCCCCGCTCCCGACAGGTCGAACGAAACGGTCACGTCGCGCCCGCCGGACCGGACGGTCACCGTCGCGACTTCGCGGATGTAGCGGGCTTTCTCGGGCTCTACGAGGGCGTACCGGACCCCCGGCTTGGCCCGGGCCTGGAGCGCCGCAACGACCTCCGCGGCGGTGGCGGTGGGCGCGGGCGGCGCGGCCATCGGGGTGTCCGCCAGGGTCGCCCCATCGAACCCCACATACGGGGCGTCGGGCAGGAACATCGGGTGGTTGAACAGAAATGCGGTGAGCCCGTACAGGAGCACCCACGGGAGCATCAGAAGCCCCGCGTACAGGTGCCCGCGGCGGAGCACCTGGACGAGCGCCCGAAAAGGAGGACGGCGGCGGGACCGGACCGCCGGCACCGGCTCGGCGGGCGACAACTCGGGCGTGTTCACGACGGGAGTCCGGGTGGGTTACGGGTTACTTGGCGGCGGCCTTCGTGTCGATCCGCCCGACCCGGTTGGCCTGTTCAGTGAACCACACCGCCCCGTCCGGCGCGGCGGTCATGCCGAACGGCTGGGCGTCCTTGGTGGCGAGGCCGAACCAGGTGACCGCCCCGGCCGGGGTGATCCGCCCGACCTTGTGCGTCCTGAACGCGGTGAACCAGACGTTTCCGTCGCCCCCCGCCGCGACCCCGATCGGCTGCGTCCCCTTCGGCAGGCCGAACCCGGTGACCTCGCCCTTCGGCGTGACGCGGCCGATGCGGTCGGCGCCGTTCTCGCTGAACCACAGGTTCCCGTCCGGCCCGACGGTGATGTCGCGGGGGCGTGCCTTCGGGTCCGCCAGGGCGAACTCGTCGACCTTCCCGGTCTTCGGGTCGAGGCGGCCGACCTTCCCGGCCGCGCTCTCGGTGAACCAGATCATCTTGTCCGGCCCGGTCACCACCCCGTACGGCTGTGCGTCGGCGGTCGGCACCGCGAACTCGGCGATCTCGCCCTTGGTGGTGATTCGGCCGATCTTGTTCCCGGCCATCTCGGCGAACCACAGGTTCCCGTCGGGGCCGGCCGTGATCCCCCGCGGCCACGACCCCTTCGTCACCTTGTTCTCGGTCGCCGCCTGCGACGGGATGGGGAAGGTTCCGGTGAACTCCCCCTTCGGGGTGAGCCGGCGGATCGCGTTCTCCTCGCGGGACGTGAACCACAGGTTGCCGTCCGGCCCCACGGCCAGTCCCTGGAGGACGCCGACGTCCTTCCCGGGCACCGCGAACAAGGTTACCTCCCCCTTCGGGGAGACGCGGACGATCTGCCGCTTGAGCACCTCCGTCGCCCACACGTTCCCGTCCGGCCCGACCACGACGGCCTGCGGCCGCTGCCCCTCGCCGGGGAGCGGGTACTCGACGACGGGGCCGTCGGCGCCCGCCGCGACCGCCGTCGAGCACACGAACAGCACGGCACCGAAGGGCCACGGGCCACGATTCCGAACGGTCACGGCGGTTGACTCCGTCAGGGGATGTTGAAGGGTTCGAGGTCCGTCGCCGGCGCCTCGACGCGGACGCGCCACCGCGACTTCTTGGGGTCGGCGAAGCGCCCGCCCAGCCGGTCGACCATCTCGCCGTCCCGGCCGGTCGATTCGTCCCAAGTGACGGTCAGCACGTACTCGCCGGGCGGCACCCCGTCGTCCTTGACGTAGCTCCCGCCCTCGAACGTCCCGTCCGCGCGCACCCGCGCCGACGGGTTGACGCCGTGGGCGGCCGTGGCGGGATCCTGGGGGTGGAAGCGGACCCGCGCGTCCACCGGGGCGCGACCGCCGACGGTGATCTTTCCCTTCACCGGGACGAGCGGGAGGCGGCCGTCCGGCGCACCGCACCCGGCGGGGCCGAGCAGGGTGACGCCGAGCAGCAATCCCACGAGGGGAAGGGTTCTGGGGGCGGGCATGGCGGTCTCCGCGGGGGTGAAGGCGTCAGTCAATCGCCACGGTTTCGCCGCCGGACCGGCTGACGAACGCCTTCATCTGCTCCTTGGAGACGCCCTCCCGGATGAACCGCACCGACCCGTCGCACGCGGCGGCGTTGGCCCCGCCGGTGTGGAACGCGTACACCCCGTAGGCGAGGTCGTTGCTACAGTTGACCACGCACGTTCCACCGCTGTCCGACCCGTCCTCCTTCCACGAGTAGATGCGGCTGTTGTGGAACGACGCCCAGGCCGCGAACCAGTGCCGGTTGCAGTTGTTCGGGTTCTGCGAGTTCGTGCACGGGACGGCGGTGCGCTTCTGGTAGGTGACCGGGATGCCGGCGCTCTCGTACAGGAGCAGGGTGTTGGACGTCCCGTCGACGATCGCGGCGAACTTGGTCCGGGCGTTGGTGGTGAAGTCGAGGGCCCCGAACCACTCCCCCGCGGGGTCGTTGCGGAACTCCTGGTACGACCGGGCGACGTAATAGTCCCCGGCCTCGCCCGTGCGGTCGGTGAACGCGACGTTCCCGATCGGCTTCAGCAGCCGGTCGGACGAGGGCACGGAGGGGCAGGCGTGGACCGCGAGCCGGACGTTCACGGCGGCCTGGTTCTCCGGGGCATAAAAGTCGAACGTGGGCCGGTACAAGTTGCCGACCGCGGACTGCTCGATGTGCGGGAGGATCATGCTCCCCCAGCCGGTGAACGGCGTCGCGATCTGCGGGGGCGGGAAGCCGTCGTGGGCGCTCTCGTAGTTGTGGAACGCGAGGGCCAGTTGCTTCAGGTTGTTCGCGCACTTCGTCCGCGCCGCGGCCTCGCGGACCTTCTGGACCGCCGGCAACAGGAGGCCGATCAGGATGGCGATGATGGCGATGACGACCAGCAACTCAATGAGCGTGAAGGCGCGACAGTCCCCGCGGCGCATGGCCGGTCTCCAGGAGGGCGGAGTGATGGGAGCCGCGTTGCTGGCTGGGGTGCGCGGCAGGCGCACGGGCGGGGCGGAGCGTGCTCAGGTCTTTATTGAGACTTAATCTCAACAAATGCATTGTAAACAACCAGCTTGGCTCGTCAACGACCAGGGCCGGATTTCCGACAAGTTTGCGGATCGACGTCAGCGCCGACGCCTATAGCCCCGGAGGAAATTGTCGATGGGGCGGCGGGCCAACCCCGGGGCGAATCCGCGCCGCTCCAGTTCCGCGATCGCTGCGTCCGTGTCCCACCCCTCGTATTCCACCCGGAACACGGCGGCCAGCGTTCCGGTGCGATGGACGCCGGCGAAGCAGTGGACGAGCACCGGGTGGTTCGCCGGGTCGTCCATCACGGCCAGGAACTCCCGGACCGTGGTGGCGGCGGGAGGCTCGTCCGTCTCGTCCAGCAGCCAGGATCGCGGCAAGATGCGGACGTGCCGTGCCCCACGGGCGGCACACGCTGCCTCCTCCCAGGCGTCCGGGTACGGGCGCCCGGGGTCACGTACCGTGCGGAGCGTAACGACCGTGCGGATCCGGTACGCCCGCAGGACGAGGTCGAGCCCCGTCGGCGAGAGCTGGCCGCTGCGGTACAGCACGCCCGGTCGGACTGTCCGGAAGTTGCGCAGGTGCGTCCCGTAGAGCGTGGGAATCAACCCGGCCAGAACGCCGAACAAACATGCGAGGACGATCCACCGCCGGCGCGTCATCCCACGACCCTCCTTGGTGTCACGCCCACGCACTCCGGCGTGAGCGGCATCTCATCCCCGGTTCACCGGCGGCTTAGCAGCGGCGCGTATCCTCGGTCGTTGTTCGGTCCACGACCCGGAGGCCGCCATGCACCCGTCCCGATCACCCCTCGCCCGCGCGGCCGAGTTCGCCCACCACCACTTCCTCGGGTTCGTCGTCCTGACCTACGCCGGGGCGGCCCTATGCCCCGCCCCTGGGCTTGCGCTTGCGGGGTTCGACCCGGGGGCGTTCCTGCCCGGCCGACCCGCACTCCCGGTCCCGAAGCTGCTCCTCGCCGGTCTCCTCTTCACCGCCGGTCTCGGCGTTTGCCCGCGGGCGGTACTCGACATCGCCCGCCGGCCGCGGCTACTCCTCGCCGGGCTGCTCGCCCGTCTCCTCGTCCCGCTCGGGCTGGTCGCCCTCGCCGCCGGGCTGCTCGCCCGATGGCACAACCCGGCGGAGGTCGCGTGCGTCGTGGCCGGGCTGGGGCTGGTCGCCGCCATGCCGGTTGCCGGGTCGTCCGTCGCCTGGGCCGGGCGGGGTGGCGGCTGCCCGGCGCTGAGCGTCGGGCTGGTGGTCGCCTCCACGCTCCTCAGCCCGCTGACCACCCCGCTGGCGCTCTCGGCCGCCGGGACACTGGCCGGCGTCGGGGGCACGACCGAGACCGCCGGCCCGGCCGCGGCCACGCTGGTCGCGTTCGTCGTCGTCCCGACGGCCGCCGGGCTCGCCGTTCGGGCGGCCCTCGGCGCCGGGTGGGCGGGCCGCCGGCGGGACGCGATGCGGGCCTTCTCCGCCGCCGCGGTTCTGATCCTCTGCTACGCCAACGCCGCCGGGGCGCTCCCCCAGGTCGTCCGGCACCCGGACTGGGACTTCCTGGCCGTCGCCGCCGCCGCGAGCCTGGGCCTGTGCGGCGGGTCGTTCGCCGCCGGGTGGTGGGTCGGCCGGCGGCTGGGGTCGGGGTCACAATCCGGCGTGTCGCTGGCGTACGGGCTGGGGATGAGCAACAACGGCGGCGGCCTGGTGACGGCGTCCGCGCTCGCCCTCCCGGCCGACGCCCTCCTCCCGGTCCTCGCGTACAACCTCATCCAGCACCTGGCGGCCGGGGTGGTGGGCCGGCTGGCAGGCCGGGGTGAGGCACCGCCAGCGTGACCCGGAACCGGCTACCGCGGCCCGGGGCGCTCTCGACCAGCCCCACCGCCGCCCCGCCGGCCGCCGCCAGCCGGGCGGCCACGGCCAGCCCCAGGCCCGACCCGGGGACGCCGAGCCGGCGGGCCGCCGCGGCGCGGAAGAACGGGCGGAACAGGTCGCCGTGGTCGGCCGGGTCGATCCCGACGCCGACGTCCGTGACGTCGATGGCGACCGGGCCGGCGGGCGGGGCACAGAGCGTGATGCGGACCGGGGTGCCCGGCGGGCTGTACTTCAGCGCGTTGTCGAGGAGGTTGTCGAGGAGCCCGCCGAGCGCCACCGGGTTCGTCGCCGCCCGCACCGGCCCGCCGACGCACCCGGCGAGGGTCAGGTCGGCGGCCCGCGGGTGCCCGTCCCAGGTCCGGAGGTGTGCGGGGAGCCACGCGGCTAGGTCGGTCGGCACCGGCGGTGGTGGGGCGGATTCCGCCCCCTCGCGGGCGAGAAACAGGAGCGTCTCGACGAGTGCCCGCATCCGGTCGGCCTGCGTACGAACGACCCCCAGCACCCGCCGGTACTCCTCGGGCGCGCGGTCGTGCCGCAACCCGACCTCGACCTGGCCGAGGACGGCGGCGAGCGGGGTGCGGAGTTGGTGCGACGCCTCCCCGGCGAACCGCCGCTGGCGCTCGTGGGAGGCACCCAGCCGGTCGAGCAGGTCGTTGAACGCCCGCCCCAGGTCGGCGAGTTCGTCCGCCCGGCGGGCGACGGGGAGCCGGCCCGCCGGGTCGGCCGGCATCGCCCGCGCGGCAGCGGCCATTTCGGTCAGCGGCCGGAGCGCCCGCCGGCACACCGCCCGCCCGGCGATGAGGGCGACCGCCCACACTCCTGCCGACAGCCCGGCCAGCACACCCGCCAATCGGCGTAGGGCCGCCGCCGCCGGCGCCTCGTCCACGCCGACCAGGACCTCCACCCACGGGTAGCGGACCTCGCCGGGCGGGAGGGAGGGGGCCGGCCCGTTCGCCGGCGGTGCGTCCAGCCGGGCCCGGCGGATTCGCCACCCCCCGGCCTCCGTGCTCAGGGCGTCGGCCCCTTCGCCCGAGCGGTCGATCGCCGCACCGGACGGGTCTGCCACCCGCCACGCGACGGCGTCGCCGGCCGGGCCGACCGGGAACGCCAGCGCCCGCTCCCGCGGCTCCCACTCGACGCCCGGGGGGCCGACCTCGCACGCCGCCACAAGGGTGTTCGCGGCCGCCTCCAGTCGGGCGTCCGCCTCGCGCCCCAGGTAGTCCCGGGCGAGGAACCAGAGCGCGGCCGAGAACCCGGCCAGCACCAGGCCGAGGGTGGCCAGCGAGAATGTGAGCAAGCGGGTGGTGAGGGTCACGCCCCGCCCCCGGCGTCGGCCGCGAACCGGTAGCCGCGGTTGCGGAGGGTGTGGATGAGCCGGGGGCCGTGGGCCTCCAGCTTCTTGCGGAGTTCCATGACGTGGACCTCGAGGGTGTTCGAGAGGCCGTCGTACCGCTCGTCCCAGACGTGCTCGTAGATGCGGGTGCGGGTGAGCACCTCGCCGGGGTGGCGGAGGAAGAACACGAGCAGGGCGTACTCCCGGGCGGTCAGGTCGAGGCGGGCGCCGTCGCGCTCGACCCGCTGGGTGGCGAGGTCGGCGCGGACGCCGGCGTGGGCCAGGACGTTGCCGGCGTCCCCGACCCGGCGGCGGGCGACGGCCCGGACCCGGGCCAGGAACTCGTCGAACGCGAACGGCTTGCACAGGTAGTCGTCGGCCCCGGCGTCGAGCCCGCGGACCCGGTCGGGGACGCCGTCCCGGGCGGTGAGCATCAGCACCGGCGTCGCATTCCCGGCCTCGCGGAGGCGTTTGAGGATCGTCAGCCCGTCGGGGCCGGGGAGCCACCAGTCGAGGACGACGGCGTCCCAGGTGTCGGCGGTGAGGCGGTGGAGGGCGTCGTCGCCGTCGGCGGCGCGCTCGACCGTGAACCCCTCCTCCCGGAGGCCGCGGACGAGGAAGTCGGCGATCCCGTCCTCGTCCTCGACCACCAGGATGCGAACGCCCATCACCCGCCTCCCCCCGGCGACCCCGGTCCAACGAGCCTGAATGGTCTCGGTGGTGGAGTGTACCCACCCCGGATCAGCCGCGGATGAGCCGGGGATAAAGATTCCCTTACCCGCCGTCGCGGGACCGTCCGAACGCGGCCCCGGAGGCGATCATTCCTTCTTGTCCTTGACCTCGGTCGCCGACTTGAACCTCCCATCCGGGAGCACCCCGACCTCCCACTTCTTCCCGCCGCTCACCAGCGTAGATTCGTAGTACCCGAGAGTTTCCTTCTCGTCGGCGACCTTCGTGACCGACGTCGATGACGTCGGAAGGCTCGCGGTGGGGTGGGGGCGCAGCGGTGACCAGCGCCTGCACGGCCTCGCAGATGTATGACGGGAGCGTCGGCCACGCGGCACCGGGTGAAGCCAGATCGGGGTGGGCCTCGGCGTAAGCCGCTGCTCCCACTGCACTTTCGTAACGTGGAGGTCGTCGGTTCAAATCCGCCTGGTGGCTCTCAACTTACGGCCCCTCGGTTTCCGTGGAGTCACGTGACGGCTCCCGCCAAATGAAGTGGCGGGGGCCGACACGTCGAGCCACCCAACGGTCGCTCATCCGCCGACCTCCGTGAGCCTCGGCGCGCCTGCGGCCTCGACCCGGTCCCCTCGTCATCGCCAGCCGAACCCGGCACCCCCGACCACTGCGAAGCGGTCATTGAACACCCGGCGGCCGTTCCGGCACCGGACCCGCAAAGCAGGGCATGTCTCACTCCCGCGGCGGCAGAACGCTCAGGTGCGGGCGTACCGCCACCTTGACCGGGCCTCAGCGGTCGCGCCGCGCGGAACAGGCGGGCCGCGATCGGTCGCGCCCGACGGGTGATCGTGGCCCATACTACCTCACGCGACTCGCAATCCTGAGGTATCCGGTGTTCGACCCGTCCATCGCCCCCGTCCTGGCCGCCGCCGTCGGCCTCACCGGCAGTCTCACCGGCAGCCTCGTGGCCGGGCTGTCCGTCTACCTGTCCTACCGCGGCCGGCACAACCTGATCCGCCAGGTCGTCTACGGGCGGCAGCTCGACGCCTACTTCGAGATCACCGCCGCGATGACCGCACTGTACACGGCCGCCGAAGACGCCCTCGTCCTGGCCAGCCCGCGACTCCCGGAGGGTGAGGTGCGGACGCGGGTGCGGGCCGCCCTGCGGGAGGACTACGAGCGGTTCACCGCGGCCGTCAACCGGTCGCTGATCGTGCTGCCGTCGCGGGTCAAGGAGGCGGTGGACCAGTTCAATGCGGCGATGTCGGCTGCCTGCTCACCGGACGGGGACGGGCCGCCCGACCCCGGCGGGCAGGAGCGGGTGCTGGCCGGGGCGTACCAGCGGGCGCTGAACTCGATCCGCCACCACCTGGCGATCGACTCGCTGACCACCGGGATGCTCCGGGAGATGGGGGTCGGGAGTGAGTCGGTGGCCCTCCGGCGCGGCCTCGTGCGGGTGAGCCCGCTGGTCCCGGTCGGGCGGGACGGCCCCTGAGCCCGCGGCAGGTCTCACGCCGGTCGAACCGAGCCGGGCGGATACTGACCACCGGGAAGCAGTGCGGTCCCGCCGCGGCGCTGGTAAAATCCTTCCTTGACTCGCCACCCGCGTACCGACTCGTTCGACAAGGCAGTATCGTGCCCGATTCTCGTGCGCCGGCGGACATCCTGTTGGTGGATGATCTGCCGGCCAACCTCCTGGCGCTGGAGGCCGTCCTCGGCGGCCTCGGCGACCACCTCGTCCGCGCCTCGACGGGCGAAGAAGCGCTCCGAATCCTCGCCGCCCGGGACTTCGCGGTCGTACTACTCGACGTGCGCCTCCCCGGGCTGTCCGGGTTCGAGACGGCGTCGCGGATGCGCGCCACCGACCGCGGCCGGCAGACGCCCGTGATCTTCCTCACGGCCGCCGGGGACGACGAGTTCCCGGTGGTCGAGGCGTACCGGCTCGGGGCGGTCGACTACCTCGTCAAGCCGATCGTCTCCGACATCCTGCGGGCGAAGGTGGCGGTGTTCGTCGAGCTGTACCGGACCGGCGAGCGGTTGCGGGCCATGGAACGGAAGGAGCGCGCCCGGGCGGACGAGACGGAGCGGCGGTTCGCGCGGTTCATGGCGCACCTCCCCGGCCTCGCCTGGATCAAGGACGCCGCCGGCCACTACCTGTACGCCAACGACGCCGCCCTCCGGGCGTTCGGCACCACCGCCGAGGCGCTGTACGGTCGGACCGACGACGAGGTCTTCCCGCCCGAGGCGGCGGCCGCGTTCCGCGCCCACGACCGCCTCGCCGCCGACACGGGCAGCGCCCAGACGATCGAGACGCTGACTCACCCGGACGGATCAGTCCACCACTCGCTGGTCAGCAAGTTCCTCATCCCCGGCCCGGTGGGGCGCCCGCCGCTCGTCGGCGGGGTGGCCATCGACGTGACCGAGCAGAAGCGGTCCGAGGCGGAGCTGGCCCGCGTCACTGCCGAGTCCGACCGCCGCCGGCGGCTCTACGAGACGATCCTGTCGGCTACCCCCGACTTCGTGTACGTGTTCAGCCTCGACCACCGGGTTCTGTACGCCAACGACGCGCTGCTCGAGATGTGGGGCCGCGGGCCGGAGGGCGCGATCGGGAAGACGTTCCTGGAAATCGGGTACGAGCCGTGGCACGCCGCGATGCACGACCGGGAGATCGAGCAGGTCCGGGCGACGAAGGCGCCGATCCGCGGCGAGGTGCCGTTCACCGGCACGTTCGGCCGCCGCATCTACGACTACATCTTCGTGCCCGTGCTCGGCGCCGACGGCGCGGTCGAGGCGGTCGCCGGCACCACCCGCGACGTGACCGAGCGGAAGGAGGCCGAGGACGCGCTGCGCGAGGCGAACCGGCGGAAGGACGAGTTCCTGGCGACCCTCGCCCACGAGCTCCGCAACCCGCT
>VFQN01003621.1_pt1 | contig 21743 bp, 20 predicted proteins | sample 3512371 | NCBI WGS metagenome assembly VFQN01 (sample SAMN10412370, study PRJNA504923) | tailings metagenome | isolation source: Replicate 2 from Balatoc abandoned mine | place: Philippines: Itogon, Benguet | collected 2017-08-28
ACCTGCGGGCCGCGTCGCTCGGCCAGCAGGGCATTGATGTCGGTGTCACCGGGGCGCGGCGCCAGAGATGCACAGCCGGTCAGGGCCAAGCCCAGAGCCACAGCCAGGGCGGCCGGGCGGAAACGTACAGTCATGGGAAACCCTCCAAAGCACCCGCGGCGACAGGCCACGGGCAACACGACCCGGAACGCGGGTCGAGCGAATGGGGCGGATCAAGGTCCGCCGAGAGGGCTTAGGCGATCGGAGGTCGAATGGCCGGCGCCGAGGGCGCGGCCGGGACGGACACCAGGCGGCCGAGTTGGGCCACCCAGCGATAGGGTGAAACTGCCCACGGGGCGGCGCTGATCACGACGACCGGGGCGTGATGCAGGCAGCTGCAGGCGCAGGTGCCGCCGTCACAGCAGTCCAGCGGCACGTCCGGGCTGGGAACGACGGGCGCGGCGGTGGCCCCGTCATGGCACGACGCCATGTCGCCATCCACCATCGCATGCCCCGCCGATGCCATGTCCTGGTCTATACCCGCACTCTGGTGCGCGGCATGATCCGCCGCAGACGCGACCGACGGCAGCCCGGCGTTGGCGATCAACGCCAAGGCGAGCAGCAGGTGGCCGACGGTGCGAAGCAGGGACATGGCCAGAGTCTACACCCAGAAAAAAGTGACGGGATACACCCCGCGGATGGGGGAGGATGCTCCCTAGACTCCCGTCCGAGCCGAAAAGTTCCCCACGCGACGAGGATCGACGGGCCGGAACCCGGATACGACCGGGGCAGCTACCCCCTGATCCCGGAGACGACCGCTCGCCCGGCAGATGGCGACAGGGTCGGTCTACCGGACGCCGCGTCGCACGCCGCCAGGCGCCGCTGCGCAACCCTGACTCCCGCCAGGGCTGGGCAATGCCTGGGCTAGCACCCTAATCGCAGACATCTGGGCCGCCGAAAGGGCGGGGCGATTCAAACACCTTGACGTTAAGTTCGCCAGTCCGGTACCGCGACGGAACCGCGCGGCAGACCCATTACCCCGCTTCACGGTCGCCCCAACGGGCGATCCAGCGCACATAAACCAACTCCGCCAACAGCTCGATCAGCGTCTGCAGAACGATCACGGCGGGCAACATCGGCATGGCGTGCGGGATCGCCAACCCGAGCGGCAAGACGACCAGGGAGTTGCGCGTGCCGGCACTGAATGCCACCGCCCGGCCCGAGGCTGCCTGGAGACGAAACAGCGTGGCAATGGCCCACCCCAGCATGGGCGCCGCCACCGCGAACGCGACGTACAGGGGCGCGATGTGCCAAACGGCCGCGCCCGCCTCCCCCAGTTGAGGAACAACAGCGGCCACCACCACGAACAGAACGATGGCCGTGGCGGGTACCGGCAACACCGCCAACCAGCAAGCGACCCGAGCGATGCTGGGCGTGGACGCGGCCCACCACTGAGTGAGGCTGGCCAACAGCAGCGGCACGGCGATGAGCCACAGGAACGCATGCAGGAATGGCCCGGGCGCCACCAAATTCGCAGCCGCCTCACCCATCAACAAGCGCAGGTAAACGGGCAGCAGCAACATCTGCAGGACCAGCAAGAGCGGCGTCGCGGCCAGCAATCCCTGCGCGTTGGCGCGCCCCATATGCGAGAAGGTGACCACGTAGTCGATACACGGCGTCAACAGCACGAGCAGCAGGCCCAATCGCACCAGCGGGTCGGCCGGAGCCAGGAGCATCAGGCCGGCGACCAGCAGCGGTACGGCCACGAAGTTGGCGGTCAGCAGCGCCCCCAGGAAGCGACCGTCCCTCAAGGGCTGGCCGATCTTCGCAAGCGGCACCTGCAGGAACGTGACGTAGAGCATCAGCGCCAGCGCCGGCGTGATCGCCCCCTGGAACCGTTGCGTTCCGGAAATGCTGACCGCCACTGTCACGGCCAGCAAGACCGCTCCCAGATAGATCGGGACCTGGCGGTGTTCCAGAACGCGACGGACAGGAAAAAGCATCGCGAGAGTATGGCCGTGGGTCCAGGTCGCACCAAGCCCCATGGTCCGACGTCAGGTCCGGTCCCGGTACGCGAGCAGGCGCAAGGCGTTGGCCACCACCAGCAGGGTCGAGCCCTCATGGAACAGTACTGCCACGCCCATGCGCATGCCCAGTATCGTCGCCGGAATCAGGATCGCCACCATGCCGAGGCTTGCCCACAAGTTCTGGCGGATGATGCGCCGGGTCTGCCGGCTCAGCCCCACGACGAACGGCAAGTGCTCGAGCTTGTCGCCCATCAGGGCGACGTCCGCCGTCTCGAGCGCGACGTCCGAGCCCGCGGCCCCCATGGCAATACCGACCGAGGCGCTGGCCAGGGCGGGTGCGTCATTGACGCCATCCCCCACCATGGCGACCTCACCTTCGGCACGCAGCGCCTTGATGGCCTTGACCTTGTCTTCGGGCATCAGGTCGCCATAGGCGCGGTCGATGCCGACGCTGGCAGCCACGGCATCGGCGACGCGTTGATTGTCGCCAGAGAGCATCACCAGCCGGGTCATGCCGAGTTCGCGCAGTCGGCCCATTACCGCCTTGGCGGCTTCCCGCGGCGTGTCCATCAAGCCAACGGCGCCCAGGTAACAGTCTCCTTGGCGTACGACGAACACGGTCCGGCCTTGATGCTCCATGTCCAGCACCCGGGTCTTGAGGGTGGCGGGTACCGCTGCACCGCCGACCTCATCAAACAGGCTCTTCTTGCCCAGGTATACGGTCTCGCCGGCCACGGTCGCCTTCAGGCCGCGACCCGTAAGGCTCTCGAGATCCGTCGCCACCGGGACAGCGTGCGCGCCCAGGCGGACCAGGCCATCGCGCACCACCGCGGCGGCCAAGGGATGGTCACTCAGGCGCTCCACGGCAATGGCGACGCTCAACAGCTCGGGCGTCGTCACACCCTCGGCCGGAACAACGTCCGTAACCTGCGGTCGGCCCTCGGTCAGCGTGCCGGTCTTGTCGAACGCCAGCGCGTGCAGGACCCCCAGCCGCTCCAGCGGGCCGCCGCCCTTGATCAACACGCCGCCCCGCGCCGCACGGGCCACGCCGCTCAGGACCACGCTGGGTGTGGAAATCGCCAGGGCACAAGGACTGGCCGCCACCAGCACCGCCATGGCGCGGTAGAAGGTGGCGCTGAACGGTTCATCCACTACCAGCCCTGCGAACAGCAGCAGTCCCACCAGCCCCAGTGCCGCCGGAACAAAGATCTTTTGGAACCGATCCGTGAACAGCTGCGTCGGTGATTTCTGGTTCTCCGCCGACCGCACCAGTTCGACGACCCGCGCCAGGGTGCTCTGGCTGGCAAGGCGGGTCACTTCGATCTCGAGGACCTTGCCTTGGTTGATCGTGCCGGCGAAGACGCGATGCTCGGCGCCGACCGCGTCGGGACGTTGCCGTGCCTCGGCCACGTCCACCACCGGCCGCTTGTCCACCGGCACGCTTTCGCCGGTGATGGCGGCCTGGTCGATGCTGCTCTCGCCGAGCACTACGAACCCGTCCGCAGCGACCCGCTCATCGGGTTTGACCACGACGACGTCGCCGATGACCAGGCTGTCTACGGACACCGAGACCAGTTCCTCGCCGCGGCGCACGAGCGCCGTTTCCGGCCGCAGCTCGGCCAAGGCCTCGATGGCGCGCCGGGCCCGGCCCATGGCGTAGTTCTCAAGCGCATGGCCGAGGCTGAAGAGGAACAACAGCAGCGCGCCCTCGGCCCATTGGCCCAAGACCGCCGCGCCGGCGGCCGCCACGATCATCAGGGAATCGATCTTCAGCTCGCGGTGCCGCAGGTTCTCAATCGCTTCGCGCACCGTGAAGAATCCGCCTGCGGCATAGGCCAGCAGGAGCAGTAGCCACGGGCCGGTGGCGCCATCGCCCTGTGTCCGACCCCAAGCCCAGCCGGCCAGCAGGAAGGCGCCGGAGGCCAGAGAGAAAAGGATCTCGGCGCGGCCGGCCCAAAGGCCCCCGCCGCCGTGGTCGTGGCTGTGCCCGGCGCCAGCGGCCGGGGACGACGTCGTGTCACTCATGGGGCATTCCTCAATGGGGAGTCTGCAGGCGCGCTCCGTCGGAGCGCGCCTGCCACGTTGCCTTCAGTGCGCTGTTCTAGCCCGGCACATCCGCCCGGTCGATCAGCAGCACATCCTCGATGGGACTGGTGAAGATCCACCCCGCATTGACCTGTCCGGTCCGGCCGTGTTGCCGAATCAACGCGATGATGGCGTCGACCCGCTCGTCCTCACAAAACACGTCAAGTTGGATCTCCTGGGTGACCCGTTCGCCCAGCTCCACCGAATAGTCCTGCTCGCGGGCGCTCGACGCCCGCAGCAGGCCCCGGGCCTGGACCACGCTCAGCCGCCGCTCACCGGCGGCCTCCAGCGCGTGCACGATGTCGCTCATCCGATGGGCGTGCAGCAAGGCAGTGATGCGCTTCATGGCGTGGCCTCCTCGTTCTTGCGTTCGGCGCGGGTTTCCAGCCACTCGTAGAGCACAGGCAGCAGGAACAGGGTCAGCAGGGTGGCGCTGAGCAGGCCGCCCACCACCACGGTGGCCAGCGGACGCTGGGTCTCGGCCCCCACGCCGCTGGAGATCAGCATCGGGACCAGGCCCAGGATCGCCACGCTGGCGGTCATCAGCACCGGTCGCAGCCGCAGGGCCGTGCCTTGCAGCACCGCCTCGCGCACCGACAGTCCGCGCTCACGCTGCTCGTTGAGGAAGCTCACGAGCACGATGCCGTTGAGCATGGCTACGCCGAACACCGCGATAAACCCGATGGCCGAGGGCACCGACAGGTACTGGCCGGTCAGGAACAGCGCCAGCAGGCCACCAATGGTCGCGAAGGGTACGTTGGCCAGGATCAGGGCCGCGAACTTGATCGAGTTGAACGCGGTGTATAGCAGCACGAAGATGAAGAAGATCGTGATCGGCACGATCAGGCTCAGCTTGGCCAAGGCCCGCTGCTGGTTCTCGAACGCGCCGCCCCACTCAATCCAATAACCGGGCGGCAAGTCCACCTGCGATTCGATGGCGGCCGTGGCATCGGCCACGAACCCATCGACATCCCGGCCCCGAACGTCCATCTGGATCACCGCGTAGCGCTGCAACTGCTCGCGGCGGATGAACGAGTAACCCTCGGCCACGGACACCGTCGCGACCTCGGAAAGCGGTACCAGCGCACCCGAAGCCGCCTTGAGCGGGATCCGCCGAAGCGCTTCGACCGAGCTGCGCGTGCCGTCATCAAGCCGTACGGAAATGTCGAACCGCCGCACGCCGTCCAGCAACACGCTGACCGGCTCGCCACCCAATCCATTGCGGACGATGGTCAGCACCTCTTCAGCGTTCATGCCGTGCCGGGCCAGTTCGGCCCGGTCCACCTCGATGCGGATCTGCGGCTTGCCGAGGTTGGCTTCCAGCGACAGGTCGGCCACGCCTTCGATCCCCGCCAACACCGGCTTGAGCTGGCTGCTGATGCGATCGAGCTCGGCCAGGTCCTCGCCATAAAGCTTGAGCGCCAGGGTGGCACGCACGCCGGAGATCAGCTCCTCAACACGCATCTGGATCGGCTGGGTGTAGCCGGGCACCACGTTGGGCACGACTTCCTCCAGCGCCTCCTGCATGGCCTCCTCAAGCTCCTTAATCGAGCGCCCGGTGGTCCAGTCCTCTTCCGGCGTCAGCGCGGTGTAGATCTCCATGTAGTTGACGTCGGCGGTCTCACCCTTTTCCGCGCGACCGATCATGGCCAGCGTCGTCTCGACCTCGGGGAACTTCTTGAAAGCCTCGGCGATGACGTTGCTGGTGCGGATCGACTCATCCAGGGACGTCGAGGGAATACCCGTTACGCGCCACATAATCGAGCCTTCCTGCAGTTGGGGCATGAACTCCTTGCCGAGGAACGGGAACAGTCCCAAGGCCAGCACCAGCGCCACGGAGGCCGTGATCACCACGGCGCGCTTGGCGGACAGGGCACGCTCCAGCAGCGGCCGGTAGCGCCGCTTCAGGAAGGCCACCAGGCGAGTGTCCTTCTCTTCCTTGGGCTTGAGGATCATCGCCGCCAGGACCGGGATCAGCGTCAGGCTCAACAACATGGATCCGGCCATCGCGAACGCGATGGTGAAGGCCATGGGCTTGAACAGCTTGCCCTCCAGGCCCTCCAGGCTGAACAGCGGCAGGAACACCACGATGATGATCAGGATCGCAAAGGAGATGGGATTGGCCACTTCCTTCGCCGCCGCCAGCACCGCCGAGGTCCGGTCGACCTTTTCGCCGTGGGTATGTCGCTCGGCCATGATGCGGTAGGCGTTCTCCACCATCACCACGGCGCCGTCCACCATCATGCCGATGCCTATGGCCAGGCCGGCCAGGGACATCAGGTTGGCCGACAAGCCGAACTGACCCATGCCAATGAAGGCCATCAGCATCGCCAGCGGCAGGGTCACGATCACCACCAAGGCCGAGCGCAGCTCGCCCAGGAACAGGAACAGCACGATCGCCACCAGGATCGAGCCCTCGATCAGGGCACGGGTCGCGGTGCCCACCGCCTTGTTGACCAGATCGGTGCGCTCGTAGACCGGGCGTACCACCATGCCTTCGGGCAGCGCGTCCTGGACGGTGGCCAGCTTGGCCTTGACCGCCTCGACCACGTCCTTGGCGTTCTCGCCAATGCGGGACAGGGCCATGCCCAGCACGACTTCCTCGCCATCGCGGGTCACCGCGCCAAAGCGCGGCGCCGGCGACTCGATGATCCGGGCGACGTCGCGCATATAGACCGGCACACCGTCCTCGGACTTGAGCACGATCGCGCCGATGTCCTCGGTCGAGGACAGCAGGCCGAGACCCCGCACCAGGTACTGTTCGCGACCCACGTCCATCACGTTGCCGCCGACCTGGCCGTTGTTGGCCGGCAGGGCCGCAATCACGTCGGCAAAGCCCAGGCCACGGGCGTACAACCGCTGCGGATCGATCCGGACCTGGTACTCGCGCTCACCGCCGCCCCAGGAACTGACGTCATCCACGCCCGGCGCCGTCCGCAGGATCAGGCGCACCGTCCACTCCTGCCAGGTGCGCAGGTCCATGTCGCTGACCTGTTCCTTGCTCACGCCCGGGGCGCGTTCGACGGTGTACCAGAAGACCTGGCCCAGGCCAGAACTGTTCGGGCCCATGCTGGGCTTGCCGTAGCCCTCGGGCAGGCGGTCGCCGATTTCCTGCAGTCGCTCATTCACCAGCTGGCGAGCGAAGTAGATCTCCATGTCGTCCTCGAAGTAGACGGACACGTAGGAGAGCCCAAACAGGCTCACCGAGCGGATTTCCTGCACCTTGGGCAGACCCGCCAACGCCGACTCCACCGGCGTGGTCAGCAGCAGCTCGACGTCCTCGGCCGCCAGGCCCGGCGATTCGGTGTAAATGTTCACCTGCACCGGGGTCACGTCCGGGAAGGCGTCGATGGGGACATCGCGAACCGCTCGCAGGCCGAGGAAGGCCACGACGGCGAAGGTGATCAGGACCAGGAACTTGTAGCGAAGGGAGAGTTCAACCAGGCGGTTCAGCATGGCGCACCTCCGCGCTCGACGACGCGCGCGTCAATGACCATGACCTTCTCCCATCTGCGCCTTGAGCATCTGCGCCTTGAGTACGTAGGCGCCCTCGACGACCACCCGGTCACCAATGGCCAGGCCGTCGGCGATGACGGTGTGATCGCCGACCACCGGGCCGGGACGGACCGCCACGGGCGCGAGTGCGCCGTCGGTCTCCTTGAAGACCACGTTCTCGCCCTCCAACTGCACCAGCGCCGCGGTTGGCACCGCCAGCTGCGGTTCGCTGCCACCGCCGGCATCGAGATAGACCTCGACGTAGTCGCCGCCGTGCAGGCGATCGCCCTCGTTCGCTACTTCAATTCGCACCAGCGCCGTCCGGGTGTTCTCGGAGGTGCGGTGGGCGCGCTGCACCACCTTGCCGGGCAGTCGCACCGGGCCCAGCACCACCTGCGCGGTGCTGTCGATGGCGATGCGCCGGGCCTGCTCGGCCGGCAGCGTGGCATCCACCCACACCACCGACTCATCGACCAGGCGGAACAGCGTGCGGCCGGGCTCGATCCGCTCGCCGACCACGAAGGCATCCTCGGTCAGACGCCCCGCATGCGGCGCGGTCAGCGTGAACTCGCCATTGGACCGGCCCGTGGCCGTGCCCGGCAAGCCGTAGGCTCGCGCCGTCGCACGTGCCTGCTCGACGGTGACCTGGGCTTCCTGGTAACGGCGGCCCGAGACGGCCTCGCGTCCCAGGGATTGAACGCGCTTCCAATCCTGCTCGGCGATGGCCAGCGCGCCCTGGGCTTGGGCCACCTCCACGGACGACAGCGTCACCAGCGGCGCGCCGACGGCCACTTCGTCGCCCAGCTTGGCGTGGCGGCGGACCACCAGGGCCTCGACCCGCGGCGTGATCAGGGTGGTGCCGTAAGCGTTGTCCAGCACTTCACCCGGGGCCTGCAGCGGTTCGCTCAGTGAGCGCGCATCCAGGGTCGCCAGCTTGATGCCGGCGGCTTCCAGCGCAGCGGCGTCCATGCGAACCGGTTCCGCGCCTTCTTCCGCTTCATCGTGGCCGGCCTCTTCGTCATGCACGGCCTCTTCGTCGTGGCCCGCCTCTTCCTGGCCTGCCTCGTCGGCATGTTCAGCGTCTTCGCCGCGTGGCGTGCTCGTGTCGGTGGCCACGGCCTGGGGTGAAGGCGTCGCCGCAGGCTCGGCGCCACAGCCTGCCAAAGACAGGACCAGGACCGCACCGGCGGGAATCAACAGGTAGCTTTTCGGGTTCATCGCGAAGTTTCTCCAGTCGCGTCATTCATTCCGAGCCAGGCTTCGAGCTGGCCGGTGGCGGCGAGGTAATCGGTGGCGCGGCGCCAGAGCTGACCTTCCAGCGCGGCGCCGGCAAGGGCGGTATCCAGGGTCTGCTTGAGCTGGAGCAGGTAGTCAGCCGTCGAGAGCTCGCCGGCGCGCCAGAGGCGTTCCAGCAGCTCGGCCCGTTTTTCGACATCGGTACCGGTACTTTGGCTCCAGCGGGCAAAGGCACGACGGACCGCGGCATAACTGGCCGCCGTGCGCTGGGCCCGCGAGGCCAACTGCGCCCCGGTGATGTCGGCCTGGGCTGCTGCGGCATCGGCATCGGCAAGCGCGGCCACGACCTCGGCCCGGTAGGGGTTGCGCACGAACAGCGGCACGCTGAGCGACACGCCCACCACGTTGTCCGAGACGGGACCGTAGTCGATTCGGCCGCCGGTGAGCGCGAGCGTCGGGTCCGGAACTCGGTCGCGTTGTGCGACGGTGACCTGACGGGCCGCCCCTTCGGACTGGGCCTGCGCGATCTGCCATTCCGGCAAGGCCTCCCAGGTCGTGGGAGCGGGCGCCACATCCGGCAGCGCCTGCGACCACGCCGAGTCCGAGGCCACGGCGTCGGGCTGTCCGCCGACGTTGCGGAAGGCTTCCTCGGCCTCGGCGGCTTCGGCCAGCAGCGCCGCCTGTTCCGCTTCGGCTTCATCGCGGGCCAGCCGGGCCAGATCCCGTTCAAGCGACGAGATGTCGCCCACGCCGAACTGCTTGTCGGCCAGATCGGCAAATCGGGAGATCAGCGCCAGGCGTTGCTCGCCTTGCTGCACCCGCCGTGACGCGCTTTGCCAATCCGCCCAACCCACCAGCCAGGCGGCCACGAAATCACGTCGGCTCAGCCGGGCCTGGGCCACGGCAACGTCCAGCTGTGACGCGGCCGCATCGCGCCGGGCACGACGTTTGCCGCTCAGGTCCAGCGCCAGGCTGACGCCCGCGGTGGTGGTGCGGTCGGTGCCTTCGTCATCGGCCGCAAACTGGACTTCGGGGTTGTAAAGCGGACGGCCGGCAGCGTCGGCGCGGGCGCGGGCGGCGGCCAAGGTAGCGTCTGTGGCTCGGGCGCTGGGGTGGGCGCGCCAGGCCGCGGTGACGGCATCGCGCAGGGCGATGGGAGACGCCGCGGGCGAGGCGGCATGGATGGGCGCGGCCAACGCGCCCGCCAGGAGCAGAACGATCGTCGGCAACGACACGACGCGCAAGCGTCGCGGGGGAGGGATAAAACGCATGGAAACATCCTCTGAGCACACGTCGACCCCGACGCCTCGGCGTCAGGGAGCGAAAACGAGAGGGCTCAGAGAATGGGAGGGCGAAGCTCGTTGCGTGCGGGACCGATCGGCATGGCGATCGGAACGGGTAGAACGCGGGCCATGGCCGGCGGTCCGGCCAGAAGGACGACCTCGGGCGGCAGGGCCGCCGCATGATGGCAATGGCAGTCCAGGCAGCCGCCCGCGGCATGCGAGAGGAGCGACGAAGGATCGTCCGCTGCCGACGCATCGGGCGTCAGGGCGGTATCGGCCGCCGGCCCCTGGGTGCTGGTCGCCCCCCAGGTGCTGTCCTGCATCTCATCTACCGTGCAAGCCGCGACCATGCCCACCTTGAGCAGGAACACCAACAGCACCCACGCGGCCACCCGCACGGATGCGCGAAGTCGGGCCATCAGCAGGGGAGGGGAAGTACGCATGGCTGCGGCAGCTTATCTGACGGCATTGGAGTTACACAATTTCATTCTCCTCTGCGCGCCGCATCGCGTTCAGGAGGACATGAGATTACGGGGAGCTGCAAACAAATCGCGGGCGTGAAGGGCCTCAAGGGGCTCCAAGGTCGCCGGGAGCCGACAGCCCAGCCCATGCCAGGCCACCGCCGCATCCGGCGTGCCGAGAAAGACTTCATGACGCCTGTCCTTGCGACAGCTTCGGTGGCATCAGGCCGTTCGCCGCGATCGCCACCGCCCCGATGACGATGGCCATATCGGCCACATTGAAGGTGGGCCAGAAGAAGTCCCGCCAGTACCACTGAATGAAGTCGACGACCTGCCCCCGACTGAGCCGATCGGCCGCATTGCCCAAAGCACCACCAATCACCAAGGCGTACGGAACCGCCAGTCGCCATGCCCGTCGGGGCAGGCGGTAAAGCGAGTACACCAGGTAAGCGGACACGCCCAGCGCCAATGCCGCAAGCACCGGCCGCTGCCAGCCTCCCGCACCGCCCAGCAAACCAAACGCCGCACCGGGATTGTAGGAACGACGCCAGTTCCACCACCCTTCCACGACAGCGATGGCCACGTCATCGGGGATCGCCGTCATCGCCCACCACTTGGTGGCTTGGTCCAACAACAGCACCGCCAGCGAGAGCAGCAGCCATGCGATGGCGCTCGTGCGGATTCCCTCCACTCCGGGCGCTCCCTGCCGCGCATGAACGTCGCCAGCGCGCAGGGCGTCGCCGGTTCGTTTTGACCGGTCAGGCTGCCTCATGTGCCAGCCCCCTGCCGGGCACGGCGGGCATCGCGCAGAATCTCGAAGGATTCCTTGATGACATACAGGCCGATCAACGTGCCGATCATGAAATCGGGATAGGGCGAGTCGAGCCACAGGACCAGACCGCCCGCAAGGATGACCCCCACGTTCGCCACAACGTCGGCGCGGGTGAACAGCCACGTCGCGCGCAGGTGCACCTCTCCCGTCTTCAGCGGCGCGAGCAAGCGCAATACGGTGACATTGACCGCCAAAGACAGCAGTGCCGTCCCAATCATCCAACTGCTGGCCGGTTCGGCGCCGTGAACCACCCGGCGCCCGACCTCGGCCAGCACGCCCAAGCCCAACACCAGCAAGATGCTACCGCTGAGCCAGGCCGCATTGGCTTTGAAACGCGCGGCGCGTCCAATGGCGACCAACCCGATCGCGTAGGCGATGGCATCCGACAGCATGTCCAGTGCATCGGCCAGCAGTCCGGTCGAGTCGGCGATCCAACCGGCGATGCCGCCGATCACCGCCATCGCGGCATTGAGAGCCAACGCAATCTTCAGGATGCGGCGCTCTTGCGCGTTCTTGGCATCGTGGTGGCAACCGCAGTCACTCATGGCTTTCTCCGTTGGCGGGCGAGCATGAACCGCAGAGATCACCCAACGTGGGCCACCGAGCGGCAAGGCCCCAGCCCGAGGCGAACTCGGCGCGCAGGCCATGCATTGGCCACGGCACGCTGTTCAGGAGGAGTGCGGCGCACGCGGAGGTCGCGGCGCGGCGGCAATATCGCAAGTCCCTTGGGCAGCTCATGAGCGCGAGGAAGATGCGGCCGACGCTTTCAGCGACCGGGTGTTGGTTATGAAGCCAATGATCGCCAGCGTCGCCACGCCCAACTGCACCAACAAGGGCTCCCAGGACGGGTACACGCCCAGCCATTCGATGCGTGGCCCCGTCACCCCTGCTTGGGTGACCCAACCCGCCTCCTGAAGGGCAGCCACGCCTTTGCCCGCCAAGACGACGGCCAGTACGGCGATCAGGAGCGAACTGATCGAGAAGAACCGGCCGACGGGAAGACGTGCGCTGGCGCGAACCATCCAATAGGCCACCGCGGCCAAGACCAAACATCCGGCCGCGAAGCCAGCAAGGATGGCGCCGGAGACCGCTTCGCTCCACATCGCGATGAAGAACAGGATGGTCTCAAACACTTCGCGATACACCACGATGAACGCAAGCACGAACAAGAAGAGAGCCGATCGCCGCGTCAACGCCTTCGACAACTTGGCCTGCAGGTACTGCTGCCAGCGTCCGGCCAAACTCTTCTGATGCATCCAGATACCAACGCTCAGCAGCACGGCAGCGGCGAATAGCGCCGATAATCCTTCGGTCAGCTCCCGATTGGCACCGCTGATGTCAATCAAGTAGGTCGCTGCCGCCCAGGTTGCCGCGCCGGCCAGCAAGGCGCTGGCCCATCCCGCATGGACGTACGGCAAGATGTCGGCGCGCTCGGCCTTGCGCAGGAACACGATCATGCCCATCACGATCAGGAGCGCTTCCAGACCCTCCCGCACCAAGATGGTGAAGCTGCCCAGAAAGGCCGTGGTTGTGTCCATCCGGGTGTCCGCTAGTACCATCTCGGCGCGATCAAACAGTGCGTTGACCTCCGCTGCCTGTGCGCTCACATCCGCCAGGGCGGCGGGGCGGGCGAGTTGGCTGCGGTAGCGGGCCATGGCCGTCTCGATCTCTCGCATCAGTGAGGGATCGCGGGCCCCCAGGGCTGCCTCGAGCGGCTCTACACCGTCCAGGTAAGCCGACAACGCCGATGTGGTGGCCTGCGCCGTGTCGCCAGCGGCATACGCTTGCTCGCTGACGGCCAATCGTTCACGCGCGAGCGCGAACGGATGGGAACCCTCACGCGACAGGTTTACTGCCTTGGGGCGTGATCGAAGGTAGGCGACGACGGCGTGGGCCTCTGCCGGGGAGAACGGGGCCAGCAGGTCCGCTTCGCGAACCCGGGTGAGGGCTTCGAGGGTGGGGATGCGACCGCGCAAGTCGGCCCGCTCCCGCCACAAGGTCTCCCCTTCCGCGCGAGCGCGAGGGGAGTAGGCCAGACCTCCGGTGTAGAACGCCAACGCCCAGCGATCTGCTTCCGACAGCGCTGCAAAGCTGGGCATGCCGGTGCCTGGCACGCCCTGGGAGATGACTTGATAAAGCGCCAGGGGCGTCCGCTGGGCCGCGCGGCCAGCGTCGGTAAAGGCGATCGGCGGTGGATCCAAGGCGATCCCGGCCACACCGTCGCCGCGCCCGGACGGACCGTGGCAGGCCGCACATTGCTGAGCATAGAGCGCCGTGACGCGGGCCGGCTCCGGTGGCGACGCCGGCACCGCCCCGATCGGATAGTCGGCCAACAGATCGTCGGCCATCCCTCGGGCCAGCACGGCCACCTGTGTGGGGTCGGCCCTGAGGTCTACCGCGGCGACCAACTGGTCGGCTCGGGCCAGCAACCGCGGCTGGTTCGGACTCGCCGGCAGGGTCTGGAGTTGGAGGCGGGCGGCCCTGGCAAATTCCTGCATCTCGGCATATTCGCCCAGCGACAGGACGCGGCCACCCTGGACGGCCGCGGCATAATCCACCGCCATGTAGTCGAGCATTTGCCACGTTTGTCGCGGCTCAACCGTGGGGGTTTCGGCGTGTACCGGCAGCAGCCAGGCCAGCCCAATCAGGAACGCTGCAAGGCCGGACCACGTTCGAAAGTGAGACAGAGGGATGGGCTGGGGCACGGCAAGGGCACTTCGTTGGCGGCGGGGACAGAAGTATCGTAAAGTCCGTAGCCACTACAGAGTCAAGCGGGATGCGAATGAAAATCAGTGAGGCCGCGACCGCCAGTGGCTGTCACTTGGAGACCATCCGCTACTACGAGCGCATCGGCCTGCTTCCTGGGCCGGTTCGGACGGGCAATGGCTATAGGGTCTATGGCCAGCACGATGTGGCCCGGCTGCGCTTTATCACCCGCGGCCGGGAACTGGGCTTTAGCCTGAGCGAGATTCGCGACCTGCTGCGATTGGCGGAGGATCCGGACCTGTCCTGCGACGACGTGGACCGGCTCGCGCGCCATCACCTCGCCGAGATCCGGGAGCGACAGGCCGAACTGCAACAAATTGCGCAAGAGTTGGAGCGCACCATTGCTGATTGCTGCGGCGGCCGCCGGGGTACCTGCGCAATCTTGGGCGGATTGCAAATGCCGGCGGAGTCAGTGTGATCCCGTCCCCAAGGCACTCGAATGGTGCCTAGGGCGCTGAAGGTTGCGACCGCGAAGCTTTCCGCTACGACGGCATACTCAAGCCGCTGACCGCCGGCCGGGATGCCGAGGTGCGCGCCAACTTCCGTGGCCAATGATCCAGAATCCGAGGCGCACTGCTAGGCTGGGCGCCAAATCTTTGCCGAACCGCCGCCCCATGCCATCCGCACCGGAAACAACCACGGTCTTCGTGGAGGGTGACACCCTCTACGATGCGATGCGCACGGACATCGCCGGGGCGGCTGCGCAGGTACGCCTGGAGTGTTACATCGTGGCCGATGACGAGGTCGGCGGTCCGATGCTCACCGCGCTGGCCGACACCGCCCTTTCTGGCAGGCGCGTCCAGGTCCGCATCGATGCCGTGGGCTCGTGGCGCCTGATTCCGCCGGACCGGGTTCGGTCCATGAAGGACACTGGTGTGGGATGGCACTGGAGCCGGCCTTGGTCATGGAGCCAGCCGTGGCAATTTCACGTCCGCAATCACCGCAAGCTCCTGATCATCGACGACGCCGTCGCTTATCTGGGCGGCTTCAACCTCGACCGGCGCAACTCCCAGCAGGCGGTGGGGGCGGCTCGCTGGCGCGACACCCATGTTCGTCTGACCGGCCCGCGGGTGGCCGAGGCGATCGCCCTGTTCGACGAGTACCCACGGGCACCCCGCGGTCCCGTGCCGACGGCGCGTTCGCCCTTGGCGTTGCTGTCGAATCGTTCGCGTCGTTGCCGGCATCGCCTGCGCTGCGCCTTCAACGAGGCCTTCGACCAAGCCCGGGAGCGACTCTGGCTGACCACGCCGTACTTCGCACCGGACCGGCGCAGCCAGCGGGCCCTGTGCGGCGCCGCCCGGCGCGGCGTGGATGTCCGCTTGCTGGTACCGGGCAAAAGCGATGTCCCGCTGGCGCAATGGGCGGCGCGGGCAGCCTACGCCCATATGCTCGAGGCCGGCGTCCGGATCTGGGAGTACCAACCCCGGGTACTGCACGCAAAGACTGCCTTGGTTGATCGGGACTGGGCGACGGTCGGCACCGCCAACTTCGACTACCGCAGCTTCTTTCTCAACGACGAGATCAACCTGCTCGGGCACGCGCCCGCCCTCAACGCGACGCTGGCGGAGCACTTCGTTCAAGATCTGAACGAATCTCGGGAAGTGTTAACCGAGGCCTGGATGCAGCGGCCGTGGTACGCGCCGGGACTGGAGCTGATCGGCTGGTGGGCGAGGCGCTGGCTGTAGCGGCCACGCGGTCTGGAGGCAAGCATGAGAAGCCCGCCCGAAGCCTTTTCAGCTGAACGCTTTCGGTTGTAGGTTCCCGGTCTCGTTTGCTTGCCTGCATTTCGCCATCACTGGCGGATTAGTCTGCTGGCGCATGCTGGTGCAAGCAGGCAATCAGGGGGCAAGTCACCTTGCCTCGGCTCGAACTGCACGCCTTCACCAGTTGGGCGAGCGTCGACTCCATGCGCTGGAGGTCCGTCAGCCGCAAGCGCACGTCTGCCAGCCGCGCTGTTGCAAGGTCGGCGGCTTCGTGGCAGTGGGTTCCGTCCTCCAACTGGAGCAGTTGTGCGACCTCGTCCAAATTGAAACCCAGGCGTTGGGCGGACTTCACGAACTTCACCCGGTCCACGTCGGTCGGCCCATAGCGGCGGATGCCGCCGATGGGACGGTCCGGCTCGGGCAGAAGACCCTTGCGTTGATAAAACCGGATGGTCTCCACGTTGACCCCGGCGGCCTTGGCGAAGGCCCCAATGGTCAGGGTTTCCCGCGTGATCGTCATGCCGCTTGACTCCGTACTTGACTACGGAAGTAACGTTAGCGCATCACGCACAATTTCGGAAGAAAATCCCATGGCAGACCTGGGCAATGGCCGCGGCGCCCTGGCCGTTGGCGGATTCGCTGCCATCCTCGCCTCGACCTGCTGCCTCGGTCCGCTAGTGCTGATCACGTTGGGCTTCTCCGGGGCCTGGATTGGCAACCTCAGCGGGCTGGAACCCTACCGTCCGATCTTCATTGGCATGGCACTCGCGGCGCTGCTCTTGGCATGGCGTCGCATCTTCCGTCCGGCCCGTGCCTGCGCGCCCGACGAAGTGTGTGCCGTGCCCCGAGTGCGTATGGCCTACAAGGCGAGCTTCTGGGTGGTCGCCTGCCTGGTGCTGATCGCCCTCGTATTTCCCTACCTCATGCCCCTGTTCTACTGATTAGGAGATCGCAATGAAAAAACTCGTCACGTTGCTCGCCCTGACCGCTGCCCTGAGTGCGCCCGTCGGGGCTGCCACCAAGACCGTTACGCTGTCGGTGCCGAGCATGACGTGCGCAACCTGTCCGATCACGGTCAAGGTGGCGTTAGCAAAGGTCGAAGGTGTCATCGAGGCCAAGGTGACTTGGGAGCCCAAGGAGGCGGTGGTGACGTACGACGACACCAAGACCACGCCGGCCGCCCTGACCCGGGCCACCGAAAACGCTGGCTATCCGTCTATCGTCAAGGAGTGAGTCCACGCTCATGATCGACACCGTCCATCTGCACATCGACGGCATGACCTGCGGGTCGTGCGCTGGGAACGTGAAGCAAACGCTGCAGAACGTGCCCGGCGTGCGTTCGGCCGCCGTGTCTTACTCGCGCCGCCACGCCGAGATCGAGGCCAATGCAGGGACGGTCGTGGACGTGAATCTACTGGTCGCAGCCGTCTCGGCTCTCGGCTATCGGGCGCAGCCCGTGGATGTAACGGGGCAGAACCACAGCACGCTGGACGACGCACCATGGCCAATGGATCGCGAGCGAAATCACGGCACAAATGAGGCTGCGCTGCACGTGGCCGTGATCGGCAGTGGCGGCGCGGCGATGGCCGCGGCATTGAAGGCCGTCGAGCAAGGTGCGCGCGTGACGCTGATCGAGCGCAGTATCGTCGGTGGCACCTGTGTCAATGTGGGCTGCGTGCCGTCCAAGATCATGATCCGCGCTGCCCACATCGCTCACCTGCGGCGCGAGAGCCCGTTCGATGACGGTATCTCCGCCGCGCCTCCGAAGATCCTGCGTGAGCGCCTACTCGCACAGCAGCAGGGACGGGTCGATGAACTGCGCCTTGCCAAATACGAAGGCATCCTGGCGCGCACCCCGGCCATCACCGTGCTTCGCGGTGACGCGTTGTTCAAGGATGCGCACACGCTAATCGTGGCGATCGGTGACAAAGACGCCCGCGAGGTGAGCTTCGACCGCTGCCTTATCGCCACTGGGGCCAGTCCGGCGACTCCGCCGATCCCTGGCTTGAAGGACACGCCATTCTGGACATCGAGCGACGCGCTCGCCAGCGACACAATCCCCGAACGACTGGCCGTGATCGGTTCGTCGGTGGTGGCGGTCGAACTCGCGCAGGCATTTGCCCGGCTGGGCAGCAAGGTGACCATCCTGGCTCGCAGCAAGCTGTTGTTCCGGGAAGACCCCGCCATCGGCGAAGCGGTCTCTGCCGTATTTCTCGACGAAGGCATTGAGGTTCTGGAGCAGACGCAAGCCATCCAGATCGCCTTTACGGATGGGGAATTCATCCTCACCACGGTACGGGGCGAACTGCGTGCTGACCGGCTGCTAGTCGCCACGGGCCGCACCCCCAACACCCGCACGCTCAACCTCGATGCGGCGGATGTGGCAGTGAATGCGCAAGGCGCCATCGCCATCGACAAAGGGATGCGCACCAGCACAAAGCATATCTACGCCGCCGGCGACTGCACCGACCAACCGCAGTTTGTGTATGTCGCGGCGGCGGCCGGCACCCGCGCCGCCATCAACATGACCGGCGGCGATGCGACGCTGGACTTGACGGCTATGCCGGCGGTGGTGTTTACCGATCCGCAGGTCGCCACTGTGGGCTACAGCGAAGCGGAGGCGCACCACGTCGGCATCGAGACCCATAGCCGCACGCTGACGCTCGACAACGTGCCACGGGCGCTGGCCAACTTCGACACGCGCGGATTCATCAAGCTGGTCACCGAAGCTGGCTCCGGCCGACTGATCGGCGTACAGGCCGTAGCCCCGGAGGCGGGCGAGCTGATTCAAACAGCTGCGATCGCCATTCGCGCACGAATGACGGTGCACGAGTTGGCCGACCAGTTGTTCCCTTACCTCACCATGGTCGAGGGGCTGAAGCTCGCGGCACAGACCTTCACTAAGGATGTAGCGCAACTGTCTTGCTGCGCGGGGTAGGGACTTGCTGAGCGTTCAAGGCCAATCCTTCGGCTTGATCGACTGGGGCATACGCCCAAGTAAAATCGACTGATTGATCACGGCTATCGAATGCTTCAGCGTTGTGAAGCCCGGAAACCCGGACCAGATTCCGTCGCCGTTTTCCGAGTTGCCCTCGGGGTAGATGCCCGGCCGTCGTTGAGCACTTTGGCGGACTGGGCGGCGACGCGGGACGAGGTTTTCTCTGACTTGGCCATGGGGCCTCCAAAACGAACAGGTCGCAACGCCTCACTATGGCCCAGGCGGTGAAACGGGGAAAGCGCAGCGGCCTAAGTACGCTGCCAGCGCGGATCGGCGGGGATGCCGAATCCGCTGCCCGGGCCCCGGCGGCTACGCACGTGCAGGTAGATGACCCCGCTCAGCAGCGCGGCGAAGAAGCACCAGACCGAGATGAACCATTGGGCATAGGCCAGGTAGGCCACGACGGCCGAGCCGAGCGCCAGCACGCCGAACCAACGGATCCAGCGATGGCTGGACAGCATCTGACTCACGGTGGTGGCGGCGAGGTAGAGCACCAGCACCGCCGCGAGATAGAAGTGCGGGGAGTCATAGTCGATATGCTGGCCGACCGGGCGGGCCACGATCGGATTGGCGAACATGCCGTCGAGCAGGAATCCGCCGACCAGGGCGCCGGCCAACATGAACCCGAACAGGCCGCGGCGCCGGGGCCCGGGCGGCTCGGCTAGCCACACCGCGAGCGGTACGTAGATCGGCCACAGCACGTGCGAGAAGAAAGAGTAGACCTGCGTGGCCGGCCCCAGAAGGCCGTGAACCGTACCGTTGAGACTCAACCACACCAGGCCCTCCAGGGCCTGCTGGATCGCAAACAGTACCGGGATCGCGGCCAAGGCCCGATCCCCTGGTCGCTCCACCCGACGCAGGGTCAGCGCGCCGATCCCCAACAGGACGGCGCTGGCGGTGAAACTGGCGGTGGCGGAAAAGCACATGGGCAGATCCTTGATGGTTGGAGGAAGCAATCAATCGATGGTGGGAGATCGGTTTGGATACCCGCATCGCGCGAACTCGCATGACCGCCTGCCGGCGTCGAAATTCAACCCTCGCGCATCCTCCTCACGCTCCAGCAGCTGGCGGGACCGCACGGATCGAGTGGACGGTCGCGGGCGGTCGTACCTGACCCAGCAGTTCTTCAATGGCGGCCTGGCAAGCGCGTGGCTGGCGAAGCCAGGGATGATGGTCCGCATCGAGCTCCAGTAATGCCCAATCGGAACGATGCCAATGCAGGGATCGGATGCGACTGATCGGGGCCGTCCTGTCGTCCCGCCCGTGGATACACACCACCGGCAGATCCGAGGGCAAGGCGGCCGCATCGGCCGCGCTGTCGTGCCGGTAAATGACATTCCACAGGGATGTGGCGGAACTCATGGCGTTGTGTTGCACCAGGTCCTGTGCCACCACACGCGGGACATCGCGTACCAGATGTGGCAGCAGGCCGCGGGCCACGCGCCGCGTCACCACGCAGGCGAGCATGGTTGCCAACAGGTTTGTGTAGATCCAGCCGCCCGGTTGCTGGCGAAACCAGGTCGCGGCGTCGTTGCGCGAGCCAAACTGCGGCAACCCGATCAGGACCAGGCCCTGGACGCTGGCCGGGTGCCGCGCCGCAAAGGCCAGTGCCAGCGCCGCGCCCAGCGAATGTCCGACCAGGACCTGCGGCCGCGAACTGCCAAGGGTGCGCCGGAGCGCCTCCAGGTGACGTGCCAGGGTGTAGCGGCACCAAGGTCGGGGAGAGGCGCCGAAACCGTACAGGTCGACCAGTTGCGTGTGGACGCCCGGGAAAACCGGCGCCACGGGTGTGGACTGCCAGTAGCGCGCGGTTCCTCCCAGCCCATGCAAAAACACGACGCAGGTGTCCCCCTCACCCAGGTCAACCGTATGCAGCCGGCGCACGCCGTGTGGCGCGCCCTTCTCAGCGAAACCGGGCAAGTCTCGGGTCACGGCAGACCGATCCTCCTCCCGGTCAGTGGGGCGCTGGGGCGGGCGCCGCACTGGCCAGGGCCTGCTGCAGCCGCGCCTCCATGTCCGACGGCAGCGAGGTCTTGAGCAGCCGACCGCCCGTGCCCTGGAGCTCGGCGATCACCTTGTCGGTGGTCATCGACCGGACGAGCACGAACAGGGCCGAACAGCACGGTTCAACCTCGACGCTCAATTCCCGGATGAACGCGTCGTCGATGCCGTAATCGCTTTGCCGGCCCGCCAAGGCACCGAGTCCGGCGCCGCTCAGTCCGCCCACCGCCATGCCCAGCGGCCCAGCGAAAATGACGCCGACCAGCAGGCCCCAGAACGCCCCGGTCCAGGCGCCCGCCGAAGTCAGGTTGATGGATTGTTGCAGATGCAGCTTGCCATCCGCGTTTCGGCGCACGATCACCGCATCGTCCAGGGCAATCAGATATTCGCGCTGCATGTCTTGCAGGCGCGCCAGGATCTGGCCCGCGGCGTCTTCCTGGTGCTTGTAGATCACGGCAATGAGGGTATGCATGGCGGTCTCCGGTGAGGTGGGTGATGGCGCGGGGGGGTACGGTCGAAAGGGGACAGGGAAGGGCTCAGCGGGGCGCGACATAGCCGCCGGGCCGGCCCCGGGGTGACAGGACGAGCTGCCACAGCTGGCATTTGCGGACGCGGAAGGTGGCCATGCTGGCGGCCAGGTAGAACCGCCACATGCGCCGGAAGCGTTCGTCATAGCGCGCGGGCAGGCGGTCCCAGCCGGCTTCGATGTTGGCTCGCCACGCCTGCAGGGTGCGGTCATAGTCGGCGCCGAAGTTGTGCCAGTCCTCCAGCACGAACCGGCCCTCGCTGGCCGCGGTGATCTGCGCGGCCGAGGGCAGCATCGAGTTGGGGAAGATGTATCGGTCGATCCAGGGGTCGGTGCGATTGGTTGAGATGT
>VFQN01003623.1_pt1 | contig 21730 bp, 23 predicted proteins | sample 3512371 | NCBI WGS metagenome assembly VFQN01 (sample SAMN10412370, study PRJNA504923) | tailings metagenome | isolation source: Replicate 2 from Balatoc abandoned mine | place: Philippines: Itogon, Benguet | collected 2017-08-28
GGGGGGGGGGGGGGGGGGGGGGGGGGGGGGGGGGGGGGGGGGGGGGGGCGGGGTGCGGAGGACGGGTTGCTATTGCGGATAGGCGAGGACAATGTGGCGTCATGCAAGGGCGGCAACGGTAGCGCATTTGGGCATTGGTGGCGCAACTGGGGCGTATACATGCAGGAGTTGGACTTTGTGCAGGAGTTCATTCCCCTGCCGGTGGTGAGGCTGGTCGCGGTTATTGGGGCCATAGGGTATACCGGTATTGATTACTGCACAGGCTTGGGCGCGCGACGCCTGTTGTGCACTCCTCCTGTGTATTGCTGGGCAGTTAGTACGGGGTGCGATACTCTCGGTGTGGGCTTGTGGTCTACCCATGGTTGCGGCCATGCAGGGAGGAAGGGTGGTGCGGTACGAGGGGCTCGCGAGCGAGGTGGTACAGGCGGTGAAGCTGTAGACATATGGGCGGCAGAGCTGGTGAGGTAGGGGGCATGTAAGGACGTAATGTGTTCGAAAATTTGGCCTGTGAAGGAAGCGCAGCATCAGGAGCGAGGGAGGGGTGTAGCAGGAGGACGGTGCCTGCAGATGGCCTTGGTGGCGAGGGCGTTGGGTGCGCGGTTGCCTGGTGCGGCAGCGTGCTACCTCTGGTGTGGTGGCTAGCGCAGACGGACGTATTTGTGTCATGGCAACGCATGAAACTGGACCTGGAGCAGCGGCTTCGTTGGTTTGTCTGAAGTGCGCAGGGGAGAGGGGAGGGGGTCTCACCTGGGACCTGGTAGTGCAACACATTGCAAGGCCTTGCACGTAAACGTAGCACAGTGGGGTGGTGGTGATCGGAGCAACTGGGCCGGCCGCATGACCTGGCGCTTCGCCACGTGCTTGCGCCTGAGCAGGTGCACGTGGGGTTAAGGGTTGCGGTGTCCGGTAGCGCGCCTAGAGGCGAAACTCCCTGGTGCTACAGCTCAAGGGGATTCGGAGCAGGCGCACGCGTCAACAGCAGTTTGAGCGTACCACCGTGCTTGCCGCCGTCGCATTCTGGGCGGAGCGCTGTATTGCTACAAACAGTGCCCGTCGACCATGCCGCTGCAGTGCAGCCCGGCGTAGGTGGTCATGCCGGGTCATGCCACCCAGCCTACCTCCCGCGTGATGTGCAGTGCGGCACGGCACTGCGTTTCAGTGCAGGACAAACAGCGATGGTATCCATGGCAGCAGCAGACCAGCAGCATAGCCACTGGCATTGTCGTATCAGGACGGAGTTATGAACCAACAGAGGGTTATATGTGTGTTGCCGCAGGCTGTCATTCTGTGTGCTGGCCCCTGAATTCCTTGTCGCCAAGTCGCAATGTCGAATCTGCATGCCATCGAATGGAGACGGGCGCCAACAGCAATCGTAAGCAGCCTACAGTCCTAGGCTGGCCAGGTCGACTAGGGGAGTTCCTAAAATGCCGACCAACTGCCGAAACCTGCATGGGCCAGGCAGGAGCAGAGAGAAAAGCCCTGATGCCGAGTACTCCTTCTACCACAAGAAGAACTTTGCCACTTTATGCATGCGTTGAGGAGGAGGTCTAGAGGGCTATCACCGGCCGTCCAAACAGCGTAATGCGTTGATAACCCTACTCGGCAGTGGAGCAGAGGAGTGCGGGGGGAAAGGCTAGAACGCATTGGTTAGCTGTTAAACGATGCAAAGGCTACAAAGATGTCCTCAGCTTGCGTATCGGGCTGGGCTTGGCTTTCGCAGTCTGCCCTTTGGCAGTCGAGGGGCCTCGAAAGTGGCACAGTCCTCCGGGAGGTACCATGGACAGCCAAATCAGGGGAGACGTGTCACTGACAAGTTCTCAAAGGGAGATTGAGACAGGTAATGGCCTCAGGCGTGGCCACGAAAAGCTTGCAGGAGGTAACCGGAAAGCCGATCGGTAGCTAAAAGCCACGTGGCTAAAAGCTACGCAACGAGCTGACTGTCTGCATGTTTTACAGTTTTTGCCTAATTACGTCTAACAGGGTTTCCTCGGAGGACAGGCGTTGTCAGCAACGGGCAAGCCAGATCGACCGGTTCTGCGACACCCTCAGACCCAAGGGCCAGGAGCAGTGGCCCAGGGGTCCCTCGGCCCCGGGCGGACGGCCCCGGCCCCAGCCGCGCCCGCGATCTGGGGGAGCTGCAGCAGGCGGTGGATCGGGGCGCGATGGTGTGGGCAAGGAAGGGACAGCTGCCCACATTCGTCAAGGCGTTCAGCAAAGCGGGCAAGGTACGCAGCTGGGTTGTAGCCAAGTCAATACCGGAACCAAACCAGGGTAGGCTGAGCCGGGCCCTGCTTACCGGTATCATCCTTGTTGACGTCTGGCCGAAGCATGTGGCACCATCTTCCTTATGGTAAGGCTTCATTGTCCATGGCAAGGTGCAGGATCCGACTTCCTCCCAACAGATTGCTGCAAGCCTTGATAAGCTGGCCTGTCATTTACCCCTTTTCCTCTCCCCCCTACGCAGCTCCCTCCAGCAAACGGTCGTACGGCTCAGCCAGTTGTGGGCAGCAACCAGGCAATAGACCCCCAGCGCAGCGCCGTGATGCACACCCTGGCCTCCGCCTACCTGCCGCTGGTGCCGCGGCTGCATGAGCCCAAGGACTGCCTCATGCCGCTGTGGGCCTGCGCCAAGACGGGGTACGGCTGGGGCCAGGGGCAGGGGGACGAGGTGCCGCTGGCTGAGGCGCTGCTGCGGCGGCTGGGGCAGGGAGGGGGCGAGATGGTGGCCCAGTTGAACGGCCAGGACCATTCGCAGCTGTGGTGGTCGCTGTCGGAGGCGCCCCAAGGGGTAGCAGCAGGCCAGGCGCACTTGCTGGCGCCAGTGCCACGCGGCTGGTGGAGATGGGGGCGCAGGACCTAGGCCCACAGCCCTGCTCCAACATCCTCCTGGCGTGCGCCCGGCTGCTGCCACACGTGGACATAGGTGACCCGGCCCCCCTGCTGCACCACCTTACCGGCTGCCTGGTGGAGCTGCATGGGGTATCTAATGAGCAGCACCTATCCAACGCCTTGTACGCCTTGGGTCGGCTGCATGAGCAGTGCGGTCACACGCCGCTTCCCGAGCACCTTCAGGGCCTGGCCGCGGGTGTGCTGCAGCTGCTGTTGAGGCCGGCAGAGACGCAGACGCACTCAAGCTGTTTCGGTCCCCAGGCTGTGTCCATCACGCTATGGGCGTGCGCCAAGCTTCGCTATGCCGATCCCGAGCTGCTCAGCTGCCTGGCGAAAGCTGCGGGTCAAATTGCCGGGCGCATGCAGGAGCAGCAGCTGAGCAACAGCGTGTGGGCCTTGGGCCGGCTGGTGGAGGCCGGGTGCCTGGATGGCAGCAGCGGCGTGCCGGGGGTGCAGCGCCTGGCGGAGGAGGCGCAGCGGTGGGTGCGGGAGCGGGGTGGCTTCACGCCGCAGCACCTCTCCAACCTGCTGCTTGGCTTTGCGCACCTGCAGTACGCTGCACAGCCAGGGACCTACAGGCTCAACGCAGCTGTCGAAACGCTCGCGGTAGAGAGCCACATGGGCCGAGGTTTCCATAATTTCAACGGCCAAGATCTGTCCAACGCCGCTTGGGCTCTGGCCAAGCTGGGCTACGGCGGGCGGGCCTGGTACGCCGGCTGCGTGGAGGCGGCGCTGCAGCCGGGCTTTCACACGACCGCCGTGGGCCGGGCCTGGTCCAACTTGTGGTGGGCTCTGGCCCAAGCCCGGCACCTCCCTTCGGACGCCCCGCTGCTGCTGGCGCGCACTGCCGACGCCATGGACGCATTGCATCAAAAGCTTGAGGCACAGGAGTGCTCCAACACGCTATGGGCGCTGGCCACCTTGGGGCTGTACGAAAGGCGGCTGGTGAGCTACCTGCTGGGCCGCCTGGTGGAGCGGCTCCAGCTTGCAACGCCACAGCACTTATCCAACGCCTTATGGGCGGTGGCGGTGATAGGCCCCGCAGCGCTGTTCGCCCACGTGGGGGAGGTGGGGGCGCTGCTGCGGGAGGTGGCCAGCAGGTGGAAAGGAGACGCTGGGCGTATTGCATCCACGGGGGAGGGCCTCACTCAGCTGTGGCTGGCCCAGCTGGAGCTAGCTGCGCACCCGGCTCCCGAGGTGCGGGCCCTGGCTGCCATCCTGCCGGGGGCAACCAGGAGCGGCGGGATCAGCCTGGGAAGCGCCATGGAGCGGCAAGCTAGGCAGGCTGCGTCCATTCGTAGCCCCGCCAGCAGCCGTCTGCGCGTTCCGCTTGCAACGGCGCTGCAGGGGATGCAGCAAAGGCAGTTGGGGTTACCGGATGCCGCATGCATGGGCAGTGGCAGCAGCAGCAGCAGCAGCAGTGAGGCAGCGCACACAGGAATCCTGTCAGTCACAGACGGCGTGCTCGCGGGGAACACATACCGCTGGGTTGACTTTGAGGTGCGGCTGGGGACTGGATCGACGGTGGCGGTAGTGGTGTATGGTATTGGTGGCCAATTGGCTAACCAGCCGAACATGCAGGACGGGGGTGTGCAGCTCTTCAACCGGCAGCTGCAGCGCGTGTACGGCGAGGGCAACGTGGTGGGCGTGTCCGTAGCGGAGTGGGAGGGCCTGGGAGGTGATGTGGGGAGGCATGAGGAGCTGCTTTGGGCGCTGCTGCTGCAGGGACGTGGCGTGGAGCTCCGGAAAGGCGAGCCGCAGCCAGGCGCCGGGGGCCCGTCCCAGCAGCAGCAGCAGGGGGTGGGCCGCGTGGACGTCGCACTAGCACCCTCAGCGCCGCCGCCTGTGTCGCAGCAGCTGGCCCCGACCCATGGGTCGCGTGTGCAGTCCGCGCCACCGGTCGCCTCCTCTAAGAAGGCCCCGAGCCAGGGCAAGGCAAAGCTGTTGCAGCGGCCGAGGCGGGTGATGGCGCAGACAGGTGGCGGAGATGGACGGTCAAAGGGCTAGGGTGGGCGGGCGGAGGAGGGCAGCTGGAGCTTTCGGAACGCGGGTTGATGCGGATGAAAGCGCTACTTGAGGATGCAAAGTTCATGCACGCTAGGCAGGCAGTAGTCCTGAGTGCCGCCGTGGCCCGCTATTGCTTGGGTGCACGGGGTAACTGGTATCTGGAATAAAGGCATGCTTTTGTGCTGGTGATCTGCGGCACACAGGGTTGGCTGTGATTAGCAGGTAGGCTCAGTGCGCTGGCTGAGGACGGCCGCCGGTGCGGCACGGGGCATGCGCGCGCGCGTGTTGTGTCCATGAGCGTGCTGTGCAGTAATAGAGTTTGGGCGGTTGGGTTCAGGAGCATTTGCGAACACGCGGTGTGGAGGCACAGGCTCCGTACGTAGCTGAGGTTGGGCGACTCGGGGTAAAGCACCACATGCGCACCTGCAGTGCTGTGTTGCATCAGAGAAGATGGGAGCGTCGCGTACATGTGGTCTTCATAGCTTGCTGCTGTAGGTAGTAGCCAGCCGTAACAGTGTAGGGGGCGGTCCCTGGTGGGGGCCCTGGTGTTGCGCCTAGCGGCATGCACCTAACACCGTACACGTGCGGGCGTCCTGTTGACTGTCATATCACACCGCCTTGTGCAAGGTGAGAGCTTGAACGTGCACCATGTGTCGGGGTACCGAGTACGTCAGGCAGGATTCCAGATATAAGTGCCAGTTATCTAAAACAAACCCTGCTGGTGTTGCAGCGGCACTGCGGTAGTGCCCATGGCTGGGTATGAGCGGCTGAAGTGAAGGAGCATTTGCGCATGAGCGGACGCAGGTTGACGGTTGTTTCAGCAGTTGCAATAGGTTACATTGACCAGCACGTGCACGGCTTACATCGAGCGCACGGCTGGTTGGTGAATGCTATTGAGGGTGTGCGTGGTAGACTTCGGTACCGGAACTGCATGTGCGCAGGGATTCCAGGGGTCGCCTGCAGGTCATGCCTCATGCGTCCGGCATGCAGCGGGGTCTGAAGCATCAGGTGCAACACTGATGTAAGCAATCGAGCGGTCCTTGACGAGGGTGACGTGCAACAGGTGGCAACTGATGGGAAGAGCTCGTTTTGCTTGCTACACGGCTCAGTAACACCGTGCTGTTTGCGTTGGCGGCATCGGGGCGTAGGCAACTTGGGAGGCAAATGAAGCCCACGTGACGAGGGCGGGAAAGGCCCCCTGCCCATGCACTAGACTCCCTTAAGACCGTTCAGGTAAACCTGGGTACCGGTAAACCCTTCGTGGGCCAACGCCTTGGCCTTCCCTGTGTGTCAACGTGTCCCTTTGCTGCTGTGAGCAGTATGACAGGGGTCTCCAGGTTAGGCTGTCAGGTGGCTTAGGTCGTTAGGTGGCTTAGGTCTTTAGGTGGCTTAGGCGACTTAGCCGGCCTGCGCCTGTGGAGTTTGGGCTGAGGGTGCGTGGTTGGGCCTTTGCGCCCTGGCTTGGGCTTACCGCATTACTCCTGATTTCCTGTGCTAAATTTCAGCCCTGGAACCTGATGATATTATCGAGATGACGACTGCACCTGAACTTTGCGTAACAGGGTCCCCGCTGGTCCCTGTAGACACATACCGGCGTGCCCCACGTCACCCAGTCACCAACAGCCATACGCCTCCCCCGCATGGCCGTGGAACCATGAAACCCGTGCTGCTTGCGAACATGGAACGGCCCGTGCTGCTGGTACTTAAGCAGTAACTGGGGAGATATCGTATCCGTGGAGATTGAGCACCGCACGTTGCAAATCCTGATCGTGTCCCGCGCGAGCAACGCACATCAGGAAATGATGCCAGGCCGCCAGACAGGGAAGCCCCCCTGCCGCCTGCCGCACTGCATTCGAGCACCGTTGCAATCGAGGCCCCAAGAGCCGGCAGCCACACAGCTTCCCTCACAGGTACCAAAGGCACCCACGAGGCGACCGCGTGAAGGATGCATACAGCGCGCTTGATTCAGTCGAACAGCGCCTGCTACCGTCTCAGCACCCTGCGCACACCGACACCCGCTGCTCAGATGCCGCTCGCGCTAGCCCAAGTCCAGCCACTGCGCGCCGCTGCACTACCCTAGGGAAGCACGACCAACCACTTCCTCCACAACACGCATCGACACAGTAGGTACCTATTGCTAGGTACCTTTGCCCCTTAAGCCGCCCTTCGCTCCTGCTGCCGGCCGCGGCGCCCTGCCTGCCTACACATCCACGCATGGGAGCCCCTGGGCCCCTACAGGTCCTCAACACCATCGTTTTGAGCCAGCGCGCAGCAAACTGCACTGTTGCCACCACAGCGGGTACGACACCGTACTTCTGCCCCTACAGAGTACGGTACTGGCAGCCGTACTGTGCTCCGTTGGGTTATTTTTTCTTCTTGAGCGCCCGGTCGATGGCCTCCAGTCTGTCCACCAGCGGGGGGTGGCTGTAGTGGTAGGCGCTGTACAGCGGGTCCACGTGCATGGCGCCCTGTACGGCAGCGCAGAGGTGTACGGCACCGGACGATAAAGTGATGAGCAACAGCAAAGTGCAGTGAGACAGAAGGAAAGTAGGCAGGGGTGATGCTGTAACCGAGGGGGTGGGAAGCGGACAGTGCGGGGGTGGGGAGCAGGGGAGCAGGGGACGCCAGCGACGCGCATGCCAAGGGGTACAGGTGGGATGCCAACGGCACGAGCTTTGGTCCATGGCCCTGTCCTGCACCTAGCATCTAGCAGCCCAAGGCATACCCTTCAGAGCACCAGTAATACCAGGCGCTCCCCCACAACCCTCCCATGGCAGTCTCCCAGCCGCAATGCGCCGTTTAAGCCCCTCCGCCCGCAGCCCTCCGCAAGCCTTACCGCCTACCGGTTCACCCCTACACCCCTACACCCACCTTGTTCTCCTTCTCCATGACCAGCAGGGCGGACCGCAGCTGCTCGCCGTGGCCCTGGGTTGTGGGGACACAGGGTGCGAGGAAGTCGGTTGGGCGGTTGGGAGTTGGGTGGGTTTTTGGTTGCACTCTTGTGGTTGTAGGGGCAACAAGGGGCCATTGCTGTCAGTAGTGAACTCTTGGGTCACCGCAACGGGGCGCAGTTGGCGCCATCCAGGACCTTACATGGGAGTGGTATCCATGTGGCGAATGAGACATCTGAGTAGCTAGACCCAGCAGGTGCACAGCTGCAATCTGAGCGAAGTTCAGGGTTCAAGCCTCCAAGGACAGCCAGCCCCACCTGGGTAACAGCAAAGTTGTCAGCCTGGAACTCGAATATGCGGCTGACCACGTTGGAACCAAAGTGGATCAGCTGCAAGGGTGGGAGAGGAGAGGGACGAAGGGCCGGGGCCGGGGGCCGAGTGCATGTGGGTTGATCTGTGTTGCAACCGCAGTACCGTGTGCTGCTGGACATACCGTAACCGGGTCGCTTTTCATAATACCCTGAATCCCCAAACGCCATGAACTCGTGCAGAAAAACCTCTGGCACACACTCTCACGCCATATACCCCAAAGAACGCACCTCGCCCAAAGGCGACCAAAGGCGACACACGTAAACCGCAATCCCGGAACACGGAACCACGTCTTCGCACCACCCTGTCACACAACCCCCAAGCAGCCAGAACGCACCTCGTCCAGGGGTGACACAATGAACTGGAATAGGATGAGCGCTACAAAGGCGGGAGCGGCGGAGGCGGTGCCGCCAGCCGCCGTCGCCGCAGCAGCAGCCCCTCCGAAACCAAAGGACGCGGCCAGGTGCGTGCTGTTGCGCACCAGCGTGAACAGGCTGAACTGGGCCAGCAGCACCAGCTGGTTGATGGTGAAGAGCTGCGGCGTGTGGCGCAGCTTCCAATGACCTGCGTAATGAAGTGAACCAAAGCCTCAGTAATACCGCATAAGCCTCAATAATACCGAATGAGAGCTATACCGCAGCGCACCGTTTCGGAAATTACTCATTGTGTGCGCCAGCCTGCGCCAGCACTCTACAACTGTTGGTGAAGAATTCTACACCACATGCTATGAGTGTTCAACACTACATCACATCGCCCCAGCGCCCATGATGGCACCACCCAGCTCGTGCGCCAGCACCACATCATACGCGGACGGACGCCCTCCGCCGCCTACCTGTCCTAGAAAAATCCTCGCACACCAAGGGTGCAACCCCTTCCCATCGTCCCTCCTCCCGCGCCCACCCAGCTCGTGCGCCAGCACCGCCCCCAAACAGGACAGACACTTATTGTTAATAACATTATTAACACTCATCATTATAGTAGATATGCCTATAGTGTACTTCTGAACCCCCCGTCACCACCAATACCGGCACCCACCCAGCTCGTGCGCCAGCACCGCCACCACCTGCTCCTGGCTGCACTGCTGTATGAGCGTGTCGTACAGCACGATGCGCTTGTTGCTGAAGAAGCCGTACATGTAGGCGTTGCTGTGCGCGGAGCGGCGGCTGCCGTCCACGCGGTACAGCTTGCGCAGCGGGAAGCGCAGGGAGCCGGCCAGCGCCTCGATCGCGGAGCGCAGGGGGCCCTGGTGGATTGGATTGCAGGGCATGGAAAATGTTAAATCTAGCTTACTTATGGTACAGCAGCGGGAAACGACGATTCCAGGGAAGCAAACAGGCAATTGCGTGGGCCGTGACACAAGCTCGTGTCAGCTTGAGTAATGCCAGGCTCGAGCACGCTCGTTGAATTTTTATGCACTCCATGGCATGTAGTGACATGGCGTCCAGGGCAGGCGACGAGCTGCGGGAAGCGCTGGGGTGTGTGCGGTGCGCCCGCCAGGGCCTTGGTCGTGTAGCACAGGGGGCCCCCAGGGAAAGAAATGCACTCCAGCTCGAGTCGTGTGCGGCACAGGAAGGCTTGCTGCTTAGTGCAGCACGTACGGCATCGTACCGTGCCGTACGGTGCCGTACTGTACCGTACCGTACCTCGGGCAGAGGCTCGTACTTGTTGAACAGCGGGGCGATGAGGACTGGGTAGATGGTCATGAGGAACAGGCTGCGGGAGGGAAAGGGCGGAGGAGGGTCGGGGCAGGGGCTGTCTGTGATGTACTTTTTTTGGCATTTTGTGTTACACTCCAGGTATGTTTGCAAAAGCAACTACGCAGCTGACGAACAGGGCGTGGGGCCTGAAGCACGCGGCGAGGGGAGGGCAATGGACCAACGGCCAACGGCGAGGCTACTGCTCGGCAAAGAGGGTCCACTGGGCCGGCGGACTAGGTCATCCTTGCATCCCTAACCCCCGCTGTGCTGTAGGGGACAGACGTTGTAGCACAGCCCGGCCAACCAGGGGAGCGGTGTTGCTGGCATGGGCCTAGACATGGTTTGGGGTGCGAAGACAGGCACAACGGCGGTGGCGGGTGCAAACCCGCTCGACCAGGCTGGGTGAAGCTGCTGCCGCACCAGGTCCCGCATGCACCGCAACAGCCCTACACACACCGCACCAGCCCCCACACGCACCTGAGGCCAAACAGGAAGCCCCACAGGTACACCGGAAGCATGGGTCCAGACACCTGAAAGAGGACGGAATTCAGGAGAAAATGAGAGCGTCAACTTGCCGGGACGTCAGCGCAGCAGCTGCTATGCTCAACGGCCGTGACATTGCGCATATCATAATGAGGTAGGAGTTATCTGATGGTATTGCGCCTGCGCCCGGCTGATATGGCCCCAGCCGTACCCCCGCGTCTCAGAACTCTTGTGCCTAGCCCCGTGCTGCTACCCGCTTGCCCCCCCCCCCCCCCCACACACACACACACCTGCCCCTGCCCAGCAGCACCTGGCATGCGCTGGGTCGGGCTCCGGTTCCTTGCGTCCTTCGGCAACGGCAAACTGGTGCAACATACTACCGGCAAATGGGTGCAACAGACTACCCCCAACGCCCCAACACAACTGCTGTCAAAAGGCCCCCCGATACCTCACCTTCAGGATGTATGTCACGGCCGCCAGGATCCGCCAGGCATATCCCCAAGTGCTCCGCCATCCCCCACATCCTGCTCCGACATGCTCCCCGTCATTACCCACGGTCTGCCTGGCTGCCCATGCACGGCCGGGGATCTTTCCCTGGCACCTGGCACCTGGCGACGGGTTGGGGCGGGCTTGACGCCCTGGTGTCCTTCCCTGTGACCAAACCAATGCGATGGAGCAAGTTAATCCACCACCACCGCGCCCCTCCGACACCTCACCTGCAGGATGTAGGTCACGGCCGCCAGGATGGGAGGCAGCAGCACGCCAGCCACCAGCACCTGCATACGCGCGTGCGTTGGGGGACACACGTGAGGTAGATACGCGCGAACCAGGACGTGCTAACGCACTGCCGCCGTAGACATGACCGCATGCCGGGGCCGACACCACGCGCCACTTTGACAGTACTTGACAAGGTCCGACACCAACCGTCGCGCAAAGGCGCTTGGCGTGGCATATCGAACGTTGTCAACGTACAGCAAGCGCTGGCCCAGCGTCTGCTTGTCACCACGCACGTTAACACACAACGATCGCTAACACACACGTCTCACCTGCTTGACCAGGTCCGACACGTACAGCCCCAGCGTCTGCTTGTTGAAGCCGTGCCGCTGCTCCACCACGAAGGTGGAGTACAACCCCCACGGCAGCTCCATCACCAGGTTGCAAAGCAACACCACAAGCACAAACACAACCGTCTGCGCGATCTCGCCGCCGCCAGCGCTGCCCATCCAGCCCGCCACCGCCGCCAGCCGCCCGCCCGCCGCCGCCGCCAGACCGTCAGAGCCCGCCGCCGCCGCCGACAGCTGCTGCAGCTTCGCGGCCGCCGCCGCCACGGCGGTTCCGGAGCGCGCCCACACGGCCGGCAGTACGCCGTACGTCATGACTAACAGCGTCTCGACCACGCTGTACAGCGAGTGCACTGCGGAGAACCACCTGCGGTGGGCGCAGGGCAGGGCGGTTGTGGGGGTTGCGGTGGTTGGGTGTGTCGCAAGACGAGGCGCACGTGGTACGACGCTTGCAACGTATCCGAAGCTTTGGCTCAACGTTCACAGCCGACTGCCAAAGGCTTCGCCTGCGTTCAGTTTTGTAATGCGACCACGAAACGCGAAGGCGCCTTGGGTCTTCGCCCCGTTCACGCAAGCTGTAGGTCAGCACAGCAGGCCTTTTATGCGGGCACGCCTCATCGCCTTAAACGCTCGGTACCCAAAACATGATGCGGGCATCAACATATTTCAGGTTCCGGCAGTGCAGCTGCCACCAATCGCGCACCATTTGTCCAGGCTGTAGGCCTGTGTCTTGGGGTACAGGTCGGAGTCGAACAGCCCCGCCAGTGCGGCAGGCGGGTTGGGCCGCCGGAGGGCCTTCGGGGAGGGCCAGGGATTCAAGAGGGTGACAGTTGGGAGGACGGTAGCGGGAACAAGCGGAGTATAGTTCATGATGGGATGGCTGGCTGGGGAGGTTTGTGGGATGGATTCAAAGGGAAGCTGCGCTGAAGCAGCTGAAGCGCAACGTGGGCAGCAGCGCTTCAGTGCGTGAGATGCCGTGCAACTGCAACCGAGAGCACTGGCTGTGTCGCCTCAGCTGTAGGTGAACGGGAGCCGGGCATAGGCCCAATAGGTGAAGTGCGCTTGGCGCGCCAAGCGCGATGGGTTGTGCTGCACGAGCTGCAGCTCAAGCAGTGCCCTGGTGGCAGCCCTGTGGATGCTTGCCAGCTCCAAGTCATGTCATACGCACTACCGTACCAGCATGAGACCAACAAACAACATATTCACATGTCCCCTTGGCGCTGTGTCCCATGCTGCAGTGACCGTGGCCGCATTTGAGCACGGACGGGCGCCATGCCTCGTTGTGGCAAGCTGGCCACAACTCTCTTGGTGCTTGGTGGGTAACACAACCCCTCTACCGCAGCGTGCTAGCAGCGCGCAGGCCCACATGCCGCACACGAGGCCACATGAATTCTCTGAATTGTGTTCAGAATGCATGGAATCCCGGCGGGCAGGGCAGAAGCCCGCAGGTGGAAAGGCCAGCGTGCCGGTCCAAGGAGACCCCTCTGGCGGGGCTGGGGACTCCCTCCAGCGCCCCCCTGCTGACTTCGCCATCGCGCAACCCAACGTTGCTTACCCTGAGCTGGCGCACGTCCAGATATGTATTTAGCAGGTAGACCGCGACGGTGAAGCCCAGGTACAACTCCAAGTAGGGAACTCCCTCATCGCGGAACTCAAACCCCGAGGGCACTTGTATCACAGTCATCGTGTCTATTCAACTTGATCACAAGCTGCCTGTCCTACGCATACGAGTTTCTATGTAGACCGATGTCGGTGTCACAGGAGGCCGACGTCTTCGTGCCGCTCGCTCCCGCGCAATTTTCAGCCAATAGCACGCTATGCGTAGTATCCTCCCGTTGCAGATAATGAAGACAGCAAAACCATCTGCACGTCAGCGCGCCGTGCATGGGCGTGCCGTCAGCCGCATCAGGCATCATGACCCACCACCGCCACCCACCAAGCCACCATCACCCACGCGCTCGGCGCTATGATCCAGTGTTACATGTGGGCAAGAGCCGGGTCCATGACCGGACGAAGACACAGTGACGGCATCCACGAGCCGGAAGGGCTCGAGACCCTCCTTGCAACACGTGGTAACGGCCCCACACGTGGGCAAATCGCAGCCCCAAGACGGCACAGGCCGAAGGACAGAACCAAATGAACCCGCACACGACAGCCGCACACATGATATCAAGTAATACCGGTCGCAAAGAGCATGCCAGGGCAGCAGGCAGGGCAAACTAAGCAGAGCACATGGGCCGCACCCTGGTGGTCCATGTGTGGCGTGGTGTAGGCTGGGCCTGGCTGGGCAAGGGCCATCGGCAGGAGTTCACCCGTAGAATGACACAAGGAGTCACAAGTGGCATAGTAATTGGCAGAAGTAGAAGCATGTGTTGGCAATTGGCACTGTGAGCATCTGGGAATGGGACATTTGGGACTTCAGCGTCTAAGTTCAGGTTGGGTTGTCACGAGTGCGAATGGGGTTCCAGTGCTGATGCAGCAGATACACTTTGTGGCGAGATACACCACAGGTTACACACGAGTCGAGCAGTACCAAACGTGTGCAGCAACTGAACAAGGTCAACGGCGACTCCGAAACGTCCGCACTCCGATACGTCCGCACTTGGGTGTAGGCCGCTCTTCTGCCCCAACCACTATGCCACTATAATGCCTGGTCTACAACTAGCGCTGGTGTTCAGGGGGCATAAGGTATAGGTGACGGCGTAAACGATCGTGCTTGTGAGCGGCGCCAGGAATGGCTCCTCGCACTACCGTTGATCGTGGCTCTTGGAGACGCCAAACGAGCCTGCAAAGACTGCTGGAAGTTGCCAAAGGCGTCCTGCAGCAGGCCGACAATGGCCTTGAACCCCTGCTTACTGCGTCTGACCTGGTCCGGGCTGTCCGGTCTGCGCGGGAAGTTGAGCAGGAGCTCCGGTCGGGGCCAATCGATCTGGAAGCGCTTTGGACAAACCCTAACCAGGACACAGCCGCTTACCTGGCCCTCTTCTTCCTGGCTCTGCGGCGCTCTACTCCGTGCCACGCATGCGATGGCCCCGAGTTCTCGTACGCGAGCCTCCGCGACTGCTTCTCGGTGCAGCGCAGCCTGTCCAGTAGACTAATTGAGGACGCACTGTGGCGCTCCTTCTGCTGTCACCTCCTGGGCCCGGCGCTTCTCCGGACGGATGCGCTGCAGTGCTACTCCCGTCTCCTCGCCCACGCCGCCGAGCAGCTTAAGCCAGCTGCGGCAGCGGCGCTCCATGCCACACACCCCGAAGCTGCTGAGTTCGGGCCGCCTGCAGGAAGCCCGCACGCGGAAGCGGTGCTAGCTGCAGCAGCGCCCAACAGCCAGAGCCGCTCTGCGCAGGGGCAGCAGCACGGCAGCTCAAAGCCCCAGCCGCCAAGCCTGGCGGATCTGGAGCCCCTCCTGCGCAACGTGCTACAGGTGGTGACGGATTTTGTCAACGGATCGCTGTATGGCACTACGGACGGTTGTACCACCGGCCCATGCCCACCCGGCCACCCCATGTCCACCGCACAGGCGCAGCTGCAGTCCTCATGGGTGCTGGAGCACTGGGCGCAGGTGCTGCTGCTGGGCTTCGCAGCGGCTGCAGTCGGCGGGAGAACTCGAGAGAGACTGACAGCCCAGGGCAAGCAGGTCGAGCTGCTTTCCGTGCTGTGCCACCAGCTGAACAGGTCCTCATACCTGCCCTTTGCGGACGTCCTGCGCCGCCCCTGCGGCTGCGCCCTGGCCGCCACCCACATGGCCCGGCTGTGCGCCGCCCTGGACGGGGGCCCCGCGTTCGGTGCGGCCAAGCCCGAGGTGCTGGTGCTGCCGGTCTACGCAATCAAGGAGCAGACTGTTACGGCGTATGCAGAGATGCCGGCCCTTCAGCACGACGCAACGCTGGCGCTGCGTGGATGCGCCGTGAGTGTGCACGCTTCCGTGGTCATCGTTGAGGCCTGGGGCATGCTGTTGGCCGAGGCGCTGGCGGACGGTCCGCACGCGGTGATGGACAGCGCCGCAGCAAGGTCCGAGGTAACAGCGGAGGCTCTTGGGGGCAGGGGCGCAGGGGCTGGCACGGGACAAGACGGAGGCGGCGGCCCGGATGTGGGGCAGGGGCCGGTGGAAGGGCACACGGAGGCAGCGGGTGGCAGCCTTTGCAGGTTGCCGCCCTATAACCGCACCGCCACGTTCCAACTGTGCCTGCGCCTGGCCAAGGGGGTGCTGGCCTGCTGGGGGACACCGCTGCAGGGGGTCATGCCGAACACCTGCGTCCGTGGCCCCAGCCGGATTACCCCCGTGCTGCCGACGACGAGCGCTTCGGTGCTAATACACCAGGCCCTGGCGTGTGCACGGCTGGCGCTGCTGCCGGCCGTGTGGGGCCGTGAACGGGTGCCCAGGCGCACGCGGGCGCAGCTGCGCGCGTGGTGGGAGACGTACTTGGCGGCGGCGCAGCACCCGGAGGCGCTGATTGTTGCCACGCCTGAACCACTGAGTTTCCCGGACTGGACGCACACGAAACCCGAAGGTGAGTACCTCGGAGCCGTACATTTCTTTTGCGGGCTGTCTGACGATTTTCTCTTTACGCTTGCGTGTGGCTGTACTTCGACGAGGTGCCTGTAGGAGCTAGACTTAACCCCATCTGTTTAGCACGCCTGTGACTGCTGGCAGGATGGGCAAAGCACATCAGTGCTTCGCCGCATACGCTCTAATCCGCGGGCCGCTGCTCCCCCCAGGCGTGGCCGCTCGGCCCTCTGCCGACGCCGCTGCTGCAATCGAGGCGGGTCTGCTTCCGTGCATGACTTGGTGGGTGAAGCGCATGGGGGCGCCAGGTGACACAGGCGCACTGTGGAGCCCCCCGGACGCCTTCCCTGGGGTCAAGGCATGCTGGCGGGATGTATACCAGCTGGGGCCGCTGGGGCAGGTGGGGGAGCTGGTGGCGGCGTTGGCAAGGCGGTTGCGTGTGGCGGTGGAGGAGCAGCGGGCGTTCGCAGCTGCCGTGGAGAGCGGCAAGGACTGGCGGCGGGGCCACAAGGGCGGGGACTTGCTGTCGGAGGTGCTGCGCGAAATGATGTCGATGGCACACAGGTGCCTACTTGACATGCACATCGGGGCGGCGGCAGCGGGTGGAGCGGGGGATGCAGAGCGTGTTGACGCTGCCTGGTGCAAGCAGCGCGCACTGCGGTCGTCCTTTGCACTGGCGGAGCTGCTGCCCCCACTGGCACGTGGCGTGCAGCTGTGCGCTGGGTTGCTGCCCTTGGCGCGGAGGGTGCAGGGGCAGGCACGGGTGGCAGCGAGGCAGGGTAGCGAGGAGACGGATGTGGCCATGCTTGCAACGGTCCTCAGGCGCCTGATCGATTGCAGCTATGACGGCGCGTCAACGGCTTTGGTGTGCTGTATTACGGTCATGACCTGGTATGGGGTGGGCGGCTTGCCTGCTGGCGGCTGGGAGTTAGCCGGCAGCACTGGCGGCGGCGGCGGTGGCTGCGGTGGCAGTGGCGACGGCAGCAGCAGCGGCGACGGCGGCAGCAGCGGCGACGGCGGCGGCAGCAGCAGCGGCTTCGGCAGCAGCGGCGGCGACGGCGGCAGCAGCGGCGACAGCGGCAGCGGCGGCGACGGTAGCAGCAGCGGCAACGGCGGCAGCGGTGACGGTGGGAACAGCGGCGACAGCAGTAGCATTGGGGGCGGAAGCATTGGCTGTGACGACGGCAGCATCGGCGGTGGCAACAGTGGCAGTAGCGGCGGCGCACCTTGCGTCGTCGACCCGGCGTGGCGTCAGCTGCTGCTGCGGGACGTTGGGCTGATGGAGCTGCTGGGGGCGGGGTTGGCGCTCCAGCGGGAGGAGGAGGCGCAGGAAGTCCAGAGGGGCAAGGAGCCCACACGCCAGTTGCTGCAAGGGCACCTGGCACTTGCGCTAACCCTGGCGGCTGCCAGCTTCCCGGAGGAGCTCCGGGCGGCTGTTGGCGTAAGTGCGGGTGCTGGCGGAACGGAGGCAGCTGCATGCGGGCGAATGGCAGGGGCTGTCGGAGGGGCCGCGTACAGCGTCGGTGGCAGGCCCTGCATCTCCCTGCCTGCTGTGCGAGCTGTGATGGGAGGGACGGACACCAACGCCGGCAAATCCCGCGTGGAGCTGAAGCTGGTGGCTGGGGTGCTGGGGGATGGCGGTATACGGATGGATGATGCGCAGCGGGCTCTGTCGGACTTAGCGAGGGCGTTTCGATTGCCCTACGCCAAGGTGCCCGGTGCGGCGAGGTACCTTGACATGCTGATGCCGCCGGAGGAGGCCCGCGCGGCATTGGCAGCCGCAACAGCAGCGTGTGCGCCCGCGGGCGCGGTGGTGGCATCCTGAAGAGTCTCATGAATCCTGGTTGTGATGCTGGGGCGTGGGAGTGGCACCTGGGCGGACCGGGGGGGTGGGTTGTTCGTGCTGGGCCGTGGGTTGGCGGCGGTGCGTGGGAAGGGCACGTAGGAGGGGGAGCGGGACGTGCTGGCTGGTGGAAGTTCGGGGGTCGCAGTAGTTCGGTGTGGCACGCACTGCATTGTAACCGATACATGTGGTCACTGGTGTTTAGCCGGGTTGATATGTGGTCACTGGAGCATGTTAGGGGTCGCAACGGGGTGCCGCAAAGCACCGCTTACGCGTCCAAAGTTGTGTGATTAGGAGCGCAGCGTATGCGTTGCCGATCCACGATCTCGACATATTGCCAAAGAAGGAGACAGGGTCCTGTTCACCTGGGTTTTAGCGCACTGCGACCTGCTAACAAGGTTGCCACACTGGTGGTACTGCACGTCGTGGTGGTCGATACAGCTGTCGCCCGGGTGTATGTTTGAGAGTTGTGGCATTGCACACCGGAGGACGGCAGGGGTAGCGGGAGCGGGCGATAGGGCCGGCAGTAGTGGGCTGGTGGACAGTGTGTATTTGATGGGCTCTGTCTACGCTCTGCTGCCCGCGACGTTGGGTGGGTGCCCATTGGCCAGGAGCAATGCTTTGGCGGTGGCGGTGGTGGATTGTGGGTGTCGAGAGCTCTCCGGGTGCTCTGGGTGGAGTAGCGGTGGATGGGTAGATTTGAGGACGGCGTGTTGCAACACATGAGTGTGCATTCGTGGCGGGGAAGGAAGTCAGCGTTGGAACAGCCTCATGCGAGCCGCGCCAGGGCTTGAACTGTAGCCCACGACGACCGGTAGCAGGTTGCATCGTGCGCTGTCAAGCTGCTGGTGGCCTGTTGCCATTGCTGATTCGGTTGCAGTGGGATAAAGGCATTTGAGGGGCGAGTTCTATGTGCTGCATGGCTGGGACCGGTGATTGCGGGCTCGTGGACAAGTTGCACATGTACCGGAGTTTGAGTCTTTCGTGCTAGTAGTTGCGGCGGTCCGGCACAGGATGATTTTGTCCACATTCGTGCCGCCGTGGGCAGGGGCTCCCTTGGCTGTGGGATACAGGTGACTTGGGCGTGAGGCCCCTGGCGATGGCAATTGCCGTACTGGTGAACCTTACGGAATGCAGGTATGACTACGCAGGTATGGCGGTAACAGGCAAGCAGAGCAGCCTTTCCTACAGTTGCTGAGGGCATGACTGCCTGGCACGTGGCGTTTGAGCATGCAGCATGCCCTACTGCAGAAGCCAGGACCACACTACCGTATGTGTACTCCTATCCGTCTAAACAAAGTCGTGACCTCGTCGAGCGGAAGTGCGGAACTGGGTCTCGTGGAGCAGGGTGGAGGTATTGACAGGTCTGCCCCAGCGGCAAGGCAGACAGAGCTCACACTATATTCAGTGAGCCAGTGTGCTTCCGTTGGTGCGGTTCAAGGTAACAAAACGAACTGCACGTCAGCGCATGGGCATGCCGTCAGCGCACGCCGCAGCAGACACGTGCATCCCCTGCCCACGCGTTACGCACTGCTGCGTGGGTGCTGGCCCCCGGTGCCGGCCACGCCCACTGCAGCCCAGTCTTCCACGTGTGGCACAACTGGGTACAATGGACGCCAGGTCGTCAGGGAAGGGGCCAGGGCGATGGTTCGCGGGGTTCCCTCCCGGGGGTCACCGGCCGGTATACGGTCGTAGGTGGTCACTCCCGGGAGGGGAGGACGGAAACGGCCTGCCCTGCCGCAAGCTTAGTGCCAACATGGATTGGTCTGTACCTAGCGCTGACGCAAGTAGTTGATGCGTTGTAGGAACTTGCGCAACAAGGACCATACATGCATAGCCTATCTATGAGCGGTACCAGAAATGGCTCCTCGCACTATCGTTGATCGTGGCTCTCGGAGGCGCCAAACTAGCCTCCATAAACTTCTAGATGTCGCTAAAGGCGTTCTGCAGCAAGCTAGCAGTGGCCTCGAGCCTCTGCTAACTGCGTCTGACCTGATCACTGCGGGCCGGGCTGCGCTCGAACACGGACAGCAGCTCCAAACACGGCCAAAGGACCTGGAAGCACTTTGGACCAACCCCAACCAGGACACAGCCGCTTACCTGGCCCTCTTGTTCCTGGCTCTGCGGCGTTCTACTCCATGCCACGCACACGAGGGCCCCGAGTTCACCTATGCAAGCCTTTGCCAGCATTTACTACTGCATGTCAGCCAGTACATCATGCTGATCGAGCACTCAACTTGGGGCCCCGTCTGCTGTCACCTCCTGGGCCCGGCGCTTCTCCGGACGGATGCGCTGCAGTGCTACTCCCGCCTCCTCGCCCAAGCCGCCGAGCAGCTCAGGCCAGCAGCGGCAGCCGCGCTCCCTGCCACACACCCCGAAGCAGCTGAGTTCGGGCCGCCTGCAGGAGGCCCGCACGCGGAAACGGTGCTAGCTGAAGCAGGGGGCACCAGCCGGGGCCGCTTCGGGCCGGGGGCGCAACACGACAGGCTGAGGCCCCAGCCGCCGAGCCTGGAGGATTTGGAGCCCCTCCTATGCTGCGTGCTGCAGGTAGTGACGGTTATCATCACCGGCGCGATGTTCTGCCCTACAAACGAGCATGCTACCGGCCCATGCCCGGCCGGCCACCCCATGTTCAATGCACGCGCCCAGCTGCAGTCCTCATGGGTGCTGGAGCACTGGGCGCAGGTGCTGCTGCTGGGCTTCGCAGCGGCTGCAGTCGGCGGGAGAACTCGAGAGAGACTGACAGCCCAGGGCAAGCAGGTCGAGCTGCTTTCCGTGCTGTGCCACCAGCTGAACAGGTCCTCATACCTGCCCTTTGCGGACGTCCTGCGCCGCCCCTGCGGCTGCGCCCTGGCCGCCACCCACATGGCCCAGCTGTGCGCCGCCTTGGACGGGGGCCCCGCGTTCGGCGCGGCCAAGCCCGAGGTGCTGGTGCTGCCGGCCTATGTCAACGACGACCCGGACCTTGCTTCGTTCGCTGACAGGGCGGCTGTACAACACGACGCCGCCCTGGCCGAGAGTGGATGCGCTGTGAGTGTGCATGCCGCAGTGGTGATCGTGGAGGCCTGGGCCGTGCTGCTGGCGGAGGTGCTGGCTGACGGTCCGCACGCCAGCACCGTAGCAGAGAGCGAGGCAACAACGGAGGCTTTGGGGGGCAGGGGTGCAGGGCCTAGCGCGGGACAAGGCGGAGGCAGCGGCTCGGATGCGGGGCAGGGGCCGGCGGAAGGGCACACGGAGGCGGCGGCAGATAGCAGCCTCTGTAAGCTGCCGCCCTACAACCGCACCGCCACGTTCCATCTGTGCTTGCGCCTGGCCAAGGGGTTGCTGGCCTCCTGGGGGGCTCCGCTGCAGGGGGTTATACCGAACACGTGCTTGCGTGGCCCCAACCGAACCACGCCCGTGTTGCCGAAGGTGATCGGTTCGGCGCTACTGCACCAGGCCCTGGCGTGTGCACGGCTGGCGCTGCTGCCGGCCGTGTGGGGCCGTGAACGGGTGCCCAGGCGCACGCGGGCGCAGCTGCGCGCGTGGTGGGAGACGTATATGGCGGCGGCGCAGCACCCGGAGGCGCTGGCGATTACCAAGCCGGAAATGCCTGGCTACCCGGATTGGACGAGCACGAGGCCCGAGGGTGAGTAAGTAGTTGTGCTGTAGTATTATACAGTACGTGATGTCAAGGATTGGGTTTCGGTATCAGGGGTCGCAGTCCCTGACACGTACTGGACAAGAAACCCGAACGGCTTGGGCCGAGGCGGGCGCACAGCCGCCTTACATGGTTGTTGCCGGCCTGGCGTTTTCGTTTCTTCGCTTGCTAGTGGTTGCAGTTTCTCGTGGCATCTGTAGGAGCTACAGCCTTGCCCGATCTGTCTGGCACGCCTGCAACTGCCGGCAAGGCCAACCAATTACATCAGTGCTATGCTGCACACGTGTTCATCTACCGGTGGCTGCCCCCATCAGGCGTGGCCGCTCGCCCCTCTGCTGACGCCGCT
>VFQN01003624.1_pt1 | contig 21728 bp, 23 predicted proteins | sample 3512371 | NCBI WGS metagenome assembly VFQN01 (sample SAMN10412370, study PRJNA504923) | tailings metagenome | isolation source: Replicate 2 from Balatoc abandoned mine | place: Philippines: Itogon, Benguet | collected 2017-08-28
AAGGCAAAGGCACGACGACCATCGAGAGCAAGACCAACTTCGTGGGGCCGGCGCCCGTCGGCACCACGGTGATCGGTGAGACCACGCCGGTCCATCGCGGCCGCCGCACCATGGTCTGGACCACCCGCATCACCACCGCCGAGGGCAAGCTCGTGGCGGTGGTGACGCAGACCCAGATGGTACTTTAGGCCTTGGCCAGCCGATGGCGCTCGGTCGCGGGAATCAGGGTGAGGTTTCCCAGGATCCGGTGCTGCGGGTCTTCACTCGCGGCCAGACGGGGCTGCAGGTCGAGCAGCGCCTTGCCGAACAGCGTCTCGTCCCACAGCCACGTCTTGCGCTTCTTCGCCGTGCCGGGATCGGGGAAGGCCGAGGCCGCCTCCAGATAGTAGGCCCGCAGGTCGTCGACTGCTTCCTTGAGCGCCTGTGCCGGCGGTAGATCGCCGGCCAGGGCGGCGGCCAGAAGCGCGCCGGCCGCCGGCATGTCGAGGCCGGAGACGCCGACGGTGGTGCGGCCGGTTCGGGCGACGCTTCGGTCGTGCCAGGTCGCCAGTCGGTCGATCTCTGCCGCCAGCGTGTCGGTCGCCTGGGGAGCGAGGTTGATCGGGCAGGCCCAGCCGGTGAAGTCGGCCTCCTCGGCGACTTCCTCGGGATAGTCGGCGATCAGCGGTCCGTCGGTCCGCTCCAGCAGTTCGGCCGTCGCGCGCAGCACGCGCCGCTGGAAGCCGGGGTCGTCGGGGATGCCGAGCGGCCGGCCGAGTTCAAACGTGACCCAGAGGGCGCGCGGCGGACGGATGGTTTCGGTGTGCTCGCGGACCAGGCTGATGCTGGCGGTCGGGATGCCCTGACGCTCGAGGAAGTGGCCCAGCGCGCCCACGGCGCGCGTGCAGGCGGGTCAAACCGGAACGAGCAGGGCGGCGTCGACGGCATCCTGTTTCAGCAGGCCGGCGAGATGCTGGGCATGCGGCTCGGCCGCATCGGGCGGAAAGGCGCCCATGAAAGAATAGTGCATCGAGGCCATCGAGCCGACGACGCCCTCTTCGACCAGCTCGCGCAGCCGGTCGATCGGGAAGGCGACGTTGTGGTCCTGCTGGAAGCCGGTCCGGTCGAAGTTCACCGAGATATGGCTCATGACGAGATCGCGCGCCGAGGTCTCGGCCGGAATGACGCGGTAGCTGCCGTCGCCGGGGCGGAACGGCCGGTCGCCGCGCTTGTGAAGCCCCGCGGTCGAGATCAGCGCGACGCGGCGCTGTCTGAGCGGTTTGCCGGGCAGCGCCGGCGTTTCGTCGAAGGTGGGACACTCGATGCGTCGCAGGTGGTGGGCCTCGACCTCGGGCATCTCGCTGAGACGCTTGACCATGTGCTTGTCTCTCCCTGTTCCTGCGGTGTGGCTTCAGGCGGCAACGATGCTGCGCAAGAGCGCGACGGTGGGCTCGGGTTCGGGGCGGTACTTGTAATCGACGTCGGCTTCGACCGAGCGCACGATGCCCTCGCCATCGACGACGAATCGCGCGGGAACCGGCAGCTGCCAGGAGGGGTCGCCATTGCGCAGCGGCAGATCGATGCCGAGGCTCAGGTAGACTTCCCTGAGGTCGTCGGGGAGCGTGAAGGCGAGGCCGAAGGCTTCCGCGACGGTGGATTTCTCGTCCCAGACGATCGGATAGGTGAGCTTCTGCTTGGCCGCCATGTCTACCGTGCGCACCGGCAGTTCGGGGGAGATCACGACCAGGCTGGCACCGAGGCCCGCGATGTCGGCGTACACGCTTTGCAGAGCGTCCAGCTCATGCCGGCAGTAGGGTCACCAGGATCCTCGGAAGAAGGACAGGACCAGCGGCCCGCCGGCGAGAAGATCGTCGGAGTCGACACGACGCCCGTCGTGGTCGGCCAGTGCGAAGGCCGGCATCCGACTGCCGACGGGCACGATGCGGTCGAGAATTCCCGTACGGCGCAGGTCTTCGGTGGCCCTGTGCATGATGGCCTGCTTGTCCGCGGGAAGCCGCGTCGCGCTGGCCGCCCGCATGGCCGAGAGCTTGTCTGCCAATGACATTGCCTACTCCTTGTTCCGGGTTTCGCCGAGGATGCTGTAGGTCTGACGCGTGGCGATGATGGCGTGGTCGCTGCAGCCGTTCTCGCGTTCGACATTGGCCGCCGCATACTCGGGCGATGTCATCATGGCGAGGAAGGCCGCGCGCGAGGGATAGCGGACCAGCGCGACGTAATCCCAGCGATGCCGGTCCGGATCGCCCAGCGCCACCGTCTCGGCATCGCCGGTCCAGATGATGGTGCCGCCCTGCGCCTTGATCAGCTTTATGGTGAGCGCGCTGTAGCGCAGATAGGCCTCCCAGCCGCTGCCCCTGCCGTCGAGCGAGCGCTCGCGGAAGCGCATCAGGTTCAGCATCACCACGGGACCGTCGTCCGGCAGCGCACCCAGGGCGGCGTCGTTCAGATGGTCGATCAATGCGGCTTCTCCAGAAGGTCGAGTGCCGGCTGGACCACCGCTTCCAGCGTGCGCCGCCGGGCGCCGGTCCGCGCCAGGACCCGCATGCCCATCAGCACGCCCAGCAGGTGGATCGACAGCGCCTCGGCATCGGTGCCGCGCGGTGTCTCGCCGGCCGCGATGGCCGCCTCGACGTTGCGCCGGAAGAACGCGCGGATCTCTTCCAGATAACCGGTGACGACGCGGCCGAGTTCGGCGTCGTGCGGCGCCACGTCGAGCGCAGAATTCACCAGCAGGCAGCCCTTGCAGTCGGCGTCCTTCAGCGACCGCTCGATCACCTCGGCGAGGAACGCCCGGATCGCCTCGCGGGGGCGGTGCCCGCCTTCGAGGCGCGCGATGCGCTCGCGGCTCGAGCGGTTGGCGTAGCGTTCGAGAACGCGCGCGAACAGGGCGCGCTTGCCGCCGAAGGCATTGTAGAGGCTGGCGCCGCCGATCCCCATCTCGCGCGCGAGGTCGCGCACCGACGTGGCCTCGTAGCCGCGACTCCAGAAACAGTCGACCGCGGCGTCGAGCGCGCGGTCCTCGTCGAATTCCCTCAAGCGAGCCATCGCAGCATGAGAGCTTAATTCTGGAGCGATTGCACTATAATTCGTGTGCGCTGGCCCGCACCGTGCTAGCGGAGGGAATGGCCGAGGGAACACCCGTGCGGATCACACGCGACCACTGGGGTTTCCTGTGCGGGTCGATCATGGCGCTTGGGGCGTCGCTGTCCTTCGCTTCGGCGCGTGCCGGCATCCTGGGGGGCCTCGGCGCGGTCGACATGATCTTCGCCCGGTACGTCGTGGCCGGCGCGATCATGCTGCCGCTGCTGCTGCGCTACGGGCTGCGCGATTTCGCCGGCATCGGCCTGCGCCGGTCGTTGATCCTCACCTGTCTGGGCGGCGCTCCCTTCGCGCTGCTGCAGACTGCGGGATACGGCTTTGCGCCGCTCGCCCATGGCGCCGTGATCGCGCCCTCGACCGTGACCATCGTCAGCACCATCGGCGCCGCCCTGTTCCTGCGCGAACGATTGAGCCGTAACCATCTGGTCGGCGCCGCCATCGTGCTGGCGGGCATCTTCCTGATCGGCTGGGACGGGCTCACCCAGCCGGCGGGCGAGCGCGCCTGGCTGGGCGACCTCCTGTTCTTCGCCTCGAGCGTGCTGTGGGCGGGCTTTACCTTGCTGCTGCGCCACTGGCGCCTGCCCGCGCTGCAGGCGACGGCCGTGGTGGCGGTGCTGTCGTTCGTGCTGACGACGCCGATCTACCTCGCCGTGATGGGTGTGGCGCACCTGCAGGCGCTGCCGCTCGGGATGCTGGTCTTCCAGGGGCTGGTACAGGGCGGGCTGCAGGGCGCCATCACCATGGTGGCCTACAGCCAGGCCGTCATCTTCCTCGGCGTGAGCCGCGCGGTGCTGTTTCCAGCCATCGTTCCGGCGCTCTCGGTGCTGGTCGGGATTCCGATCGTGGGGGAAATTCCCGGCGCCCTCCAGATCGCCGGCCTCTGCCTCGTCACGCTGGGCCTGCTGACGACGATCGGAACCTTCCGGCGGCTCGGCCTGCGGTGACGCCTGCGAGCCTCAGCGCATCAGGGCCGGCACGAAAGCCTGCAGCGCGGCATCGGCGTCGGCCGCGTTCTGCTGCTGCGATTGCGCCCAGTCGATCCGGATCTTGACGAAGTGATCGCGGAAGCCGGTCAGCAGCAGCTTGCTGTAGACCCGTGAATTGCCCTGGGTGACGCCGCTGTAGGTGACGCAGCGGAAGGTCGCCGAACCATAGGTGCAACTCGAGGGCACCGACGGCCTCTGGAAGCCGGTGTAGCCCGCGTACTTGAACTGCTGCTCGGCCGAGCCGAGTTCGGCATTGAACTGGCTGGTCACCGTCGGATTGTCGCTGCCGGACGGCACACGGCGGCCGAGGTCGTACACCTGCACGCTGATGGTCAGCCGCTTTGGCGTCGAATACTGGTAGGCCATGCCCTGGCCGGGATTGTTGGCGGGCGGGGCGGCATAGTTCACGGAACGCTCGAAGGTGGCGCCGCCCAGGCTCGCCGGAAAGTTGAGCTTTGTGCCGGCGTGCGTCGTCGGCGTCGTCGACTGGGTCTGCGCCGATACAGGCGGGGCCCCGGTCCCGGCGAGCACGGCGGCGACCAGCAGAGCCTTCGCGGCTCTAGACATCGAGGTTCGCGACCTTCAGCGCATTCTCCTGGATGAAGTCGCGGCGCGGCTCGACAACGTCGCCCATCAGGGTCGAGAAAATCTCGTCGGCCTCGTCGGCATGGTTGATGCGGACCTGCAGCAGCGTGCGCGCCTCGGGATCGAGAGTGGTCTCCCAGAGCTGGTCGGGATTCATCTCGCCCAGCCCCTTGTAGCGCTGGATCGTGACGCCCTTGCGGCCCGCGTCGAGCACGGCGGCGAAAAGCTCGGTGGGCGAGGAGATCCGGGTCTCCTTGTCCTTGACCGCGAAGATGCCGGGCTTCTCGTAGACGGCCTGCAGCTCGTCGGCCAGCGCGTCCAGCTTGCGCGCCTCGGCGCTGCGCGTCAGCGGTCCGTCGATCACGTGGCGTTCGCTGACGCCGCGCAGGCGGCGCGTGAAGGCGAGACCGCCGTCGGCCATCGGCTCGCCGGTCCAGCCCTTCTCCAGCAGCGGGCTGACGACGTCGAGACGCCTGGCGATGTAGTCGGCCGTCTGCTTGGCCAGCTCCGGGTCGGCCAGCACGTCGGGCTTGAGGGCGCCCGCGATCGCGGCCTGCTCGATCACGGCCTGGCTGGTGACTCGACGCGACAGGGCCAGCGGCTTCACGAGGTTGGTCACCGAGCGGGCGATGTCCACCGTGTTGCGCAGGTCCTCCTTGGCCAGCACGCTGCCGTTGCCGAGCTGCAGCGTGGCGCCCTCGAGGCCTGTCTGGATCAGATGGTCGTCGAGGGCGCGTTCGTCCTTGAGGTAGATCGCCGACTTGCCCTTCGCCGCTTTGAATAGCGGCGGCTGGGCGATGTAGAGGTAGCCGCGCTCGATCAGGTCGCGCATCTGGCGATAGAAGAACGTCATCAGGAGCGTGCGGATGTGCGAGCCGTCGACATCGGCGTCGGTCATGATGATGATCTTGTGGTAGCGCAGCTTGTCGAGGTTGAAGTCGTCGTGGCCGATGCCGGTGCCCAGCGCCGTGATCAGCGTGCCGATTTCCGCCGAGCCCAGCATCTTGTCGAAGCGCGCGCGTTCGACGTTCAGGATCTTGCCGCGCAACGGGAGGATCGCCTGGTTGGCGCGGTTGCGGCCCTGCTTGGCCGAGCCGCCGGCCGAATCGCCCTCGACGATGAACAATTCCGAGAGCGCCGGATCGCGTTCCTGGCAGTCGGCGAGCTTGCCGGGCAGCGACGAGACGTCGAGCGCGCCCTTGCGGCGGGTGAGTTCGCGGGCCTTGCGGGCGGCTTCGCGCGCAGCCGCCGCCTCGACCACCTTGGTCAGGATCTTCTTCGTCTCGGACGGGTGTTCCTCGAACCACTGGCCGAGCTTGTCGCCGACCACCGACTCGACCACCGGGCGCACCTCGGACGAGACCAGCTTGTCCTTGGTCTGCGAGGAGAACTTGGGATCGGGCACCTTGACCGACAGGACGCAGGTCAGACCCTCGCGCATGTCGTCGCCGGTGAGCCCGACCTTCTCCTTCTTGGAGATGCCGCTCTCGTCGGCATATTTGTTCAGCGTGCGGGTCAGCGCGCCGCGGAATCCCGCGAGATGGGTGCCGCCGTCGCGCTGCGGGATGTTGTTGGTGAAGCACAGCATCGTCTCGTGATAGCTGTCGTTCCACTGCATCGCGACTTCGACGACAATGCCGTCCTTCTCGCCGCGGATCGACACCGGCGGGTCGTGCAGCACCGACTTGTTGCGGTCGAGATATTTGGCGAAGGCCTCGACGCCGCCCTCGAAGAACAGCTCCGAAACCTTGGGCTCGGCGCCGCGCTCGTCGGTCAGGACAATCCGTACACCGGAGTTCAGGAAGGCGAGTTCGCGCAGCCGGTGTTCCAGGGTGGCGAAGTCGAAGTCGGTCTTGGTGAAGATCTTGGTCGAGGGCAGGAAGGTCACCTCGGTGCCGCGCTTGCCCTCCGGCGCGTCGCCCATGAGCTGCAGGTCCTTCTCGGCGTCGCCGCCGCGGAATCGCATGTAGTAGGCCTTGCCGGCACGCCAGATGCGCAGGTCGAGATACTCCGACAGGGCGTTGACGACGGCCGCACCGACGCCGTGCAGGCCGCCGGAAACCTTGTAGCTGTTGCTGTTGAACTTTCCGCCCGCATGGAGTTGGGTGAAGATGACACTGGCGGCCGACGTGCCCTCTTCCTTGTGGATGTCGACGGGCACGCCGCGGCCATTGTCGCTCACCGTCACCGAGCCGTCGCCGTGCAGGGTGACGCCGACCTTGTCGCAATAGCCCGCCAGCGCCTCGTCGATCGCATTGTCGACGATCTCGTAGACCATGTGGTGCAGGCCGCTGCCGTCGTCGGTGTCGCCAATATACATGCCCGGCCGCTTGCGCACCGCCTCGAGGCCGCGCAGCACCGTGATGGAATCAGCGTCGTAGGTTTCCGACTTCGGCGTTGCTACGTCTTTGTCACTCATGGTCCTGGCTTTCGCGAAAGAGGATCAGACCGCCGCAATCGATCCGCCGGCGACGCGCAAGATCTGCGCGCGGCCGGCGAGCGGCGCAAAAAGTTCGGCATCGGTGCCTGTCATCCAGCTTTGGACGCCGAGCGCCACCACCTCGTCGAACAGCGCCACCCGGCGCTCCGCATCGAGATGGGCCGCGATTTCGTCGAGCAGCAGCAGCGGCGGCCGGCTGCGCGACAGCGCCACCAGCCGCGCATGCGCCAGCGCGATCGAGACGAGGACCGCCTTCTGCTGGCCGGTCGAGCCTTCGGCAGCCGGCAAATCAAGGTCGAGATGGCGCACCGCGAGATCGCTGCGATGAGGTCCACAGGATGTGGTGCCGGCGTCGGCATCGCGCAAGCGCGAGGCGGCCAGTTCGCCGCGCAGACGGTCTTCGGCGTCGAGGGCGGCCATCGTGGCCAGCCAGCCATCGACCTCGCCAGCCATGGCAAGCGAGGCCCGCGGGAAGGGGCCGACTCCCAGCCGGGCGGCGGCATCCAGGCGCTGGACCGTGTCGGCTCGGGCAGCCGCCAGAGCCACGCCGTGGCGGGCCATTGTGTCTTCCAGGGCGGTGAACCAATGCGGATCGCGATTGCCCTCGCCCAGCAGACGGGCGCGTTGGCGCAGCGCATTCTCGTAGGCTGCCACATCGCCGGCATGCTCGGGATGCAGCGCCGTCACCAGCCGGTCGAGGAAGCGCCGGCGTTCGCTGGCGCCGTCGAGGAACAGACGGTCGAGCTGCGGCGTCAGCCAAACGGCGGCGACATGCCGGCCAAGCGCGGTCTGGCTCGGCGCCGTTCGGCCGTCGATGCGCACCACGCGGCGCGGCAGACCGCCTTCGTTACGGGCAGGCTCCAGGCCGGTGCCGATGGCGACCCGTCCGTCCGGCGTATCGAGCGTGGCGGCGACCGCCCACGAGGTGGCAGGGGCATCGTCGTTGCCGGCCGAGCGCGGGCGATGGCAGACCTCGTCGAGCCGGGCGCGGCGCAGGCCGCGGCCGGGGGCCAGGAAGGACAAGGCCTCGAGCAGGTTCGTCTTGCCGGCACCATTGGCGCCGACCAGAACGACAGGCTCCAGCCCGCAGTCGAGGCGGAGCTGGCGGTAGTTGCGGAAGTCGCTGAGGCGGAGCTGGCGCACGGCGAGGAGTGCCGGCGCAGCGCCAGATACGGCGTCGGAGGCGTAGGCGAGTGCGCTGATGGCCCCTGCCGTCATACCCGCATCGGCATGAGCACGTAGAGCGCGCTCTCGTCCGCGCCGTCCCGCACCAGTGTGGGCGAACCGGCATCGGCCATGAGGAAGCGGGCCTCGGTGCCTGCAATCTGTTCGGTGATGTCGAGCAGGTAGCGCGAGTTGAAGCCGATCTCGAGCGCGGTGTCCTGGTACTCGACCTCGATTTCCTCGGTCGCGCTACCGGCATCAGGGCTGGTGGCCGAGAGCGTGACGACGCCCTTGGCGACGGCGAGCTTGATAGCGCGCGACTTCTCGGTGGAGATGGTCGAGACGCGGTCGACGGCGTGCGCGAATTCCTTGCACGGCACGTTCAGGACCTTGTCGTTGCCGGTCGGGATGACCCGCTCGTAGTCCGGGAAGGTGCCGTCGATCAGCTTGCTGACCAGGGTGACGCTGCCGCTGGAGAAGCGGATGCGGGTGTCGCTGAGTTCGATGTCGACCGAACCATCGCCTTCGTCGAGCAGCTTGCGAACCTCGCCCACGGTCTTGCGCGGCACGATCACGCCCGGGATCTCGCCGGCGCCCTTGGGCAGCGGCACCTCGACCCGGGCGAGACGATGGCCGTCGGTCGCCACGCCGCGCAGCACCTGGGTACCGGCCGCGGTCGCGGCATGGAAATAGATGCCGTTCAGGTAGTAGCGGGTCTCCTCGTTCGAGATCGCGAACCGGGTGCGGTCGATGATGCCCTTGAGGTCGGTCGCCGGCAGCTGGAACCGGTGCGGCAGGTCGCCTTCGGTCATGGCCGGGAAATCGGCCGGCGGCAGGCATTGCAGGGTGAAGCGGGAGCGGCCGGCCCGGATGACCAGGCTGCTGTTGTCCGAAGCGGCTTCCAGCTCGACCTGGGCGCCGTCGGGCAGCTTCCGGACGATCTCGTACAGCGTGTGGGCCGGTGCCGTGGTCGAGCCGGTCTTGGAGGCGCTGGCCTCGACCGATTCGGTGATGGCGAGGTCCATGTCGGTCGCGGCGAGGCTCAGCCGGCCCTTCTGGGCGGTGATCAGCACGTTGGACAGGATCGGGATCGTATTCCGACGCTCGACGACACTCTGGACATGGGCCAGGGCCTTCAGGAGGGCCGCCCGTTCGATCGTCAATTTCATGTTTTGGTCGCCGTAGTCAGGGCCGGAATGGGTCGAGTTCATGGCCCGTTCCAGGGGCCGCGAGAGGCACCGGAGGAACGGTTGAAAAGTATATCACGCCGACTGTCCGCGGGAAGCAATTTCGCTGTTTCTAGAGGCATTTAGAGGCTTGGGCGCCACGCAGAAAGGGCCCCTTGCGGGCTCTTTTCACAGTACATATCGGTGGTTCTCAGCCCTGCAACTGCCGCTTGAGGAGTTCGACGTCCTCGGCGATCGACAGGTCGGAGAGTTTCAGTTCCTCAATCTTGCGCACGGCGTGCATAACAGAGGTGTGATCACGGTTGCCAAAATGTTTGCCGATCTGCGGCATGCTCAGTGTGGTGAGCTGCTTGGCGAGATACATCGCCACCTGGCGGGGCCGGGCGATCGAGCGGGCGCGCCGCGGCGAGCTCATCTCGGCGAGCTTGATGTTGTAGTGGGCGGCGACCCGCTGCTGGATCTCGTCGACCGTGACCTTGCGGTCGGCCTGGCGCAGCAGGTCGTGCAGCACGTCCTGCGCCATCTCGACGGTGATCTCGCGGCCGATCAGCTGGCCGTGCGCGACGACGCGGTTCAGGGCGCCCTCGAGTTCGCGGATGTTGGTGCTGATCTTGTGTGCGAGGAACTCGAGCACGTTGGCCGGCACCGGCACGCGGGCATCTTCTACTTTGGTCTGTAGGATCGACAGGCGCAGCTCGTAGGTCGACGAGTGGATGTCGGCGACGAGGCCACCGGCCAAGTGAGACCGCATGCGCTCCGAAATATTGCGCAACCTTGCAGGTGGAACACGTGAGGCAACAATAACTTGCTTGTCTTGCTCAAGAAGCGATTTCAAAATCAGATCGAATTCTTCTTGGCTAGCTTCCTTTCCTGCGAGAACTTCAATGTCGTCGACCATCAGCATGTCGACGTTGCGGAACAGCTCCCTGAACTGGCCGGTGTTCTTGGTGCGCAGCGCCTGGATGAAGCGGTTCACGAAGCTCTCGGCCGTCAGGTAGAGAACGCGAGTCTTAGGGGCACGCTCGCGGAGGACGTGCCAAAGCGCATGCATCAGGTGGGTTTTACCCAAGCCGACACCGCCGAAAATATAAAGCGGATTGCGCTCGGGCTGCGGTAGATCCTGTTCGGACACATTGCGCGCCGCTGCATAGGCAAAATCGTTAGGTCTGCCGACCACGAAGTTGGCGAATGTGTATCGCGCTCCAAAGGAGCTTGCATCGCTATCGCCAGCTATGTCGAGAGAGAGCTGTGGAGTTAACCTCGGAGACCGAACCGGAGGCGGCGCCTCCATAAGAACAGCAATCTCATCGACGGCGGGAACAACTGCCTGCCAGTATGCGAGCACGCGATCACCGTAGTGCTTATCTACCCAGTCCCTTACGAAGCGCGTCGGTGCATACAGGCGTAAGGTTCCGCTATACAGCCCGCCAAGCTCTATCTCCCCAAACCAGGTTCTGAAGGCTTTGTCTCCAATCTGTTTGCGAAGCCGGTCGCAAACTAGTGACCAACTTGTATGTAGTTCCTTCCGACTGAGTGAAATGGAAGGCTTCGCGCGATAGGCCTTGATCCGCGGAAAAGCTTGACGAACGCTTTTTCGCCAAGCGTTTTGAACGCCCTCTTGGTATCGTTCCAATAGACTAGAGCACGTCTCAAAAGCCTCGTGAGCGAGCGAGGTGTCTTCTAGGAATTCCGCGACCTCAAGTAAGAGAAAGGGATGCGCGCTGAGGCGATCCTTCCGGCGTTCAAGAAATTCCGATACCTGCGGCCGCCTTCCTACGCATCCAAGCTCTGGGCTGAACTGAAATGCAAACAATCCAGCGTCACCGGCTTCGACAAATGGCCGAGCGGTTGTAGGCAAAATTCTGTAGCCTTGCGGGTCGATTACGAAGAAGCCAGCAACTCGATCGTTGCGGCTGATGTCCTGTATCCAAGTCTCATTGCTTTTCCACCAAGTAAAGACCGGCCACAAAAATGACGGCCCTTCGCCGAGAGGGTGGATCAGCCCAGTAAGTTCCAAGCTGTCTGGCAAATAAAATGATTGCCTAGTCGTCAAGAAAACTCGCCACTTGGTTCATGATGTCCTTGTAGCATTCTCCAACGCGGCCATTGAACGTTGAGTAAGTTAAGGGTTTAGCCTTCCATTCATCGCAAATTATACGGCGAATATCCTTGTCATCCATAAAGATATTTGGCAGGGCTACCGCGAGTACATTTTCTGCACTTAATCCGAATCCATGCTCTGCTTCGACCTGCACTTCCACAGTGAAGCGCCGGTCATCGGCTCGGCCATCCCGGTCAGCGATTAGCTGATAGTAAGCGTCAGCCTCGAAGTTCATTACTGGAATATTGAGGCCTTCGCGGCGCGTACCGATAATGTAGTTTTTATTCGTCCCAAAGAACTGAGAGACGACTCGCCCAGCCGCTTCTAGCGAGTTTCCTATCTCTAAGTCTCGCCAACTCAAGGGCTTCTGTAGGCTTGGTTCGTAGAGGTTTTTGTGTGCTGCACCGCTATCAAAAGGATACGTGCGCTTGATTTTTTTTACTGCTTCCGGCCGAAGCACTAAGGCAACGGGCAGTAGCATTTGGCGCCAAGTACTACTTCTGTATTCTTCGCGGAAGACCGGGCGACCATAAAAAAAGTAAATCAACTTCTCGCCCGGAAACGGATCATCGTCCGCCTTAGCGTCGGCGGACAACTGGTTTGATTCGGCAATCTGCCGAAACTCAGCCCCCCTCGTGGTGTGCATGAGGGGCAACGGGGGGCCGGCGGGGTCGCCATCTGCAATGAAGTCCATAAATTTACGTTTCATGGACAAACTCTCTCAAGAACCCCTCGCCAGCTGTTCGGGCACATGTGTACCTACTGCTACCCCTGCAACTGCCGCTTGAGGAGCTCGACATCCTCGGCGATCGACAGGTCGGAAACCTTGAGTTCCTCGATCTTGCGCACGGCGTGCATGACCGTCGTATGATCGCGGTTGCCGAAACGCTTGCCGATCTGCGGCAGGCTGAGGGTCGTGAGCTGCTTGGCGAGGTACATCGCGACCTGACGCGGCCGGGCAACCGAGCGGGCGCGCCGCGGCGAACTCATCTCGGCGAGCTTGATGTTGTAGTGGGCGGCGACGCGCTGCTGGATCTCGTCGACCGTGACCTTGCGGTCGGCCTGGCGCAGCAGGTCGTGCAGCACGTCCTGCGCCATCTCGACGGTGATCTCGCGGCCGATCAGCTGGCCGTGGGCGACGACGCGGTTCAGGGCGCCCTCGAGCTCGCGGATGTTGGTGCTGATCTTGTGCGCGAGGAACTCGAGCACGTTGGCCGGCACCGGCACCCGGGCATTCTCGGCCTTGGTCTGCAGGATCGACAGGCGCAGCTCGTAGGTCGACGAGTGGATGTCGGCGACGAGGCCGCTGCCCAGCCGCGAGCGCATGCGCTCTTCGATGTCCTGAAGCTCGCTCGGCGGCTTCTCCGAGGAGAGAATGATCTGCTTGTTCTGCTCGACCAGCGAGTTGAACGTGAAGAAGAACTCGTCCTGGCTGGCTTCCTTGCCGCAGATGAACTGCACATCGTCGACCATCAATACGTCAACGTTGCGGAACAGCTCCTTGAACTGGCCCGTGTTCTTCGTACGCAGCGCCTGGATGAAGCGGTTCACGAAGCTCTCGGCCGTGAGGTAGAGCACGCGCGTCTTGGGATCGCGCTCGCGGATGGCGTGCCAGATCGCGTGCATCAGATGCGTCTTGCCGAGCCCGACGCCGCCGAAGATGTAGAGCGGGTTGCGCTCCGGCAACGGCAGGTCCTGTTCGGAGATGTTGCGCGCTGCGGCATAGGCGAACTCGTTCGGCTTGCCGACCACGAAGTTGGCGAAGGTGTAGCGCGCCTCGGGACCCTGCGTTAGTTCCTCATTGCCCCGGCCGATCGCCGGACCCATCCGCGGCATCGGCGGCTGGTAGCTCTGCGAAGAGGGGACCGGCGGCACGGCGATGATGTCGTTCGGCCGACGCGGCGCCGGCGGAGGCACCAGGTTGACCTCGACGTTCTTCACCTCGGTGTTCACCGACTGCCAGTAGGCGAGCACGCGGTCGCCATAGTGGCGGCCAACCCAGTCGCGCACGAAGCGCGTCGGCGCATAGAGGCGGAGCTTGCCGGCCTTGAGTTCACCCAGCTCGACCTCGCCGAACCACGTCTTGAAAGCCTTGTCGCCAATCTCCTTGCGAAGCCGATCGCAGACGCGCACCCAATGTGCTTCGAGCTCCTTTCGGCCCGCCCCTTCTTCCATATTTGCCCCCGCAAAACCGTTGTCTTGAAATGCTGTGTTGTTATTGCCTTGGATCGGCGAATGAATTCGATTCACGTTTGTCTCCACGGAAGCCCCGCTGCCTTCCATCCCCTCGTCGCGCCGCGCTTGCCCTGCGCATCGAGGGGTCCTTCAAAGCCGTCTGCCACATTGAGACACGTACTGTATCCGGCCGCGGACATGGCTTTCGCCGCCGCGACCGATCTCACCCCGCTTCGACACAGAAACAGCAGCGGGACCTCCTTGTCCGCCACCGCCCCCGAGAGCGCGCCGACGAAATCCGGATTGACCTGCATGCTCGGAAAGACCTGCCACTCGACCAGGCCCGGCTTCTTCTCCAGGCCGGAAAGGTCGGGCACGCCCACATAGTTCCATTCGGCGCGCGTGCGCACGTCGATCAGGATCGCCTCCTTACGTTCGCCGAGAATCCTCCAGGCGACCTCGGGAGTCACGTCACCGGCGTAGCCGGCAGCGGGGGACACTTCGAATGTGTCTGCGATCTTGTTGTCTTTCGACATGGCCCCCGCTTTCATTCGTCGAAGCGAGGCGTTGTCCGGCGAGCCAGCAAACGAAGGCGACACACAACACGGCAAGAGGGAACGAGGGATGTTCAGCGAGCGTCGCTTATGGGACGCTTCATCTTCTTATCGATCGTCGAACTTGCGAAGCGTTGTGTGCCTGTCTCCCTCGTTCGTCGTTTCGATGGAGAGGAATCCCCTCTTCTCCATCTGGCTCGCGATCCAAGCGCCCCACGCCCCGTCGCGATGTCGTGAGTCTTATCCAGACTCTCCGAAGCGCGCAAACGAATCACACCCCGAACACCGCACGCTATTCAGCCACTTCGCGACGTTGCTCGATTGACAAGTTGTTCGATTCGATTTCGAGCGTCGTCCGTCGAGAGACGGCTCTCAACATCTAGCGCTCGCCGTCGCGCTTCGTTCGATAAATCCGAATCGTATGTCAGTCGGCCAATCGACGACCAAACGATCATTGAAGAAAATCGCTGAGATATTTTTTCGTGAAAGAGTCCCGGCTTCGTCATCACCACAAAAGAAAACGCCGCTCCAAGGAGCGGCGTTCACAAACTCTGAAGCGAAGATGCAGGAAGCGTCAGGCCATCGCCTTGATGCGCGCCGAGAGGCGCGACACGCGGCGCGAGGCGGCGTTCTTGGTCACGATGCGCTTGGTGGCGCCGCGCTGGATCTCCGGCTGGGCCATACGCAGAGCTTCCTGGGCGGCCTTCTTGTCGCCGGACGCAATCGCCTCCTCGACCTTCTTCACCGAGCCGCGCACGCGGCTGCGGCGCGCCGTATTCACGGCGGTGCGGCGCTCGGTCTGGCGGGCGCGCTTCTCGGCCGACTTGTGATTAGCCATGATAGTCCTCGTTATTCGAAGGGCGCGCTTATACGGGCCGCATCCCGGCCGGTCAAGCGCGCCAAATCCGCCAAATCAGCGATGTTTCCAGCCCGGCTTACGCTTCTCGGCGAAAGCGGCCATGCCCTCCGACCGGTCGTCGAAGGCGAAAGTTGCGTGAAAGGTCCTGCGTTCGAAGCGGACACCCTCCGAAAGGGTCGTTTCGAAGGCCCGGTTGACCGCTTCCTTGGCGACCAGGGTGGCGGGCAGCGACATGCCGGCGATCTTCTCGGCCGTGGCGATGGCATCGTCCATGAGCTGCGCCAACGGCACGACCCGGCTGACCAGGCCGCAGCGCTCGGCTTCGGCCGCGTCCATCATGCGCCCGGTCAGGACCATGTCCATCGCCTTCGACTTGCCGACGAAGCGCGGCAGGCGCTGGGTGCCGCCCGCACCGGGGATGGTGCCCAGCGTGATCTCGGGCTGGCCGAATTTGGCGTTGTCCGCAGCGATGATGAAGTCACACATCATGGCCATCTCGCAGCCGCCGCCGAGCGCATACCCTGCCACCGCGGCGACGATCGGCTTGCGCACCTGGCTCACCTTCTCCCAGCCGACGGTGATGAAGTCCTGCAGGAAGACGTCCTGGTAGGTCTTCTCCTTCATCTCCTTGATGTCGGCGCCGGCTGCGAATGCCTTCTCACTTCCGGTCAGGACCATGCAGCCGATGTTGGGATCGGCTTCGAATCCATCGAGCGCATGCCCCAGCTCGCGCACCAGATCGGCGCAGAGCGCGTTCAGCGCCTTCGGCCGGTTGAGCCGGATGATTCCGACCCGGCCCTTGGTTTCGGTCTGGATGTTCTCGTATGCCGTGGTCATCGCACTTTCCTCCTCGAAGCCTGTCTCAGCGCTGGCAGCGGGCGCAGTAGAAGGTGGATCGGCCCGCCTGCACGAGCCGGCGAACCGTCTGGCCGCAGTCGCGGGTCGGGCAGGCGATGCCGGCCCGGTCGTAGACGTTGAAGCGCGTCTGGAAATAGCCGAGTTCGCCGCCCGGCTGAACATGGTCGCGCAGGGTCGAGCCGCCGTCCTCTATCGAACGGTTGAGCACGCGCTTGATCGCGTCGACCAGGCGGCTGGCCCGCTCCCCCTTCACCGTGTGGGCGGATCGCCGCGGCGAGATGCCGGCGAGGAACAGCGCCTCGCACGCATAGATGTTGCCGACTCCCACCAGGGTCTTCTGGTCGAGCAGCGCCGCCTTGATCGGAGTCCGGCGGCCGGCGAGGCGGGTGGCCAGCACCTCGCCGGTGAAGGTGTCGTCCAACGGCTCCGGGCCAAGGCTCTTGAAATACTTGTGGCCGGCGACCGCCTCGTCGGCGGCCAGCACCATCAGCCCGAAGCGGCGGGCGTCGTTGAAGCGGACCTGCCAGCCATCGTCCATGTCGAACACGACATGGTCATGCCGGTCGAGCGGATGGCTGGCGGCGCTGTCGGCAGCGTGCAGGGTCATGCGGCCCGACATGCCGAGATGCACGATCAGCGTCTGGCCGCCGTCGAGGCGGACCAGCAGATACTTTGCCCGCCGGTCGATCGCCGTGACCGTGCGCCCTTCGACCTGCGCGGCGAACCTGGCCGGCAGGGGTACGCGCAGATCGGCCCGACGCTGTTGCAGCCGCACGATGCGCCGACCGACCAGGCGCGGCATCAGCCCGCGCCGGACGGTCTCCACCTCGGGCAGTTCAGGCATCGGCCTTGGATTGAGGTGGCTGCAGCGGCGGGCGGGAGCCGAACAGGGCGCTGCCGACACGGACATGGGTGGCGCCCATGCGGACCGCCGTCTCGTAGTCGGCGCTCATGCCCATGCTGAGCTTTGCAAGGCCGTTGCGGGCCGCCATCTTCGCGAGCAGCGCGAAGTGCAGGGCCGGCTCCTCATCGACCGGCGGGATGCACATCAGGCCGACGATCGGCAGTCTGTACTGGTCGCGGCAGAGCGCCACGAAGGCGTCGACGTCCTTCGGCAGGATACCGGCCTTCTGCGGTTCCTCGCCGGTATTGACCTGGATGTAGCAGGCCGGGTGACGGCCGAGCTTCTCCATCTCCTTGACCAGGGCCGCGGCGAGGCGGTCGCGGTCGACCGACTGGATGACGTCGAACAGGGCGACGGCGTCGCGCGCCTTGTTGGTCTGCAGCGGGCCGATCAGGTGCAGTTCGAGATCGGGCCAGGCCGCCTTGAGGTCGGGGAACTTGCCCTCGGCCTCCTGCACGCGGTTCTCGCCGAACACGCGATGGCCGACCTCCAGCAGTTCGCGGACCCGGTCGGCGCCGTGGGTCTTCGACACGGCAACCAGGGTGACGTCGGACGGCGAGCGACCGGATGCCCGCGCGGCCTCGGCGATGCGGCCGGTGACCTCGGCCAGACGATCGGCGCCGCTGCTCATGCGTCGAGACCGGCGCGGGCGAGCAGGGCTTCCTCGTTGTTCGGATCGGCCGCCAGGGCGGCGTCGAGGGTTTCGCGGGCCCTGTCGAGTTCGCCCAGCGCCGCCAGGCAGATGCCGTAATGGGCCAGCAGCCGCGAATCGTCCGGCAAGGCGCGCAACGCCTGCTCGTGGTGCGGGCGGGCTTCGGCGGCCCGACCCAGGCCCATCAGGGCGCGCCCGTAGTTGGTCTGCACGAAGGGCTCGTCGGGTGAAGCCTTCGCGGCTTTCTTGAGGATCCGCCGGGCATCGTCGAACCGCTTGAGACCGAGCAGCGCCAGCCCTTGGTTGTTCATCGCCCGGGCATCGCCGGATACGGCTCTCAGATAGGGCTCCAGGACCCGGCTGGCCTCTTCGAAGCGAGCCGCCTGGATGTGCAGGTTGGAGAGCTGGAGGATCGCCTCCTGGTCGAGCGGGTTGCGTTCCAGAAGCTTTTCGAGGATGCCGGCGGCCTGTTCGGTCTGGCCCGCTGCCGCCCGGGCCAGCGCCAGGGTGCTGTACGCCTGGCCGAAGGCCGGATCGAGCTGGATCGCCCTCTCAATCGCGGGGATGGCCTCGCTCGGGCGGCCGCTGAAATAGAGGACGTAGCCCAGCGCATGGTTCAGCGTGGCGCTGGCCGGCGCCAGTTCGAGGGCCCGGCCGGCCTCGGCGATGGCTTCGTCGTAGTGGCCCAGCGCCGCCAGGGACAGCGAACGATCGCCCAGGATCTGGCCGCGACGTTCGGCATTGTCGCCGGCGTCTTCCAGCGCCATGTCGAAAACCTCGATGGCGGCCGAATACCGGCCCAGCCGGTAGAGGGCATAGCCCAGCATGTTCCGGGCGCGCGCCTGCAGCGGCTTCAGCGTCTCCGTGCCATGTTCATGAATAGCCCGATCGACGTTGCCCACGAACTCCGACAATTCGCGCTCGGCGGCGGCGAAGCGCCCGGTGTCCATGTGGACCGAGGCCAGCGCCAGGCGCGCCTCGACGTGGGTGGGGGCCTGCCGGATCGTGTCGCGGAAGCGGCGGGCGGCCTCGTCGAGATTGCCGAGGCGACGGGCGGCGAGGCCGAGATTGTAGAGCAGCATCGGCTCGTTCGGATCCTTCGCCACCGCCTTGCGCCACAGACCCTCGGCCTCCTTCACGGCGCCGCGCTGCGACAGGCACACGGCGAGATAATGGAGGATGTCGGGGCGGTCGCCGTACCGGACGCGCGCGCTCTTGAACAGCGGCTCGGCGCGGTCGTACCAGCCTGCCCGCAGATGCTGCAGGCCTGTCTGGAGATCAGGGTCGGGTTGCGGCGGGCCGTTGGGCCGGGTGGGGGGCGCTATCGCCATGCCGGGCTGTGTAGACCCGCCTCACGGCCAAGGCTAGACGAAACGGCATGGTGAAGGACGCCGACCTGTTCGCCGCCGCAATGGCCGGCGTGAAGCCGCTCAAGCGGAAGCGGGCCGCCGCGTCGCGCCTGCCGGCCATGGAAGCCAAGGCGGCGGCCGGGGCAACCGGCAAGCCGGTGGCGGGCAAGCCGGCGGCGCCCCCGCCGGTGGGCCCGGTTTCAAAACCCAGACCGCTGCCCGTCAGGTCCGGCGTTCCCGACCTGTCGCCTGACGGCCGGCAGTTCGACCGCGACGTTTCGCGGGCCCTCTCGCGCCGCAAGCTGTCGCCCGAGGCGACCATCGATCTGCACGGCATGACACTGGCGGCGGCGGAGCGGGCCGTGACCCGGTTCCTGGAGAGGGCCTCCGCCCGCGACCTGCGGGTGGTGTTGGTGGTGACCGGCAAGGGTCTGCGCGAAGAAGGCGGCCGCACGATCGACGGCCGCATCCGGGGCGAGTTCGTGGGCTGGCTCAATCGCGGCGATAATCGCGAGCGGGTGAGGGCGGTGCGCGCCGCCCACGCCCACCATGGCGGCACGGGCGCCTTCTACCTGCTGCTGCGCCGGCGCTCCTCGGCCAGCAGCCGTTCCTTGCGCGCCACGCCCCAGCGATAGCCGGTCAGCGCGCCGCTCGACCCCACCGCGCGATGACACGGAATGACCACGGCGGCCTGGTTGGTCGCACAGGCCCGTCCCACCGCGCGCGCCGCCCGGGGCTCGCCGATGCTGCGGGCGATCTCGCCATAGGTGCGGGTTTCGCCGGCGGGGATCTCGGTCAGCGCCTTCCAGACCTTCCACTGGAAGGCCGTCCCCAGGATGTCGAGCGGCACGTCGGGTGCATCGAGCGCCGCGGGCTTCCGGCCATAGAGCCGCGACAGCACGGCTTTCACGCGCGGGCCAAGCACGGCATCGTTGCGTCGGATCTCGGCGGCGGGAAAGTCCTGCTTCAGGCTCTTCTCCAGCGAACGGTCGTCGTCTCCCAGGAACACCGCGGCGATGCCCTTCTGGGTCGCGGCCACCAGCACGCGGCCATAGTCAGAGTCGGCCATGGTGTAGTCGATCCGCGCCCCCGCGCCGCCCCGCGCATAGGTTGCCGGTGTCATGCCGAGCGCCTTGTCGCTGGTCTCGTAGACGCGGCTTGGCGAGCCGTAGCCCGCACCATAGAGCGCGTCGGCCACGCTGGCGCCGCCGCGGAGTGCGCTGCGGAAGCGTTCGCGCTTGCGCGCCACCAGCCAGTCGCGCGGATTGACGCCGAGCTCGGCCAGGAAGCGCTTGCCCAGTGCCCCGCTCGACAGGCCGACCTTGCGCGCCACCTCCGCCAGCGACGGCGGGGTATCGGCTTCGGGGGCTTCGAACAGCGCGCAGGCGCGCGCCACCGGCCGGCTGAGGCCGAGATCCGCCTGCCAGTCGCGTGGCTTGCACCGCTTGCACGCACGGAAACCCGCCGCCTCCGCCGCCTCGGGCGAGGCGTGGAAGTCGACGTTGTGGCGCAAGGGCGGACGGGCCGCGCACGACGGCAGGCAATAGACCCCGGTCGTCCGGACCGAAAACCAGAACCTGCCATTGTAGGTGCGGTCGCGCCGCTGGACGGCGTGCCAGCAGGTGTCCGGATCGGGAAGAAGGGAAGTGGCGAGGGCCACGGCGGGGAGGGCGAGAGAGTGTTGGGTCATGGCACCATCAAAGCACCACGACCCTAACCTGCTCTATCCGCCGCCCGCCGGCAATTCCGGCTAGGACCAGAAAGGCTTGCCCGCCTCGAACCGGGCGGTCGCCCGGTCGATGCCGATATCCCGCAGCATCCGCTCGTCCAGTTGCGCCAGCTGATGTCGCGAGCGGGCCAGTTCGGCTCGGGTCATGATTTTCTCGATCCCGACCACAACCGTGCCCGCCAGCAGCGCGACGGCGCGGCCGAACGAGAAGGAAGGGACATCCGCGCGGGCGACCCGCACGCTGGACACGATCGACATGACTTAGCTCCGCTTGAGGCGATGGGGCCGGGAATCGGCAGTTGCGCCTCGTTTCTGGCCCGAATTTGCTGTATCCTGTGGATACTTGCAAAGGATGAAAGCTCGGGGGAGGCATAGAATTTCTATGAGCGTGTGTCCTAGATGAGCCGTTCGCAGTTACCATTGAATGCCTTGCGCGCCTTCGAGGCCGCCGCCCGTCACGCGAGTTTCACCCATGCCGCCGAGGAGCTTCACGTCACCCAGGCCGCCGTCAGCCATCAGGTGAAGGCGCTCGAGGAACGGCTCGGCGTCGCCCTGTTCGTGCGCCGTCCGCGCGGCCTCGAGATCACGAGCGAGGGCGAAGCGCTGTTGCCCGATCTGCGCGACGCGTTCGACCGCATGACCAACGCGCTGGAGCGGGTCGGTCGCAAGGCCAACTCGGGCACGCTGAACGTGAGCCTCGTCACGACCTTCGCGCTGGGCTGGCTGGTGCCACGCCTGCATCGCTTCCAGGCCAAGCATCCCGAGATCGAGGTGCGCATGACGACGAGCCAGAAGCGCGTCGACTTCGCGCGAGAGGATGTCGACTGCGCCATTCGCTTCACCGTGCAGCCGGAGCCCGAACTGCATGCAACGAGGCTGTTCAGCGACGTGCTGACGCCGCTCTGCGGCAAGCGCTATCATGACAAGCTGAAGACGCTCGACGACCTGAAGCGCGTGCCCTTCATCGACATGACATACGATCCCGAATGGCCGATCTGGTTGCGGGCCGTCGGCCTCGGCGACTTCAAGCCCAAGCGCGTGCTCACGTTCGACTCGACGATGATCGCGGTGGAGGCCGCGATGGAAGGC
>VFQN01003625.1_pt1 | contig 21727 bp, 10 predicted proteins | sample 3512371 | NCBI WGS metagenome assembly VFQN01 (sample SAMN10412370, study PRJNA504923) | tailings metagenome | isolation source: Replicate 2 from Balatoc abandoned mine | place: Philippines: Itogon, Benguet | collected 2017-08-28
CCCCGTTTCCCCCGAACGGCCCCCCTCACGGGCCCGTGTCTTTCGGATAGGGGCCCCAATGACTTTCGGAGGAAATCAGCCAAAAATGTGCCTGCTTCGAACCAACCGATGAAGATAGGAACGCTGGGTGCACGTGCCTGTCAGGCTTGAGGTGACGTTGGCTGTGGAGTCGATCAGTATAGTACTGTGGTAGCAGGGGAGTGCCTGACTGGTAGCGTCTTGCAGCTTTAATCCGGATGGTACGGGTAATACATTTTCACCGACGGCATGGTGGTACTGCTTGTGGGCTTACCGTACAGCGTCTGCGTTGTACGTGTGTTAGCGCAGGACGGCACAACATGTAGTGCGGCACCTTCGGCACTTGGACCTGGTTGCCATGCAAGGAGACGCTACTCCACCTGCACCATGTCTCCATGTGGGTGAGCGCATGGCTGTTGCCATCTTGCAACTTAACATGACAACGAATATTGTTGGACCCAGATGCCGGCATGTGCAACTGGATGGGCAGACCTTGCGGCTGGGTGCAAGCAGGTATGCCTGCCTTGTCATGCAATTGATCGCTTCATGTATACTGGCAGCGTGTACCAGCAGGATGAGCCGCAGCAACAGCAGGACAAGCACCAAGGGCTGGGGCTGGGGCAGGGAACGGGGCTGCCGCCACTGCAGGGGCAGGGGCAGGAGCAGGGGCAGGGGCAGGGGCAGCAGGGCGTTAGCGTGCGCGAGTTGCTGCTCATCCGGCGGCAGGCAGAGTACCTGCAGGTGCAGGGCTGCGCGGAGGCGTGCGATGTGGCGCTGGTGGGGTGCTTTAGGCGGAGGTCCGGCGGGAAAGGGTCTCCTGCTTCTCCCCTGGCCCCCGTCCTGGAGCTGTACAGCTGCCGGCACCTGCTGCCCAGCGAGGAAGAGGACAACCAGCGGGTGAAGCCCGTGCTGGCAGCGTGCCGCAATTTTCTTGTGCGGAACTGGGACGCAACGATCCCGGATGGGGAGGACCAGCCCTCCAAGGCGGCGATCCTCGCGTGGCTGCTGGGTGGGGACGCTGTGCGCATCGCCAACGATGAGGAGCTGCTGGTCACGTGGTTCTCGCTACCGGCGTCGGCCCTGGAGGAGCTGCTGCAGTCCGACCACCTTAGCACGGACGACGAGGCGACGGTGGTAGCACTGGCGGAGATGTGGGTTGCGGGGCAGGGCAGTGCAGCGACGGAGGACGAGATTGCCCGCGTGCGGGCGCAGCTGCGGCTGGTCAACTGCAGCACGTCCTACCTGTTCGACGTGCTGCCCAAGCTGCCCTGGCTGGGCCCTGAACCCGTGCAGCAGGCGGTCTTCCTGGCCCGCTGCCGCCTGTCAGACAGGTCCTCGTGGGAAAACCTGGGCAGCCAGCTGGACGGGTATGACACCACCACCCCATGGTACGGCAAGCGTCGGCCGCAGTCCGTACGGCAGGAGGGCGTGTCGTACAGTTGGGAGGTCAGCCGCGAGGAGCTGCTGGCGGGGCTGCGGCACCGCAAGGCGGCCCAGCTGGCGGTGACGTTCCAGGGCGCGAGCAGCTACTGCGCAGACGGGTTGAAGGTGGCGGCCCTGGGTTGCGAGTGGAGCGTCCGGCTGCAGGTCAAGCGGGGGGCGGCCCACGCCGGCATCTTCCTCTTCTGCAGCGCGCCAGAGTTCATAACGGCCCAGACCGGCGACCTGTACGGCGGCTGCTGCGTGTCCGCCCGCGTGGAGGTCTTCACCACCTCCGCCTCCGTGTCGCACGGGCTGATGGACTCTGTCGTACAGTGCGGCGGAGGCTGGGGCGCGCATGAGGCGTTGGCGTTGGGGGTCGCGGGCGCGGAGCTGGCGGCAGGAGGACGCAAGGGGCACGTGGCGGAAGGGGCCGATGCTGCCGCTGATGATGACGATGACGTAGAGGCGAGCGAGGAGGCAGCGTTGCTGGCGCCCTGGGCCGACTACCTTCGGCCGGACGGGGGTTTGGCGGGGACGCTAATCTTCTGCAGGCCGGGAATGGGTAGCCGTGCCTAGCTGGGGAAGCAGGGGAAACTGGTTCGGGCAGAGGTCAGTTGGGCGTATACGGTACGCTTGTGGTCTTCATGCGGGGTAGTATGGATGGGGCTTGGACTGCAGGGGAAGGCTGCGGCCGGGTGGGGCAGAGACGGGCGGTGTCGGGCGGCACCTGACCGGGTGATAAGTGGGCGTGAGATCGAGCTGCTGACTGTCGTTGTGTCGCAGGAGGACGGCTCCATGGGCGAGCAGCAGCAGGGGAGCAGCAGGAGGAGGAGGCGGGGCCACAGTCCCGGAGGAGGAGGGCGACAGCGAGCAGCAGCGGCGCGAAGGGTACGACATCATCAACCCATGGTACGGCAAGCCGCGGGCGCAGTCCGTACGGCATCTTCTGCGGGCCGGGAGTGGAGTAGCCGTATCTAGCTGGGGAAGCAGGGGCAAGACGGTTGGGGCAGAGGTCACTTTCGCATGGCTGCTACGCTTGCGGTCTTCATGCCGGGTAGTACGGATAGGGCTTGGGCTGCAGGGGGAGGGCGGGGGCTAGGCAGGGCAGGGGCTGGAGAAGCTTTGCCGGCCCCCTTTGGCGAGTGATCTTTGGCCGGGCCACAAGCTGCCGTGGGTGCTGAGCTGCTGACCGCTTCTGTGTCGTAGGAGGACGGCGCACTACGGTACCATGGCCAAGAAGCGGCAGCAGGGGAGCAGGAGGAGGAGGCGGGGCGGCAGCCCAGGAGGAGGGCGGCAAGGTGCTGCAACGGCGCGTGTGGAGCACGCGGTACGTACCGTCCACACGTGTCATCGTGGTGCACCAGCAGCGCTGGTGGTGTGCAGCAGCAGGCGCGACGTCTTCAGCCTACCACAACAGCAAGATCATCATATTGAGGCCTGGACTTATCGGTGGCATAGATCGTTGTCAGCAATGGGGCCTGCGTGGGGTGGGAGTCCCACGTGATTCTAGGTTCCAGGCTGTGACACGATGTGCATGGCTGCATGCAAGCGGTATGCCTTCGTGTGGGTGCGTTGCAACATGGCAGCTGCCTGATCAGTGCGCAGTTGCTTCATGTTGCATCTTTAGCTGCGAGCCTTTGCTTAACTGCAGAGTGCGTACAATGCAAGCGTGCGTGCAAGCGCTCTGCATACAGGCGTGCGTCAGCATGTGCACCATGCGCTCGGATTCATCGCCACTCTGTCGGGGGCTCGGGGTGGAAGGCGTCGTAAGGTACAACATTTGGACTGGACTCGCGACCCTGTAACAACGATCCGGCCTTTCTTGTCCCCATTGTCGAGCGTCCTCCACCCACATGCACCGCAGCGCAGGACTCGTCAGCTGGCTATCTCTGCATGTTGATGATCAGTTTCCGGGGCTCAGCGGCTTATATTGCGGCCAAGAGAAGTTGACTGCGCATGCAGCTTGCCACAGTTTCTGCTCCAGCAGGTAGCTCCCCTGCCTCCTAGGCTCAGGAGCGTCGGCCATGCCAGGCTGCCAGCCACGTGATTGCCTGCCCCTATGCCAACAAAAAAGCTACGGTACCGTAACGGCAGAAGCACACAGCTTCCGTTCAAAGGCTGTCGGGATGGGAAGTCAGAGCACCTAAGATGCAGCATAACCTACCGGTATCCTAGTTTGCCAACTAGCTTGCCAACAATGATCACCGTTTCAGAGCTGCCGTCTTGCTGGCTGGCTGTAGTGTATCGTACCCAGGGGGCCCTGACCGTACCAGTGTCACCCAGGGGGAGCCAGCGAGCCACCCTCCAAGGGAATCGGGCCTCGCGGGCGAGCAACGGGTGCCATTGGTACTGCGGGCAATTGAGTTCAGACTGTGGCTAGCAACCCGGCACGTGGCGGGGCCGGAGCACGTGCTCGGGTGTGAGCGGTTTGGATAGGGCGCGTGCGGCAGCAGAGATACGGAGTTGTCGCTTGCTTGCATTGTGGTTTGGAGGGAGAGGTAGGGGCTGAGGTGCACGCACGGCAGCATGGGCGCAGCGGGCCCAGACACGGTTAATCGAAACCATACGCTCTGCTTTGTCACTTAGTACTGTGATGCAATTGATGCGCTTAAATTGCCGGTACATGTGTTCTTTCGCCACCTTCCTGCGTACCGAGGAGGTCTTCGGTTCCGTTTCACGTTGTCGCTGGACAAGGCGTTGCGAAGGTGCGTTTCATCAAGAAGTTCTAAACGTTCTATCGGAAACGTTGTGTATGTGCAGTGTCGCGGGAACCTTGTCGCGGCACTCGGCTGCGGACGCTGCCTTTCGGAGCCTTTCGTCTTTTCAAGTGGCACTCTCGGAGCGCTAATTGCCTGCGACTCGGGAGCTCAGCGGCACACATGCTCGCTCACCGAGGCGCTCGAGTACACACTCTTGCAGTTGCTGACCCGTTCTTTGCGGCTTCCGACATGCAACCTGCTCCGCAGTCGGCGAACGTGCTCACCGCCCAGCCTTTTCACGCAACCCCGCTGCCCAAACAGATTATTGGCATACGGTACCGGCAGACACTGGAGCATGGACGATAGAACGCGGAGCAGCAGCAGTCCTTGGCGCCTGCTGCCTACCTCCGTCCAGCTGCACGTTCTGTCGTTTCTGCCCCACAACGCTCGCGCCCTCAGCGGCCGCCTGGCATGGAAGGAGGCAGCCGACGCCTTCAGCAACGCAGAAGTCCGCATCGCCTCACTTTCGCAGCCGCTGCCGCCCCACGCCGTGCAATGGGCCGTGGAGGCAGGGCAGCAGCACGTGCGGCAGCTCCCCTTCCGGCACAAGCTGCGGTTGCTGTGCACTGCCGCTGCCAGCGGCAGCGAGGTGAACCTGGAGGTGGCGCTGGCGCTGCTGCAGCCCAGCATCTTCCAAGAGCTGCTGCAAGACCTTGCGGGTGCTTACAGGCGGCAAGATCCCGACCCAGACCCTGGCGTGGCAGCGGTCAAGGCGGGCCACCCGCAGCTGCTGCGATGGCTGCTGCACCGCTGCCAGGGGCTGCTGTACCCTGAACATGTCATGGCGGCCGCAGCGGGCCACTGTGACCTGGCAGAGCTGCAGGTGGTGTGGGGGCTACTGAAGGGCGTCGATGGGCACCGCTCCAGCAGCAGCAGCCCCCATGTCCCTTCACTAGGCCAGGCGGGATTAAATGCAGCGGCTGCGTCGGCCACCCCGGACGCCGCAGCCAAGATGTCATGGCTGCTGGATGCGGCACGGGACAGCTGCCACCTGACCGAGGACACAGCCGTGGCCGCCACCCGCTCGGGGGACCTGGGCAGGTTACGCTGGCTGCAGGAGCGGGGCTGCCCGGTGGGCGGTACGCGTGTGCTAGTCTCCGCGCTGGAGCATGCACACCTGCCTGTGGTGCAGTGGCTGGTGGACGAGGCGGGGTGCTGTGGCCTGCCGGGGGCAGAGGGCACGGGCTGGGAGCAACTCTTGAAGGCGGCAATTAGGAGCCCTGTGGATGGGGTGGGCAAGCTGCGGTGGCTGCAGGAGCGGGGCACGCCGCCGCTGGATGTGGCGCAGAGCCTCGTTGTGCAACGCGTTGCGTTGGAGGCTGTTGAGGGAGGGCAGGTGGAGGTCGTGCGCTACCTTCTGCCAGCAGTACTGAGGACGTGCCCGCACCTGGTGCCCTTCATGGCGGCAATCTCCGGCAGCATCCCAATGGTGGAGTGCCTGCGGGAGGCAGGCTCGGTGCGTACCAACACGCCTTACCGGGGGGCAGCCAGGGCGGGCAATGTGGCCATGGTCCGGTGGCTGGCGCAGCAGCAGGAGCGCGTGTTCGACTTGTGCAGTGTCATGGGGGATGTGGTCGACGTGATAAAGGATTGGCCCACAACGACCAGCGCTGACAGCCGCAGCCTGTTGGAGGCTGTGCAGGTGGTGCTGGGCACGGCGGAGGACAGGGACCCGGGAGCAGCTGGCGCTGTTTTCGGACAGGAGGCGGCCAACTGGAGCCCTGATGCAGTAATGCAAAAGTTCTATGCCATTCGGGCTGCGTCGCTTGCAGCGGAACGGGGCGATGCGGCGCTGGTGCGGTACTTGATGACGCGGCTCAGGCCGACACCTCAGCTGCCCGGTGACGGAGCCCGCAAAGCTGCTGTCAACGCAGGGTGCGAGGCTATGCTGGAGTGGCTGGCGGAGAGCAAGCCGGACTTCCGTGAGAGGCCCTCCCCTGGTTGCATGTACCTGGAAGCAGCCGGGAACGGCGACCGGGGCACGCTGACCGCCCTGCGGCAGCTGGGCGTGCCGTGGGGTGTGCGGGACACGTTGGCCGAGGCAGTGCGGCAGGGGTGCTGCGAGCCGGCCCTGCGCTGGCTGGTGCAGCAGGGCGTGCCTGTGGGCGGGGCGGAGGAGGTGGAGGCGGCCGTGCAGGCTGCGGTACGGGACCAGGGGCTAGGCGCTGAGGCGGCGGCATGGCTGCGGGGGCTGGCGGCAGGCCGGGCGGCGGCAGCCTCAGGGGAGGGTTAGGGCAAGGGCGAACAGGGCCCGCTGGCCACCCCTCAGTGGCTGGGCGTGCCGTGGGGCCCAAGCGACATTCGGGCGGAGGCGTTGCGGCGGCAGGGGTGATGTGTGGCGTGCCTGCGCTGGCTGGAGAAGGAAAGCAGGGCGGTGGAGTTGAGGTGCGGCAGCGGGAGTCCAGTGCTGCGTGGCGGGCCTGCGCTGGCTGGGGAGCAGGGGGTGTCGGTGGGCAGGGCGGAGGAGGTGGAGGAGGCGGTGGCGTCCAGGGCAAGCTGTGGCGGCTGAGCGCTGAGCACTGGGCGCTGGGACGATGCGGGGCTGCGGGGCTTGGCGGGTGCTCAAGGGAACTGGCAGGACAGGATGGTGGTAACGGTGCGACGAGGCTGTGCCATGCGGGCCTGGCGGCGGCGGTGGCTGCGTCAGGGGATGCCGGTGGGTGGTGCGAAGGCGGTGGACGGGTGGAGCCGCTGTGGGGTGGAGCACAACGGCCTGAGCGCCGGGGTGTGTCATGCATGGGGTGTGTCATGCATGGAATGGGAAGGCTTGTGGGCGGCGCTGTCCTGCAAGTGCGGAGCAGCTGCTTGCCTTGCACCAGCTTGTGGAGTAGAATGCAACCGTGTGGCCGAAGCAATGGAGGAAGAAGTGGAGGGCGGGGTATCATGGAGCATGGTGAAGTCAGTGCTGGGGCTGGGGCATGGCTGCAGGGGTTTCAGCTGCGGGCAGCAGCAGCAGCAGCAGCAGCGCCAGGGGTGGGGAGGGGGGTTGGGGGTTGTTCAGTAGAGGCGTGACACGTAGGCAAGGCAGGCAGCAGATAGTTGAGGTAATATCGTTGCGCTTGGTGTGGAGCTGGCTGCATCGTGGCTTCGTGGAAGTTGCCAGGAGGGGCGGTGTGTGTGTCGTTACGCACGTGGGGAGGGGAGCAGTGCCGTACTGGGGCGCACGTGGCGAAGGGGCCAGTGGCGTGTCAAGAAAGTGGTGCGCGTGGCTGGTGCGGGAGAGTGGCAACCTTCATAAGCATGAATAGGATCTGATCTGGTCTGATGCGTATCGTACTTTACCGTATACGGTACCAGGGCACGTACCGGTATGGCTGCAACAAAACCAGCTGCGACACTTCACAGCATTTGAGGCTTTACGTTGCCGCTCTGTTACCGTGCGGAGGGACAACGCGGTGGAACACACCACACCGTAGTAGGACCTGTAGCAGCGTGTGTACAAACTGAACCTTGGTAGGACAACGTGGTTGGCATTAAACATGTGCTATGGCATGGGCATGGTACGTACGTACTTAGCGGTGGTGACAGAAGGCAGGGCCCAGATGTGGGAGTCTCCCCCTGTGCAGGGGTGTTGCGTCGGGTTCTCGGGTACTACAGCCTGCGGCATACTTGTTGTAATTTTTACGGTCAAATCTATGGCATGCATACATGTTTGCGTCTGTAGCTTGTCTCCTTCTGCACCCAGAAACAGACCTACCTACCGACTATCATAAACTCGACGCTTATGCCTCCGCAACTCATGAGCTTCTGAGAAAGTTTTATAGTGTAGAACATGAGCAAACACCTCAGGGTCTTCCTGTCGGAGCTCTTTGGCAGCAGCGATGGTGCAGACTGCTGCGTCTGTTTCCACGTCGCAGCGCAGGATCCTCAACCTCAGCTACTGTTTCCCCGACCTATCGTCAAGACTTTGCCTGCACACCAGCTCATCTTGCGGGGCGGTTCAGAGCGCTTTGGTGCCCACATCGAGCGCTGGGCTCGTTTTGGTCCGCAGGGCGATCGCGTGTCCTTATACATCAGAGCGGGAAGTACCGGGGAGGGCACATCAACGGTGCGTGTGCGGCTACTGCTGCACAGCGCCCATGAGCCGGCTCCGTGCCCCTTCGACCCCAACAGCAAGCCTCTTCCCAACCTCCTGGTCCCGCTGGAAAGCGATGATGAGCTGCAGCCATCCATCGAGGCCATACGTTTTATCTACACCGGCAGCTTGGCGCCGCGGTTGCAGGCGGAGGAGCAGCAGCAGGGGCAGGGGCACGGGCAGCAGAAGGCGCAGATGCAGGGACGGGGCGAGCAGGACGGTTGCGGTGTTGCGGAGGCCGGTTTCGGAGTGGGCGAGTTGGTGCGCATTCGGCGCCAGGCGGAATACCTGCGGGTGCATGGCTGCGCGGAGGCGTGCGATGAGGCGCTGGAGGAATGGTTTGCGCCCATGGACGGCAGCGATGCTGGCGACGGCAGCAGCAGCGCGTCCTCCGGGTCTCCCCTGGGCCCCGTCCTGGAGCTGTACAGCTGCCGGCACCTGCTGCCCAGCGAGGAGGAGGACGCAAGAGTGGGCAGCGTCTTGTCGGCCTGCTGTCAGTACTTGGCATTGCACTGGGCGGAGCCGCTGACCGGAGAGGAACAAGGGGAGGAAGGGCCGGGCGGGGAGGAGGGGGAGGAAGGCGAGGAAGGGAGCAGGCAGGAGACACGGCAGGGAGGGGATCAGGAGGAAGGGCAGCAGCAGCAGCAGCAGGACCTTTGTGCGGAGGTGGAGGAGGAGAGAGCCGAGGCGCCCAGCAAGGCAGAGATCCTTGCCTGGCTGCTGGGTGGGGACGCAGCGCGCATTGTCAATGACGCTGAGCTGACGGTGTTATGGTACTCCCTGCCGGCAGCGGCCCTGGAGGAGCTGCTGCAGTCCGACCACCTCAGCACGGACGACGAGGCGACGGTGGTCCTGCTGGTGGAGATGTGGGTGGCGGCCCAGGGGAGTGACCTGACGGAGGCAGACAAGGCGCGCGTGCGGCGGCAGCTGCGGCTGGTCAACTGCAGCACTTCTTACCTGTTCGACGTGCTGCCCAAGCTGCCCTGGCTGGCAGCAGAGGAGGCCGCGCTCCTGGCCCGCTGCCGGCTGTCCAGCAAGGCACAGTGGGGGCAGCTTATAAGCAAACTCGGAGCTGGGGATAAGGGCAAGTCCTGGTACAGCGGTAAGCCGCGGCCGCAGTCCGTGCCAGGTGAGGGCGTGTCGTACCCCTGGGAGGTCAGCCGTGAGGACCTGCTGGCGGGGCTGAAGAAGAACATTTTGTGTTCGGAAGTCATTCCTAGCTTCGTGTACAAAAGCGAGGAGAGTGGCGGCTGCTCGGTGGTGACCGCGCTTGGTTATCATTGGGGACTGCAGGTACAGCACGTGATACAATCAGTGCATGCGGGTGTGTACCTGCGTTGCGAGGTTCCGGAGGCCATCACGAAGCAGGTGGGCATGGTGCACGGGGCAGGCAGCCTGTCGGCGCGCGTGGAGGTTGAAGACGGGGCTCGCGGGAAGCATGTGATAGAGTGGGAAGACGATGTGCTCGATTACAGCACCTACTGGGGCTTGGGGGATGCCCTGCCCTTGGAGACTGCTGCGGCGTCCAGCGAACTTCCGCCGGGCGGGGAGGCGGGCGGCAGCAGCAGCGGCAATGCGGGCAAAGGCCAGTCGGAGGAACAGGCGAGCGGGCAGGGTGCGGTGGCGGAGGCGGATGAGGAGGCCGCGCTGCTGGCCCCCTGGGCCAAGCTGCTGGGGCGGGAGGGTAAGATACGGGGAGTGCTAACCATCTTCGGCTCTTCCGGGAAGGTTCCGCAGGCGCCGGAGGGCGGGGGATGAGGCGGCGCTCGGCGGTTGGGGCAGGATGGCGTTGCAGGGGTTTATGCGCAGCAGCCTGGTACTTGACGTGTGTAAGATAGACTGGGTACGGTATGGGCGGTGGTGTGACACGGGCGGCTTATCGAAGGCGTCCTGGCACTTGCGGGGCAGGGGTATGCGTACAATGCGTGCGGGTGGGGGCAGAGACGTCGCAGGATGCGGGTGGTGGTGGTGGACGGACCTGTGACCCGCTTGCTCGTGTTAGCACTTGTTCGTTATGATTTCGGTGCTCAGGGTGATGCCGGCAAGGTGCCGCAGAGGGCGCGCTCACTCGCTGTGCATCGTGTTCAGAGTTGGGGCAGGTGTTGGATGCTGTGACAGGCTAAGGCGGTGTCGAGCTTGCCGTGTCAGGATGTTGCAAGCCTGCCCACAGCAGCGGCCGCACGTAGCAGCACATGCGTGGACGGGTTGCGGCAGGGGCACAGGCATTGCCGTTGTCATGAGTTTTAAGGCGGGCGCATGTGGGTCATATTACCGTACGTGGGTCACCGCCCGCCAACACGGCTTGGCAGCAACGGGGCTGTCTCCTGCGCGTGCGGATTGACTGCAAACCGTTGCGTCGCCAGCACTCGCAACGCCGTTCTACACGACACGACTTGCGATTTGATGCAGCTTGTTCTTGGTGCCAGAGCCCGCGGGCTCTGCTGCCATGCCGACAACGTCCTGTGAGTTTCGCAGTACTGATTGCGTGGTGGGTGTGGGGTCATAGGCAGTACCACAAGCTGTCCTGGGTAAACAACCGACGCTTGCTGTCGTGCCTTTGTCATTGCTTCGATTATGTATTGTCGCGTAATTTTGTGCTTTTTGTCAACGTGAGGGCGTGGCCAGGGTAGGTGCCCCTTGATGGGTGTAGTGGGCTCGCAAGGGATACGGTACCGGATAGAAGAGCAGAGTGTTCTTTATCTGTAGGTCCGTACCTGTCTGCTACAAACTGACATTCATGCATAGCTAACATCGTGGGTTGCTTTGTGCGAGCTTACAAGGTACGCGAGAGGTGCATCGCACATGGCTGGAGGCGTGCCAACGGGGGGCAGTGTGCGTGGCAGGTGACGTTGTGACGCTGGGTGAGAGAGTGTGCTTGGAGTGGGCACATTGTGAAGCATGGTATGAAGCTGCTGCATGGGAGCATGCGAGTGTTAAGGCTCCCTTCCTTGCCAGGACATCACCCCTGGCATACGCTGGTGTGCGGACGTGACACAAACCAGCACAAACCGAGGCTGCTATGCTAGTGACCTCTTCAGGGATGCACTTGCGACTGCTGGCAAGGCTTGATTCGTGGTGCTGGACCTCGTGTTGTGCGCTTATAGGCGCGGCCAGGTGTTGCATTACTGCATGGATGCATGCTGGCGGGAAGGCACTGGTTGCGCACGTAGAAAGGCGGGACACGTGTACTGGTCCACGTACCGACGTACGTACGTTGTGGCATCCACGGCGAAGGTTGACAATGAGGGACGCGTATGTTGGCCAGCACGGTCACGCGGATGCCTGGCCGGTTCTTATGGCACCATGTCGCTGGAATGCCTTTCTGCTGCTTTCTGCTCCTTTCTGATTTCAGGTGCTCTCCGAAACCAGCATCCGCGAGGATTGCACACTTGCACTTTGCACTTTGAATTTGCGCAGGTGATAGCAGCTGTGATGTCTAGCGTTTTGTAGGCTCGTAGCGTAGTGAAGCTCTTGTGCAGAGTTTGCATTCGGCCGATTTTCGGGAGAGAGCAAATTGCTACCTACCCGCACTTTGACCTCATACGGTAATATCAAATCCTTCATGCAAGTTTATTCGACTGTAGGCAGCTTAGGCCTGGGCGTCGCAAGGAACAAGCAACAGCCACCGTTTTGCAGGTTGCACGCGTGAGGACAGGCAGAAGGTGCGACGCAGGGAAATCAAACCTGTCCATATGTTATTTCGCCGCCTTCGTCCGTTAGGCAAAGCTGATCAGCTGCACTGCCAACCTGCAGGCCATCGGACCTCACGCATCGGAGGCTCTTCCTTTATGCTCTAGCATACCATACAATGAGCCAGCATGTCCACAGCTTCCTCGGTGGCCTTTTTGGCAGCAGCGACGGCGCAGACTGCAGCGTGCGCTTTCTTGCTACACCCCAGTCAGAGTCAGAGCCAAGGGGTTCAGCGCCCCGCTACCTAGGCGAGCCCCTGCGAGCACACCAGCTGGTTCTGCGGGGCGGTTCGGAGCGTTTTCGCGCCCATATCGAGCGATGGGCACCTGAATGAGACTCTTGCGGCGATGGCGGACATGGTGGGGTTGCGTCGAGACGCCAGGTGGCACTCGTCATGTGCCCTATCTCAGGCAGCAGCGGCGAGGATGCTACAGGGGTCCGCGTGCGGCTGGTGGCTATTGAGGACGACACCCATGCAACTCAGGGTAGGCGACTTGGCCGCCAGCCCGGGCCTGCACTGCTGGTGCCCCTGGAGCATGAAGACGAGCTGCAGCCTTCCCTGGACGCTGTACGCTTCATGTACACGGGCAGCCTTGCCCCAGCTATGACGCAGCAGGGCCAGGTGCAGAAGCAGCAGCAGGCTCACAGCGTCAGCGCAGGCGAGCTTGTGCGCATCCGGCGGCAGGCGGAGTACCTGCAGGTGCACGGCTGCACCGAGGCATGCGATGCGGCGCTGGTGGAGTGGTTCAAGCAGAGACCAATTGCCAGCGGCGGCAACAGCAGCGCCAGCACCACCACAGCCACCGCCAGCTCCCCTGGGTCTCCCTTGGCCCCCGTCCTGGAGCTGTACAGCTGCCGGCATCTGCTGCCCAGCGAGGAAGAAGACGCACGTGTGGGCCCCATTCTGTCCGCCTGCGGCCGGTACCTGGTCGGCAACTGGGGCGCACCGCTGCCGGATGGGGAGCACCAGCCCTCCAAGGCGGAGGTCCTCGCGTGGCTGCTGGGCGGCGGGGACGCGGTGCGCATCGCCAACGACCCGCAGCTGCTGCAGCTGTGGTACTCCCTGCCGGCTGCAGCCCTGGAGGAGCTGCTGCCGTCCGACCACCTCAGCACGGACGACGAGGCGACGGTGGTGCTGCTGGTGGAGATGTGGGTGGCGGCCAAGGGCAGTGCAGTGACGGAAGCGGACAAGGCGCGCGTGCGGCGGCAGCTGCGGCTGGTCAACTGCAGCACGTCCTACCTGTTCGACGTGTTGCCCAAGCTGCCCTGGCTGGGTGCACAACAAGCGGCGTTCCTGGCACGTTGCCGGATGACGGACAGGTCGAAATGGCAGCAGCACGGTAGCCAAATGGGAGGGTACGACACCAGCAGCCCGTGGTACAGCCAGCCGCGGCCGCAGTCCGTACCGGAGGAGGGCGTGTCGTACAGGTGGGAGGTCAGCCGTGAGGACCTGCTGGCTGCGCTGCCAGAGAAGGGCGGAAATGAAGCGCTACTCGTCAGGTTTAAGCACGCAGATTGCAACAGCAGAGGAAACAACTCAAGTGTCATTGCGCTCGGGTTTGGCTGGAGTCTAGAAGTTACGGCTGGGGAGACTGACGCGGGCTTATACGTGCAGTGCCACTCCCATGCAGCAGTTACCGGGCAGGCAGGAAAGCTGCACGGGGGAGCTAGCGTGTCCCTCAGCGTGGTGGTGTGCAGTGGAGTCGCAGGAGAAGAAACGCTTACTTTGTCCAACGAAATGGTGACGTACGGAGGTGATTGGGGCTGGCCCGAAGCCCTGCCCCTGGAGCAGAGCGCGGAGCCAACAGACGGAGGGCAGCAGCAGCAGCAGCAGCAGGGGGCGGGCGGGCAGGCGGCAGGCGGTGGGGAGAAGACGGACGAGGAGGTGCTGGCCCCCTGGGCCAAGCTGCTGGGGTCGGAGGGGAAGATGCGGGGGGTGCTGACGTTCTACAGGCCGGAGACCATGATGAGCGAGTGATTGCGTTGGGCAGGCCTTCCAGTCTGTCACGCGCCTAGGTGACAAGAACCAGGGCCCGCTGCAGGGAAGTGCCAGCGTGTCCGTGTGCGTCGAGGTGCCTGGCGGACCCGGCATCGGCACCAGCAGGAAGCTGCTGACCAACCTGGTGGTGCCGTACGAGTTGCCCTGGGGCTGGACCAAAAGCCCCGCTGCACCACCTGCGCCGCAGCAGGGGCAGCAAGGGCAGCAGGGTAGGGGCAGCAGCAGGGGCAGCCGGCGGAGGGGGATGCTGGCGCTGCTATGAACGCTGCGCCGCTGCCGCCGTGGCCTAGTATGCTGCGGGCGCCGGGCGGCGAGGTGACTGGGGTGCTCGTCTTCATCCGGCGGGGAGGGAGGCGGGAAGGGGAACATGGTGGGGGCGTGAGGTAGGAATGCGCGTAAGTAGGTAGGTAAGGCACAAGGTACTCGTTGGTGTGCAGGGTGCACATGAGCAAAAGACGTGCATTACTGTAGCGGCAACGTCGTGCATTCGTACACTGTACTGCACGTAGGCATGCAGGGTTGGAAGGGTATGACATGTAAGGCCCTGATGCGGGCCAGGAGGCAATGGTCGGCGCTGGCGCATATGGCATGGGTGCAGGGGAGGCGCTGCTAGCACACTGCAGAGGAGTAAGCTGCCCGGGCCCGGCCGGTAGACTGATGAGGTGCTCTGTAGGGCGCTGCGAGGCATGATGACGGTTGTAAAGGGGATGTCTGACAGGTACCGGGCGGTTGCAGGGCGGCAGCGCGTTGTCGAGGCAGGGACGGTCACATACAGTGTGGGGGCAGATGTTTGCATTTGGTATTGGGTTTGTGAGGTCTTTTGTGTCGCGTACAACGAAGGTGCTCGCTCGGGTGCTCGAAGTGTAGCGCAAGGGCTGGTGTGGGAATGCAGGGCCCTGAAGGGTTGACGTGCAATTGTGCAGCCTTCGCGTGCCAAGTGCCTCAGAGCTCCGACCAGCGTGATGCTCGTACTGTAGCGCCAGGGCATCATTTGCATTGATCCCCTGTGCATGACACTTTTACGTCGTGTGCCATTCGTCGATTGTTTGCCCAGCCAGCACAGCACAACTGCTGTAAGGCGATGTGCGTGCATGCAAGCATGTGGCTCCTGCGTGTGTACGTGTACTACTTGGATGGTACTGGTACCTCAGCGGGGCGTTTGTATGAAGCGATGCACACGCATGCAGGTTTACGATTTGTGGACTCCGTGCGATTGATGACGGCCCATCATGCTGCACCTGCCAGCACTGCTGGAGGGTAAACGGCAAGGACGCTTTGGAACCAAGGATCTCTTTGTACTTCTACTGCGCACACGTCTGCCGGTACAGCCGCATTTGCATCAGCGTCACCTTCGGGAAGGCGGCCAGGCAGGGCCAGGCCAGCCTGTTTACCGGTGCAGCACACCAACTCAACCGAGTCCTTCTGCATCAGGGGAGCTCCCCTGTTCTGCGACAAGTAGTGAAACGCGTGGCATGCTGCACGACCTCTCGCCCTGCCATGCCTTAGTACGGTTATCACTGCGTGGTAGTATTAGCAGGCCAATACTGCCCATTGCACTTCAGACTTGACGCAGGAGGCATGCATAACTGCATACGTACGAGGCCAGGCACAACTGGCCGCTGCCGGTGTCCTTTTACGCCTTGGACCCATGGGTCCATCAACGAGGTCGATCTGTGTGCCGGTACAGCATACCAACAGTTGAAAGTTGGATTGGCTCTACCTGCTTTGCACGCCTGCACGACCTGTCATGCGCGCCGTGCTTCGTTCCAGAACCCATGGCACGCACGGTACTACAAGGGGTACTTCTAGCATGCACTACGTAGCAAGTCCTGCGGGCCAGCCACCAGGCCGGGATTGCAAAAATGCACTGCCCAGTGTCCGCAGGCGGCATTCACATGCACGTACAGAGACAACGGGCCACCACCGGTATCCTCGGGGCTTAGACCCATGGGTCAAGAACGACGCGCAGCAGGGTGACTGATGAGGTACTCTCCCTTGGTAGTTCTGTGCGCAGGCTTGCGTGCCAGTCCTGACAGTAGGAGCAATGTAACAAAACGCTGTAGATTAACATATTTATCCTTTAACTCCGATGTCCGCCACGGTTAGTTGCCATTGCCCTGCCGCCGGCGTGCGTGCCACAACGTGAGCTTGGTTGTACAGTCCAAGGTTCCAGCCATGGCCTACTTACGGGAAGGACACAACTGCATAGGCAAGTTTCTGTGTCACACATAGTATTGCCACCAAATTCATCCGTCAGAATGAGCAAACAGCTGAGGAATTTTCCTGGGCTCGCTCTTTGGCAGTCCCGATGGTGCCGACTGCTGCGTTTGCTTTCACGTAGCGTCCGAGGAGCCGAGCCTCCCAGGCTCCTGTCTCAGCGTTATCGGAGAGCCGCTACCAGCGCACCTTATTATCCTTCGCGGCGGCTCAGAGCGGTTTCGCGCCCAAATCGAGCGATGGGTCCCGCTTAGCAACGCAACCTGCAGTGCTGCTGAACAAGGGCTCGAGCGAGTAGCTGTAACTTTTAGTCTAAATTCAGGCAACAACAACACCGGAGGCTGTCCGCCTGTGCGGTTGCGGCTGTCGGTGCGTGGCAGCGGCAGGGGCGCAAGTGGCACAACGCAGGGGAGCGCTTTCCCCTTCTCCCATTCCAACTGCCAACCGTTGCCCAGGCTGCTAGTCCCGCTGGAGAGCGAGGAAGAGCTGCAGCCCTCCCTTGAAGCCATACACTTCATCTACACCGGCATCCTAACGGCGCCGCAGGTGCAGCGGCAACTGGGTCAGGGGCACACTCAGCAACAGGAGCAGCAGCAGAGGCGGGCGGGCTCTGAAGGCGGCAGCGGCGGCGGGGGTAGCGTCCGCTGTACTGTGCGCGAGCTGCTGCTCATCCGGCGGCAGGCGGAGTACCTGCAGGTGCAGGGCTGTGCGGAGGCGTGCGACGAGGCGCTGGAGGAGTGCTTCTTCCCCTGCCGTGTCGGCAGCAGCAGCAGGGCCAGCAGCGGCACGGTGCCTCCTCCGGCTCGCCCCTGGCCCCCGTACTGGAGCTGTACAGCTGCCGGCACCTGCTGCCCAGCCCCGAGGAGGACGCACGGGTCAGGGTCGTGCTTGCAGCATGCCGGCGGCTATTGCACATGTACTGGGACTGGAAGGAGCCGCTGCAGTCAGTGGGGCTCGAGGGCTCAGAGCCGCTGACCAAGGTGCAGCTTCTTGCATGGCTGCTGGGCGATTCGGACGAAGTGCGCATTGCCAATGACCCGCAGCAGCTGCAGCTGTGGCTGGAGCTGCCTATGGGTGCCCTGGAGGAGCTGCTGCAGGCTGACCACCTCAGCACGGACGACGAGGCGACGGTGGTGCTGCTGGTGGAGCAGTGGGTGGCGGCCCAGGGCTGGAGCGTCAGCCTGTGTGATAAGGAGCGAGTGCGGCGGCAGCTGCGGCTGGTCAGCAGCTGCAGCACGTCCTACCTGTTCGACGTGCTGCCCAAGCTGCGCGGGCTGGGTGCACAGCAGGCGGCGTTCCTGGCCCGCTGCCGCTTGACGGACAGGTCGGAGTGGCGGCAGCATGCAAGCCACCTGCTGGAGTGCTACGGCACCAGCAGCCCGTGGTACGGCGAGCCGCGGTCGCAGTCCGTACCGGAGGAGGGCGTGTCGTACAAGTGGGAGATCAGCCGCGAGGACTGCAACGCAGCGCTACAGCAGCAGCCTGAAGGCACGCAGGTGTACGCCAAGTTCCAGCTGCCAGGCGGCAGCGGCGTCGGTGTTACTAGGGTTACGGCGCTGGGGCTCGAGTGGAGGGTGGCTGGGGAGTACAAGCAGGTGGCAGCATGCGCGATCGTGCGCCTCCAATGCCACGTGCCGGCTGCCCTTCACGCGCAGACTGGCCCGCTGCAGGGCAGCGCCTGCGTGTCGGCCCGCTTGGAGGTGCACGTGCCTCGTGACAGGTCCGGCGGCACGTGCAGGAGGGTGATGGAGTACCACGTGGTGCCGTACGAGGAGTGCTCGAGCTCGGGAGGGCGTGCGCAAACAGCCGTGGCACGGCAGGGGCAGCAGCCGGACGGCGGTACCGGCGCTGCTGCTGCTGACAATGCGCTGCCGCTGGGCCCCTGGCCTGGCGTGCTGGGGCCGTACGGTAAGCTGACGGGACTGCTGACCTTTTTCAGGCTGGGAGGGAGGCGGGAAGGGGGCACGGCGGGGGCATGAGGTAAGGCAGTGCCAGTGTGTCCGTCGGTATTGAGGTGCCTGACGTATCCGGCGTCGGCATTAGCAGGAGGATGCTGACCAACCTGGTGGTGCCGTACGAGTTGCCCTGGGGCTCGCCCGTGGCCGTACATGCAGCATCAGGGCAGCCGGCGGAGGGAGACACCGGTGCTGCTGTGAGTGCTGTGTCGCTCGCGCAGTGGCATGGCGTTGCTGGCGCCGGACAGCAGCAAGCTGAGGGGAGTACTGACCGTTTTCAGGCTGTGAGGGACGGGGCAAGGGATCGCTAGCGCATGAGGGGGAATGTGAGTGGTGAAGGCTGGTGGGCCGGTGGTGTAGCGAATGCGGTGCGGGATGCAGGCATAATGCGCCTGAGACAGACACAGGCAAGCAGAGTTAGGAGTTAGGAGACAGGCAGGGTGTGGCAAGGTGGAGTAGGCTGATGGGCCGGTGGTGTTTGCGTGGAAGTAGTGGCTTCCAGTAGGTGTACGTTAGGGTGCACGTTAGGGGACACCTTGCGTGGGCATACCGTATGCATGCATACATGCAGGATGGCCAGCGGCTCAGGACGCAACCAGTGCCGCTGGGAGGTTGATGTGCTACCGCTTGAAAATTCGCTGCCCGAGGTCGTTGCAGCCTATGGGCTCCGTTCCGTCCCGTGGCGTTCCTTGTGTGCAAGCAGAGCTGATTCTTGGTGGCCCAGCAAGCCCCATAGGCCAAAGGTCACCGAGGCCAAGTGCGCGCCTCCACCATAGCTGCTAATCCCGTATGATTTGTGCTTGCATTGCTTGAATGGTTCTTGCGCAGTGGGGCTGCTTGTACGGCAGCATGCATGGCGTGGATGCTGTATGTCTAACGCACCGTTGTGATGTAGAGTAACGACGCGTTGCGACGCGGCACGTGCATGCATCCGGCCTCCTTGGCCACCAGGTGGGCAAGCAACAAGCAAGGACGCACACGTTGGTGGCAGCGTGGGAAGTAGCTAAGGCAGGTATATATATTCGTCAGGCCAAACACAAAGGGGCAGGTATGCATACTGGTAAGCACTGAGTGCGACTGTTGCACCGCGTTCGGTAACGTTGTACCCCTCTGCGCAATGCCGAAATTGCAAGGTTGCCGATCATTTGCTTCCTGTGGTATGCGTGTGGTACCGGTACAGGATGAAACGTTATGTTACTGAGCTGCTGGGCGCGTGCGGCCGAAGCCATTTTACCTGTGTGCATGAACGGCTGCCTGGGTGCTTGAGCAGAGGGCCCAATCGTCAGAACCAGTAAGGACGAACTGATTGTGTGGGTTGCAATGCAAGGATGCCCCCAAAAGCATGCACCAGCACCAATACGCACGCAGGTAGGTATGCGCACGCTAGCTGTGGCAGCACGCACGCGGGCACCGTACATCTCTGGGCACACCGTGCGGAGGTTCCCTACATGGCAGCAGGACTGTCTGGAACTGCCTCAACCCGCAATTAGCCTGCGACAGCTGCGCATGCGCGTACGACAGTTGTAGCAACAGTCACTTGCAGACCTTGTTGATGAGCTACCGGTGCACCGACAGACCTCCAGCCTAGCAGCGAGCAGCGTTGCGGACGGAAAAGGCGTTACGAAGCGCTTGCTTCGACTTGCCTCGTGTGTGCCACCTGTGAGTCGTATAGCGTTCGGCTGGCTCAACGTTTTTTGCAGGGCTTTCTACCGGAGGTGCACACATGCATCCGCATAGGAGCTGCGGCACAAGTAGTGTGATGAGGCAGTACAACACGGAGCCAAGATGAGCCAGCAGCTCAAGGGTTTCTTGGGCGCGCTCTTCGGCAGCTTTGACAGTGCGGACTGCTGCATTTGCTTTCACGTCGCAACCGAGAAGCCGCCGCCTTCAGGCTCTTATCCCCGATTAATCGGCGAGCCGCTGCCTGCGCACAAGCTCATTTTGCGGGGCGGCTCCGAGCGCTTCCGCGCTCACATCGAGCGATGGGGCCCGCTGGAGCCTGGCGCAGAGTGTGCCGTGGGGCCTGGGCACAAGCGAATCAGGCTTTCCACAGCCTCGTGTACAGGAGATGACCAGAGGACAGGCGGCGGGGCCACTCGTGTGCAGCGCTCGGTCGAGGGCAGCAACAGCAGCGGCGGCGGCGATAGCGGAGGTGCAACGCAGGAGAGCGCACTGCCCTCCCCAGTCCTCAACCGCCAAGGTCTACCCAAGCTAATGGTCCCGTTGGACAGGGAGGACGAGCTGACGCCTAGCATGGAAGCCATACGCTTCATCTATACCGGCAGCTTGGCGGCAAAAGGGCAGGCGCATGAATACAGCGCAGGCGAGCTGGTGCGCATCCGGCGGCAGGCGGAGTACCTGCAGGTGCAGGGCTGTACGGAGGCGTGCGATAAGGCGCTGGTGGAGTGCTTTAATCGCAGCAGCAGCAGCACCACCACCTCCACTTCATCTCCCCTGGCCCCCGTCCTGGAGCTGTACAGCTGCCGGCACCTGCTGCCCAGCGCCGAGGGCGATGACCCACGGGTCAGGGCTGTGCTGGCAGCGTGCCGGCAGTACCTGGTGAGCAACTGGGGTGCACCGCTCCCCGCGGCGCCCCGCTACGGTACGGCACAGCCGGCGCCCACCAAGGCGGAGATCCTCGCCTGGCTGCTGGGCGGTGGGGACGCGGTGCGCATCGCCAACGACCCTGGCCTCACTGCCATCTTCCTCGCGTTGCCCGTTGGAGCTGTGGAGGAGCTGCTGCAGTCCGACCACCTCAGCACGGACGACGAGGCGACGGTGGTGGCACTGGTGGAGGAGTGGATCGCAGCCAAGGGCAGTGCGGCGACAAAGGAGGACAAGGTGCGCGTGCGGCGGCAGCTGCGGCTGGTCAACTGCAACACGTCGTACCTGTTCGACGTCCTGCCCAAGCTGCCCTGGCTGGGGCTTGACCCGGTGAAGCAGGCGGCTTTCATGGCACGGTGCAGGCTGACAGACAGGTCTAACTGGAAGCAGCACGGTAGCCAAATGGGAGGGTACGACACCAGCAGCCCGTGGTACGGCAACCCGCGGCCGCAGTCCGTACCGGAGAGGGGCGTGTCGTACAAGTGGGAGGTCAGCCGTGAGGACCTGATGGCTGCACTGCGGAAGGATGGCGGAACGAAAGAGCTGCTCGCAAGGTTCCCGCACGCGGATATCAACAACCGTGGAGGAGGCAACGGCTCAAGCGTGACTGCGCTTGGCTTTGACTGGAGACTAGAAGTTGCGACTGGAAAGACTCACGCGGGCTTATTTATGCAGTGCCATCCCCGCCCAGCAGTCACGAGGCAGGCAGGGAAGCTGCACGGCGGGGCTAGCGTGTCCTTCAGGGTGGTGGTGTGCGGTGGAGCCGCCGGAGACAAGACGTTTACTTTGTCCAACGAAATGGTCAAGTACAGACGTGGCTGGGGCTGGCCTGAAGCTCTGCCCCTGGCGCAGTGCGCGGAGCCGGGGCAGCAGCTGGGCTGCACAGTACGTTCCAAAAGGAGCGTATTTTTAGAAATACGTAAAATACGGGGGTCTGTTCGCAAAATACGCTCAAATACGCTAAAAATACGCTCCAGAGGCCGAAAAC
>VFQN01003626.1_pt1 | contig 21720 bp, 26 predicted proteins | sample 3512371 | NCBI WGS metagenome assembly VFQN01 (sample SAMN10412370, study PRJNA504923) | tailings metagenome | isolation source: Replicate 2 from Balatoc abandoned mine | place: Philippines: Itogon, Benguet | collected 2017-08-28
CTGCACCCCTGTGGTATACCTGTACAATACCCACAGAAATCTCTGCTGGCAGCAACAGCACAGTCACCAACAGCATGCAGCATGCATCCAGTCCCCTCCAACAACAATGGATGCAAGTTTCATGGTCAATGGCAAAAACTACCATCCGACCTGAGCACACACCAGTGGATGAAAGACCTTGTGCCCTTACCTCTGGTGTCCGCCAACTCAATGAATTCCACACTTCTTTCCTGACCTTCACTGCACCACATTGGATGCTACCACCAGGATCACAACAACATGCACATGATTTTTGGGGGGTCAACAGGGGGGCGCCCCCCCGTTCTTTTAGGGGGGGTCCGGGGGGGCATAGCCCCCCTGGGGGAGCCCTTCCGGAGGATCATTCATTTTGCTCTTTAAATAATATTCTCTAGGTAGGTGGGGCGGGGGCTAGGAATTTATTATTATTGATATATATATGTATACAATTGATGCACTCTTTGGCAGGAGTGGCGGGAACTTGAGGGCTGCAGTGATGATGGCACGCAGTGTGTACCGTTGCGGGTGGGCGGGCAACGTGCAGACGCGTGGTGGGAGCAGCTGCTGATCGCCTGCCGAGAGGCAGGAGCCCCAACGCAACACTGCGTGTTATCATATCCCTAGGACAGCCACAAGCACGCTGAATGACACCGATTGGGCGGGGTTGGCAATGGGCGTGCGAGGCCCACGAACGAAGTTGGGTTCGCTGGCAGGGGGCCGCGCATGTCGGGCAGGGCCCGCAAACGTCCTCTGCTGCTCCCGGATGGTAGAGGGCGTGTTGCTCGTGCTTTTGTGTCGTTCGACTTGTGACGTCACGCGTGATGGGAAGTCTGGTCTCGCGCTGCAGTTGTCCCAGACAAAGTGCAGTCGACGGGGAGGCCCTACCCCATGCACCACTGGTGGTCGTACGTGGCTGCACTGCTGCGTGTCATGTGGACATGTGCCTTGGCTGTTTGGCGTTGTGGCCCATGCTTGCCTTCTGACCATCCCGACCTGTACTCAGTACGATCAAAGGGCCGGCGCTTTTGTTTTGTGCCTGCGTACAAACCTGTTCGTGTGGCAATCCGCACAGTTTTTTTTTCAGCGCTTCTCACCGCACATGGACGTGCTTGGCTTTGCGTTATTGGTGACACCTTTGTTCCTCGCGGCTGGTATGGGCGTGGCGTTCTGTGTTACAGTCCTGGGCTCCTGGCGGTGCGGCGATAGGGTGACAGTAGATGGATTGGTTGAGGCTGGGGGCGCGGGGTGGTGGTTGGTCCGTAATGTAGACCGGACCCCGCCTGTATGGCCCCCATCCAGGTGTAAGCTGTACGCCTCCTGCTGTAGGTCCACGTGCGGGCCCTGACTGTTCACAACGAGCGAGTGACACAGTGTTCAGGTCTTATTTGGCGGAAAATCCTGACCGGTCATAATTTCGGAGCCTCATGGTCTGAAAATCCTGAAAAAGTGCCCTTTCCAGGATTTCTGGGCAACTCCTGGGTTCAAAGCCTCTAAAAAATTCTGATTCGCTCAGAGTTTTGCCCTTAAAAATCCTAACAGGCGGCCTAAACGGCCGCCAGAATTATAATAATTCTGAAGACCGGGACACTGGAGTGACACACTCGGACGCCATGCATCACCGCAAACGACACGTACGGTAGTGCAAAGAGCCTCGGTGTGCACAAGCTGCCTCCCAGGGGGCTAGGAAGGAGTCCACGTGGCTCCGACCGGAAAGGGTCCCCTGTAACAACTCAAACGAGACGAAAAGCTCTTTGAGCAACACATGCGTACAGCTTTACACTGCTGCCAGCTGGGCCTGCAGCCCGCTGGAAGGACAGGAGTGATGCAGCCCGGGCCCAGGCGCCAAAATCTCCCCCGTACGGCGCGCATGACAAATGCTTCGCCAACAGTTCTGCCCAACCGCGCGACCTGGAGCCGCGTAACAACACAATACATTTGACATGGCCAAACACTGTACTACAGCATGCCACGGGGCCGACCAAGGCAGCGGAATGCGGGGCCGCGACCGCCGAGGTGAGCGCTTGCAGCTGTTGCGCCGGGGCGCAGCGTGCACCAGCGGGCCCCATGGATACGCTCGTTGGTAAATATAATTCATAAGCTGTACAAGATCGCGAGAGTACTTTTGAAGAGTACGCATTTCCAACCGCCCGAATGCGGTTGACGCTGGTTGGCGCGGACTAGACACGAGGCTGCCCACGGGCACCCCGTGTAGGCCCCCCGTGTTATCAATGCCTCTTGGTTACAGGCCAGTTCCTCAGGACAATGTGCAAGGCTTTGGCCAACAGGTGAGGTTGTGACCATGGGTGTAGACAGTCTGGTACTGAGGTGCACACGCCGCTCCGTACCGTAACTTCTGCACCGTACGAGGCCAGCCACCGTCACCGAGACGGACGATGCTGCCTAGTCAGGGGATGTCCGTTGCGTACATAGTTTTGTGCAGCTTTATGCAATACCACTTCCCGCTGTCGAACGCCCCAGTCACCTCAATGGCCAGGTCATTTGACACCGGGGTCCGACTGTTGCCCTTTGATTCCATGCCACGCCAGGCATCATGGTCATCCACTGCCCCCTGCTCCCTGACACCACGCTCCACCCCACAGGGGCTGCCACTGCCCGGCTCCATTCCGAGCAAAATCCTGTCCAACGGTATACCCGCATCCGCCCACGCAGCACTGGAGGCACTGCAGCAGTATCCACATGGCCGTACTGATGTCCTTTCCATGCGCATAGAGTCGCTCCCACCATGACACTCTACAAAACGACGCCGTGCAGCATCGGGCTTTGCCAACAGTGCTGTTCACTCCCAACCGCACAAGAGGACCCCGCGCTCCTTCAGGTTAGGCAGCAACCTACTGTCCACTCCGCGCACTGTCCTGCAACAAGTACCACTAAACGAGACCCAAAGGCCAAAGCCAAACCTCAAGGTACGCAAGCTCCTTGCTATGCCTCGGATGCTCATGCATCCACTTCCCATTTGACCTGACGCCAACCCCTTAACCTGCGGCATTGGCCCCCGCCCAGGCACCCCCATCTCAGACCCCATGGCAACCCCCATGCGAGTTGAAGGTGGCCATGCAGCCGCCCACCAACAAACCCCAAGTCCCCCCAACCCGATCAGACGTACAGCGTGCGGCCTAGTTGTTGTCCGGCAGGGCGATGGGCGCGGGCGTGGCGTCGGCGATGGCCCGCACCAGGGACTGCTTGTTGCCCGGGGCGAAGAAGCGGGCCTGGGGGTGGACAGGTGCACGGAGAGGGTTTGAAAGGGTACTGCTTCAGAGAGGGAAACCCTCCCACAGTGTTCAACCCGCCTTCCACCCCACACCTACCTCAACTGCACAGAGGTGTCTCCAAGGCCCAAGTCACCTCCCCAGCCCACAGGCATATGTGCCTTCACTACAGTCACCCTGTCCCAACTACAGCATCCTGCCGTTTGCGGCCCCGCACTTTATCCTTACCCCTGAACCTGCAGGATTTTCCGCATCCACATTAACTTTCAACCCTTCCCCTCCCATCCAGTGCTCCATCCTTGCCCACGCCGGCCCAGCCCTGCCCCACATGCAGTAGCGTGCCCCCGCCCACCTCGCCCTCCTACCAAGCCCCTTCCCCCCTCCTAAAAACCCAGACTCCCCTCGCCCCCACCTGCAGGAACATGCGCTCCGCGTCCGCCTTGCGGCCCTTCTCCCTCAGGAACACGCCCTTGGCCAGGTAGCCGCGGTAGTCCTGGGGAGGAGGAAGGGGGGAGGATATGGAGGGAAGAAGGGGGACAGGGGAGCAACAGGTTAGGGAAGGGGCACGGCCAATCAAAAGGGGTTCTCAATGTGGAGGCAGAGGCATCGACGGCAGCGAACCACAACAAAGCAGGCAACTCAGCCACAGCGCTGACATGCTCCGCCGGCCCTATCCGGCAGGCACTTCAAAACAACCCTTTGCGGTGGAAGTATCGGAACAGCAGGCTGCAGAATTTGTACCGGCCGTGCAGGGACTTGCCCAGGAAGCTTTTGTTTCGCCGGGCTGCTTTGCGCAAGGTGTGGCTGACCAGGCGGTTAGCGTTTCACGGCACGCCTCCGGGAAGGTCTTGATGCGGCCGTTTAGGTACACGCGACGCCACGACCTTTACACTGTTGCTCAAGGGTTGCACACTGCAAAAGCTATGCACTCGCTGCATGCTCCTCGGGGTTTGCGCACCTCTGGGAATGCCTTGATGAGGCGGTCGTAGGCGGCCAGTGCGTCGTTGTCGTGCCCCCGCCACGCGCTGTACACCTTGGCCGTAAGCAGCTCCACGCCCACCGGGTCCACCGGCCGGGAGCCGGTGGGCGAGGCGGCGGAGGCGGGAGAGGGAGAGGCGGGAGAGGGCAGCGAGACGACGGCGGCGGCGGTGGAGGCGGCGGCGGCGGCGTCCTCCGGGGCGTCGCCCGTCAGCGGCGGAGCCTCCAGGACAGCCGGCGGCGCGGAGGACAGCACGTCGGAGAGCTCGGAGGCGGGGCCAGCGGGGGCAGCAGCGTCAGCGGCGGCCTCGGTGGAGGCAGGGGCAGGGGCAGCAGCGGTGTCGGCAGGGGCAGCTGTGGCTGCTGCTGTGCTGTCCGCGATGCGCTGCCGTACGGAAGCCAGGTAGTCCACCGCCTTGGTGTAGTCGCTGTTGGCGATGTAGGCGTCGGTGAGGCCCGTCAGCAGCTGCAGGTCGGGCTGCGTGACGGCGGCCACCGCCACGCCCGCCGCCTGCTGCTGCGCCACGCGCAGCTGTACGGCGCGCTCGAAGGCGGGCACGGCCTTGCGCGGCTGCTGGCTCAGCAGCGAGCTCTCGCCCAGCAGCCGCCACGCCTCGGCGTCGTTGGGAAGCCTGGGAGCGGGAAATAGGCGTGGGCGCGTGACGGAGGTACGTGGATTGGGAACGGCGTGGTGCATCAGCGACATGCATGGGCTAACACGTGGTACCAAGCACGCCCAGATCCATGTGCAGGCCGTGTGCGGCGAAGGTGGAGCGGGTGTGGGGAACACCTTAGTGCGCCCCAGCGGGCCGCCCTGGCCCAGTCAGGTGAGGTAAAGCCTTGGTGCCCTGGGGAGCGGGCGGCCAGTAGCCTCGTCCTTGCACCCCTCCCTGGCCTATACAGTTTGCGTTTGTGGGGTCGGTCGGCGGCCACGTGCCACAGCCGAGCCCTCGGCTGGCCCTGTCCGCCAGGGGTCACGCCACACGGTGCCCGCTGACAGGCTCCACCTCGAACGAGAACCATCGGCGTGATGCTGTTAGCAGGTGGCAGGCTGCCGCTGCGACTGCCAGGACCGAACCCCAAGACCCCTCCTACCCCCAGCCCCATCCCTGAGTCTCGGCTAGAGCCTGGGGAAGGTGAGTACCACCAGTCAGGCGGGTCCTCATGCCTGATACACGGTTGGTTGTTTCAGCCTGAAAACCTTGCCGCCCACTCCACCCGGCGGCCGCCAGCTCTCCAGGGCATCACCTGCAAGTTTCTGCCCCCCTAAGCAAGTCCTGCCACGCACATCCATCCCCCCATAAAAAACTCCACCGAGTCCAGATCCCCATCCCCCTGCCAACGCGCTGCCGTACGCTGTGCAGTGCCAGTGTTCTGGTGCCGTACCTTGCCGTGAGCTTCTCCAGCAGCTCCGCCGCCTTGTCGTACTGCAGCAGGCGGGCGTAGGCGGTGGCCAGCGCCTCGGTGGCGTCCGTGTTGGTGGGGTCAGCCTGGGGGGCGGGGGTGGGGGAGGGGGCCACCGTGAGCCGGGCTTCTGAGCCATTGCCTGCAGCTGCATGGTCCGATACCTTGGTGCCACGACATGCAGCAACCGAGCCCGGTCAGGCAACAGGGACAACGTGGACAGGGCCACAAAACAACAAGTGCTGTCTCGACGTCGGCCATGCCATCCGGAGGGGCGGACTGCCCCCAGGCCGGCGGAGGCAGGGTGCCCCCATGACCGTTGTGCAAGGATACGGCCCGCCTGGCTGTACGGGTCGGTCCAACCGCTGACCGGGACCCAGATTGCCCAGTGGTTCACAACCGCCTTTTCCATCCTTTTGGCCCCCTGGCTCTCTGGACGTACCCCATTGGGGTCTGTTACTGTAACTGTAACAGGTTACAATGGAGTGGAGAACGTGCAGCGCCGTGGCCCCCTGGGCAAGCTTTACCCCTATGGCCACTTCAGCCCTGGTGGAGGTGCACCCACGGCGCACCTTGAGTTGGTCCTCGTATAGGGCCACCTTGCCCTTGAGGATCTTCTCCTCGATGGCGTCCGGGGGCTGCTGCGCTGGCCGCACGCCCGAGTAGCGCTTGGAGGCCGGGGCGTAGTCGCCCGCAGCCACGATGATGAAGATAGCAACGAAGACGATCGCACCGGCTGCCAGGCCCAGCTGGCTGGGGCCAATGTTGGCGTCGCGCAGCTTGGGGTCCGAGATGGAGGACTCCCCTGCTGCCCCCATGAGCGTCTGCGTGATTGGTGGTGGGTTGGCGTAGATGTCCTCCTGCACATCGAAGATGGCTGGAGAAGTTGCTGACTGCGCTGACGTCCCCTCGGCGGGCGACGACGCGGCTTTCAGCTCGGCCGCACGCTCGCGGCCCTGCTCCTTCAACAGCGCGAGCCGTGTGGCAAAGTCATCGTCCTCCTCCGTTGGCTGGTTGGGCACAAGTAGCTGGTCGTTGAAGGTAGTGGCAACTTGTTGCTGTGCCTGCCCGGGTATGGGTCCGATGCTGCTCTGCTCCACTTTGACGTTCTTCGTTTTGCGCCTGCTGCCGCTAACTCCATCGACAGCATCGTCCTTTTTAGGCTTTGTTTTTCCAAAGCCCCTTGCTGCTTGGACTATCAACAGCTGACGCTGAACGCCGAGCGGAGCCGACACGCCCAAGAGCAGAGGGCCGACCGGTCGCTGGGACTGTTGTGAGACACACCCCCATCGCCTAGCTCTCAAAGGGCAATTGAGCGCTTGCATCGCGACTGCAACCTATGGCTGTTGTACGTGACACAGGCAAGGCCTTGCAACACTCCCAAACAGCCGTAGAAGTATGCTATCAGCTCATCTCTTCTTTCCGTCTGTGGGGATCTACTACAGCTAAACCAGCGCGTGTGATCGGGGTGGTTGCGAGTAACCGCCTGGCATGCTTTCGTTCACTGTTCTCTGTTGACCAGGCACGCCTCTACTTCCAGCTCTGAATAATTACCACACTTCTCTCACAAACTAATATTGCAAGATGCAGGTCCGCGCGTTTGCAGCTCCATCCCAACACCGGACAGTAGGCGAGGCCCCCCGCGGGTGAGACACTTGAAAATATAGCAGCATTCTGCGGATTATGAACCCATGAGTCCTGTGACTGCCGAGCATATGCCGGTGACCCCAACTACGCATATAGCGGCCCCAGAGCCGGCCCTGCGTCCTTCCTGTGCACGGCCTTTGGTTCCACAGAAATTCACTACATGTTATGTCAGCCTTATGCACAGTATGCCGGTGGGCTTGGATCACGTCGGGCGGTTGCTCGCTTGCCGTCTGCGAGGGCTCCCTCCGCTCCCTCCGCCCTGGCCCCAGCCGCTGCCCCTCGTCCCCACGCCTTCGACACCCCTCCTCATCCCATCCTCCCCAGCAACACCTACTTAAAATCCCCACCTTTCCCATTGTTGCACTCGATTACCGGTACACCATTTTTTGCCTTTCCCCGATGCCACAGCCCCGCTGGACTGGCCGGCCGCGCTGCCGTGCGCCCTGTGTCGGCTATCGGCCTGGCCGCCCCGCAGCGGCCCGCGCCCCACGCCGCCGCCCCGCGCCGCCTGCCCGCCGCGCCCCCGCGCGCCGCGGCCGCGGACGGAGAGGAGCCGGAGACGGCCCGCGACGCCATCGAGTTCGGGAACACGCTGGCCAGGGCCAGCAGGTAGGGTGCACGTGGGCGTGGTCCGTTGGTGTAGCTGTGAGCGACCCTGACTCACCGACTGGCTCAATTTACACCTGAAGGGATGCACGACCCCGTGTGTCCTGACGCACTAGTTCTTTGGTCAAGCTCCGTACCCTGCGTCCCCGTACATACCCTCCCTGGTCCATTGCCTCCATTGCGTACGGCGACCCAGGTGGCAGGAGGCGCTGCAGGTGTACGAGAAGGCGCTGACGCTGCCAGGCACGGGCCTCAAGCGGTACAGGTGCGTGGCAGACTGTGTATTACCTCTGCAGGGTGTCTGCCGAAGGAGGCAGAGGACGGGGGACCGGGCCCAGGGGCTAGCGCGGGCTGCGGCGTGCGGCGGAATCGGTACACAGACGCTTGTCCTATGAGGCTAGGGCGGTGATGGGCGCCTGGTCTGGTTTGCGTCCTACGCTGGCCCTTGCACAGCAGGAACGGGTTTCCAGCCACTCTGTCCCTACCCATAGCAGGTGGCTCGTACATGCCCCTTGTGTTACGGCACGAGCGTTGACAGCTCGGTACCCACGTTGTCGGTACCACGCACCCTGTCCTTCTCCAGCCTGCTGAGCGGGCTACCAGGACCGCTCCTTCCGTGATTGCATCTCTCCACACGCCCCTTCCATTCAGGGACAAGCCGCGGCTCATCTCCGACGGCGAGCGCTCCGCTGCGCTGTTCAACATCGCGTGCTGCCACGCACAGCTGGGGGACACGCGGGCGGGCCTGGTGGCGCTGGCGGGTGGGTCGCAGGACTGCAGCGGGGAGCCGCAGGGGGCGAGGGGCCGCTGCCGGGGGACAACGTCCGGGAGGCGCGGGTTTGCTGCGGAAGTAACGGTAGTGGCAGGGTTGCCGCATGTGCGATCAGCGATTGCCTGTTGGGCGGGTTGGGTTGGGAAGGCAGGCGGGTTGCCGACGTGCCGGAGGGTGGCTGTGGCCGCCAGCCGGCCGAGGTGGCTAGGGCGGGGTTGCCAGGGAAAGGGTCGACGAGGAGACTGGCTGGGGCAAGAAGGGATTGCGAACGGGGCGCCATCCCTAGCGCCCATTCCTGCGGCCCTCCCCCTCCCCCGTGCGCCCCTCCGCCCGCAGGCTGCCTGGAGCTGGGCTACGACGACTTCCGGCAGCTGCGCTCCGACCCCGACCTGGCGCCGCTGAGGGAGGACGAGCGATTCGAGGTGGGGGAAAAGGGGTTGCGGCAAACATTTGCCACGTGTTTGCGGCCAATGGTTGTCATTTTTTGCTTGGGACCTGCTGTTGCCTTCAACGGCTTTCCCACGGTGCACACCCTTTTGCCCCCTGTCCATCGCCCCACCCCCAGGGCCTGCTCAAGCGGTTTGAGAAGCCCGCGTCCTCCCTGGCGGGCCTGTTCGGCAGCATCTTCGGCGGCGGCAAGAAGTGAGGAGGCGCTCCCTGCGGGCGGCATGCGCTGGGCAGTGGGCGCAGGATAGAACAGCAGCAGCTGCACCAGCAACCGTCAGCAGCAGGACACGTGCTGCCGACGGCGGAGGGGCGAGCACGCGCTGCGCCGGGCCATGCCTCCGCGAAGGCAACTGGGTTGCTGTCTAGAGTTACGGATTGTATGAATGGCCGTACTTTCAGCGGTTGGCGATGAGTGAGCACACTGAGCGCCCATGAGGCTTGTGCACGTTGCAACGGAGCAGAACGCGTCAGCAGGGGCACCACCCTACGTCAAGCTGTCGAATAGCGTAGCATGCTGTCATGCAGGTGGCTGCGTCCTGCCACGTGTCATATGTGCAGTGCAGAGAGAGAAGGGATTTCTCGTGTGACGGTGTTGTTCGTCGGACTGCTTACTGTCCTCGTTGTAGCTGGGGCAGTAAAGGGTGCAGTGTGCGTGCGGAGCATATATCAGGCGTCTGGGTGGACAAGCCAGAGTTTGTAGTGGCCGGATGGCTAAGTATCAGTGGAGCCGTTTTTGTTTTTGCGGCAGGTGGCCAGGCGGCCTGGCGTTAGCCCACTCCATCCCAATAATTGGGGTAACGAGTCTTCCAAGATCTTACACTATGCGCTGATGCTGTAAGCAGCCAGCCTTGTTACCAGTGTCTGAGTGCTGTCTGCATTGGACTGCACTGGAGGTACACTCATGCCATACGAGATCCGTAGCAGCCCCTGACATCTGGTTGCATCATAATATACAGGGCCACAACTCGGCCGCCACTACTCTTGACCAACAGTAAGCTCTAAAGTAACAGCAACCCATATTGGCCGACCAAGTGCACCCTAGCAACAGTAACCAGGACAACCTGGCCGCAACCGCACTCTCCAATGCACAACGCCGCTTGCTGCATTCCAGCTGCGTAGCCGCCACGTCACCACTCAAGACACAACGACATCGGCCCGCCGGCCCTGCCGTACACACAGCCACAACAAGCGTCGGTCCGGATCATCATATATTACACGAGTACAATTACGTTCCAGCAGCACTACGGCAACGCCGTATCCCTACGCATCAGCACCTGGGCGCCTCGCCTCACCCGCAGCAGCCTCACCACAGCGCAGCTCGTGGGACCCCTGGTAGCGCGGCTTGCCGTCCCATCCCCATGCAGGGGACCCCTCACGATGATGTACCCCTCCCCCCCCCGCCCCCTACAGCACCCTGGCCTCCTCCCTCAGCCGCTGCACCAGCTCCCCCACGCTGCCCACCCTGCTGCCCGCCCGCCGCGCCGGCGGCTCCTCCACGCCCACCAGCTGCAAGCCCGGAGCCAGGTCGCCCTCCGCCAGGCCCAGCTGCTGCAGGGGGGCCGACTCGATGGCCCGCTTCTTGGCGCGCATCATGGCGGGCAGCGTCACGAACCTGTCGTGTGCATGGGAGGCAGCGTTGGGGGTTCAGGAGGGGACGCACTGACGAATTGTTCTGTGTGCTTGTATCCTGACTACTGGTGGGAGACAACGGGCTGTTGAGAGCTGCAGGGCTTGAGCAGTTCTACCTCATGAATGGGGGTTATGTGAAACGCTTAGACTGACGTTGCCCTTGGTGGGCACCATAATGCGGTTAACCCCCTAGCCCCACCCCTACCCCTACCCCTACCCCTACCCCTACCCCTACCCCTACCCCTACCCCTACCCCTGCCCCTGCCCCTACCCCTACCGCGGCGTGTTGAGTCGCAGGTCGGCCGTGATGACGGCAGGGAGGGACAGCGACAGCACCTGGAGAAGGGGGTAGCGGAGAGGGGTATCCCTTGCTCAGACACAGGGAGGAGAAGAGCCTGGGCTACAGGCACGGTACTAATACAGGTACAGTGCACACCCCAACGCCTCCCAACGCCTGTCCTCAGGGCCGGGTCAGCTTCCAGCACGTAAAGTACGTCGCACCCGCTCCCGCACACGTTGCCTTCAACCATGGTCCCACAGTACATCCCTTCTCCCCACCCTCCTGCCCCCGCCCTCACCTCCAGCCCCCCGTCCACCTCCCTTGTCGCCCGCACCATCCTTGCACCCACGTGTTGCCATCCCTTGCCTACACGCCACCCTCCTCCCCCCGCCCTCACCTCCAGCCCTCCGTCCACCTCCCTCGTCACTCGCACGGCGGCATCTCCCTTGGCCAGCTCCAGCTTGGAGGCGAAGGTGGCTTGAGGCCAGCCCAGCAGGCCAGCAAGCATCTGGCCCTGCGGGTACCGGGTCAACAGGGCGAGAAAAAGAGCGTAAGGGCGGGTCGTTTGCACGGCACCATGGGGATGGGGACCGGCGCATGTCAGAGGTACCCAGGACGAAGGTCCGTCGGGCTTGTCCAGCCCAGCGTCTCACAGCGTCCGGAAGTCCAGATGGCTAGTAGCACAGCGACCACGCACTGTGTTTGGTACCGGTAAGCTCAGAAGGGCACCCCTGGTGGCGCAGTTTCGGAGTACTCCACGTGAACGACCGTCGAGCATACCTTCCAACCGCCGTTTCCCCCGCAGCCTTCCTCCTTCACAAATGCTGTCTGACTCCCGGCATCCACCCGGATAAGCCTTGCCACTGCAACTACCTTCCTCGTCCCTATCTACATTTTACCCCCTCCCCTCTCCCTCCCCTCTCCCGCCCCGCCCCTCTCCTTCCCCCCACCTCCCGCCGCCTCTCCGCCAACCTCCCCGGCCCCCTCCTCCCGCGGCCCCCTCCCCTCCCCGCACCGTCTGGTTGCAGTCGTCGTCGATGGCCTGCTTCCCCAGCAGGCACAGCGCGCTGCCCTCCCGGCCCGCCACCGCCGCCAGCACGCGCGCCACGCCCAGCGGCTGCAGCTGCAGCTCGGGGCTGGCCTGTCCCCCCAGGCCGCCGGGCAGCGGCACGTGCAGCGCGCGGTCGGCGCCCATGGCCAGCGCGGTGCGCAGCGTGTCCTGCAGGGTGCGTGTGACGTAGGGAAACGCACAGGCACAGGCGTGTGTAGACCCCCGTGTGTGCTGTCGGGCGTAGTCCGCTGTTTCGAGCCCTCCCGGCTCGTGCCTTAGGCCCCAGAGGCCATCGCTGTGTCTCGGTCCGGCAATGAACCCCCAGCTTTTGCCCACAGTGTAACACTGGATCAGAGGCGGTGCTCATGACATACTGCGTAGCGGGAACAGAAGTGCGACAATCGTATGATGCAGCTGTTGCCGTGCTGGCGTCGAGCTCCACTCCCAACCTCTGTTCACCTACACGTCAGAATGCCAATACCCGGGGCCATTCCCTAGCCCCACACCCCCCTGCGCCTGATGCTGTGTGCTTGCCCATGCTGCCTGCCCTATGCCTGTGCAACCCCTGCCTCCTGCTCTCTATGCCTGTCCACCGCTACCCGCCGTGTGCTGCCGGGGACACACTCTTGCCCCTTCCCGCTGTCCTCCCCCGCCCCTCAACCCCAATCCGGTGCACGGCATATGCTGCCATCTGCGCTACCTCCACGCTTCACCACACGAGCCGCTCCTCGTTACGCTCCCACCCCTGCCTTGCCTGCCCCACCTGCGCCTGCTGCGGCCCCAGCGACACCGCCAGCACCTCACTGGCCACCCCGCGCTCCTTGAGCCGCACAGCCTCCTGGAGGGGTCAGGGGTCAGGGGTGGATGTTACAAGGCCTGGGACCAACAAAGCGTGCGGCACAGAAGTATTGCAGTGTTCACAGTTAGGAGATTGCTCGAATGGGGAGGGGAAGCGGGGGAACAGCAGGGCACGCAGGGGGGCTGCCCAGCTGGGCGCGGTATCGCTTGAGGGCAGGACCATCCACCCCAGCCCTTCCAGAGGTAGGCCTGCTTGGCCTGCGTCAGGCGCGGGCTGTCACCCTGGGGACGGACGCAAGTGCAGCTGCACTGCTGCTGCGCCCCTCACGGCAGTCATATGGTGGTAGTGGTGAAGGCCAACACGGCACACACAGTGCTCGGTGCCACGAAGCTGGTGGTACTGGAGTTGGCCGGCCGTGCCCTGGGAGGTGCGTGGTGTGCCTCGTGGTATGGTGCCACGTCCCGCGGGTCCACCCCCCATGCGCCATGGGCCCCGCCCCACCTCCAGCGCTATCTCGCAGAACGGGTTCATGCTCATCTTGGGCATCAGCGCCTCCACGCCGCTCTGGCGGGGAGGGGGCGGAGGGAAAGGGATGGGGAGGGCGAGGGAAGGGAGGAAAGGGCAGTGGTGGACAGGGATGATGGGAGGGTACAAGGTAAGAGACGGGGGGGAGGGGACAGCACTGTCAGCTAGTCCAGATGTCCAGGCTGCCATGCAAGTAGGTGTAGAGGCGCCATTGCGGTGTAGGGCTGCGCAACAGCCAAGCGCCATGGTACCCCTCACCCCCCTCACCGCATGGGAACTTTCATCGGCCCCTGGGGTCGTGTGTTTTATTTGCACGCTGCACAGTGCCCCCAACCCCACATAGCATACACGTGTATCTCCCCGTCCTTGAGCCATGCTACCCACCTTATCGGCCTTGACCCTGACAGGCACCGCATAGTCGATTACGCGCTTGATGGCGACCAAGACCTTCATGGCGGTCAGGCGGACTGCCGGGACTGCTGGGGGAAGGCTGGACGGTTGGAGAGGACGGACAGGGAAGCTGGCTATAATTTGGTTTGGTAAAATGTATTTTGTTAGACAGCCTGGGTTTTTAGCCTGTGCGCTGAGTTAGCAGCGTTGCCGAAGGGCAGAAGGCCGCGACGGGTGTTGCACACGCTCCGGAGCTCCAGGCAACTTCCGTCTCCTGCCAAATGTTATCTCGTTGCAGTATATTTGAAATCTTTGATTCAATGCCGTGGTAAGTAGAGGGGTGCACAGGACGAGGACCTGACGCGTGCGGACGTGTCGCAAGCGAGGAAAGGTTCTCAGTGCAGTCCTTCGTCTCGTGTTCCGCAATACCGATCAGAGGTGTTTCATTGGAAGCAGAAAATACTCCAAACGACTGTACGTAACCTGAGTGTTACGGGAGGAGGTCAAGGGTCGCGCCAAAAAAGCTCACGTCAATTTTGATACAGCGGAACCAAAGCTACTCATGCTCTTAGATGTGACTCGCTTGTGTTTTAGGACTCTTACGAGACGGCCACGCATGGCACTGCGTGCACCAGCAATCCGTCGATCCCGATGGCCCTTCCCTTTGTCATGCCATGTTGCCATCCCACGGGTCCGTCTGAGCTTCTGTGGCAATCAATACGTGGGACATACGACGTTTAATGTTTCAACTGTGGTTGAGAGGCATAGCGGCTAGCAGCAGGCTTTTGCGCTTGGCTTGGGGTAGACAGGCGGCCCTACCTGTACCAGCCCAGGTGTCATCTACAGCTGACGACAGTCGGCATTAAGTAGGATTATATCAAGGACGGAGGCTACGACAGAACCTGTCGAACAGGGTGGAACGGGGCCACTGCGAGGCCATCGAAGGCCGACTGAAGGCGCTTGTGCCAGTGCTGCCGTTCGCCACAGCTCAGGTCTAAGCTATTATCTACACCATTGTAGCAATTGCTTGACCAGCTTCAGCATTTGGGGCCAGAACTGGGGAAGCTTTACTCCGTAAACATGTGCCATCGGCCTTTCGCAAAGTATTAGCCAGTCCACGGACATAGAGCAAGGAGTACACCTAGCTATGGCCGCTGCCGGAGAAGAGGATGCCGAGGAGGTCGGGCAGCTTTCAGCTCCGGCGCAAGACCTTGACAGTGCAGCAGTTGGAAGGCAGGGCGACATCCCTGACGCTCTGGCAGACACTGACGCCGCACAAGCTGCTGCAATTCCTGAGCAGAGCGGTCGTGACGATGGAGATGACCAACGTGGAGACGGTGCGTTAGGCGAGCAGGGTGAAGCAGCCGAGAGCGGCACCCTCGCGCTGCAGGCTCACGAAGGCAGCAGTGAAGCCACAGCGCCGACAGTGGACATCCCTCCAGACCAGGAGCTGCACAGTGTTGGCGGCGACATCGCAGGAGATGCCGACGCGGATGTAAATGTGGTAGCAGCTTCGCAGGATGAACCGGAGCAGAGCTGCGTGGCGCAGCAGGAGGGAGGAGAGTCGCAGGAGGGACAGGAACCCGCTGCGACGGCGGCAGAGCCAGTGGCCGGGGTGTTTGGTGCGGAGCCTGGCGCGGTAGAGCTTGGGTATGCAGCGGTGGAGAGGGAGGATGCGACGGGGCCTGGGGATGCGGCAGTGGGTGCAGCGGGGCATGGGGCGGAGCAGGCAGGAGCAGCGCAGGCAGCTGCTGAGGGTCGAGGCGAGGCAGAGGCGGAGCAGCAGCAGGAGCCGGAGCAGCAGGCGCAAATGTGGGAGAGGGAACAGCAGCAAGAGGGCGAGCCCTTAGACGCTGAGGACGAGGCTCCTGAGCTGGAGCAGCCTAGCGAGGGCGAGGAGCAGGCCGACACAAATGAGGCTGCCGGCTCGGGCTCCTTCGGGTCGGTGTTGGTGGAGCCGGCAAGCGCAGCAGGGGACGAGGCGGCGGCTGAGGGTGGCAATAGTTACACAGCCGCAGATGAGCAGGAGCAGCAGCAGCAGCTGAGCCAGGAGGGTTCTGATGGGTTTGTGGAGGCTGAGGAGCACGTGGCAGGTGCACAAGAGGATCCGGAGCCACCGGGCTTCGTAGCCTTGGCCGCTGCCGGCCCTGGTGCCGATGAGGACGAGGCGGCGGCAGGGGCCTACGGCGAGGGCGAGGCGGAAGGCGAGCCACAGTGGGGCCAAGAGAGGGCGGAGGATGCAGAGTTTGCCAGTGAAGCAGAAGCAGCGGCGGCAGCGGGCCAGGATGCACCTCCTGCCGCAAGCGAGCCGTGCAGTGATGGCGGGGACGAGGACGCATATGTGGATGGAGGAAGCGATGCAGAAGGAGAGGAGCAGCGGGACGGGTACGAGCAGGGCGACCCGGAGGGGGCGGAGGGCGACTGGCGGCAGGCGGGACAGCAGCAGGAGGAGGAGGAGCAGGGGGAAGAGCAGGAGGAGGGAGAGGAGCAGGAGATGTACGCAGAGCTGGAGCCGGGAGGGGAACAAGAAGAGGAGGTGGAGCAGCAGGACCCGGGATACGAGGAGAGCTTCATGCACGCCCTGCACGCCCAACAGGGCGGTGCCGCCGCTGCAGCTGCTGAGGAGGAGGCGGATGCGGAGGCGGACGACCATGTAAAGGGGGCAGAAGCGGACGAGGCGGCAGAGTACGAGGAGGAGCAGTACGTTGCTGCGGCCGACCCTCAGGCTGCGCCCCCCAGCCTGCCTCGCTCCCCGTCCGGCCCCACCGGCGCCGTGGCGGCCATGGGCCACCTGCCGCCCATACACTCCCCCAACGGGCCCCTGCCCGACAGGGGCTACTGGCAGCAGCAGGAGGACAAGATCCGGCAGCCGTACACCAAGGACGGCAGGGCAGGCGGCAGCAGGGGCGCGGGCGCGGGCGCGGGCGGGGCCAAGCAGCAGCCCGGCCGCAGCAGCCCCGCCCGTGGCTCTCCCTCCTCCCCGGGCACGCCGAGCAGTTTGCCGTCCCGCACGACGCAGCGCGCCAGTGCTAGGCAGCAGCAGCACGGCTCGCACGGGTCCCCGTCCAAGCGGCAGCCACGGCCGCAGCAGCAGCAGAGACAGTTGCCGCAGCAGCAGGCTGCGGCTGCCGCCCGGCCGGCGGCGCTGCAGGTGGCGCCGGCGCCGCCCTCCGCGGCCCCTGCCCCCAGCGAGCGCAGCCCCCGCCTCAAGGACGTGCTGCAGGGGGACGACCCCGACCCGCACAGCATCACGCAGGTGGGTGTCTGCACGGGGGGCAGCTTGTGTCCTGGCTACCGGTCAGTGGCTGGCCGTTGCTTTGCCGCGATGGTGTGCGCCTTCTACTCGCTTGTTGCGCCCAGATGCTTTCTAGTTCCCGTAGCTGACCTCCATTACCTCACCCTGCCCTCCACCCACCTGATGCCGTGCGCCTTATTTCTCACATGCTATCTTATTCACCCCTTGCCCCACTGCCTTTGACCTCGACCCGCAGCACTACTTACGGCTGCTGAAGGAGGGCGCGCTGAGCCGCCCGGGGACCGCACCCGCCGGAGCAGGTACGACAGCAAGCTGGCGTGGGCGGCTGGCTGCTTGCCACATTACGCCCGCACGTGCAGCTTGTACGTTGGTATACCTCTTTGCTACCTGCATGCACGCTAGGGCAGTTACCTTATCCTTTCCAAACCTCTCCGCTGACTACCAACCCCCGTGCATGTTCCCTTCCGCAGTGCAAGAGCCCACCTCGCCCGGCGCCGCGTCCACCATCTCCGCCCCGGGAATGGCTGCCCGCGGCGGCGGCAGCGCGCAGGGCCCGCGGCAGCACCCCCACCGCCCCACCTCCTCGGCCTCCACCGCCGCCTCCGCCACCTCAGGCGTGTCGCCGCACGCAGCGGACCTGGCCCGGCTGCAGGCCCGGTCCGCGTGGGAGCCGACGCCGGTGCCACTCAGGTACGACCACCCTGCTGCATGCAAAAATTGTGACGAAGACGCTAGGTGTTGCTTCTGGTTCCCTTAGGAGGCGGCATCCTGAACACCGCTGCTCATGTCGCTGCGCAGGACCCACAGCGGCGGCGGCAGCACTCGTCCCCAGTCCGCCTACGACGAGCAGTCATTCCACTTACAGCGGCAGCAGCAGCAGCAGCAGCAGCAGGTGGTGTCCCCACGCAGCCCTGCCGGCGGCGCCAGCCGCAGCAGCCTGCCCCCGCTGTCGGTGCACACCCACGGCCCCGCCGCGTCAGCTCCCGGCAGCCGCGCCGGCTCCCCGCCGCGCGCCTTCCGCGCGCTGCGGCCCGAGGTGCCCTCCCGCGCCTTCACCCCGCGCGCCACCACCTCCGCAGCACCTTACGCCAAGATGTACACCCCCGGCCCGGGGGCCTACTCGCCGACGGTGGGTTCAACGCATTGTTGAAGAGTATCCCCAAAGCATCCTTCCAACCAGCCACAACGCATGCATGCTTACACGAGTGCCGCCAGCAGGGCGCGTAATCGCTTGCTGTCCGCACATGCGAACGGAATGCTCTACCTGCGCGGTGCACGTCTTCCTAAGGCCGTGACAGCGGTGCTGCACGCAACCGCTCTTTCGCCGGCACGCTTGTGCGTGTGCAACCCACCACCACCACCACCACCACCACCAAACCCCTATCAGCACAACCTTACACACCCCACCCACGCGCACATGCACGCGCAGGTGTCCCGCCGCGGCGACGCCGGCACGCTGGGCTGCGGCCACGTGTCGGGCGCTTCCCCGCCGCGCGCCTTTTCGTTCGGCGGCGCCACGCAGCGGCCGCACCACGTGTGCATCCACACGGCAGTGGACTCCCCCGGCCCCGCCTACCTGCCCTCCAAGGACGCGCTGTCCACCACGCACTCCACGCCCAACTACAAGTGAGGCAGCAGCAAGTGTACAAACAAGCCTGCATGCCCACGGCGCCGCTTTGCCAGCTCCCTTCGACGCTGTCCCAACCCGCACTTCTTACGCGCTGTGGCCCCCAACACACCCCCTTTCCCGTCCCCCAAAACTACTCCCTGTTCCCCGCACCTCCTCTCTCGCCCCTAGGTTCGACCGCTCCCTCCCCGGCGCCCGCGCCAGCCTCACAGCCGGCGTCCCGACCAACGCCCCCATGCACAACCCCGGCGCGGGCACATACGACCCCGCAGCCACCCCGCACGGCGAGCCGCTCAGCCCCGGCGCCGCCGCCCCCGCGCACGCCTTCCCGCGCGGCCGCAAGTTGCTGCGGCCCGCCACCGCCGGCGGCGCGCTGCCGGTCATCAGCAAGGAGCACATGCGCGAGTTCCACGGCACGTGCTCGCCCGGGCCCGCCGCCTACTCGCCCGACGTGTCGCCCACACGTGGCAGCCCGCCCGCCTACTCGGTGGCCAGCAAGCCCGCGTCGGTGTTCGAGCGGCCGTCGGGGGACACCACCACGGCCTTCCCGGGGTGAGAGCGGGGCCGTGCGGTACGGGTTGGGCCTGTTGGGGCAGGGAGCAGGGAGGAGGGACGTTGACCCTGTGTTGTTAGCTGTTACTGCATAGCCTCGGCAGCTGAGGCGCTGGGACAGTTATGGGAGAGAGGGATCTTGACCCTGTGCTTGTGGCACCACCTTTGCGCTTAACCACTGTCGTCGTAGGAAAGCGGCCTGCCATCACGTAGTCACCAACCGAGTAGGGCGCTTGGCCCGGTCTCATCCTGCTGTTCATGGCAGGCATGGCACCCTCCGCCTGTTCCATTACGCCCAGCAATGCTTACGCCGCGTTTCTTTCCCCACACCGGCATCTCATAATGCCCCACCGACTACCGTAAACCCCGTTCCTGCCCTGCCCCGCAGCCCCGGCGCCTACCACCCCGGCGAGCTGGACCGCGCCGGCCACCGCACGCTGGGCGACGCGCCGCACGCCGTCGTGGGCACCGGGCCCAAGCTGTACGACCCCGTGGAGCACCTGCCCGCAGCGCCCTGGCTGGGCATGGCCGCCGCGCGGCGCGTCAACCTGGGCGTGCACTCGCCGGGGCCGGCCGTGTACGCGCCGCGCGACCCGCGGGTCGGCCACGTGGCGTCCCCGCTGCTGGCGTCGGGGCCCAAGGAGCGCTTCACAGGGCGCCACGAGCCGGGCAGGCTGCAGTGACGCGTCGTGGGACAGTTGTTGGGTGTGGGTAGGATAGATGTGAGGCAGGTGCATGCGTGGAGGGAATGAGGCAGGCGTGGGGCTGGGCGGCTGGGAGCGGCATTGGGCAGGAGGGGTGTGGGGCAACAGCAGGTTGGGCTTCTTGGGGTGGGAGGGTAGGTTGTGGGGCGGCGTGGAGGTGCGGGGCGCGCTTTGGCGTGATTAATTGGACTAGGAACCCAGGAGTGTGCTATGCATGAGGTGGTCATGGTACTAAAAGACGCACGTAGGATACCGTAGGTCGTAGGTGAGGAGATCGGCCTTGAGAGAGGCTGTATGAAATCGCACCGAAAGGTGCTCCCCATTAGATGCGTAGGGCTCAGTTGTAGGACAACGGCCGCAAAGCCTCAAGTATTCTTGGATCTAGTCCATGTCTCTGAAGGGCAGGGGTATGGTTGGTGCTGGGGGCGCATGTGGTACGGTACTGTGCTCATGTTCCGGGAGCTTGACTCACTACGCGGGGCAGGCTGTGCGCTTAGGGTCCTGCAGCAGTGCGGGGCTCTCTGCACGCATCTCAGTAGCGTGGGACTAGACCAGTGAATGAGGACCAGTGGGGTATCCATGCAGTGACGGTGGTGTGCCGGCTCCGTTGTGCTGCTTGCGGGAGGCGCTGTGGGTTTCGCTTGCCTCGGGGCGCATGGTGACAGCGTCAGACTGACAGGGACTCTGTAAGCTGTACGCTGAGGTGGTCCAGGGAGGTCCAGGGTGGTCCAGGGTTGTCAAGCCCCGCAGCCCTGGAAACGGGTTGTGGCTGGTGCACCTGCGCTTTGCTGATCGTACTCCTCCTGTTTTCTGTGCTGTGCTGTTCGCTTGGATTTTGCACGTCGCCTAGGTGGCCTCTGCGCACCGTTTCTAGGTAGGTTTGATAGGTTCAGATACGGTAGGTTCAGGTGCCTGGCGCAAGTGCCAGTCCCCTAGTGCCAGTGCTCCCTCCTGGACTTTCCTGAGCAGTTTGTTGTGCAGGAGTGTACCAGGGGAGCTGACCCAGGACTGGAGAGTATGTATGGATTTACAGTTTTGGTCCCCTTCCAGTGGAGAGTGTTAGGGATGAAGCAATGCGTGCGCAAAAGGGTTCGTGAAGGGCTGCGTATCATTTGGCACACAGCACACGTTGGTGCATCCCCGTCGGTACAGCCTTTCGGGCAAGACGGCTGTCCTCTGTTACCCTTTTTTTCCCAGGCGACGGTTAGGCTGGTGCGAACTTCCCTGGGTCCGGGGTCGCACTGAATTCCCACAAGTCCCTGCACGAGACCCCCCCATGTCCGACAGGTGTCTGGACACCCGGGCCACAGTTGTCCAGACGCCCCTGTCCACACAGGTGTCCAAAGGCTGTCCGGGGCCCGGACACCTGTCCGGACAGCCTGTTGTCCCGACATGCCCAGTCGGTGTCCAGACATGTCCGAACACCTGTCCGGACAGCCCAATTTGTAAATCACAAAAGCAATATGAGCAGGAATTGAACTGGAGTTCTATTTTTTTTATTATCTCGTTGGCCACAGTTGTCCAGACGCCCCTGTCCACACAGGTGTCCAAAGGCTGTCCGGGGCCCGGACACCTGTCCGGACAGCCTGTTGTCCCGACATGCCCAGTCGGTGTCCAGACATGTCCGAACACCTGTCCGGACAGCCCAATTTGTAAATCACAAAAGCAATATGAGCAGGAATTGAACTGGAGTTCTATTTTTTTTATTATCTCGTTGCTGCAACTTTCAGCGTGCGCTATGCGCAAGCAGGAAACTCTTTGGTTTGGTTTGGTTTTTTACAGGGGACCCCTTCCGGTCGGGGTGTCGT
>VFQN01003627.1_pt1 | contig 21708 bp, 9 predicted proteins | sample 3512371 | NCBI WGS metagenome assembly VFQN01 (sample SAMN10412370, study PRJNA504923) | tailings metagenome | isolation source: Replicate 2 from Balatoc abandoned mine | place: Philippines: Itogon, Benguet | collected 2017-08-28
GGGGAGGGGGCCCCGCAAAACGGGCCTCCCCCAACCCCCCCCCGCCCCCCCCCCCCCCCCCCCCCCCCCCTGTGCCTTGGTCTTCCGCCGCAGGTGTGGACGTCCCAGTCCAAGCCGGGCGTGTCCATGGCCGGCATCAAGTGCTCCGACGTGGGTCCCGGCCACCTGGTGCTGTTCCACTGCCCCTGCCCCGCTGACGCGCCCAAGGAGTGCACGGAGCAGGAGGCCGTCGTCACGCGGCTGGCCCAGGAGGGGCGGATGCCCTTCACAGGGCCGGACGGGGGCTGGGTGACCGGGACGGCGGCCGGCGGTAATAGCAGTGCGAGTGCGAGTGCGGGGACGGGGGCGCAGGGGACGGGGACGGGGACGGGGGCGCAGGGGGTGGGGGCTGGAGCGCAGGGGGCTGGGGCGAAGGCTGGGGATGGGGTTGAAGGGGATGAGGAGGATGAAGGGGAGGATACAAAGCCGGAGGATGAGGTGATTACGGTGGTGCAGCAGCAAAAGTGATGGAGTGGAGTTTGGGGAGGTGCATTAGATGTGGTGTCTTGGCAAGGCAACCCAAACGGGGCGTCTGTCAGGAGTTTCGGCACAGGGGAGCTCACCTGGTTCGGCATGGGGGTAGCAGCACGTCGGCAGTATGCTGGAGCTGAGGCGTGATACCGGGTAGTAGATCACTGCCTGCGCACCACAGGCACCAGGCACGTATTGAGGATGCTGTCTGCTGCTTGCAAACTGTCGAGGCGAACCTACGATGTGATCAGCTGTGGGCTTGCATGTGCGTAAGCACAACGTACTGGAAGTTCACTGCGGCGCCCCACCGCCCCTTTCGCTGTGGTGTGTCTCCTCCTGGTGGTCATGTGCGGAAGTATGCCGTGGTGATCATTACGCATCCTTCGGCCAGGCATGTACTTGTCATTGGAAACTGCGCAACGATGGATCAGGACGTACGTCTTCATGTCTTCTGGTTTAGGAGCAACTGTGGATGTGCAAGGGGCGATCAGGTGGAGTCATGTTGGCGTAGCCATGCATATTGCTGGTGGCGGCATGGTGGGCCGCGTATTGTGCGCTCTGGCTGTGTGGGTGCTCATCTGTGCTAAGGCGAGGTGTAGACACGAGCGGCCGCGCAGATCTTCACACAAATGAGTACGGCACCCCAAGTTCACCTATACTTCATCTTCTGTCGCACAGCTTTCCAGGAAACACCCCACCGCTTAGGAGGCTCCCCATGGAGTATGTACGCCCAATAGCCCGAGGCGGCGGCCTTCGTCCCTTTTCCTACAGTCACCGACAACGCTGGTGTCAGGTAGCGACAGCCTACCACCGACACACCCCTGCCCAGCTGCTGGTGCCCGGCCAAATCGCCAGCATAGATGAGCACTGAACACACAGCTGCCTCTCAGGCCTGCCTCCCACAGCCCACAAGTGCTTGCCAAGCACCGAATTCCTAGCCCCTGTAACCTTCTCACGAAGAAAAAAAAAAAAACAGCATATGCACAATGCACGGAAGCACCAGAACGGTCAAAACCCGCCGCACTTTACACATCGCCACTACTCTTCTTCCCTGTCGTCTCGTCCATACACGGTTTGAGGCTGGGATGGATTCTGTCTGCCCGCTCGCGCGCCACTTACAACCCACATTACACCTGCTCCACACTCAACACCCCGCGGCCCGCGGCGTACACCCTCGCGCCACTGCCACAGCCCGCAGGACCCCTTAGCCGCGCTGCCCCTTCCCTGGAATTGTCCGACCGCAAACCCGACCCCCACCCTGCTCTCTACGTCCTGACTACTGGGCTCGTGGTGGGAGCGCTGTCCCCTCTCCAAGCCCCTCTCCAAGGTGACACTCAGTCCACTTGCATGCCGTTCTGCACCTACGCCACTGCCACGGCCCTCGGGCCTCCTGGTGCTTGCACTACCAAAGCACCACGCTATGCCCTCACACCACCGCCTCTGCCCGGAGCGCCTTCTGATATCCGCACACCCCTTACCCCGTACCCTATGCCCTCTGGCAACAGGCACTGCCCGCAGCGCCTGGTAGGCGTGCGCCCCCCTCTCTGCAGGGCGCAGTACATGCCTGGCTGCGCCTAAGCCACAGCCACTGCCTGCAGCACCTGGTATGCGTGCTGCCCTCCCCTCCAAGGACCATCACATAACTCCCCTGCCCCCCTCACTTATGCATGTCGAACCGCACCTACGCCACCGCCACTGCCCTGAGCGCTGGCACCCACAGCCCCGACACGGGGTCCTGCAACTGCGGCACGCTACTTCGAACAGGAACCCACACACCCTACGGGCCCCTCACGCCACAGCCACGGCCCGCAGCGCCTGGTAGGCGTGCTGCACGCGCTTGAATCGCTCCTCCGCCGCCGCCTTGCTGCCGGGCTCCGCATGCACGTCGGGGTGCGTCTCCTTGGCGCGCGCGTGGAACGCCGCCTTGAGCGCCGCCGCGCTGAGGGGCGACCCCGCCTCGAGCCCCAGCAGCTGCATGTGCGCCACCAGCTCCGGCTGCACCCACGTCTGCTGCGACGCTGAGGAAGAACGCCCATGCGCTTGTTGCGACTGTTGTTGCTGCTGGTTGTGGTAATAGGAGCTTGAGTATGTACTGCCGTATGAGGAGGAGGGGCCGGCGCCGGCGCGGGCCTGGAAGCGCTGCCACCAGCCCTGTGTGAAGTCCCCAGCCCGGGAGGAGGAGGAGGTGGAGGAGGCGCCCGCCTCGTACTGGCCGGCAGAGGCGCTGCCCCAGAACTGCTGGTACCAGTACCTGCGACGCACAGGACGGGGAGTGCAGGTTGCACACGGATGCGCGATGAAGGGGCCGGAAAGCCGCCTGGATGGCGCTCTCGAGCCTTGGCGGTGAGACCTTCGGTAACTAACCCGTCCTTCTTCGGGTGGTGCCCTCACGGTGAGCAAACCTGGCCGGCATGCAGTCCCCATACTACTGCGGAAAATGCGGAGCTTATAAAGTTGCAAGAGTGTAGTGCGATGGCACGTGTGCAAGGAGACGACCTCCGCCGACACATCGTCCTCACCTCTCATCGTCCGTGAACGCGGAGCGGAAATGCTTTCCGCCGGCCCTGCCTGCTGCGCCCCCCTCCCCTGCAAACTCGGCGTACTCCTCCCAGCTGACGTAGTGGTCCGGCCAGCGCCTCCGGAACCACTTGACGCCCCGCCGCCCTACGAACTCTTCCCGCTCCCGCTCGCGCTCCCACTGCTGCTCCCGCTCCCGGGACGCACGGTACCGCTCGCCGGCTGACTGGTCATCGTGTGCAGATGCAGCCCGCCGCCGCGCCTCCTCCTGCTGCTGCTGCTGCTGCTGCTTACGCTCGCGCCCGGAAGCTGTACCCTGCCCCTCGCCCGTCCCATTGCCTGATGCCCCCGGCCCACCAGCACCTGACCTGCTGCTGCCGTCCCTGCTGCCACTACCCTGACTAGGCCCCTGCTCTGATGAAGCGGGGCCCCCGGAACTGCCTGTGGGCGGCGCCCTGTGGCGCCCTGTGTTCGGGTGGCTGTGCTGTTGGTGCTGGTGGTGGTGCTGCGCATGCTGCTGGTGTGCTGAGCGGTGCACACCCTGTGCTGCAGCGCCCCCGGCGGCAACCCCTCCGCCACCACCGCCTCCTGTGTCCCCCTTCTGCGGACCGTGCTGCTGCCTTCCTTGCTGGTGATGCTGCTTTTGGTGTGGGTGGTGGCGTTGAACGTGCCCGTGGCCGTGCGGCGTACGGCCGAGGTCCAGGCTCTCGAACACAATGTTGTGCAGGTGGCTGTAGCTGCTGCCATACGCAGATGCGTGAATGTCGTCAGCGTCATCCTCACCCTGATCTGCGTGGCGGGCTTCGCTTGCCTGCCTGGCGGAGCTTCTGTGCCGGCCGGGGGCTGCGTGGCCCCTGCTGCCACCACCTGCAGGTGCGAGTTCAGTAAGAGGCAAGTCGTGGGTTAAATCTATTTGTAGACGGTACCTGCAACGCTGCATGTGACAGGTGCCACACTCCGTGATAAATTCCAAGCATTCGACCTAGTTTGCGTTCAGGTTGTGCTTACAAGTTTTGCGTTGTGACGCTACCCGACAGCGCAAGAGAGGCGTCAAAAGCTCACCGCGTTGGCCGCCCCTGGTACCCGCCGCTGTGGCATTTGACGCTGCGGGCTCCAGATCGGCCAGGAGGTGCTCTAAGTACTCTGCATCCGCGGGGTGCAGCCGCTGGGGAAGGCGCTCCGCGTGGGGCTCGAGGACCCCGGACACCTTGACCCACTTCACGCGCTTGGAGCGGCCGCTGCTGCCACTGCTGTATTGCGCTGTCGGCTGTGCAAAGCCCGGAAAGCAGCCCTCTGAGCCGCAACGCTGGGCTGTAGCAGCCGTATGCGAGCTCAGCGCGCCCTGCGCAACGTTGGAAAGGCGAGAGGAGCGAGGGACACCGACAAGGGGGGGTTGATGGTCGCGGTTGGCTGACGCCGCTGCCGACTTCTTTGACTCCGGGCTACGTTATGTGTATGTGCTCCTAACACTCATCATAACTTACAGGAAAGCATGGCAGCAGCGCGTCAAGAAAGTGGCTCCGCGCCGATAGCGCTGCCTCGGCGCCACGCAACACCCGCGCAGCCATTGCTGCAGCAGGATTGAGCTGCTGCTTATATGTTATGCAGGGTTAAGATGATATGTGATATGTGATATGTTCGCATGAAGCGACCGTTTAGTAGGTTGGCAAGGTTAGTGACTATGGCCCTGTATGCGCTTCATCCAGCACCCGGCATCTACATTAACATATTAATTCCGTGGAGTCAAGTAAGCACAGTGGCGTTTAGTTGCAGGCATGAGCTGCAGGCTGCAGACAGGTTGCTAGCAGTCGACCAGACTAGACAGGCACTGAGGTCAAAGGCCAAATATAAATGATTGGATAACAGCACGTTCAAGCTGCAGCAGCGCTCAGTGGCCTGCGCTGCCCGGCGCCAGGAAGCGCCGTTACCCCGAAATGGCCCAGACCACTGCCGCCTTATTCTTGAACCCCTTGCAACCAAACACGGCCCATCCATATGCAACACAACAAGACAGCATGTTGACGCAGTCGGCATACCCCCAGACACTCGCGCTGGCACCCATGGCCGAGCACCCAGGCGGCATGCCCCACGGCGCTGCGCTGCAGCCCTCGTCTTTGCTGCAAAGCCGCATACTATCCATGGCCCAGAACGACATGCGGAACCAGATGCGGCACCTGATGGACAGCACCGCACGCCTGGAGCTGGCCACATCGCTCAGCTCCGCCACCATCGCCCCGGCCCCGGCCCCACTCCCGCACCCCACATCCTCCCCAGACGCCGCCACACAGCACCACCAACAGCTGCAGCAGCTGCACCAAGAGCACCAACAGCAGCAGCATCTCGCCATGGCGATGCTGGCCGCAATCGAGCGGCCCGCCGGGACACAGCCGCAAGGCTTTGGCGGTCTGGCCTCCTCCCCCGGTCTCGGTCTGGGTCTGGGGTTGGGGCTCGGCATCGGCCTCAGCTCCAGCAGCCTGCACCACGGACTCGGAGGACCATCCGGATCAACAGAAGCATGCGATGCTGAGGGCTTCATCCCAGAGCTGCCTCCCCTCCAGGTCTCCCGGTCCCAAGCCGGCGGTGCTTCGGCTGCTCTGCAGTACGGGGGTGTTTTGTGTCCGCCTGGGCATGGGGTGGCGCTGCCCGGGGCCCTGTCGTCCCCTGGAGCGCCGCTACAGCTGCTGCCGGCGTGCCTGCTGCTGGAGCGGCAGCAGCTGCGGGAGCGGCAGGGGGCGCTGCGGCGGCAGCGGGAGGAGCTGGAGGCTGCGCTGGCGGGGGCGAGGGAGCAGCGGCGGCAGCAGGAGCAGCAGCTGCAGCAGATGGAGTGGGAGCGGCGGGAAAGGGAGGAGGAGGAGCAGCAGCAGCAGCAGGTCCAGCAAGATGCCGAAGCTGGGGCGGTAGCAGGTGGGCTGCGACCTGCAGCGGTGTTGGCTCCGGAAGGGAACGCACCTGCCGGGGACGGTGAGGCTGACGCGGGCAGGAGGCCTGACGCGGGCGGGAGGCCTGACGCGGGCGGGAGGCCTGACGCGGGCGGGAGGCCTGACGGTGCCAGGGGGCCAGAGGCGGGCGTCCAGCAGTTGGAACGTGGCTCGGGGGTCGAGCCCGACCCCGCAGCTTCCCCAGTCTGCCAGGCTGATGCAGGGCTGAGTGGCGGGCAGGAGGTGGTGCTGGCGGGCGCTGACGGCGCAGCTCCCGACCCTGCCCCGGCTCCGTCTCCCCGGGGCCCGAGGCAGCATGCAGAGTCGCCGCCTAGGCTCCAGGTGCAGGGGCAGGTGCAGGGGCAGGGGCTGGCCTCTCCGCCGCCGGCCCACTCCCCGGGCCGGGGGCCTGGGCAGCAGGCTGCGCGGCTGCGTGTGCTGCTGCACCAGGCCCGGGGCGCGGTGCAGCAGCTGGTGTACAGTGCGGTGCCGCTTGGGCTGACGGAGCACCAGCTGGTGGGGCCGCTGCTCAGTGCGCTGCGGGAGGTGGTTGGGGTGGACGGCGGGGAGCAGCAGCAGGCGCAGCAGCAGGAGCAGCAGCAGGAGCAGCAGCGGGCGGATGAGGGCTTGGAGGCTAGAGGGGACCAGTCGCCGGAGGGCACGGATCTGCGCAGGCGGACGGGGGAGCGCGAGCCCATGGCGCGGGATGGTGGAGGGCCCGCGGTTGCCGCAACACCGGCGGCAGCCGCAGCGGCAGCAGCAGCAGAGCCGGACCGTGGGCATGCTGCTGGGGCTACGGCAGCTGCTGCTGTCAGTGGGGCACGACAGCGGTGGGGACCCCCGGCCCTGTGCGGCGGGAAGCAGCAGGACCAGACCGCCCCTGATGCCCCTGCCGCTGCACTCGGTGCTGCCCCTGCTACCGATGTGCAGCCACAATCAGAAGGGACAGGTGGCGCAGCGGGTGCCGGACACGTGGCAGGAGGCACGGCGCCAGCAGCAGCAGCTGTCAACGACAGAGCAGCGTTGGGCGGCGAGGAGCTCAATCGGCGCGCCTCGCCGGACCGCTCCCGGTCTCGGCCACGCTCCCGGTCGCGTTCAAGGCACGTGTCACGATCTTCGTCGGAGTCGCGTTCGCGGTCTCCTCGTGTCCGGCAGCCAGATGGGCAGAGTAGTTACAGCCGTGGCAACGGCTATAGGGATGTGGCGTCGCAGGGTGGCAGTGGCCCCAACAGGGAGCGCACGGCTGGCCGGAGCAAGAGCAGGAGCAAGAGCAGGAGTCGGAGTCCTGGGGGGGGAAGGAGTCAGGAGGCGGTCAGGAGGGTCAGCAGCGCGGGCGGGGCGGCTTTGGAGCGCGCGAGCCCTGATCAAGGCAGGGAGCGGGAGCGGGGGCCTGACCGTGACGTGGAAAGGGAGAAGGCAAAGGCCCTGGAAAGGGAGCGGGAGCGGCGGAGGGCGTGGGAGCGGGAAAGGCAGCGGGAACGGGAGAGGGAAAAGGAGCGGGAGAGGGAGCGGGAGAGGGAGCAGAGGGAGCGGGAACGGGAGCGGGAGCGGGAGCGGGAGAGGGAGCGGGAGCGCTTGCACGAGCGGGAAAGGGAGCGGGAGAGGAAGAAGGAGCGGGAACGCGAGCGCCAGCGCGAATGGGACCGTCTGCGGGAGAGGGCAAGGGGAAGGGAGCAGGAGCGGGAAGGGGAGCGGGGCCGCGGGGGTGGCGGCAAAGCGCCGCGCAGCGCTGGTGCCGAGGTGCACGCCCCTCCAGAACGGGACGCGCCCCCGAGCCCTGTGCCCGACGCCGGTGCCGCCCCTGCTGCCGCGGCCGTACCCGGCTCTGCCGCTGCCGTAGCGGCCGCGGCCGATGCGATTGGGCCTGCAGCTCCGGAGGCTGCCCCTGAGACCGCTGTGAATGGAGCAGCTGCCGCCACCACTCCACATGGAGTGGCGCCTGCCCAGGCGCCGGAGGCTCGCCTTGCTGCCGCCACCTTAACTGCGCCCACAGCCGCTGCAGCAGCAGCGGCCACTCCTAGCTCGTCGAGCGCAGCCTCAGGTACACCAGCCGTGTCGGCAGCGGCCGCGGAAGGGGCCGGCATAGCGTCCGCTGGTGCAGGAGCAGCAGCAAGAGCAGGGAAAGCATCGGCCATTCCTGCTTCTGCTGTCACTGTTGCGTCAGAAGCGTCGGCGCTGCCGCCGCCCGTTGACGCCGCACCTATTGTGGACCAGACCCAAGCTGTGGCTCCCGCCGACGCCGCCGCCGTCGCCGCCGCTGCCGCCACCGCCGCCGCCATCGCCGCCGCCACCGCCGCCGCCGCCACCGCAGCAGCAGCAGCAGCAGCGGGTGCCAGTGCCCCAAGCGCGGCAACGCCGGCCAGCCATGCGCCTCTGCCCGCTGCCGCCCGCCCCCCTGCCTCCCCTGCCGGCTCCATCGGATCCCGTCCCCGCGAACAGCCCGCCGCACCCACCCAGCCGCCTGCCCCCGCCACTGACGCTCGCTCGTCACGACAGCAGCCCCCCGCTGACCCTGCGGCCGCCGGCCGGCTCCCCGCGCTGCCTGAGACACTGCCGCAGTCGCCACCGCCGCCTCAGCAGCAGCAGCAGCCCGTCGTTGCGGCCGGTGCGGCCCCCTCCACCCCAGGCCCTTCCAGCACCTCGCCCCCCAAGGGCCGGTCGGCCCGCGACCCCCGGTCGCGCGTCGCACCACAGCAACAGCCCTCTACCTCACTCTCAGCCTCACAGACAACAGCAACTCCCGCTGGGAAGGGCCGGTGGTCGGACGCCCCGCCCGCTGCTGCCGCCGCCGCCGCCGCTGCCGCCGCTAGGTCCGGACCAGCGCACGCAGCGCGGCAAGTGCCTGCTGCGCCGGGCCCTGCTCCGACCACCAGTCAACGCAGAGACCCCGGCGACGCCGCCGAGCCCACTCCGGCTCCTGCGGCCGCCGCCGCTGCCAGCGCCATCAACGACAACGCCGCCCCCGCCAGCCTCTCTGCGGTCCACGGAGAAGCGGACATGGACTGGTCGCCCACCGACGGCCCTGCTCCCGCAGCCCAAGCACCCCCTCCCCCGCCCCCGCCCCCAGCACTCGCGCCAGCCACCACACCGTCAGCCGTCCCTGCCACAGCAGCCCCTTCCGTGTCCCCACCAACCCACACCACAACCCTCGCCCCACCAGCACCCCCGGCACAGGTCACACCGGCTGCAACGGCCCCCAAAGTGCCCTGCGCGCCAGAGGCCGCCGTCGCCAGCAGCGCTCCCGCCGTCCCCGCCGCCGTCCCCTCGGTTCCTATGTCCGCTCAGCCCACGGGTTCGACCGCCTCTCAGCGCTCAGCCGACCCGATGCAAAGCCGGCAGGTGCAAGCTAGGCGCAATTGGGATATCGGACCAGGCGGCGTGCCAGCAGCCCGAACAGCACCTGCGGCAGCACCGGCAGCGGCCGCCCCCCCTCCCGCGCCCCCGTCTGCGCAGGTGCTGGGTGTGGCGCACGCAGCGCCGTCACAGCCCCTCGTGCCACAGCCTCAGCAGCTGACGCCCATGCAGCAGGCGATGCCGGCCCAGCCAACTGCCCCGTCTCAGCCGCCCCAGCCCCACCCCCAGCAGCAACAGCAGCTGTTGCTGCAGCAGCCGCAGGAGCAGCAGCAGCAGATGACTGCCACAATTGCCGTGGTGGACCAGCCGCCCGAGCTAGGTGGCCCCAAGGCCGTGGTGCTGCTGCTGCCCACAGGGACACAGGCGCCCCTGCTGCCCCAACAGACCGTGGCCGCCCCGCCGCCGCCGCTGCAGCAGCAGCAGCAGCAGCCACTGGCGTCCGTCCTCGTCGGCGCACAGCCGCAGGACGTCCTACCTCCCCAGGCCGCGGCCGCATCCGTGGCACCAGCATGCGGCATCCCACCATGGAGGCGCCAGCGGCAGCAGGCGCCTGAGCCGCAAGCTCTGGACGCCCCGCCGCCCCCGCCGGCCCCTCCCAGCCCCGCCCAAACTCCGGCCCCACCGCCTCCTCCAGCCCCGCCTCCCATCCCACCAGTCGATCCACCGCCACCGCTTCAGCCGCCACTGGCACCCGCAGACGCCCCGCCCCTGCCCACTTCAACACTGCCCAGCAGCCCACCACTCCGCCCACCTCTGACCGCCGACCCGCTCGATGCGGCAGCCGCCTCACAGCCCGGAGACCCACAGACGTCAGAGTGTGGGCAGCACCAAGGGCAGCAGCAGCAGCACCCAGCCCACCCCCACCGCCACCCCACCATCCTTCTGCCCCACCTGCTGCCCAACCCGTCCCACCAAACCCTGGCCACCGTCAGCCCACCGACCACGGGGCCAGCTGTGCCCGCCACCTCCACCACACACTCGGCGACAGGCGTGCCTAGCCTTCCGTCTGCATCCGCCGCCGCTCCCTCCACCACCGCCGCCGCCACCACCGACGCAACACTGGCAAAGGAGCAGGGAGCGGCGGCGGCCGCTGCAGCACCGTCTCCCCCAGACGGCACAGCGCCGGACGTCGCACCTGCTGCACAAGCACCAGCTGTTCAAGGAGTCCACAGTGAGCCTTCGGCCGAAGGACGCGCTTCGGCTGGTGCAACTGCGGAGGGGCCACAGCCGCAGGCTTCGCAGCTGCGACATCAGGAGCAGCAGCACAGGCGGCGAGAGGAGCAGGAGCAGGAGCGGGACCGGGACCGGCGCGAGGCGGCGCAGGCGGGCGGCAGGCGGCGCAGCCTGTCTGGGACGGACTGGAACGACGGCAGCAAGGAGTGGCGGGAGCGGCAGCGGCAGCGGGAGAAGCAACAGGAGGAGTGGGACGAGTGGGAGCGGCAGCGGGAGCGGGAACGGGAGAGGTACCAAAGGCAGCGGGAGCGGGAGCGGCGGGAGAGGGAGGAGGAGCTCGAGCGGGAACGGCTGCGGGCGAGGGAGCGTGAAAGGGAACGGGAAAGGGAAAGGGAGCGGGAACGGGAACGGGAACGGGAGCGAGAAAGGGAACGGGAGCGGAGGAGGGGCTGGGGTTGGGAGCGGGAAAGGGGGAGGACTGGCAGTCGGGAGCTCTCGCGCGGTAGCAGAAGCTGCAGCAGGAGCACGAGCAGCAGCAGTAGCAGTAGCAGCAGCAGCAGTACTACAAGTAGCAGGAGCAGCAGCAGGAGCAGCAGCGGGGAGCGCCGCCGCCGGGTGGGTCTCAGCCCTGAGGCGAGGGCCACCCACGGGGCGGGTGAGGCGCGGGAGCAGAAGCAGCTGCAGCTGCGCGACAAGGGGAGGGAGCGGGAGCCCGAGGAGGGTGAGGTGGAAGAGGGCGAGGTCGGCGAGGAGCCGGAGGCGGGGCTGGCGGTGGAGGAGGGTGAGGTGGGCGGGGGCGGGGGCACGGACAAGGACAAGGGTGGAAACGGCGGGGAGCAGGCAGGGGGCCACGCGCAGCCGCCTGCGGAGCAGCAGGCCCCTCAGCGGGCGCAGCGACTTCCACAGGAGCAGGCGCAGCAGCAGGTGCAGGTGCAGGCGCAGCGGCGGGCGGGCGTTGAGCCAGCCGGAGCTCCGCAGGTGCTGCTCGCTGTGGCAGGGAGTGGTACGGCCAGCACCCCCCACGAATCCGACGGCGCACCACAGCAGCAGCAGCAGGAGCTGCTGCGGCCGTCCTCCTTTGCCCGCGCACTGAGGAGCTTTGCCTTGACGCCGCCCCCCCCTGCCTCCCCCAACCCCGCTCCCGCCTGCCCCGAGCAGCAGCCTGCACAGACCCACAGCCAGCGCCAGGCCCCACTGCATCAGGCCGCCCCACGGCAGCCGCAGCAGCCGCGGCCTGGCCAAGGTGCCCAGCAGGAGCAGCAGCCTGCCCTCACGTCCCCCCATGCCACCGCCCCCGCTCCCGCTGCCGCCCCTGCTGCCGCCCCCGCCTGCAACCCCGCCGCCGCCGCCGTCCCCGCCGCCGCCTCGACGCCCGCTGCCGCTTCCACCGCCGCCGCCGCTCCCACCGCCGCCACCGCCACCGCCGTCGCACCTGCTGCCTCCACCCCCGCCGCTGCCCCCGCCGCTGCCCCCGCCGCTACCCCCGCCGCTGCCTCCAGCCTCGCTGCCTCCTCCTCCGAGCAGCAGCACGCGAAGCACTCCCACAGCCAGCCGCAGCAGCAACCCGACCAGGGGGCGCCGCAACTGCCCACCCAGGGGCATCCCCAGCCCCAGCCCCAGTCCCGGCAGCAGCTGCAGCAGCCCCAAGGCGCCCAGACCCAACCGCCCCGCCCACCGCCGCCGCAGCAGCAGCCCGCAAGACAGCCGTCCCAGGGCGGGCAGCCCCCGCAGCAACCGCAACGGCGCCAGGCCCCTAGCACCCCTGCAGCTGCCCCGACCCAGCCCCAGCCTCCCCGCCCCGTTCCTTCTCCTCCTACCCCTGCGCCTCCTCCTCAAGCGCAACAGAAACCGCCGCAACGGCAAGGGGTGGCGGGCGGACAGGCGGGTCAGATACCTGCTGGCGTGCAGGTACAAGGGCAGGGACAGGGGCAGGGGAGCATCTTGAACGTTCAGCAGCGACAGGGTCAGGGACGGGGTCCGGGGCAGGCCCAGGCCCAGGGCCAGGGCAACAGCCGCCCGATGCGGAACTTCGCCACCCGCGCGGAGCACGAGCGCCGCCTTGATTACCTGCGGCAGCAGCAGATCGAGGTGGTGTCGGAGCTGGACGAGGTGATGCGGCTGCAGGAGCTGTCGTACCAGCAGCGGCGCGGGGGGCTGGGCGCCGGGCCCATGACGCCCAGGGAGCGGCAGTGGGAGCGGCAGAAGGCCACGCTGATGCAGCGGTGCGTGGGGCTGCAGCAGTCCATAGCGCACCACGAGGCGAGGCTGGCGGCGTGGCCGCCGTCGCCGGGGCGGGAGGGGCCAGGGGGGCAGGGGGCGGAGGGGCAGGGGGCGGAGGGGCAGGTCCAGGCAAGGGGGCAGAGACCGGAAGCTGCGACCCACCAGCAGCAGCAGCAGCAGCAGCAGCAGGGGGAGCCGCGGGCGCCTTCCGGGCAGGTGGCTGTGGGCCCTGAGCAGCGCGAAGAGCAGCAGCAGCAGGGGCAGGGGCAGGCGCGAGGGCAGAGCCCGGGCGCTGCTCAGGGGCCCGCCCGGGGTGCGGGTGCGCGCGTTGCTGCGGGCATGGGGGGTGGTGGCGAGCGCCTCTCGGAGGCTGAGCGGGAGGAGCTGCAGCAGCAGCTTCAGCAGCTGCTGTACAGACGGGCAAGGCTGGCGCTGCAGGTGGGCAACGTGCGCAGGAGGCACATCGACTCGGTGGAGACGATTCGGATGGATGCGATCATGAGGCGGAGGGCCATGGGGCAGGCTGCGCCGCCGCAGGAGGACCCGCCCCCACTGACGGAGAAGCAGCAACGTCGGCTGCAGCAGCTGCAGGAGCTGGAGCGGCAACACGCCATGTTGGAGCAGGAGATTGTGATCCTGGAGGATATGCTCCGGGGCGGGGGTGAGGAGCCCGGGGAGGTGGTGGTGGTGCTTGGGCAGGACAGGGGTGAGGGTGTGGGCGAGGGTGCCGGTGGGTCAGCGCATCCGCTGCAGCAGCAGTCACAACAGCAGCCGCAACAGCAGCAGCCGCAGCAGCAATCGCAGGCACGGGAGCCGCCGCCGCAACCGTCGCTAGAACAGCTGCAGCAGCAAGCGCAAACGCCGCAGCCGTCTCAGACACGGGAACCGCCGCCGCAGGAGCAGCAACCGGCTGCCAAGCGGCAGCGAGTTGCGGACGACTCTGCGGTGGCGGTTGGGCGACCGCGGGAGGTAGAGCAGGAGCAGCAGCAGGAGACGCAGCCAGGTGCCGTTGCACATGCACAAGCTGCGACAAGTGTAATGTCGGTAACGGCACAGCAGCAGCAGCAGCAGCAGCCTGTGGCGGCTAGCGCACCCATGCAGCAGGTGGAGAGCCGGGCAGGGCAGGCTGGGCAGCAGCAGCAGCAGCCGGGGCAGCAGCAGCAGCCTGTGGCGGCTAGCGCACCCATGCAGCAGGTGGAGAGCCGGGCAGGGCAGGCTGGGCAGCAGCAGCAGCAGCCGGGGCAGCAGCAGCAGGGCCAGGGGCAGGGCCCCCAGGGAGGGGAGGGCTCGAAGCCGCAAGCGGAGGGCATGGTCGCGCAGCTGCACGAGACGGCGATTTCGCTGCCAGCTACTAACCTCGCCGAGCAGCAGCAGCAACAGCAGCAGCAGCAGCTGTTGGCTGAGCAGCCGCAGGCAAGCCCGCAGGCACCTGGCGGACAGCTGGCTCACGGCCCTGGACAGCTGGCTCACGGCCCTGGACAGCTGGCTCACGGCCCTGGCCTACAGCAGGCCCAGCGGCAGCAGCCACAGCGGCCGCAGGCAGCACCGGGTCTGCTGCAGCAGCCACAACAGGCACAACCGCAAGAGCCGCCAAGGCAGCTGCATGCGCCGCAGCAGGTGCCACAGGCGCAACCGCAGCAGGGGCAACAGCCGCAGGAGCCGCCGAGGAAGCCGCAGGAGACGCAGCAGCCACCGCAGCCCGGGGAGCGCCTGCAACAGGCGGAACAGCCGCAGGGGCCACCGAGGCAGCTGCAGCAGGCGCAAGCACTCCGCACAGTGGCGCAGCCTCAGGAGGGTCTTGAGCAGGGTCCGGCGCAGCATCCCGGCGACCGAATGGCTGTCTCAGGTCAGGGCCAAGGCCAAAGCCAGGGTGGCAGCAAGGGCCTGGACCAGGCTGCAGGTGGCGGTTCGCTGGCAGAGTCTGGGAGGCAGGGGCAGGGCCACAGCCAGGGCCAGGGTAACGACCAAGGCCAGGTTACGGCCGGCGCACGTGTACTGGCTGGAAGCGGGGGCCAGGGTCAAGGCGGTGGCCAGGGGCAGGGCAGCAGTCGGGGTGGGGCGGTGGGCGACCGCCATGCCTCGGGGGAGGTCAGGGGCCAGGGACGAGCGCAGGGGCAGGGCAACAGCCAGGGGCAGGGACAGCCTGCAGGCGCGGCCCCGAGCCCGGGAGGGATCCAGGGAGAAGGACAGGGTCAGGGGCAGGGCCGGGAACAGGAGCGAGGCCTGGACCGCGGCGGGGGCCAGCTCAAACGCCAGGGGCAGGCGCTGGCCCAGGGCGGCAACGTGGCTCTGCGCGGGCCCAAGGCCACGGGCCAGGGCCAGGGGCAGAAGAGGCACCAAGGACAGGGGCAAGGGCCAGGTCTGCTGCACGGTGAGGCTAACCGCTCCACTGGGGCCGTAGTTGAGAGCCTGAGCCAGGGAGGGCAGGAGGGGCAGGGACAGAGGCAGGGACGGGACAACAGCGCGGGCGGGCAGCGGGGAGCAGGGCAGGCGCAGGCGGTGGGAGCGGGTCCGGCCACAGGGCAGGGTGCGGGCCAGGGCCAAGGCCAGGGCTCGGGTGACGGCGGGGGTCCGTCGCAGCCGGCCGGGGACGTGCATAGGCAGCAGGCTGCGGAGCACCTCAGCAAGCTGCTGCTGTTGCGCACCCAGGTTGGAAAACAGATCAACGAGTTGCACAGGGAGCATAACAAGGCCATGGGCCCGGCGGCACCTGAGGCACAGGGGCGGGACCGGCCGCCGCTGACGGACGAGCAGCGAAGCAAGCAGCAGCAGTTGTGGGCGCTAAAGAAGCAGCGGCAGCAGCTGCAGCAGGCGATAAAGGTGATGGTGGAACGGATGAATGCAGGGTCGGGGGCGCAGGAGCAAGGGGGGGCGCAGGGTGGGCAGGGGCAAGGGCAGGAGCAGGGGCGGGGTCAAGAGTTGGGTGCTGCGGGGCTGGCGCTGCAGCAGCCAGCTGCGAAGCGGCAGAGGGTTGCGGACGGCTCTGCGGTGGCGACACCTGGGCAGCAGCAGCAGGCGGCGGGGCAGGCGAGTGGCTGGGGGCAGGGTGGCGGCGGCAATAGCAGGACCCAACGGTGGCGGCAGCAGCAGCAGCAGCAGCAGCAAGACCCAAGCCAGCCGAAGCCGCCCAAGATGTCCCGCCGGGAGCAAGCAAATGCACGCCGGGCCCAGAACGCACAGATTGCTGCCGCTGCCGCTGCCGCTTACTTCGCCGGCGCCACGACGTCCGCCGCCGCCGCTGCTGCTAGCCCGCCGGGTAACAGGGCCGGGGCACCCGCGCACTCCCCCGGCAGGGAGCCGCAGACCAGCAGCCCCGCAACAGCAGGTCCAGGCGGTGCCGTTGCAGGGCCCCGGGCGGCAGCGCCAGGGCCGGAGCCCACAAGGCGCATGGATGCGGGCGCCCCGCACCGTGCGTCGGGAGGAGTAGCAGCCGCAGAGCAGCATGCTCCGGCCCTGACAACGCCACACCATGCGCGGCCCGGGGATCGCTACCACGACCCGCCCGCGGGCTTGCCGCGCGAGGCACCGCCGTACGCAGCGCCCCCGTACGAGCCGCCGCCGTACGCACCGCCGCCGTATGGAGCGCCGCCGCATGGGCCGCCACCGTACTACCCTCCGCCGGGCTACCCGCCACCGGGGCCGGACCCCCTGGGGGTCCCTGTGGGTCCGCCTGTGCACCACCAGTTGGCACCTCCTGGGGCTCCCCCGGGGCCCCCTGTGGCGCCGTATGGGCGGTATGGGGCGCCCTGGGGCCCGCCGCCACTGCCGGGTGGGGGTGTGCCACCGGTAGGCACAACACCGGCCGCCCCGCACCACAGCAGGCCGCCTGGCAGGGGCGGGGGCCGGGGGCCAAAACGGGAGGGACATGGGGAGCGGGGCAGGGGGCAGGGGCGGGGGGAGCGGGGCCGGGGGCAGGGACGGGGAGAGGGGCCCCGGGGGCAGGGACGGGGAGAGGGGCCCCGGGGGCAGGGACGGGGAGAGAGGGGCCGGGGGCGGGGACGGGGTGAGGGACAAGGACGGGGCGAGCGGAGCAGGGGGCAGGGGCGGGGTGAGGGAGCCCAGGAGCGGTAGAGTGTAGTATGTGTGGGTGTGCAAAGGCGTGGGCTGGCCATGGGTGGGTAGGGAGCTTGTGGGGCACAGGGCAGTGCGTACGGAACAATGTGCGCATGGGTGCTGCAGCGGGGTCTTGGTGAGGTCAGGACTAGGCAGGCAAAGGGCCACGTCAATTGACATTTTGCGGCCGCGATATGTGCAGCCGGAGCGGGTAACCGGGTATGCGTGCTGGTGGCTGTGGTTTGGCAGCTTACATGCTTCGTGCTACGTAGTGCTAATGCAGCTGTTCCACTTGATATCGTGCGCTGTTGCGACGGTTGATGCTGGTACTGACAGGGCACAGGCTCTTGCCACTCTTCACACTGGCGCAGACGGCTTTCGTTTTGACTGGCGCACATAAACCGTTTGAAGGTATAACAGTTGAAGCACCGTGTAGCAGCGCAACCATACCCATACTGTCTGTACTGACTGCTTGCGTCGGTATGTGCCAATTTCTGACCCTGTGTTGGCGTTGGTGTTGTCACCGGTTGTGGTGTTGGCCGTGTTAGCCTGTGGGCTATGCCCAGCCAGTAACAGAACTGGCGTTATACTTTGACCATGTTTTGCCAATGGTGCCATGTGTATGCGAAGCTTGTCGGCGGTATGTATCAGAGCTTGCACGGGTCCTTGATGGACGATTGGTAACTTGGTATAGGTTCGTCGCTCGATGGCATGGGGGAGAAGAGACGAGGAATGCGATGCGTAGCCGGGTGTACATACTGTAGTTGAAGACCCCTTGACACATGTAGACTAGCGCTGGCGCACGGCAGGGTAAGCGCTGCGGACGCATCAAGTCCCTTCTGTGTTGTGCAGCCTGCTGCACCAGTCGTACTCGTCATGCGCTGACCCTTTGGCAAAGCGATTGGCTGTCAATGTGTCACATACTACGTTGCAAGTAGGCATTGGCCACGTGCTGATCGGCCAACATGTGCGGACCCATCCCAGGCGGTGCACCGGAAATGGCAAAGCCAGCAGACAGAATGGTTTCGTGGTGTAAGGGATCACCTGGATGGCCATTCAGCACACCAACAGCGCAACAGTCCACAATACTGCGCAGGGCGTCTTGCTGGTCAAGGCTCAAAGGCATGGCAGCACGGTTGAGGGTCCGCACAGGTCCGCATGCGTGCATGCAAACCATTCTACAGCAGCCACCCACAAACGCCGCGTCTCCGCGCGTCAACTCCTCCAGGCGCACCCTCACGTACGAGAGCGCACGCACACCACCACCCTGCCGCACGCAAACAGGTGACGTGCAAACTTGAAGCTTTCGCACGCTGTTCACTGCCGCCAGCGAGCAGCGACCAACAACAACCAACCGTGACAATGCCCATTGTGCAGCTAGCGCCCCCTCTCACCCACAATCTCAGCCAAAACCACAGCCACCTCCTGCGCTGCCTACACAGGTACGCTCAGGCAGGGGAGCTCCACCCCCTGCGCTCAGCTCTGCTCGGTGGGCGCACCACCACTGCCCGTGCCCTTGCTGCCCGCCCCGGAGGCCGCGGCGGCATCCGCATAGGAGCGGCCCTCCTTGGGTGCGGGTGTGCCCGTGCCGCCCTGCTGGGTGCTGCTGCCTGCCTCGCCCTTGTGCTGGGTGCCGCCGCCAGCCTGGGTGCCGGGGGCGTCCTCGCGGCCACAGGCCTCCGCGGGGGTGGGGCCCTGGCTGCTGCCGGGGGCCACGGAACCACCTGCAGGGGCAGCAGAGTACCGTACCGTAAGAGCGGAGTATCGGTACGCTTACGGGTTCAGTTGCGAGCTTGCCTTTGGACAAGGAAACATCATGTACCACATCTCGCTTAACGGTGTACGGCCCCCCAGGGCAACAAGGGTGGGGCTGCACACTTCGGGGGCGCCTCGCGTCCCAGCCCGTGCCAGTGGGAGGCGTGCCAGCTGCACAGCAGGAAGCCGGGGGCTGCGGGTTGACGGAATTCCCCCTCTGCACGGCATGCTAGGCCAGTCCTCATCCCTTTCCTGCCACCACGCGCCCGCCCTCAGGCATCCCTGTCACCCACCCTGTGTGCCCGGCGGCGTGTCGGTCCCGGCGGTCATCCCGGCATCGGGGTTGGTCAGGTCCACCGTGTCCCTGGTCTTGGGCGGCTCCTCCTGGGGCTGCGTCTGGGGGGGCGAGGTACGGTGCATTGGAGCCGGAGTGTGGAGTGAGGACCAGGAAAGGTGGGTAGAGCAATGCGCGTGTGCACCGGAAGGCAGGGGGTGCTTTCCGGTTGCTTTACGGTAGTTATCGGTGTGAGAGTTGTTGGGACCGGTGCACAACAGCCAATGAGCGAGGGAAAAGGCTCGCTGTGCTCTCGGCAGTGCGTGCAACAACATCATGCCATGCCGGCGCCATTCTGCCGTTCCTTGCTATCTTTACGATTGGTGCGATGAACTCACGGCCTGGTGCTGCGAAGCGGTCGGCTCCTGCTGCTGAGACATGGCTCTCGGCTTCAAGCGGGAAGGGGTAGAACGAAGGTCGAGCACTGCGCAGGCAAATGAGGCTTTCGGATGCCTTCTCCGCAAACTTGTCGAGGTTTCTCGTGCTGGTTAGACCAAGTAGACTTTGACCTTGCTAGAGCTTTGTTAGGTTATCTGCAATGCCACGACGTTGGGGCAATGCCAACTCAGTCCGCGGGACGGCGACATGGCGTGATGGGCAAGCGGCGTTGTGCAGGGTGAGTCACTCTGACTCCGGAACGGATCGCCACCGATGCAGCCCCTCTACTTACCTGCTGGCCTATTTCCACGCAAATGTAAACTGCCCTTCACAAGACGTAAGTCCACACCGCACGCAACCAACCTTTCAAACCAGTCACACCCCTACTTTCCAATCACAAGTGCAACCATGCCTACCGAGGAGGAGCGCAACGAGATGGCCCAGGCGAGTTCCGGACTTGAATTCTTTGGCATATTCAAGCTGTCGATGTTGCTGCTTGAACGCATAGCGCGAAGGGGGAGCGCGTCTAAGCTGTTGTGGGGGTCCGTGGGTCCAACCGCCGGCGCTTGTCGCCGGACACTCCGAAACTCCGCTGAGCCCAACCCTCCCCTTTTCGCCCCTGTCCCGGGCTGGCTACGGTCCCTCTTGATGCACGTAGAAGCTATTCGGCAAGAACTTCAACGAGGTGGGCTTGGGCGCGCGCAACGCACTAGGGGGAATATGGGTGGCGAGGTCCATGCATAAGTTGTGACCCATGGGTCATCCGGGTGGCATCGGCTGCAGGATGGGCGGCTCCGCGCCCCCGGGAGCAAATCTTTATTGGCGCAGGGCTGCGTGCGCGACGTGTAGGTTTGATGGTGCGGTGCTGGTAGGGGTGACCCATGGGTCATAAAACGGAGTGGCGTCGGGCGCACAACTGCGTCTGCTGCGCAAGCACGTTGCGGTTTGCCACATCTGCTCATTTGTCATCGTATCACCGTGACAGATCACACCGTGGGACAAAGATTACTGGGTTGTCACCGTATGCAGTGCTGGCTGTGCGGGTTTTGGCATTTGACGTACGGTACTCTTGCGCTACAATCGCACGCGCTGACGCTTGCCGCTGCCCTCCCTGCCGCCTCGTGTTCCCCGCTCCTTCCCTTCCAAACCAACCCGTCCCGTACTACGCGCTCCCGCCGCTCCCTGCCGACGCTCCAACGCCACGTCGTACAACCGCTTGTACGATTGTACTACAACTGTACGACGTTCAGTGCGAGCCGTACGAGCGTATCAAGGTACGTGGGGGCCCGGGCCGGGTTGAACGCTCCTGTCACGCTCATTTTTGACATTTTATGTTACATTCCAGGACTCCTCATGCTGGACAAGACATATTCACAAGCCGCCCCTCGGGCAGCACTCGGACAGGCTGGCATACCACGCACGCACGTTTCAACTATATGCCGAACCGTCACCTTGTGAAACCGAAGCGCCGTACGTGGCTGTATTGCTTGCTTCAATCGTCATCGTGTTGTCCACCCGCTGACGGATGAACTGTACGCCGTCCTGTCGTTCTCGCACACGAGCTACCACTTCCCATTTGCTACTTGGATAACTCGTTATCCCTGACATGTACTGATGTACAACCTCTCGTTACCCACCCAATTACCCTTAGGCCGACGGCCACTACCTGCCAGCTGCCACCTTCCCCCATGGCTTGACCGTTAACACACATGACGCATGTGACACTTCATACACGCGACCCACTTGCCCCCATGGCAGGTCGGCGGCCACCTGGGCGGCGGCCGCATTCAGGAGATGAGCGGCAAGGTGGAAAGCAAGGCGCAGAAGGACGTGGGGGAGGCGGGCAGCATGGGGGGCAGGCAGGGCGAGGAGGGTGGCATGCAGGGTGAGGAGGGTGGCATGCAGGAGGGTGGGGAGATGCAGGAGACGGGCGCGGAGGAGGCGGAGGAGGGCGGGGAGGAGCGCAACGAGTAGTGAGGTGTAGAGGAGCGGTGGGTAGTGGTGCTGGTGGAGGAGTTGTTGTGACAGTGGTGAGGTTTGGGCGTACCGTGAACGGTGCGTGTGTTGTGCGGTTTTGGTGCTGGGTGTCGTACAACAGACATGCATGTCCACCAGTTGTTGTTGCACGTTTGCACGCCGGACGGCGAGCATAAAACAACGTTGCGCAAACGACGCGGGATCTATACTGTAAATTAGAGAGGGTGATATTGCAGCCGTGTGCAATGGTTGAACTTGGTGCAGTCAACTTTGGATAGTGCTGCACCCTAGCACAGTGCCATTGGCTGAGCTCTGGGTATACGACACAGCTGTGCCCACCCTGCCCTGCCCGGCCTGTCAAGTGTTGGAAGAGAAGTGGACCTGCAGCGCCAGCAACAGCGCCAAGGTATGTTTTCTGACATGCCATCAGCAAACTCTTACCCACATCTGCCGGTGCCGGTGGCAGGTGCCTGCCAGTGGATGATGAACCGTCGGGCATCAGCTGGTGGATGACTCCCA
>VFQN01003628.1_pt1 | contig 21707 bp, 38 predicted proteins | sample 3512371 | NCBI WGS metagenome assembly VFQN01 (sample SAMN10412370, study PRJNA504923) | tailings metagenome | isolation source: Replicate 2 from Balatoc abandoned mine | place: Philippines: Itogon, Benguet | collected 2017-08-28
GCGTTGACCCTGGAGCCCCTGGCTCGTATACGGGTCCTTACATGCTGGGTTCCGGATCCTACCATGTAAGAAACAAACAAAAAACATGGCCGCGGGCGGGTGGAACCGTGGGAAACAGCTTGCCCTGCAGAGTATCACGCGTCCACATGAAGCAGAGGAGCGCAGGTGCAGCAGCAGTAGCTGGAGCAGCTGTGGAGCTGCAGCATCACTATCAGCAGCAGCAGCTGTGGAGCAGCAGCTCGCTTACTTGCATGGCACTTCCGTCCCGGCCTACACCACGCCCTGCGCTGCCCTGCGCGGCCTGTGTGCGGTTGTCGGCCAGAAGTTGCGCCCGTGGGCGGAGGCGCCAGGGGAGCCGTCCTCCGCTCCGCTTACTGCGCGGGCTGCACCCCTACGCCGACCTGCATTTGTCGCCAAAGAGGGGACGTTGGCATGCTGTCACGGCTAGCGCTCGCACCTGCGTTATGCTGGCACTGATAGTGCATGTCTTTCTTGATCCAGTGAGCATGTGCATGCGAGCAGCAATTGGGCATGTGCATGCGAGCAGCAATTGGGCTGCAACAACGCCGTGGGCGCCGAGGGTCCCTTGATCCGGGGAGCTTCTCTGTCATCTGTGCACGAGAGCTGTGTTGGTGCCTGGTTGGTGCCTTGCCTGCTTCAGAGTCAGAACAGGGCTGCCTTCATGTTGTCTCACGAGACAAATATGTAGCTGATACAGAACGGAATTGTAAGCCTGTGTTCTTACTACAGGGCTTGTGTTCTGATTCACAGGGCTCCCCTGCTTTCGCGCCAAAATCTGGGATGAAAGTTAAACGTTGGTCCGCTCGTCTTGGAGACAGACTGCGGGCGGCTCCATTGGGTATTCTTATTGTATATCCCTGCACCAGTCTGCAGCAGAGTTGTGTGGAAGAGGCCCCCGCGCAGGCAGCGCGACGTTTGACTTGGAGGACTCTCGCGACTTCACAGGAACGCAGCGCGCAAAATTCTGCACATCGCTTCTGGATACCAGAAAGCGATTGTGATAATATAGAACATGAGAAGATGCGTATTGAATATAATAGCTGCCTTTGTACGGCCCCGGAGTAGGAGTGAGACCCAGGGGCGCCCATGCCAAGTGCCTACAAGCTGAAGTTACTTAGGTACGCACATTTGTCGTAGATTGGCTCCGCTGCCTGGACAATCCCCTCAGGCTTCGGCCAATGGCCCCGCGAAGCGATGCTGTTGCCCGTCAGCGGCAGGAAAGCATCACGTTTATGAAGGAGCTGATAGGTGCTTGTGGACGTAAAATACTTGGCGACGAGCCCAAGGGCAATCCAGGGCTAAACGAGCCGGCTGACTGCGTCACTGTTGAGGAGGCAATCGGGGCTCCGGCCATCAGCGCTGAGCTGGAGCAGCTGCTATCGCACTACAAGCAGTCGCGCAATCCTGCAGAGAAAGCGTGGGCGCAGCTGGCGGGCAACACAGCGACTTTCGGGACTTGTCTTGCGGGGCTACTGCGGCAGGCGTTTGGGGCCGAGGGCTGCGGCCCCTTCTACGCCAGCGTCCGGGACATCATCCTCAAAGAGCTTGTAAACATCAGCCAAGAAGACGCGAAGTGTCCTGGCTTCGTATGGCAGGTGTTGGGACCGGTGTTGCTCGGGATGGACACGCTCGAGTGCTACTCCAGCATACTAGCGGAGGCTGCTGAGCAGCTCAGGCCGGCAGCGGTTCTGCAGCTCGCGACGGACTTCCAATGCTCGGGCGCTGTCGGGGCGTCGGGCGCAGACCAGCTACACGTCTCAGCCGCTGCAGCAGGGTCCATGGAAGGGCAGCAGACAGGACCTCCTGACCCTGTGGAGCAGCAGCAGGGGGAGCAGAAGCGGCAAGGGTACTGGCACGAAGCACCGAGCTTGGAAGATTTGGAGAAGCTTGTCCGCGAGCCCATCGCCCTGTTCGTTGTTTTGGGCATGGCCGTGAGCGGATCGCAACACGCCCCGGCAAACACCGCCTGCGGCAGAACACGCAACAGTGCCGCCGGCAGCAGCAGCAAAGACAGCGGCAAGCGCGCCGGTATCAACAAGGGCAGCGATGGTGAGGGCAGCGGCGACACCGGCGGCGATGGCACCGCCACGGGCAGCAGCAGCAGCAGCAGCGGTGGGGCCGGATGCAGCAAGGGGAGCACCAGCGGCGGCGAGGGCAGCAACGGAGGTGGCGACAGCGGCGGCGCAAAACCGCCTTTCCCCGGAGCCCGTTCCATGCTGACCTGGACAGGCGCCAAGCTGCAGTCCTCCTACGTGTTGGAGCACTGGTCGCGGCTGCTGCTGCTGGGCACCAGTGCGGCCCTGGCGCGCGGGGACAGCACACAGCAGCGCGGTGCGCAGGCGCTACAGGCCCGCTCCCTGCACGCCCTGTCCAACATGTCCCTCATAATGGGCGTGGGCTGGGAGGGCCTCGTGCGCCGCCCCTGCGGCGCCGTCCTGGCCGCGACCCACATGGCGTACATGTGCGCGGCGCTGGATGGCGGCGGCGCGTTTGGCCTGGCGAGGCCCGCAGAAATCGTGCTGCCGGCCTGCGGGCTGTGCGTATCAGAATACGACGAGCAGGCGGACCCCGCCGCCCTGTCGTTCGACGCTGACCTAGCCAAGCGTGGCTACTCGGTCGGCCTTCGTCCGGCGATGTACATCCTAAAGGCCTGGAAATGGCTGCTCAGAAGTGAGGGGTTTGCTATGCCCCTGGCGGGTGGCGGTGTGGGCCAGGGAGGGGACGGACGCAGCTCAGCGGCCGCGCCGCCGCAGCAGCAGGGGGACGGGGCAGGGGAGCGCGGGCCGGAGGAGGAGGGGCAGGCGCACCGTGGACAGGGCCTGCCGGGCGCTGGCTCCTGCGCCCTTCCGCCGTACAACCGTTCCGCAACCGTCGCGCTGTGCCTGCGCCTGGCCAAGGGAGTGCTGGCCCGCTGGGGGGAGGCGATACCCGGAGCCCGCCTGGACACGGCCGGCGGTGACGGTGGCGGCGGCGGCAGCAGCGGCAGCAGCAGCGGCGGCGGTCCGCAGCTGCCCAAGGTCGGCGGCTGTGCGGTGCTGTACGAGGCGCTGGCGTGCTCCCGGCTGGCGCTGCTGCAGGCGGTGCAGGGCCGGGAGCACGTGCCACGGCGCACGCGGGAGCAGCTGCGGGCGTGGTGGGAGACGTACGTGGCGGCCGCACAGCACCCCGAGGCGCTCGCGGTCGGGGAGCCCGAGGACGGTGGAGAAGATGAGCATGGCGAAAGGGGTAAGCCGTGAGATGATGTACGGCATGCTAGTGTATGTTGTACCGTCTTGTGGCGCCAGGCAGTAATTTCCGGTTGGGGATGGGTTTGGGTCTCCATGCTGTTGGCAAGCTAAGGACCCTGCGACTGGCTTAGCACGTGTCGCGCGCCTGTCTTGAGGTTGCCTGGCTTGAGGTTTGCGCACTGCTTTCGTACGCTGCTGTCATAGCGACAGCCGCATATGGACGCACGTTGGCATACACATTCCAACTACCCGCGGCCAGCTTGCAAACAACAACTGGGTGACGAGCAATTCATGAATGACACAATGTGTAGAGCTGACAATCTGCATTCCCCGGCGCTGTGCACTGTCACTGTCCTGACCCAGATTGCCCTGACCCAAATCCCAACGTGCTGGTTTTCGCCCTGCACGTGTCGCGCGCCTGTCCGTTGCTTGAGATTTTGAGCGCCCTTTCATCGCTGCTGTCGCCACGGCAGCCACATAACGACGCACGTTGGCATGGACATGACAAGTATCGGTATCCACCTTGCCAAACCTGGGCCCGAAGCTGTTACAAGTGACACGGCATGTGGCATCAAAATTTTGCATCCCCGCACACCGCACTGTCGGAGCACGGCCTCGACGATCTGCCATGATTGTGCCCATCAAATGCACCTTGCAGAAGCAGGTCCGCCCGTCCGGCCATCTGCGGACACCGTTGCGGCGCTGGAGGCGGGCGTGCTGCCGTGCATGGCCCGGCTGGTGACCCGCATGGGGGCGGGCACCAACGAGGGGGCCGTGCGGTCACCGCAGGACGACTACCCGGCGTTCCAGCTGAGCTGGGGCGAGCTCATGCTATATGGCCCGGTTGGGCAGGTGGGGGAGCTGGTGGCAGCCACAGGCCGGCGGGTGCGGCTGGCGGTGGGGGAGCTGCGGGCTGTGGTGGCGGCGGCCGGGAAGGCGGGGAGGCGCAGGGGCAGGAGCGTGGAGTGGCTGGCGGAGGTGACGGACGAGGTTCTGACGTTTGCCCAGGGCCGCCTTCGGGACGTGGGTTACGAGGTGCTGGGCTGCGGGCAGCACGCGGGAGGGACGGCGGGGAGGCGCAGGGGCAGGAGCGTGGGCTGGCTCACGGAGGCGCTGAGCAACCTCTTGGACTTCGCCAATACCATAATGGAGAAGTCCGATGGCAAGGTGCCGGGCTGCGGGGAGGTTGTGGGTGGCGGCGACCAGCAGCGCGGTGGTGTGGGCAGGGAGGGCGGGGCTGAGAAGGGGCAGGGGGCGGCGGGAGCAGGCGGGGCTTCGGGTCCTGCCGATGCAGATGGGGGCAAGTACGTGGGTAGCGGCGACCAGCAGCGCAGGGGGGCAGAGGAGGAGCAGGGGGCGGCAGGAGCAGGTGGGGCTTCGAGTCCTGTCGACGCAGGTGGAGGCCAGCGCATGGGTGGCGGCGACCAGCAGCGCACCGGGGCAGAGGAGGAGCAGGGGGCGGCAGGAGCAGGTGGGCCTTTGGGGCTGGTCGGCGCAGTTGGTGGGCAGCAAGCGCGGAAGGCCGTGCGCTACTCCTATGCTGTGGCGGAGCTGCTGCCGCAGATCTCGTCCGGCGTGCAGTTGTGCGCAGAGCTGGACACGTGGGAGGAGGACGGTGGGGGGCACGGGCCTGGTCATGAGGCTGTTGGGGACGCCGCATCGGAGGCATCGGCACAGCTTACGTGCTGCGTGTCACCGTGCATCCACACCGCGCTGGAGTGCACAAACCTGCTGCTCGCGAAGCACATCAGGACTGCGGCGGAGCAGCACGGGGCGGTTGCTGGGGCGGGCGACGGTGGCGGCGCTGGCAGCAGCAGCAGTGGCGGCGGTGGCGGCGGTGTTGCCAGGAGCGCGCTTGCCGGTGGTGGGCCCGACGCGCCGTGGCGGCTGCTGCTGCTGGGGGACGTGCGGCTGATGGGGCTGCTGGGGGCGGCGGTGCAGCTGTGGGGGAAGGTGGAGGCTGAGTACATGTGGGCCAAACATGTTGCCCAGGATGACCATGATGTACGGCAGTGCGAGCTGATGCGGAAGCAGCTGTCCGCTGCAATGGTGCTGGCAGCGGTGGCCTTCCCAGCTGAGTTCCGTGCTGCAGCCGGCGGCAAGCGTGCAGCAGCGGCAGCAGCAGAGCCCAGGGCCGTCCCGGCGGCGGCGGCGACGGCGGGAAAGAGGGGGGCTGGAGGAGCGGGAGGTGGCTCTGGGCGCAGCAACGCCCCGACATGCATCGACCTGGCAGATGCACGTGCGGTGATGGGGGATGCGGGCTTTGCGGACTCGGTGGCGGTGGCGGACCGTGTGCTGGGGGGCTGGGAGCCCACAGCAGGGGAGGCGTGGGGGCTGGCGAGCAGCTGCCTTGGCCGCTGCGGGGTTGCGGCTGAGGAGCTGCCGGGCATCCTGGCGGCGCTGGTGCCGCCCGCTGAGGCACGCGCGGCGGTGGCGGCGGCAGCGGCGGTCTGAGCGGGATGAGCGGTGGTGTGGACGGGTAAAAGGGGCAGCAACACGAGAGTGGTGGGGTCTGGGAGGAGCAAGGTGTGGTGTTGCGGGACCTGGGCACGTGCAGCGGTAGGCGCCTGATGCAAAGCGGTTTCAGGTCTTTGCATGAGCGGTACTGTTATGCATGTACGAGACGAGATGCGGGGCCGCACGCGGCTGTGGTGTGGGAGTGCAGCTTGCATGGAAGCTTAGAACCTGGGGCTCTGCCAGAGTGCTAGGGGCTTGGACGTGCGGTTTAGCGGCACGGGTGCATCCCAGGCCAGGTCGCAGGTACGGCCCGGACCCAGCAGGACGCCAAGGGGTTTGGGTGACGGCACCCACCTGCCGGCTGAGGTGTGTGGAACGGGTCTGGCGCCTGGGTCTGCTGCATGCACGGCTTGCCATGGATGGACATGGGTTGCTTGAGCCGGGTTGCTTGAGCCGTAGCCCTGGCACACTAGCGTACTGCCCTCACTCCAGGGGCAACCTTGCCTTGCCTTCATGCTTTGTACCTCCCTGCACCACATCTTCCAACACTCGCGTGCAGGCAACGACGACAAAATGTTGGGTCTGGACACGTGGGTCTTGCGATCGCCCTCTTGACCTGCTTGTTGCTATCGCGCGTTGACTCTTGCGGAATTCGTGACATGCACGCAAAGGACACGACGCAAGTTGTTTGCTGCGGTTGCTGGCTTAGATTATTAGGTAATAGCTTCAAATCTAACTTGCCTACCTCGCACTCCTGCTCGTCCTGCGAGCTTACCCAGTGCATGATATGCAGGACCAAAATAAAAAGCTTCGTTATTTCCATAACATCACAGGATTGGCCACGAGACTGTGCCGTAGGCAAGCAAACGGCCGTAGAGGTTGTCACGAATTCACGGTCGGCCAAGGCCAGGACGACGAAACCATGAGTGGCCACTTGACCCTACTCAAACAAACAACAGCTTCCACGTCTTACCTTAAGTTATTGTGTGCTGCATGCGGCTACTGATACCCTGCCTCTGTGCTCGGCTTAACTGGTGATACTGTCCTGGAGAGACCATGGGGAACGGCTGTTGTAAGGTTGAGAGCGAGTTTAATCCAGATGGGTCGCCAAAGGAACCGCAGACCAAGGAGCAGGCGCAGGCTGGCGCCGATGACTTAGAGCTTCGGAAGGCCGCAAAGGACGGCGACAAGGCTGAGCTCGAAAGGCTCCTGCGTCGCATGCCTCGGCGGCAAATACAGTCGGGCGCGCGAAAGAATGAAGGGGAGGAGGCAGACTGTGGTAAGCTGCGTTGTCCGGATGTCCGTGCTCGCCTGCCCGCTACGGCACCTCTCATCGACACAGCACATGAATTAGGACTTATGACAGTAGTCAACACAAAAGCTTGTTGTTCATAGGCCCATGGTCTACCTTCCTTGCGCCAGCAACGGTTAGGCTTGGGGCACGCATGTCCCTTGAACCTGGCCGCGCGGTCAATTTGCTGAATCTTCATGAGTACTTGTGGTCGACCTAGTGCTCTTCTCACAGTTGTATTCCGGCTTCCGGAAACCTTCACACTGCTGGGTCCTTTCAACCGTCGGGTGCATACGTCACGCAGTGTCCGTAGCGAGTGACCTTCCAGCCACGCCTCCGCGCTCCTTGCCACAACGGCACAGAGCCTGGATACGGTACCATTGCGACACTGGGCAAAGGGCAACATGCCACATCGCCTATCCAGGGCTGTCTCCCAGCACGGCCAATACACACGATCTCGCTCCACCCCCTAACTTCCGCAATACTTGCAACACGCACCCACCACCTTCTCACACCCACCGTCCGCCACGCTCCCCACACTGCGAAATTTGGCCATGCCATCCACATAAGACACGAGCCTTCTTCTCGGACGCCCATGAGCCGAAATCGCCCTGCCCATCCGCCTGAGCGTGCCTAAAACCCCCACCCCCCACCCACCTACCCACTCAACCTCCCACCCCCACCGCTGCCCCCCCCCTCCCACCCCTACCCCCAAAAGGCAACACCGCGCTGCACTTTGCCGCCTCCCGCGGCGACCGCGCCTGCCTGGAGCTGCTGGTGCTGTACGGCAGCGCCGTCAACGGCCGCAACGCCGCCGGCGCCACTCCCCTGCACCTGGCGCTGGAGGGCGGGCGCCGGGCGGCTGCGCACTTCCTGCTGGAGCACGGGGCAGACATCAACGCGCAGGGTGCGTTGCAGGATGCAGTTGGTGGGTTTAAGCTTAGCATCAATGTGCGCAAGGTGCGTGGGGTTCTAGCTTCTAGGGGATGCTGATGGGATGGGGCGCAGGCACAGGGTAGGCACTGGGGCAAGCATGGACAAGTATGGGCACTGGGGAGGCTGTAGGGTGGTGTAACAGCGTAAAACGCTGATGCTTAACGAGGAGGTAGAAATCCCCGTGTTACATCCTTCCCCACTTAGTTCGAGCGTCCGCGCGAGACTGCCGTGGGAATCCCGTAGGATTGTGCATGATCATCTGCACCGTGTCTCGGCAGTATTTTCCCCATTTGACCGGCTCCGTATCATGCCCCAACTCGCGAAACACCTTCCCTAAGGGTTCCGGATGCCTGTATGTGTATGTATGAGTGCGGTATCCCGGGATAGAGCCGGGGTTATGGGAGAACGTCCGTTCCTAGCAATCATCGCACCAATGTAACAGCGTAAAACGCTGATGCTTAACGAGGAGGTAGAAATCCTCGTGTTACAGGTGGTGGGGCGCGAGGGTACCGGTATGGCCCTTCGTCTACCCCGCGGCTGCAAGCTAGCCCGCTGCCTATGGGCCCTTGACGCTGTTACCCAACGCCTTATGACCAAGCCCATGTCCACACCGTATCTCTAAGTACCCATCCATTCGCTGCGCGCCCTGCTTGCATCACACTGCCATACCTGCCGCCTGCCATTCCTCCCCGTCCCCCCAGACAAGTCCGGCGTGAGCCCCTTCCACGCTGTGCTGTCCAGCGGCCGCCATCGCCTGGCGCTGTGGCTGCTGCAGCGCTGCAGGCAGGAGCTGGATGTGGGGGCGGTGGACAGGGGCGGGGTGGGGCCGTGCACGGTGGCCGCCCGCCACGGCTGGTGGGACGTGCTGGACAAGCTGGTGGGGCTGGCGGCAGACCCCACGCAGGTGGGTACTGGGACTGGGTTCGTCGTGCGCCAATTGTCAAATAAGCACTATGTGACATGAATTATGATCATCTGTGGAGCACTGAATTGTTTCGGTGTTGGCTGGCGGCAGACCCGGCGCAGGTGGGTACTGGGGCGGGGGCTGGATCGGGGTCTTGGTGGTTGTCCACACCACGTGACATCCTGCGGGCGAGATGTTTCAGCCCCCTTTTACTTCCAGTTACGAGCATTCGTTTGTACTAAGCTCTGGTACCCGATCCCCCGAAACCAGGCCCTCAACACGCGCAGTGCGGACGGCCAGACGCCCCTGGGCTGGCTGCTCAAGCACGGGGCGGCGGGGCTGCTGGCGGGGGATACGCTGGTGGGGGCAGCCACGCGGCTGCTGGACAGGGGCGCGTCCGCCGTGGTGCCCTGCTTCAAGGAGCAGGTGGGGCAGCAGGCCACCACCACCACCACCACCCCTGACCACCACTACCACTACCACCACCACCGCAGACTACCACCAGTGGAAAGCACCACGCCACCTGTGCTGTAGCCCCCGCGCACCCCTACCGCAACGTATCCCTTTGGCGCCTGAAATTTCATCCACCCGCCATGCGCTGACCACACCCTGCCGGATGAGGACATGTCCCCCCTTACCTAGATGGACCGCCGCACACGTGCCGTGCCCCACAGATCCCCCCGGTGTGCCTGGCTGCCGCCAGCGGCCACAGCGGGCTGGTGTCCGCCCTCACGGCCCGCGGGGCGGTGCTGGAGCCCCTGGCGGCCTCGGACGCAGTGAGGCGCAACGCGCTGCACTATGCGGCGGCAAAGGGTGAGCGAGTTGGGCAAATGCCCTCAAGGTTCCCCAGGTGGCTCGGAAAGGCTGGGACGCTGTTGGGCAGGGGCGGGGAAGGGAGGAGGAACGCGCTGCAATACACAAGGGTGTGTTAGGCGCTTGGTCAGGCTTGTGACGGCTAGTGCATTGTTGGACGTTTTCGCACCATCCGGCCATGCTGTGCTGCTGCCAAGAACCTGCCTTTGCCCCATCCCTGCAATCAACTCTGTCCCCCAGGCCACTCTGATCTCTGTGTGGAGCTGATGGGTCAGGGGCTGCTGCCCTACACGTGCGACGCGGGGGGCAACACACCGCTGCACCTGGCGGCCAGCAGGGGGCACGGTGGGGCGGCGCGGGCGCTGCTGGAGAAGAGCGACGACCCGGTCAAGGCAATCATGGTGGGCCGTACGTGTAATAGGTGTACAAAGTAGTGTGTGTTAGGTTGGGATGTTTAACAGCTGGTGCAGCTGACTGCAGAAAAGCGACGACCCCGTCAAGGCAATTATGGTAGGGGAAGGGGAGGGTTATCGCCGTACAAGTCGTGTACCACTTTATGGGTGTGCTGGTCGGCGAACTGAGTGGCGAAGCGGCAACTCCCCACGGCCAGCGCTGTGGGCATGGCATGGCTCGGACTGTGTTCAGCGCTTTGCCCTTGCCTAACCTTCTCCATACCCCCTCCACGCAGACCCCCAACGGCGAGGGTGTCGCCGTGTACCACCTCATGCTGCGTGCTGGTGTGGCGTGTATTGGGTGTGTATTAGGTGTGTGATAGCTGCCCCTATCTTCCATGTCCCCATACCCTCTCCACGCAGACCCCCAACGGCGAGGGCGTCACCGTGTATCACCTCATGCTGCGGGCTGGTGTGACGTGTATTGGGTGTGTATTAGGTGTGTGATAGCTGCCCCTATCTTCCATGTCCCCATGCCCCTCCACGCAGACCCCCAACGGCGATGGTGTCACCGTGTACCACCTCATGCTGCGGGCTGGCCCCGACGAGCGCTCCCAGGAGGGCGTGCTGTGGATTCTGGGCCGCATCGGTGCCGAAGAGGCCAAGACGCCCATCAAGGTGCGTGGGTTAGCGGGTCGGTGGGTCAGTGGGCCGGTGGGCATGCTGCATGGCACCTTGGGTACGGCAATTGGGACACGGCCGGTCTCCACCCCTACATACACGGCCCACTGCTTGATAGGCATATACGCTGGGACATGAACGGGGACGGGCGCGCGTAACTGCCCTGCTGCTGTGGCCCTTGCCTTACCCTCCCCGCCCCCCGGTTGCTGGGGCACCTACCGGGCTGTGCGTGCAGGCCAAGGAGGCTGTGGTGGACACTCCCCTGCTCATGGCTGTGGGCTCACACCAGGACAGGGTGGTGGCCAAGCTGCTGGAGCAGGGACACGACCCCATGCAGGTGGGGGGACACGTGTGTGTATGTGCGTCTGCGCGTGTGTGTACCTTGAAAGGCTGGAACACGCAGTGATGTGCGACACGCAACACTGGCAAAGACACCGCTGCAAGTAACGCCCATGGCACATTTTACTAAGTCCAAATTCCTGATATTCTGCACGTCTTGGACAACCATCTAAGCATTCTGCCGTGCCAAACTACGGTAGCCACGACGCACAATGCCACGTGCCCCTGCCGTACCCCAGGCCAACCGCGACGGCGATACTCCCCTGTCCCGCTGCCTGGCCTCTGCCACCGCCGCCACGGCGGAGGCCGACGGCGCCATCTTCAAGCTGCTGGTGGACAAGGGGGCGGGCGTGGAGGTGGGTGGGTTGGGGGAGAGAGGAAGGGGCGCTGAGTCACAGGGTGCTGCTTGACTGCATGCCACTCGGTGGGGTGATGGCAATGGCTACCCAGGCCAGGTTTTGGTGACAGATCATTGCGGACATGGCGCTTGCTTTGCGGTGTGTATGGTACCTGGTAGACGGCACTTGCCCTCACATCGCGCGCCGTGCCTCTCAGCAATGGACAACATATTGCCTCCCCGCCCTGGTGATCCTGGCCCTGCCCCCACAGGGCGGCTCCTCCGAGTGCCACCCTCTGCTGGCTGTGTGCAAGGTAAGGGGCCACACTGTGGCTCTGGGTGATTGTGTTCACACGGGGGTGCGAACCTGCCTGCCCTGCCTTGACTTGTGCGCTGAGTTTTTGTCCTCCATGGTACCGATGTGCAAACTCCCGAGGCGTGTCTTCAATATGCCCCTGCCCCCGCCCCCGCCAAGCATCTGCCCTGGCCGCGAACCCCACAGCTATTTCACCAAGGCGCTAACCGTTTAAAATCTCAACCAACCCTGCTCCCCCCCCCCCCCCCCCCCCCCCCCCCACCCCCCCGTTCCCCCCCCCCCCCGGCCCCCCAGGCGCCGCCGCGGGGCGCGCCCGGGGGGGACCCCCGGGGCCGGGGCGGGGGGGGCTGCACGACGCGCAGGGGAGGACTCCCCTGCACCTGGCGGCACTGCACGACAACGCATACATGACGCGCTTCCTGCTGGAGCAGGCCAAGGTGTGAAGGCTTTGGTGCGGCTCGTAAGGGGCCCTCGGGCACAGCCAAGCCAGATAGGTGCAGTAGCGGCCTGGTAGCAGCAGCCACCCATGTGTTACAGTCAACATACCGGTATGGGTGTTGCAAGGCACCACACCAGCACAGACTAGCACAGACAGCTGTTTTATGCGCTGCCCGCTATCTTTTTCTCCGTGTCACTGGTACTCTTATTCATGACTGCCCCGCCCCCGCAGCTGGACATCGAGTCGCGCACCCCTGACGGCGTGACCCCCCTCATGTGCGCCGCGCGGGGCTGTAGCCCCAACGCCATGAAGGTGGGAGCTAACTTGTGGCCACCGCTTTCTCGTCCCCTGCCTCTGCTGCTGCCGACCACACCTCCCCGCAAGCGTCATATGCCAGCTGCTATGTAAACGCCGAGACTTGACTGCTTCTGACCACCGCTGTGTTCATGACTGCATGAAGTCCAGGCGTCCAGCCACCTTGAACAAGCGACGGTAATGGTAATCCTCTTCCTGTTAACAGTCGACACCTTGTGACTCCCCGCACCCTGCCCGTACCCCAGATTCTGCTCAATCGCCACGCCGACCCACGGGCCACGGACGCCGCCGGCCGTACGGCGCTGTCGTACTGCCTGCAGCTGGACGTACTGCCCAGCCTCACGTGCGCCGCCATGCTGCTGCTCATGGGCGCGCCGCCAGCCAACTGCACCGACCTGAGGGGAGAGGGGCTGCTGCACCGGGCGGTGCGATACGGTGGGTACGGTACCAGCACGGATTTGATGCGTTCGCTGCTTGCAAAAAAGACGGTGTCATACGCAGCTATTGTTGCAATAAAGCACCAACGTGGAGTTTCATACCCCTGTGTGAACCTGCGCGTGCGCGTGCGTTGGGCGCCGCCCTTTGCCACAGGCTGCTCCGAGTTCATCCGGCTGTGGGTGCGCTACGGCGGCGACGTGTGCTTCCTGGCCTCAACCGACGACACGGCGGACGACGTGCCGGAGCAGCTGGCGGCGCTGGAGGGCGGCGCGGCGGGGGCCAAGGGAGCAGCTGGGGCCAAGGGGGCTGGCGGGGCCAAGGGAGATTACCTTGACGACGTGCCGGAGGTGGTGGAGGTGAGGGCGGGAACGGAACGCTCTTTACTACTTGCGGGACAGGGACGTAAAACGCCGAAAGTACCGTACAGTACCGTCGACAGTGCGCAGTGTAAGGCCTACGGTTGTACTTGTCATTGATGAGGTTCTTTTGTATAATTTGTGCTTTGTGGATGCCTCGTGTTTTGGGCTGTTGCGCAGGTGGAGGAGGAGGCGGAGGACGGCGCGTGGGACGTCGGCAGCGGCCGCATGGAGGCGGAGGGGGAGGAGGCGGTGAGGGAGGAGCAGGAGGCCGGTGGACAAGCAGGCGACGGCAGGCCCAGTGCCAGGGGGGGCAGCGGCCGCGTGGGGGCCGGTTCCGGAGCGTGGGGCGCGGAGGCCCGGGACGTAGTGGGGGAGCAGCTGGGGGGCAGGGCGGGGCTGGTGAAGGTGCCCAGCTCGCAGGTGAGGAGCAGCAGCGGACGGGGGGCGCTGTCGCAGCAGGGGAGCCTGGCGGCTGGGAGGGTGTCGGGGTCTGGGGCGGGGGCGGTGCCGCTGGTGGCTGGGGTTGTGGGGGGTGGTAGCTTGATGGACAGGCAGGGGAGCAGGAGGGCGGCGCTGGAGCGGCTGGCGAGCGGGGGCGGCAGCAGGGGTGGCAGCAGGGGGGTGCAGGGGGTGGCGGCGCAGGGGGAGGAGGAGTTTGCGCTGCCGGGCGGGATGGGCGGGGGCAGCGGGCGCGCGGTGGCGGAGGCGGTGGAGGCGGTCGAGGTGGAGATCAGCAGGTGGGTGAGGGTGGAGTTAGTGGGGTAGGGCGTACCGTGGGGCATATGCAGGGTGACTTCAGGGGCGGGTGCCAAGATTGTGCTGGTGTGTCATGACCAAATGCCAACGGTTGTCGTACAGGCGCGAGCAGCGACTCGTGCGATTGCTGGTGTTTCGTATACCGGGCATACCAAGCATGGTCCTGCAGCTCTGCTGTTCCCTTGAGCCACTTCGTACTGACTTGGATGGCACTGTTGCGACCTATAGGCATGGGCTTGACAGCACCGCCACTACTGATGCCTTGCTCCCTTGCCGCCTGTCCATCCCTCCCCCAGGTTCCCCTCCTTCTGCAGCGCGCCCTCCTTTGTGGAGGTCCGCACCTGGGCCCGCCGCGGCCCCGCCTGGTGGGTACGGTCGGCAGTGCACAACGGCAGTGCAGTGCGTGTCCTGCGTGGCGCCCATAATGAAAATGTTGCGAGCATTTGCTGTTTTAAGACAGCAGCGCACGATGACGATCAGCCAGCACACCAGCCCCCTACCTCGCTCTGCAGGCCTACTCCGTCTCACCAAACCCTTTCCTTCCTCCACACCTGTTGCGTGCCCTGTTGCGTGCCCCCCCAGGTTCGACGACTGCCTGCCCCAGGCGGACCAAACCCTAGGCCCCGACTACGCGCCACCCGCCCTGCCGCTGCCCCCCGGGGAGGACGAGGACGAGGAGGAGGAGGCGCGGGTGGCGGCGGAGGAGGCGGCCAGGGGCTGGGGCGAGGAGGGCGGCGAGGACGGCGTGCACCCCGCGCTGGATGCGGATGCCATCTTGCGCCGCATGCTGCTGCAGGGCATGCGGGACCGCCGCAGCGGCAAGAGGCCCCTCAGCGGAGCTGCGGCTGGTGGTGGAGTGGCGGCGGCGGCGGCGGGAGGGGAGGGCTGGAAGGGGGCGGTGGCGGTTGAGCGCGCCGGCAGCGGCAGCCTTAGGCGGCGGCTGAGCGCGGCGGGGGCTAGGGTCAGTGGCAGTGGCAGCGGCGGCGGCGGCGGCGGCGGCGGCGGCGGTAGCCCGGGCAGGGGCTCCCCTGTCCAGGCGGCTGTGGAGCTGGGCCGGCGCGGCAGCAGCAGCGGCAGTGCAAAGCCGCCGCGGCCTGCGTCCGCGTCACCTGCTTCTCCGTTTGCTGCAACAACAGCAGCTGCGGCGTTGGGTTCGCCTGGGGGGCATGGTGGTGCTGCGTCCGGTGGGGGGCCGGTTTCGGAGGCTGAGTCGTGGTTGGACGAGGTGCACCGCAGTGCGGAGAGCGCCATCGCTCTGCTGACCCGCGGGTCGGTGGCGGCGGGCCGTGACGGGGAGACGGCGGGCGGCAGCGGCAGCAGGGCCGTGCGGAGCGTGCTGAGGGCGCGCAGGAGCGGGGCGGGCAGCGAGGGTGGTGGTGGTGTGGGTGTTAGGGGCCCCGGGCCGGTGGCGGAGTCGAGGGAGGGCGGGGATGGCAGCAGCAGCGACGGCAGTGGCGTGAGCAGCAGCGACAGCGACAGCGATGGCGGGGAGGAGCAGGGCAAGAGCCTGGAGGACCTGAAGGACTCGGCCATGGGGCTGGTGGGTTGGGGTTACGGTTAGCGGGTGGTTGGGGGTTGGTGGGGGGTCGCTGTGACGTGGCAGGGGCGTTTGCGTGCGGTCGCTTCAAGAGCTCAAGACGGGACGCTGGGAGGGGTTGTGCACGTGCCGTGTGAGGTGTTGGTGCTGCAGCGTGCCGGTGATGTACGATGCGGGCGTGCCGATCACTGTGCAGCGACCTGAACCCCCAATGTTCCCCTCCTTGCACCCCCCAGGTGTCCAAGATGCTGGACAAGAAGATCGCCGTCACCGACCCCTACTACATCAAGGGCACCCGGTACAAGGGAGTCCCCCGCTACATGGACGAGACCAAGGTACGGCAGGGCCCGGGGGAGCCCAGGGGAGCTATCGTGTCTGCAGCTGCCACTTGCACTGCCGCCCTTGTGTAACCGCTCATGCGGTCGAGCACACTGTTGCAGATCACTGTTCACCTGGGGAAGTCAACCACTGCCTTTAACAACCTGGATAGACCCAACCACAACCTGATGGCAGAAGCACCAAACCCACCATATACAACGTTGGTGCCGGCACTCGCCCACCCGTTAACATCCTCCCCCAGGTCGACGGGTTCCCGCACCAGGATCGAAGGCCCACACCTAACACCCGACTCTCCTTCAGCTGGTCCTGGCCCTGCCCCCACTCCTTCCCATCCGTCCCCAGGTCCACGTGTCCCCCGCCCCCGCCTCGGAGCTGCTGGCGCTGGCCGACTCGCTGGCCGGCCGCCTGGCCGCCTACCCCCCGCCGCAGGACGAGCAGACCCTCACAGGGGCGGACCTGCGCGAGCGGTGAGCAGCAGCAGCACCACCACCACCACTACCACCTGCGCATGGACACTTTGCGCAACCGCACACGAACTGCCTCCCGCACAAACGTTGTCACCCTCCTCCCCCGCCACCAGCACCAGTACACCGTTTCCGTACGGTCGTTGAAAACGTCGACATACACGGGCCGCTTGTAACCGCCACCGCCCCCTGTGTCTTCCCCCCTGCTGTTCCCCCCAGCAACATTAAGTGGTACAACCTGGGCCTGAGTCCAGGGGAGTACCCCCTCAAGCTGGGCCAGTGGAAGGCGGCCGCCAAGAAGGCACGTGCCGCGCAGGCGGCGGCACGCACACGTGCCTACGTGGGGCCGGGCGGCAAGATCGTGGTGCGCTCGCGCAAGGCGTTCTTTGGACTGCCGGCCATGCCCAGCAGGTATGTGGGCTGAATCTGTGACCGTTACTGTATGTTCATAGCCAAGTGCGCATGCGAGAAACAGTTTTAGTTTCTAGGCGTCCGGTAGGGAGTCCAGCGAGACGCAGACAGTGTAGCTTCCTTGCTCGCTGCGCCAGGGAATGAGAATCGGGCGCATGGTCAAACACGGTGTATCCCTACGCTCCCGTTGCCCAACGACGTTACACCATGTTGCCCGCGCCACCCCTTCCTCCGCCAGGCCCGAGCTGCGCGGCAGCAGCGCGCTGCTACTGCCAACCACCACGCAATAATATATAATATAACATCATAATAATATATTGCGGTGTATACCTATGCGTCCCTTGCCCCTCAGGCCCGAGCTGCGCGGCAGCAGTGCGCTGCTGTACGCCGTGCGGCTGTGCCGCCCCGCCTGCGTGGCCGCCCTGCTGGCCGCGAGCGCGCAGCACCTCAACCTGCCCGACGGATGGGGACACACGCCCGTTGCGTGAGTACGGCAATGCCTGCATTAGTACTGCAGTAGCTGTACGCTATGTGCGCGCTGCGGTGACGCGTGTGTTGCAATGGCAACTTGTGGGGGTTACGGTACCACGTGTCCCTGATGCCACGTGTCTCCACCACGTGTCACCATGCCGTGCCCTCTGCCGTACCGCGTGTCCGCACAGGTACGCGGCGTACATGCTGGCGCGCGACAAGCACAACGTGCAGCTGCAGCAGGTGTACGACATGCTGCTGGAGCGCCTGCCGCAGGTACGGCAAAATACGAAGTTGTACGGCATATCAACACCCACCCCATCGCCAAGACCACGTCCCTGTACAACATTGAGGCTTTGCCGGGCCACCGCCACCTGACCCCACAACACCAAAATCCGTGACCCCACCGGCCCAGCACAGGCCAACGCCACGTGGCGGGACGACCTGTGCACGCGCAGCAACCCACATCCGTTACCGCCCCGCCCCGCCCCGCCCCGCCCCACGCAGGTCAACACCGCGTGCCGTTCCGTGTCGAATTCGTGGCCCCAACGCACCCGCTGCTCAACGCCGATAACCAAAACCCGCTGCGTTAGTACTCACCACTGCCGTGACCCCCCCGACCCCGACGCAGGTCAACACGACCTACCTGGACCAGGCCGACGGCTCCAAAGGCCACACCCCGCTGTGCCCCGTCAACCTGGCCGTGATCACCAGCGACAGGGCGCGCCTGGCGCACCTGGTGCTGAGATGCGCGGGGGCAATCAACGTGGGTGGTCGGCGCGGGGGTGGGGCCGACAGAATCGACTGAGGGTGGGGCTGACGGAGGCTGTGCGCAGTTGCGGACGTACCGTGCCAAGGGGTGTAGTCTGCTGCACTATGACGTGCTGTGCTAAGCGCAACGTGTACGTACCGTAACCGTTTTACCGTGCACGTGACCGTGACCGTACCTCACCGCCGTGCCGTACGCACACACGTGTGCCGTACAGAACTCCTGGACGGCGCTGCCCGACATCCCCACCTACCTGAGCGGCACGTGGGAGCGCGCGGCGGCCAAGTGCGACAGCCGCGTGCCGCCCCTGGCGCTGGCGGTGCTCAGCAAGCGCATCGACAACGTCAAGTGAGTACAAGAAAGCATAACTGCGTTAATGCGGCGGAATCGCGGCGCACGCAGGCAACCCAGTTGCAGACAAGCCAGTCACGTGGATCGCAAAGTGACGTTTGCCATACGAGCATTGATGCAGTGGAGGGGGACTGGGATACAGGACCCGGCTTTAGGCAAGGCCGTGGTACGGTACGTGCAGGGACACGGACAAGGGAGACACAGCTCTAGTATAAAGTGTACGGTGACGCAGTTCAGCGCTGGGAGGGGCAGGGCCAGTGCGGGACCCGGCAGGGTGCACGGGGAGGACACCCTGACACGGTGCACACGTGTCATGCATGACACGTGCCTTGACACGCACGTCCCCTCACCCAACCCGTCGCAGGCTGGTGCTCAGCCTGGGCGCCAACCCCAGTGACCGCACGTCGTGCACGTGTGTATTAACACTGACCCTTGACCCAACACCACCTAAACACCCCACAGGCTGGTACAATACCTGGGCGCCAACCCCAGGGACCGCACGACGTGTGTATGTGTCTTAGTGCTCGCCCTCGATGCACACCTACAACCACGCACCCAACCCCCCACCCCCAACCCCACGCACCTCTACCCACAGGCTGGTGCTGGACCTGGGCGCCAACCCAGTGACAGCAGGTTGGTGTACGTGTGTATTAACCCTTACCCACACCGCCACACCCCCACACCCACCCGCAGGCTGGTGCTGGACCTGGGCGCCAACCCCAACATCTTCGGAGAGGCCAGGGACGTACGGCTCAAGGTGGGGAGGACGGCCGCTGGAAAGGGGTCAACTCTAAACCCTTACAGACTGACCATGGGCCCCGCCATCAGCCCTGGCGGTCCAAACGCCCAGCACCCACGCGACTCCTTGCAGCAACCCAGAAACTAGTACCCCCTCCCCAGCATTCATGGACTGCTTGCGAGCAACGCAGGGCCGATACTATACGGCACCGGTACTGGTTCAGCACCTGCACACATGGCCTCCAAGGCGGCCAGGCCGCGCGGCCTCATGCGCGTTTCTTGAGCCTCACTGTATTTTGCTGTGTTTGCTGTCCGGCAGGCCAAGGCGGCCAAGGAGTGGGCTGAGGAGCAGGAGCTGTCCCGGCGGCTGGCGTCCGAGTACAACGGCGTGCTGGTCAAGGCCAAGCTGGGGCTCATGCAGAAGCTGGCAAAGTGGGTACCTGTGTACCGTAGTGAGAGGGGCAAGAAACCGTACGGTATCATCTTGCGAACACGTGATTTTGTGTTGGTAGTCGGGCAGAAGCTGGCGGAAGGACAGGGGCAGTTGAACAGAGGGTAGGCCCGTAAGCAGTGCGCGACCGAATGCCGCTGACATTCCCCTCTCCCTCGCTCTCTTTGTGTGTCCACCGCCCTAGCTTGCAGTGCTCTAGACGTGCTCCTAGGTAACCAGTGAGTGACTTCTCCCACTCTCCCCGCCCTGGCCCCGCCGTGCCCTGCCCCCAGGATCAAGCGCGCCATCGCTTCCATCGACATTCCATTTCATCTTTTCACACAATTATATATTTATTGATGTATTTGGTGACCCCCTGCACTCTCCCCGCCGTGCCCCCCAGGATCAAGCGCGCCATCGCCTCCATCGACATCCCCGGCCTCACCAAGCCGCACGCCTTCGTCACGCCACTGCACCTGGCGGGGCGCACTGGCCAGGTGGGTTAGCGTTGCGGGCTGGGAGCCGGGTGGTGCACCACCCCTCCTTGCATCCTGTGCCACAACCCAGGTGGTACAAAGCGCGGGTTCAGGACCAGGTGGCATGGGGCGGAGCAGGGTGGTACGGCATTGTCCAGGCTGCCGCAGCAAGGGGGTTGGGTGGGTTGTGGGCCGCTGTGTGCTAGGACACAGGCGGTGTAACGCAGCGCCAGCCCCCCTTCCCACGCCTGTCGCAGCAGCCGGGGCTGCGGCACCGCGCCAGCGTGGCTGATCTCACGGGGGCTGCTTGCTCGGCAGCTGTGCGACAACCGTCCCCCTTCAGTCCCCCTGTGATGCACACCGCCTGCCCCCTCCCTCTTAATACACACCCAGGCCGAGGTGGTGTTCCTGCTGCTGCGCCGCGGCGCGCTGGCCAACGGCGGCGGCGCCGTGCCGTACGCCAAGAAGAGCCCCCTGCAGGAGGCGCTGATGTACGCAAGGTGGGGTTTTAAGGAGGGGGAGGGGGGAGGGGGGTGTAAGGAGGCGCTGATGTACGCAAGGTGGGAGGCTAGAGGAGGAACAGCAGGGGCGGCGGGGCTAGGCAGTGAGCAAGCGAGGCGCGAGGGGCGAGGGGCGGCGTGCCTTAAGCAGTGGGCAAGCGAAGTGGGCACAGCAGGGGGTCACACTGGGGCGGTAAGGAAACCAGGAAACCTGCCTTTCTCATGTTGCTAACAAGCTTGCTAACAAGAGGCCACCCTTCGTTCCCGCCCAGACCTTGGATCAATCTTTCAAACCTTCTCTCTCCTGCTTTTTCTCAGCTCTCAACTGTAACCACACATCCATCTTCCCCCCCCAGGTCCAACTTCTCTGTGGCTCACTCTGGCGCCCGCCGCAAGAACTGGAAGGAGGTGCGGCCCGCCCTGGACGACATACCGCCCATGTCGCCCGCCGCCATTCAGAAGGAGGCGGACAGCAAGGCGAGCGCCGTACTGCGGGCCATGGTGGACCCAACCGTGATGGCGCTCAAGGCGGTGGCCATGGCGGGTGGGTGCAGGGGAGGGCGGCGGCGTGCGGCGTTTTTTTTTGGGGGGGGGGCGGGGGGACTGAGCGGGAGGACTGGGTGTTGAGGGCGGGTGGGTGGCTTGGAGGGTGTGTGTCGGGGCGGGGGGGGGGTCCACGCGGGAGGGGGACGACTGCGGATGGGCACGGCAAGGAGGCGAGGAGGGCACAAGATGTCCGAAGTGAAAAATGGGCTGTGCGGCTGCGGGGCGTGTGCTGGTGGCTGGTACTTGGTGGTTAGGCGTTGGGGGCGCATGCGAGCTGCAATGCCGTTGCGAAGCGCCTCCGGGTTCAGCAAGCCTTCACCACGCCTTGCTCACTGCCTGCATCTCTGAATCCTGCTTCTGTTTGGTTTGGCTTGACCGTCCGGCCCCATCCCTTCAGCCAAGTTCGCGGTCAACTTCCTGCTTTGACTTCTTACCCTGCTTTACTTTTTAATTTTCATTGTTTTTTTGTGTGTACCGTATTAAAACTCGGCTCCGCAGCCAAGTTCGCGGTCAACTTCCTGATGGAGATGCGCAAGCGGCCCATCGCGCACTGGGACCCGGCGCTGGCGGCGGCGCACGTGCTGCTGTCGCACCGCGCGCCGTACGAGCTGGCGGACACGCAGACGGGCATCGTGCTGCGGGACGTCATGGACA
>VFQN01003629.1_pt1 | contig 21705 bp, 31 predicted proteins | sample 3512371 | NCBI WGS metagenome assembly VFQN01 (sample SAMN10412370, study PRJNA504923) | tailings metagenome | isolation source: Replicate 2 from Balatoc abandoned mine | place: Philippines: Itogon, Benguet | collected 2017-08-28
CGGTTGGCTGCACGGTGAACACGTTGTTGTTCTCCACAGAGGTGCCGGCGCCGCCACGCCCGCGTGCGTTGCGGACGCCACCGAAGCGCCCGGCAGTCACGTCAACGTAGATGGCCTCCTGGGTCAGCTTCACAGGGTAGATCTGGCGGGGGCAAGCGGGACCAAAGAAGCGCGTTGGCATGACTCGTTAATGATTGGCGCGCTCTACGTGTATCTGGGGAGCAGAAGGGTCGCGGTTTCACCGCAAATCGCGTGTGGTAGCGCAACAGGGCGGCTGTGACGAGGGATGTGGCCTAGTGCCCGGCGCGTCCTCAATGGCGCTCTGGCCCCAGCCGGACCGTAACACAGCACAAGCTCCACGGCCTGTCTACGCGCACAAGTTGACGACGACCCCGCTTCTGTTGCAGCCGGGCCACCTAAACTCCCGAAGGCGCTGCTGGCGCCTCCCAAGAACCCCACACCCCCGCAACCACCACTTGGCAGTCTGGCGGCAATCTGCACGCCTTCCACTGACTACCGACACACGCCTGCCGTTGGGACAGATGCATGCCGAGTGCGCTGAATCTCTCACCGACCCACATCAATCCGCGCGCTCAGCCCACCCCTAGGGGTCGGCAGCAGGTGGCAAGGGTCAGCATGTGCAGCGTGGATTCCTCTATACACTCTTCCAACACGCACACTGATGCTGAATAGATCCACACCAACCCACACCAGTCCGCGCGCTAATCTCACCTCCAGGGGGCGGCAGTAGGTGGAGGGGGTCAGAACGCGCAGCACGGGGTTGTTGGGGTACCACGACACGATGGAGCCGTCCTTGAGCGAGAACAGGCTGCCGGTGGAGGGGCACTCGATGCAGTAGTCCTGGGAGGGAGGGAAACGGGAGGGGAAGGAGCAGGGGAGGGGCGGGAAGGGCCGGTAAGGAGAGCTGGCTAGTGGCGTACTGGCTGCGCTCCAGGGTACCGTACGTGCGGCTAAACCAAGTGGTCGTTCCCGCATGGATGCCGGAGCCAGCTTTCCTGGCCGCCGTTCAGAGACATTTTGGTCAGTCTCGCCGTGGAGAGGCATGTGGGACTTGGGTCCCAGGGAGTGGGTACGCCAATAAGCGGCAGGAATGAGTGATAGGGGACTTCTTGAATCGGAGGCGGGAATGGCACCTTCTGGGGGAGGTGGGGTCGCTGGTAGCGGGTGCTAGGGGCCTACCTGGGTGAACTTGGCACGGATGAAGCCCTCGCTGTAAGCGCCCTCAGCGGGGGAGCGGCCCTCAATCGCATAGATCTGGTTGCGGTACCAGAACATGAGCACTTGCCGCTCATCAACCTCGACCTCCTTGCGCACACCTGCGTTCCATCAAGCGGAGGTTCGCCAAGGTAAAGTGCTGTCAGAAGCCAACCGACTCGACCCGCTTCCTACATTGGTTTCTAGTCGTTAAGTTCTCACCCTTTGGCAGGTCCTCTGGGCGGCACACAGGCACCCAGGTCTCCTCCTCCTCAGCAGGGGCCGAAGCCGAAGACAGCGGCTTCACCTCAACTGCAATGCAATGACAAGCCAAATTTCGTTTCAAAATGTTCTGTGCCGACGCAGCACAGAATATGGTAGTCGTAGGCGTGTGGCCAATTCGCTTCTCTACGCACCCGACTCCTCTGCGGTAGCGCGGACACGCAGGGCAGATGACCGGCTGACACCCTTGGCAAGCTCAGAGCTCCGCGAAACGCGTAGAGGGCAAATGCGACCCAGCCCGGCAGGTGGAACAGGGGTGGTGCGGGCGCGACCACCCACAAGCTGCTGACGCTGCTGAAGGCACTGCATTTTTGCTGAAAAGTGAAGGTATGTGCAAAACTACCAAGTGTATCTGTGTGAAGAACAATAAGCAGCTCGGGTCCATATCGAATTCGTTTCAGCCAGGGACCACACATCGCGCAAGTACGGCAGTCCGAGTTACAGCGCGCCAGAGAACGAGAATCCGATTGCTCGGTGGACGCTCGCTCTGCCACTGCTTCACTTCTGCCCTCCTTGAGCGCGAGCCTCTTTCAGCTCCGCTTTCAACCGCTTTATCTCCTCCGCGAGCCAGAACATGTTCTCGTTCTCGATGCGCAGCGCCTTGTTTTCCCGGCACAGTCGCTCCACCTCCGCGCGCAGCGTGACCAGCTCTCCGATCTCCGCTTGGCTCAGGGTGTTGCTTGCCACCGTCGTGGCCGACGACGGTTGGCCTGTGGGGGAGGGGTGGTTGCATTCGGTCAGGGAACGCTTCCAATCAGCGCACCTGCGCACCTGCATGTCGCACTGGTAGGCAACCGTGGGCACTCCTTAACAGCCCGCATGCCCACATCAAACCATTCGAGTTCCCCGAAACACTGCACGCAGCACGACTCACTCCCGTACCAGTCGCATGCTTGCCCTTGCACACATGAAACAATGCACTGCAGCACGTCAGCGCGCGTGTGAGACCACCAAACCACGCCACCCCCTTCGCCACCTGACCTAGTCTCTCGACACCTACACCAACCATGCACCCCGCATGCCACCCCACCCAGCCACTCCACGTTGCAGCATGAGAGCACCGCCCTCCCCTATGTATCACGGCCCCGTACACATCACCAGACGATCTGGGCCAGGCCTCCGTTACGCAGCCAGCCCCCCTTGCACCCTTCCATGCCACTCCGCACCGCACCCCCCATCACCATGCAACACCCAGAACCGCCACACCTGCCGCTGTCCCGGGCCGCTGCCCCGCCGCCGTGCCGGGCCGCGGTATCCCCGCCGCTGTGCCCGGCCGCCCGCCGCCCCCTGAGGAGGCTCCCCCGCTGGGCGGCCGCGAGGCCAGGCCGTTGCGGTGCGCCTCCACCTCCTTGATCAGCACCTGCAGGCAGGGGGCCCGGGGTACAGTGAGACAAGGCATCAACCGTGTACAGCAGCGGCATGCGGCAGGGGGGTGGGAAGGGGTGCGGTGGGGCGGGGTGCAGTGCGGGTTTTCCATAACGCGTCACAGGGCGCAATGGCTTGGCGGTGGTGTGCGTGGAATGGTTATGGTTGTGACGTGAAGGCCGTTGCGGTGCGCCTGCATCTCCTTCACCAGCACCTGCCGGAGTGAGGGTGAAAAGGTAACATGGCCAGTAAACGGCAGGAGCGCGTGTGTGAGAGGTGTGGCACCCACCTTCTTGACCAGCAGTTCCCTCTCCTACCCGGTGCAGCCGTGTAGGTGCCCAAACCGTTTTACGGTGGGTTGCGACCTACCCACACAAGTCATCAGCGCGCAATCCGCCAAAGGAACTGCCGCGCGCAGTATGCTGTTCCCGTCAAGCGACACGTGCGAAAGCGGTGCAATATGGCAACCCAAACAAGGCCAGTTTGCTCCCCAAAGCACGCACCCCGCGCACCCTGCTACCAAGGGCACAGCAAGGTCGTGTTCTCTACAACCGCGTGCATCCTGGACCAAGCGGCTGCCTGCTCATACCAACGCGCCCTCTGCCGCACCAGGTCGCGGCAGCACGAATCCTCATCACCATGCACACTACATGCTCCCCGAAAAGCCCTGCTTGGTCACCGTGCATCCTTAATTTACCGCGCACAGCTGCAGCAGCTACCGCACCAGCTCACGGCAACAACCCCTCACTGTCATCAAGTAGTGCACGCGCTCGTAAGGTCCCCGCAAAGTTCCCCGTAGGAACCCCGTAAACCCCCGAATGATTCCCCTGACCCACCTCGCTCAGCCGCACCAGCTGCCGCACCAGCTCGTGCGGCGAGGCGCTGGCCACCATCTCCTCCGCCATGCCCCGCCGCACCGTGCTGCTGGTGGCCACCAGCTCCAACCCCTGGCCCGCCAGCACCTTGGCGTCCATGTCCTCGCACGCGTTCATGGCCGCCGCCGTGTCCCTCAACCGCTGCGCGAACGACGGGCCCCGACCGCCGCCGCCGCCGCCGCTTCCGGGCCGCCCCGGGCCCAAGCCGCCGCCGCCCTCCGCCGTCAGGGCGAGGCCCTCCTGCAGCACGTGCTTTGCCAGGTACTCGATTATGAGCGGGTGGTCGTTGAGGAGCTCGTTGGAGAGCAGCTGCACGGAGGTTTGGAGGCCGGAGTAGGCGCTGCCCGGGCGGAGGGCGGTGCCGGGCCGGGCGGCGCCGGCGGCGGTTCCAGGGCGGAAGCCGGCGGTTCCGGGGCGCGGGAGGAGGGCGTACGGCGGCGGCGGCGGCGGGCCGCCGGAGGGCCCGGTGGCGAGGAGGGAGCGGGATGAGGACGAGGCGGAGGTGGAGCCGCCGGCCATGCGGGCTGCGGCAGCTGCGGCGATGGCGTCGACAGCAGCGGTTGTGGGTCGGCCGTTGGCGAGGGTGGCGGTCCGGGGGCCGCCGGAGAGGCCTGTTGCAGCTGTCGCTGCTGCTGCTGACGTGAGCCCGGAGCCGTCTGCGCTGCCGCTGCTGCGGCTTGGTCCGGTTGCGGGGGCCGCCTCCGGTGCGGCCGCAGCGGCAGCTGCGCCGCTGCCGCTGCCGGCGCGGGCACCGCTGGGCTCCGCGTCCTCCAGGGTCAGGATGTCCACCCGTGGGGCCAGCTCTGGCGCCCCGCCGTGCAGCGCAAAGTACTCGTTTGCAAGGTCATAGTCCAGCTGGTTGATGGTGTCCCCGTCCAGGGTTTCGAGTTCTAGGTGCAGCACCATGCGGTGCTTGTACTCGGGCGCCAAGGCACAGGGGTTGCCCGCGAGCTCCAGCTCTCTTAGGCGAGGCAGGTGCGACAGGACCGTGATGGCTAGCTCCAGGTTGGCGATGTTGTTGCGGAAGAGGTGCAGTGTTTGCAGCTGTGTGCATGTCACCAGCGGGCTGGGGTCCCGCACGCGGTTGTTCGCGACGAAGAAGTGCTGCAGGGCCGAGCAGTGCTCGATCCCTTCGAGGCTGGTCAACGCGTTGTTGTTTAGGTTCAAACTGACCAGGCTCTTCAGGTGCTGGAAACCCGCGAGGCTGGTCAGCAGGTTGTGCGACAGCGACATGACCTGAAGGTTGATAAGCCGCGCAACATCTCCAGTATCAACTGTTTGCAGCTTGTGGTTGCGCAGGGTAAGCTCCCGGATGTCCTCCAGCGACTCCTCGCCTGTGAGTGCCAACAAGTTGGCCTCACACAGCGGCGAAGGGTTGTCCGACATGTTGACACTCGCTTGCTAGATAGTTTGTTGGAAGGTCGCTGGCAACATCCTTAGCCGCAGGGCGGGCAAGGCCCTGGCAACCATGCGCGTCAAATTTCCTTTGTAAACAGCTTGGCCTGATGGGTTGCCCTGTATTTCACACTATAAACAAGGTGTGCTACATCTTATCGCAGCATCTGTCCAAGAAAGGCCCTTGAGTAATTTGGGCAATGCAGCCAACGAACAACGGCTTGTGACGGAAGCAGAGCGAGAAGCGACAGAGCCATGAGCATGCAAGCAACCGTCATGAAGCACTGCATGTGTGTATTGGCGGTACGTGACCCAGTACATTCGGTGTTGGAGTGCAACTAGGGTCAAAACCGTCGAAGCGAACACCTCACTCGGAAACTATTGCAGTCGAGGTACCAGATGACTGCAAACATGACATAGGGTCACCATGGGCACCAGCGGCTTCTGGGCTCTCACTGCAGGTGGATTCGTGCTGCCTTTTGCTTGCCGCTGAAGATGCCCAAAGCTGCTTAGAGCCCTTCCGCCTCATGCCGCAACCCTTGTGCGTGCGCCAGGCTTTCTTTTCACTTACTGGAACAGTAAGACTATCGAGGAGCGCAAGGCGCGGATTGAACGGGTCAACAAGCAAGTGAGCAACCCTGAGGGCTAAGTGGACACGCCATTAGTCATGGCCATGATGCCCTGCACCCTGCTGCACCCAGCGTGCATGCGTCTGTATAGTGACACTCCACCCCACCTTGGCCGTGGATGCCTTTCCCTTTCACGCCAATCTGCTCACTCTGCATTTCCCTCAACCCACAGCTAAAGCAGTTCTACGGTCCCTTGCTAGCATGCGTCACTGCCTCCCGCTCTGCCTTCGCGGCCATGCTGCGACAGCACAGCCCGGACGGGACCAAGGTATGTTCTCCTTGAATTCCGCTGCGCGCAGTGTCACTTCCTCACAGCCAGGTCATGCACCTGCTAGGCCCGCCATTGCCGCACACGTGTCGCTGGTTCACGCGTACCGTATGTGGCCTATCCTGCCTCGGGGGCACATGCCCTCACTTCATGTGAACAACCCAAACACCCCTCACCTTCTGCAATCCTATTGGGAGCCTTTGAGGCTCTGGCCAGCCGTTCTTGGCCGTACTTCATTGCCCGTACTCCATCGCCGGAACTGAGCAGTGAGCACCGTTGTTGCGGCGGTAAGATCAACACTGCCGCCCTACCCGTGTGCACCGTGCGTGTTGGCGTGGGATGTGCAGGAGGCGTTCCAGGCTGCGCTGCAGGCCAGCCCCGACGGCCCTGAGGCACGCGCCTACCGCACGTGGATGCTGCAGGTGCTGCAGCCCCTCAACGAGCGGGCGGCACAGGTGGGGGCATGTGGCACACCGGTGACACACCTCGGCCGGTACGGTACTGGCGGCAGCGGTTGCTGCACATCAAGGGTTGCTGACGTGAGGGGAATGCGCGTACCGTACTGAGGCGCTGCCCACGGGCCCCGCCAACGCGGTGCCGGCTGCGCAAGCAACGTTTACGATCCACACTGGTCCAACTGGCAGCACCGAACAAGACTGGTCCAACATGCAGCACCTACAGTAGGTGCTGCCGTGGCGATGTACCAGCATCGCATGTCGCAAGCCAGGCAATGCAAACGCATGACGGCGAGGCCCACCAGCACTGGCAGCAACACTGGCTGGCACACCGGCTATCATCTCTTTAAAACTCTACCTGCTCCGTCGCTTTCCGCTGCTCACGTCGTCGCTGCTTGTCCCTTCTCCTAGGTGGTCACCGAGCACATAGACCTGCTTGACAGTCCGGGGCTGGAGCCGTTGTTGCTGCAGCTGGTGGCGGCCACGTGTGCCTACAGGGTCATCCTCAAGAGGTGTGCAACAGCATATGGTACACGGCGCAACGGCACAATGTTGTGCATTACCTTTATTGATAAGAGGGAATCAGCCAATGTTATTCAGTCTTAGGTGCAGCGTTGGCGGTCATGGCCACATGTGCGCGCCGCACTACGGTATGTGCCAGGCGGGCGGGGGTTCAAGAATTACTTAGCCTGTGAGCGCCTTGGCCGGACATTTGTCCGGGCGGCTGCGTGTCGTACTGCACAATCTTGGGGGCCATTTCTCCCGTTCCTGTGGTGATATGGTACGGCCAGCTGCTCAAGGCTCCTTCTGCCCGTTCATGTCCCTCCCCCCCCCGTGCCGTGCCCTGCAGTTGGGAGAAGGGGGACCTCAGAGTCTACAGCGCCATCAAGTACCCGGACGGCCTGGCAGGTGCGTGGGGCTCTCGCCTCGGGCCCCTTGGGGGGCCTCGTGCAGGACGGTACAGTCGCAGTCTCAGGGTCACACCCCGAGGGGAAATGCGGTGCGTTCAGGCAGCCAACTGGAAAAGAAGCGTGAGTGTGCCGTCACTGGCATGCCAGCGTGGTGCATTTGGGGTGCATTGCGTTGATGATTGTGGGTGTCGGTACATCGGTCATGGCCTAGTGCCAGAAGCCAGCCGGCGCGTGGGGTTGCGTAACGGTAGTACCAGTCCATTGCAGTTGGAGCGTTAGTGCACTGTGCACGCTGGGTCAGATCCCCAAAGCCGTGTCAGCAGGCACACGTACCCGCATGGGTGCCCGGTACTGATTCCCTGCCCGCTGCGGCCGTATGCTGTACACTACGTGGCCCCCAGAGCTTGTCGGCCGGGAGTTTGCGCGCATCAAGCGGCGGCAGGCGTCGCTGCTGGGCGAGCAGGCGGCGCACCGCCGCAGCAAGCTGCCCTCGCAGCCGCAGCTGCAGCTGCAGGGGCCCGGCCAGCAGCCGGCTTACGCGCTGCAAAAGCAGCTGCTCCCGCCGCCGCCGCCGCAGCAGCAGCAGCAGCAGCAATCCAAGCTTTAGCAGTCTTAGGTTGTACCGGAGAGAGCGCGGGACGCAGGGTGTGGGGCACAATGCAGTGTGTCATGTGTCGTGGTGCGTTGTGTGTTGTACACCGGCATGACCAATGACCGTAGCGCACATGCCGCCAGTTGCAGCGTGCAGGCGTGCATGCAGGCGTGGATCTTACGGACACGTTCGTGGCTAGCTGGTCACGTGTCTCCTGGTTGGCTGTTGGACTGAGACATTCGTGTCCAGGGCTGTGGGCGGTTGGTGCCAGAGGTGATTACGGTATCAGTGTGAATGGGCTATCCGGGCGTGCTTCGAGGTACTGCACCGTGCAGCTAGTGATGTGTCAGTGGATTTCTTCGCAGCTGGTCCTAGCTATTGCGCGTTTGTTGTTGCGGGCAAGGCTGCTGCCGCTGGCTGTTGGTACGGCAGCTGGTCTTCTACGCGGTGGGACAAACCTGGGCGCAAAGCCAAGTAGCCAGCACGTGCATCCCATATGTGTACCGGTAGAGCTGAGCTGAGTTGCGCAATTGCGACTTTTGCATGCCACGCGGAAAGGTCTGGATCAGGGGAGCTCTCGCGGTCTGGAGATCCGGTCACGCACCGGTCCGTGTGCACGTGGCAAGCAGCCACACCGTCCTCACGGTTCTGATGCAAGGAAATCGGGTCAGGATACATGCGTACATCCCCTTGCAGCCGTTACGCCAAGCATGGCCTATGCTCTGCTCCCGCAGTCCTGGTGGGCCTTGCAATAGGGGCCTGAGCACCACAGTATCTAACCCCGCGCCTCCATGCAGTTGCCACAAAGCACAGCTTCATGTGCAGTGATGCACTTTTAATGTCACAAACTGGTCAACCCTCATGCTCGTCCTCTTCGGTCACATGCATCTGTCCAGGTTCTGCCTTGCCATTCAGATGCACGACCCTGAAACTGCAAAAGACCGTATGTGAGCGCTCATCGCCCATCCTACACCCTGCAGCCCCGCCACCCGGTCTCAATCGCCACGTTGACCTTGCGTCTCCTCACTCCGCAAGCCAAACTATGCAACGCCACCATGCCATGCACCGTACTCAACGCCGGTCCGCAACCCGTTCCACCATTCCCCACATGACCGGTTGCAAACAGTAGGCGTTGGACACTTTACGAGCAACAACCTCCCGTCCGCGACAGGGGCGCGCTAGAGCTCTTCGTCATCGCTAAAGAAGTTCTCCTTGGCCCGGGCCCCTCCTGCCATCCCACCCGCGCCCCCGGCCCCCGGCAGCGTCCGGCCCTCCTGCCCACCGGGTCTGTACGGCAGCCCCATTGCACCCGCATCGCCATAGCCCAGCACTGCGCCGCCGGCCCCCGGCCCAGCGGCCGCAGCGCCAGGGGCCGCCGCCGGCGGCGCTGCTGCTGCCGCCAGTGGGTGCGCGTCATCCTTTCTCTTCATCAGCTTCTGCTTGAATGCGTCAAACCTACTGCGCAGCTGCCCTCCTGTGCTGGCTTCCTCTCCGCTCGCCGCCGGCGCCGCCGCAGCCGCGTGCACGGCAGCTGCAGGAGTACCGCCGGCGGCGCCGCCACCCGGCGGCGCCATCGGCGGCAGGGGCGGGCGCGGCGGCACGCTTACGCCTGCCGTACCGCCGGCGGCGGCGCCGTTGGCGGCGGCGGTGGTGCTTACACCTCCGGCGAGGTGCGGGTGAGGTGCAGGTGTAGGCGTGGGCGTGGGTGTGGAGGTGGAGGATATGGACGTCCCGGAGGTGGTTTGGCCGGCGGTGGGCGCCTTGACCAGGGCTGCCAGGGCTGCCTGGTGCTGCGGGTCGGGCAGCAGCGCCTTGCAGCGGGACAGCGAATCGATGGCGGAGCCGAGCGTGGTCTGGCGGGCCGTGGAGGTAAGAGCGTGGGTACAACAATTGTTTAAGAGTAAGCAATTGCACCCCAGTGTGCTGTACAAAGCTCACGGGAGTGGGGGATAAGGAGCACAGAGGATGCCTGGCGGGGGATCCCGCAGGTGGGAAGCGGGTCTCATTGGTCAGCGGCTCAGGGCAAAGGGGTACGGTGGGCACCGCTCGAGCCATGAGTGTGTAGCACGTGGGTGACCAAGGGGTGTGAGTCGGCGGCCTTTCATCACCTGCGCACTGCGGCTGCCCGTCCATCCACCATGGCTTTGTGCCCCGAAGCGCCCGGGCAGTACCGCGGAGAGGAAAGCAAAGCATCATTACTAACCAATCCATGCGCATGAGGTTTGGTACGCTCCCACGCTCCCACCCTCTTGTCTCGCCCTCACCTGCAACCGCGGCAACCGCAGGTCGTGTGCCGCCACCGACCTCAGCGCATTCAGCAGCGCCGCCGCCAGCGCCTTCTGCTGGTCCGGCGTCGCCCTGGCCACCGCGCCGCCGCCGCCCCCTCCCGCCGCCGCCGCCAGCTGCGTCCCCAGCGCCTGCGCCGCCGTCAGCATCCACTCCACCTGCGACGCCGCCGCCGCCGACACCGCCGCCGTCGGCGCCGCCGCCGCCGCCAGCGCCGTCCCCGAGTACAGCACCTCCAGCTGTACGACGTGTGGGCCCTGCTCCAGCAGGCTGTCGTACACCGCCAGGACCTGCTCCGAAAACCGCGGGCCCTCGCTCCGGAACCGCATGGCGATCTCCGCCATGACCACAACGCACGCGCGCTGCAGCTCCGCGTCGCCGTACGACATGAGGCCCATCAGCGCCGGCAGCAACCGCCGGCTAACCACCTGAACCGTCACTAACGGTACTAAGGACCTCGCCAGCGCGGCGCAGCACAGCCCCGTCGCCGAGCTGGCCAGGCCGCTGCCGCCCGCCAGTACGGCAGCGCCTGCCGTACCACCGGTCGGATCCTGGGCCCCTGCCGTACCGCCCTCGGCTGCGGCGGCTGCGCCGCCGTTGGAATCGCGCGCGCGGCGGTGACCGTTGGTGGTTGGGTCGGTTGGCGGCGGCGTTGGGGCGCCCGCCAGGAGGCCCTCCAGGAGCTGCAGGATGTCGGTGAGCAGCTCGGGCCGGGCGCTGCAGGCGAAGGTGAGGGCCGTGGTGTAGTCCTGCGGGGAGCAGCGTGGGGGAACAGGGGGGCAGGGGATGAGCGTAGAGCGGGGCAGGAGTCGACCTGCAGAGCTGCGCGGCACAGACCAGTTACGGGGAAAGGCGCAATGGTCCGGTGGGTGCGAGCCTCGTGTCGCAGGCTCGGAGCGCGCAGGACTATGACCCACCTTGTGCCGTAGGCTGGGAGCGTGCAGGCACGAAGAGCAATGACCGGCTGGCGAGCTTGGGGCCAAAAGGCAACGTGTAAGCCTACCATCACGCCCGAGTGGCTACCGCATGACCTCCTCCCGACGACCCCAACACTGCTGCAACCATTACTGAGGTTTAAGCCGCTGCCCCCTGCTCCTGTTGAGCTCACCGTGAGTCCCTCCAGTAGCCACCTGTACCGCGGCTCGTGCGCCGCCGCCATGAGTCCGTGCAGGTGGTGGCGCAGCAGGCCCGCGGCAGGCAGCACGCCCGCCAGCAGCACGGGGAGGACACACAGCCTGGGGTGTGCATTGCGACGGGAGGGCGGGACATGTCGGCAGGAGGCCGTGCAGGTGACGGCAAAAGCCCACGTTATAGGGGCACAAACCAACAGTGCAGCCAGCGTGCAGGCCTGGGAGTAAATATAAGAGGGAGGACTGGGGATGGCATTGTCGGCAAGTGGGGTCCTGGTTGTGGCGCAGCGAGCCCAGCGGGGAACGGCACACCCGACAGCAGCACAGAGCACGCCGTGCCAAGGAGTGGTGGGTGCATTGCATGGCATGCATTCTGTTGTCATGGCGCTGCGCAGCATTGGACGGAGGTTGAAGTCCAACGGAAAACATAGAAAGCCGGCACCACACCACCGTTTGCCCCACCGTGCGGTCCGCAGCGCCTCCGCCGACGCCGGCCGCGCCGCCAGTGCCGCGTCGCGTACTGCAGGCGGCGTGGGGTCCAGGTCGGGTGGCGGCGGCGGCGGGCAGGGCGCGGCGGCGGAGGCGCCCACGCCGGCGGCGGCCAGGCATATGGGGACCAGCGCCACCCGGGTGAACGGGGCGCCTGCGGGAGAGAGAGCGATCGAGGGTGTAGGAGTGTAAGGCAGGGCCTTAGCGTGGAGTGTAAGGCCGTATTAGTACGGCGGCCTGTTAAAATTGCTTTTCGAGCCGTAAGGCATGAGGATAGCGCGACTTGCGGCGAGGTGAGTTATACGTCCAGACAAGGGCACCCAAAGAGCCGTACCCAGAGCACCCATTCAAACCCAGAACGCAAGACAGAAGTGCGGCAACCCACCCATGGCCCCGCACGTGGCCGCCACCGCTGCCACCGCCGTCCGTCGCAGCTCGAAGGCGTCGGGGTGCGGCCCCAGGGCCGGCAGCAGACCCAGCAGCTCCGGAACCACGTACTGCAATTACAGAAAGGGCGGATCAAAAGCGGCAGGATTGGTGGTTGGGATGCAGAGAAGAGTGACGGAGTGAGGGCCCAGTGCGGGCAGTAGCCCCAGCAGCTCCGGAACCAGGTACTGCAGTTGCAGAAAGGGCGCATGTAAAGCAGGGAGCAACAGGGCGGCAGGACGACAAGGGACATAGGAGAGGGGCGGTGTGAGATCCCAGGTCCGGCAGCAGCCCCAGCAGCTGCCGAACCACGTCCTTCGGAGCGGGCAGATGGTGGGTGCAAATGTGCGAGGAAAGCAGGTAAAGCGGCTAAACGTGGAGACGCCCATCCATGTGGCTTGCGAATTGCGCGCTGCGAGCCAGACAGCAACCGGTACACAACCACCACATGACAAACGCACATCCCTACAAGTAGGCCCTTCTAGACATGGCCCCCCCCCCCTGGGCCCCCGACCGCCCCCCCCCCCCCCCCCTCGCCGCGCCGCCCGCCCGTCCCCCCGCTTGTCCCCATCCCACCTTCCAGACACCCCCCCCACCTGGACCAGCCACTCCAGGGTCTTCCAAGCCGCGTGCGACGGATGCCTAGCCCACGCCGCCAGGGCTGCGTCCTCCCCCTCCCTCTGCTCCTTCCTCGCCCGCTCCGCCTCCTCATGCTGCTCCTCCGCCCCCGCCCGCGCCTCCTCACCCTCCGCACTTCCCTCCCCAGCCCCCTGCCCCAACATATCCGCGTCGACACCGACAGCCGGACTTGCCCTTCCACCCACTCCCCCAGTGCCGTTGTCGCTGTCCGTATGCTCCTGGTAATGCAGCTGCTGGTGGCTTGTGTCCTGTTGCAGCCCAGAGGCCTTATTCAGCGGAGACCGCCCAACGCCCTCCACCCCGCCGCCGCCAACCCCGCCCGCCAGTACGGCAACCGGCAGCGGGTGCGACGATGTACGGCGGTGGCCGGGACTCGTAGCGCCGCCGCCGCCATTGGCGGCAGCGGCAGGGGCGCCACCTTCAGAATGCCCCCCGGCAGCAGCAGTTGTGGTGTGGTCTGGGTGCAGCAGGGCTCCGCTGCTGCTGCCGCGGTGCGGCCGGCCGAGGGCGGGGAGGGGCGGCAGGGGGCTGGGGGAGGGGCTGGGGCCCTGGGGTGGCGGAGGGGTGTGCTGCCCGTACGGGGATGGAGACCGGGGCGCCTCCGCCCACGGGGGCCGGTTGTGCAGCTGCGCGCAGCATGCGAAGAGACAACGCCGCTCAGTGGAATGGGGGGACATGAGGTAATGCATACATCGCGGGTTTGACAAATAAGCCTTCGGTTCGCTGCGCACCAGGGGCCCTCTGAGAATAGTGCAACAAAGGACAGCATCTCCAGGGACCTACCGCAGCTTGCCGTAGCGCTGGAGCAAGCCCCGTGTACACCTGCATGCAGACAAAGGGTCGAGTAGGGAGGGTGGCGAGTAGGGCATGGGCTCAGCTGGAGTTGCACACACCGTGTGGGTATGGGCCTACGCTAAGCGTTGATAGCTGCCAGCATTAGCCTGCCGCACGCATGTAACACTACCAACTTCCACGCAGTGCCCTCCACATCCCATGACAAGGAAGCGTGCGCACACATACACTCATGCTTGTCAACGTCCGGGTGCCTTGCCCACATGTGGAACCCCAGCTGGCATCCACACCCACAACCCGTAACCCACGCACGCACCTGCAGCAGCTGGTACAGCACCAGGTGCACCTGGCTCGCGAACCGCCGCCGGCCCAGGTGCACCGGCCCCTGCGCCGCCGCCGCCGCCGCCCCCTGCCCCCCGCCCACCAGCCCCAGCCCCGACCCCGCGTACGGCGACAGGCCCCCCGGCAGCAGCGTACTGCCGCTCATACTGTACCCCCGGCCCGCCCTTGACGCAGGAGGAAACAGAACCTGCTGGTTGCCTGCCGCTCCCCCTCCACCGCCTCCGAACCCGGAAGCCTCCTGCGCAGCTGCCAGCCCGTCACGCGCATTCATGCTCGCCGTGTGTCTTAGCCCACCAGCCGCTGCCCCACCCGCGCCCACCCCAGCACCGTCGCTGCTCCTTCGCGCCAAGCCGCTGCCCCCCTCCTGCCCCGAAACCGGCCCCAACTGCCGCGCGAGCTGCCCCATCTCCGAAACCACGCGTGCCATGCCGGAGGTGACCACCAGGTCGCTGTCTGGCGGCTGCCACGTCAGCAGCGCGGGGACCAGGTGCGACAGGGCTGCGGCGTGCACGGTTTCGGAGCCGTCTGTGGCCAGGGCCAGCAGCAGGGCCTCCACGGGGGAGTAGTAGGAGCGGGAGAAGGGCAGGCGGGGGACCAGGCGGGCCAGGCTCAGGCACGCCGCCTCGCGGACCTGCGCGGCGGGAGTACATGGGCAGGGGGACTGTGTGACGTGCCCCATCAGGGTCTCTGTACGAGGGTTCCTGCGACATTGATGAAAGCCTCGCTGTGCAGAGCTGTTACGTCAATCTGAGCTGGCTCCCATGCCCTGGGGGTGAGGTGCTGCCAGGGGCCCATACACCCATTGCAGATACTCGTGTTTCGGCACGCACCAGACCTACAGGAACGTGGCTCGCCTCGCAGACCCGGTTGGATTGGTCCCCGCTATCTGACCCGCACCACCCACCGCTTCCAGCCTGTCCTTGGCCAACGTGGTGAGCTGCGTGAGCAGCACGTGGCCCTGCGTGCCCACCTCCACCACGCCCACGGCGGCGCCCAGGGCCTCGGCCACCAGGGCGCGCCGCTCGCTGGAGGGACTGCCGGCCTGGGGCGTGAGGGGACAGCGGGGGGTTGTGGGTTCCGAGGGCAGCATTATTTAGGGTGTAGCACCAAGTGCGATAGGTTGGAGGGGCTGCCGGGCTGGGGGTTGGGGCACATCGGGGTTGCGGGTCACAGTGTGGTATCATGAGGGGCAAAGGGCTGGAGGGGCTGCCGGCCTCCCGTGCCCGTCCCATGGCCCCCTTGCCTGCACCTCACCCCCTGTGGCCTGTTTCCCCGCGTTCTACGCGTACCCCACCTGCTTGTAGCACATCTCCACCAGCTCCGCTCTGCAAACCCCCTCCCAATGGTTTCACATGCTAGGTTGCTAGCCCATGCTCCCGTGCCCGCTCCGTGCCCTTCTTGCCCGTCCCGTTTCCCACTTCAACCCCACCTGCTTGCAGCACATCTGCACCAGCTCCGAGGCCGCCCAGCTGGGGCCGAAGGCTCGGCACAGCTCCAGGCACGCGTCGATGATGGCCTTCGGGGTGGGGGTCAGGCACATGGCCAAGTGGGTTGGCACAGTAAGTTCATCCCCATGCTCGAAGCACGATCCTGGCATGCGTCGATAGTGGCCTGACGCAGGGGCAAGGGAAGCGCTTGCTCTCCTTGCAGCGACCTGCGGTCCATTCACACGAATCTGACCTGCCCTGTGACATGAGTTGTGCACCAGCAGCCCTGGCACGGCTAACAGTTGCTGCTGCGGGTCGGGCCCGGACAAGCCACTCGCTACGGTAATACTACGTACGCAGGGACACCGGGCTTGCACGCCCACCTGTCTCTGCTGCGGGTCTGGCCCCGGCACCAGGTTGAAGCAGGTGGCCAGCAGCGTGCGGCGGGAGGGCCCGTCCTGGGTGGTCTTGGCCACCGTCTGGGGGCCAGCGCGTGCAAGGGAGGACCCGGGGCACGGAAAACCATTGGGCTGATGGACCAACACGTAAGGCGCAAACAATTTAGAGGTACGACTTGCAGTGGTGTACCGTAACTACGACAGCACATGACTTTGCTGGTTCAATAGGCAAGAAGAAGGAAGGGTAGCAGCAGACGCAGCATCCCCGGGTCCCACCAACAGCAGCAGGGGGTGCGCCCCCATACGCAATCCAATCCTGTTGGGTATGAGGAACGCATGAATCGGTGCAACGCTGTGAGCGATGCCACCCCTCCCGGACCCACCAGCAGCAAGGGGATGGCCTCCACCCTCGACTTGAGAGTGAGGTTGGGTATGAGGCGCGGCAGGGCCTCCGCGATGCGGCCTAATAATGTCTCCAGGGCGGCGTGATGCGCGGGGTCGATCGCAAGCCAGGGGGGCAGCGGCTTGCCGGGGGCGGTGGTGGTGGTGGTAGTGAGAGGGGTGGCGTCGGTGGGGGTAGGGGTACGGGTGGAGGTGGTGGTGGGTAGCGAGGCGTCGGGGGCGGAGGCGGGAGGCAGCTCGGCGGTGTGAGACGGGGGAGGGGCGGTGGGGTCGGGGCCGGGGCCGGCGGGGCTGAGGGGGAGGGTGCCCGAGGGGTTCTGCGATACGGACAGGTCTGCGGGGCAGAGGGGACGAAGGGCACATATGGTGCATGGGCGTGTGAGCTGCGAGTGCGACAGGAGACGCTTGGCAGTGGGCAAGCGGGTGCATACCACCATGGCACGGCGCCTGTGGTACTGTGGCGCCACAACGAAACGTGACCAGCCCTGACGCCTAACCCGACGTCGGCTGACGCCATCATGCCTCCCGCCCGATGTTTCGCGTATTACGCGTACTCCCGCTCATCATCAGCTCATCACTGAAACTCCACTCCCTTGCACGCCTCTTACCCAGCAGGTCCCCAAGCAGGTCCATATCGCTCGCGCGCTGCCGGTGCCGCGCCGCCGCCGCCGCCGCCTCCACGCTTTGCCCCGCGGCCAGCGCCGCCCCCTCCCCCGCCCCACAAACCCCACCCCCGCCCTGCGCCGCCGCCGCGGCCGCCGCCACCGCCGCTATTGTGGGCGTTGCCGGCGCCGACGGCACCGCCGCCGCCGCCGCCAGTGCCGCCAGCTGCGCCCGCATCGCCGCCAGCTGCCGCCGCGCCGCCAGCACCCCTCCCTTCAGCTCCTCCACCCCCGCCACCTCCACATCCATCCCTTCCACATCCACCTCCCCCTCCTCCCCACCCGCCACGCCCTCCCGCTCCTGCCCGCCCCCCGTCAGCACCGCCGCCGCCCCCTCCACCACCCCCGCCGCCTCCTTGGCAGCCGAGCGGTACCAAGACCACAACGCCCATTGCGTGTGGTACAAGTCCGCGCCGTCGGCCCCGCCGCTGCTGCTGCTCCTGTCCCCGCGTGTGTTAGCGTGTGTATTAGCGTGTGGCTGACCCGCGGGTCGCAGCGGCCCACCGTACTCCTCCTCCAGCGTCATGGCGGTGGTGACCAGGCCGTGACGCAGTAGGTGCATCAGCACGGCGGAGTGCATGGCCTGTACGGGTCCAGGAGAGGGCGTTAAACGATGGAGCTACACATGGGGCAGGATGGACTGTGGGGGTCAGGGAGCAGGGTTGGGGGCGGGAGCAGGGAACTAGGTCAGCACCCCACCGACAGAAATGCCCAAGTCAGACCCCTCGCCGTGCCTTACCGCGCCCCAACCCTGCCCCTGTCCATTCACGTACCCGCACGTCCGACGCCGATGGCATGGCCCCTGGGGCCGTCGCAGCCGGCCACTCGGGCCCCAGCCCCGCCCCCACCGCCGCCTCTGCCGCTGCCGCCGCCTGCAGCTCACCCTCGTCCGCCCCGCCCTCCCCGGGCTCTGTGCTCCCAGGCCTGGAGGACCCCGCCGCCGCACCGCCAGCTGCCGCTGCAGACCCTGCTGCGGACGCCGCACCACCACTGCTGGCCAACCGCGCGGCGGCTGCAGCCGCTGCAGCAGCCGCTGCCTCAGCTTCCTGCAGGTGAGCGAGCGCAAAAGGAGGCGGATGGATGTGAGATACCAAATTCTTACTGCCAGGGTCTGAGCCACGCATACGCTCAGTGGCACGAAGCAAAGGCAAGGTAACCTCTTTCCGTGCCAGCAGACGTGATCCCTCTCACCCACAAAGCTGTCTGGGTTACGTCCAAACAGCCCTCCCGTTACATGCCGAAGCAGTAGCACCCTGTACACCTTGTCCGCCCGTCTCCGCTGCGTATCCCTCTCGGTCCTTCCGATGTTCCCCGTGCCACACACAGCTCCCCTCCGCCTTCCACTCCGCCAGACCCACGCCCAACACCCCAGAGCCTTACCATGAAACGCTAACGCACGCCTTGTCGGCCAGCCTCCGCTGCCTCTCCCACAGGTCTTTCCCAGTCCTACACACAGCCCCTCCCCACCTTGTCCGCCAGTCTCCGCTAGCATCTTCTTCGCCAGACCCATGCCCAACACCCTTGTGCTCGACAGTCACAGCTAAAACACACCTTGTCCGCCAGACGCCGCTGCATCTCCCTCAGGTCCTCCTGCGCCAGCCGCAGCTGATACTCCGCCAGCTGCAGCCGGGACTCGCGCTCGCGGCCCAGCGCCTGCAGCTCCAGGGCTGAGGGGCAGGGACACCCACGCAGGTGGCAGGGGCGACAGGGGGAATGGGACGAGCACGTCAAGGTGTGCAGCTGGCTGGGACAGTGACTTAAAGGCGCGCGGCCGAGCTGAATGTAGTCGTTGCAGTATGGAAGGCCCTGATGCAAGGCGTGGCAAGGGCAAAGAGCAGGTGGTAGTACGTCGCCGAGCTCACCGTTGCCCGGCTGGAAGCGCGCGAGTTCATCGGGATTGAACCGATCTGGGTCGGAGAAGAAGGCCTGGTGGGGAGAAGGCGGGAGGAAGGAGTTCATAAGCCAGCACAAACGCCAAGACCAGGACAGGCATTTGCACGTGCCCGTCTGACTGCGAGAGGTGCCGGAAGCCAAGCCAGCTGAGCAACAGCCAGCAAGCACACAACAATGCAACAGCATTTACCTGCAGGTCGCGAACGTCCTCGCCATGGCCGCTGGCCTGGGCCTCGACCAACAGCTCGAGGGCTGTCAGATGATAGTTATGAGCGAGCAAGTACTGGGTGACCTGTAGTTGCGGTATAACATGAGCGGTATGAGAACTGAGAAAGCAGCTAGATTAACGATATTGCCCTAGGCTCCCTTACCTGCTGCGGCACAGCCGGGGCGAGGGTCGGATGGGCACCGCGATGTATAATTCCGCTGTCTCCACCCTCATGACCTCCTCTAGGTGAGACTATACTCATGGTGCCACGCTTGTCTGGAAGCGGGGCTACATGCTTGTGGCAACAGCGTAGACCAACGCTTCACGAAAAAGTGCAGTCGAGGTACCTAATATTTGACCTAACACCATCCTCAGTATGTTGCAGAAAACGACAAATCCTTACAGAGCGGAATGCGAGGACACGTTAGGCCTGGGCTTGACGCGAGCGGCAGTTGCACGGTGGTTGGGCTGTGCCCGTGCCCCTGGGCGTCAGGCAATCCGGCCAGTCCCACGAGCCGTTGCCTACATTCTCAGCCGTGCAACGACGCAGTGCTATCAATGGCATGCAAGCTGCCAGCGGCAAAACCTCGTCTGCAGCCGTCGCCTACAGTACAGAACAGGTCTCAGCCCCCCAGAGACCCATATCAGGGCCATTGGTCCCAAACAAAATTGCTAGGAATCACAGGGCGCTGTGCGGCGGAAGCTTGGCGCCTTTGTGCGTGGGTTAAGGGTTTGTGTGCTGGTGCAGGCAATTCCTCCTTGCACTGCGCAAAGGCGCGTGCCGATTTCTCCATTGTCCATGCTACTTGCCTTCGGTCAAGTACGTGCTTGCCTCCACGCAACCGACCACACAACGGCACGCCTCGAACTTGCAGCACCAGCCCAAAATCTCGTTCTTCAACGCAGCCCTTTCAACCGGCGCCACACACACATAAGGGGAACACTGCTCGCTGTTCATACACCACGCGCAGCAGCAAACTGAGTGCCCTCTCCAGCCCCTCACAGCACAATCCTGGGAAAGGCAGGGCTGCCCCTTTAGCACCCTTTCTTGCCGGTTCCGTTACTTTGCGGCTCTGCCGTTACCCCTCACAGCACAATCCTGCCCTCGGGTGCCCTCCACACGGCATGACCACCCTCCTTCCCGCCCCCCGCCGCCGCCGCCGCCGCCGCCGCCGCCGCTTTGGCCGCCGCCCTGGCGGGGTTCCCCTGCCCCACCACCCGGCCCTCAGGCAGCGACACCACCCTAGGCTGCGCCCGCTGCTCCCAGCCGCGCTTGGTGCCTGCGTACAAGACGCAGTGCAGGCAGGTGCACACGCTGATTGGCGATCGAGGTCATGTCGGAGGCCCATGCATGCTCACGCTCACAGCCTTTGCCCACAATCAAGCAGCAGCAGTGTCTGAAACGCTGTACTGGACCCTGCCCCACTTCTCCTTCACGGACCTGACGCCCCAGACGCCCCCGGCGCCGCACCTGCGTAGAAGGTTGCTGCGTTGACCAGCAGGATGCCGTCCGGACGGGTGGGGTGCGGCACTCGGTACTCCCCCACCGCCTCGTGGATGTGGCCGCACACCCACAGCCGGGGCGGGTGCTTCATGGCCTGATTAGAGGGCGGTTTGCAAGACCCAAAAGCACGCAATATGTCAGCGGCGGCGGATGCTCCATGGCTTGTTCGGAGGATGGCATGCAGACCAGCACGAATGCAGATGTCTGTTGTCCCTGTATTGCTCTCCCTGCGGCGCTCCCGCTGCTTAGCCTCGGCATGGTCCGGCCTTCACCATGAATAACGGGCGTTCCTGGTGCTTGACACTAGCGCAACGATTACATGCGTTGCAATAGTACTTGAAATCGCAACGAATCCTGGCCATAGTCCCACCTGCACCGCCTCCAGCAGCTGCTCGTCCCCCACGTGTGACCCACGGGTCAGGTCCCCGTAGCCACGTGGCGGCGTGTGCGTGACAAGCACGTCCAGCTCCAGATCGGGCGGCAGAAGCGCGCTCCAGTGCCGCCGGCCCGCCTCCTCGTCCTCAATCTACGTGGAGCATCAAGGCGTTGTGTGGCTATGAAGCTAAGCCGACACACCTCGTGGCCCCGGGGCCCATGTGGAAGCTGGCGGTACGCGTGCCAACAACCGCGGCTGCTGCACCGTCAGCAGCTTCCAAAGGCTTAGAAAAAAGGAGGTCCAGGTCATGTGCGGTGGGGCACGTCATTGCAGGACGGGACATTTTCGCCATATACGTCAGGCAGGGCAGGCATGGGCAGGCAGGCGGGAAGCAAGGCAGGAAGGCAGGCGTGGGGCGCGCGGCACACCCCTCAAACACTACAATGGTATTAGCATTAGCGCAAATGGGCAGCGGCCGGATACCGCCGGGCAGCTCCGGGGCGCACCTGCCACACGCCCGCGTACTCTGGCGACCAGGGCGAGGCCAGCACCCGCAGGCCGCCCACCTCAGCCACACGGTCCACCAGCACTGTGGCGCCGGGGATGGACAGCGAGGGGCCCGCATCTACAGGGAGGGGAAGGGGGGGCGGGAAGTGTGCCAAGAGACGCGCATACTGGTCGGCTTCGCCGATCCTGGAGGTGAATAAATAATTAAAAATACTAAAAAAGATATATGTCACGTGC
>VFQN01003630.1_pt1 | contig 21693 bp, 36 predicted proteins | sample 3512371 | NCBI WGS metagenome assembly VFQN01 (sample SAMN10412370, study PRJNA504923) | tailings metagenome | isolation source: Replicate 2 from Balatoc abandoned mine | place: Philippines: Itogon, Benguet | collected 2017-08-28
TTGGACGTTGGACCACTGTCGCAGTAGGGCACGTGCCGGGGTGAGACCGGGTTGGTGCAGGTCACCGCCAAGGTACCTTTGTTAAAAGGTACCACTGCAAGCATCTGTGCGAACGGCTCCGACCAAGACGATGCTGTAAACAACTCGATGAATACCGTACTGGTGGCTTCTGATGGCGTCCCATGCTTCCATACCTAAGACATTCACCTGCTGCGTACACCAGCTGCCAATTGGCTCTCTTGCAAGAGTTCATGCGGAGCCCTGCGCTGTGTGCCCATGCTACCGTAGTCCGTCATCAGCAGTGCTTGGTTGCGTATCCCAGTGTATCGTATCCAATTGCACTGCGCGTAGAGCAAGCCCAGCGGTGCCCAGCCCCCAGTCCCCAGCAGGCGGGCCACGTGACAGGCATTAGAGATATACGCTGTGGGCTGCCGTCTCTTTCGCACAGCGCCATGTCTGGCACAGGATTGCCGCGCGCTGCCGTAATGCGTGCAAGAGTAAACGTCGAGGCGGTGGCGGTACGGCGGTGGAAGTGCCGGTGACCCAGACGCCTACACCCCACGCGTACACCCCTCTCAGACTGCACGTTCAGGTACATGCGCCATACCGGTACTGCAGTGCTGTCAGTCCAGCAATTCGCTCGATGCGCACGCATGATACCTGGCCGGCAGGTCCGTCAGGCCATCACACGCCCGCGACTGGGGCGCCCATACCACCCCGCTGCATACCGGTACGCCCGACACTGCACCCACTCACAAGATTGCTACCGTATGGGCGCCTTCAGTTCGCCTACCCGGAAGCGCCTCAAACCGCACTTCCACCTGCCATTGCAGCCAACCCGCCCTTTCCGACCCGCCTCGTACAGCCCTTAATCCACACAGGCTCGTCACGCCCCCTCAACCCCCTTTCCCTCAGTTCCCTCAGCCCCCTCCCCCTCAGCCCCCTCCACCCACGGCCTGGCCGCCCGTAACCCCGGCCCCGGGTGCTCCGTCCCCTGCAACAGCTCCCACAGCGCCTGCCTCCGCGCCTCCTCCGTCCTCAGCTTCTCCACCAGCTCCTTGGTGCTAATACACACCACGTTGCGCGGCCCCAGCATGCGCGCCAGCGTGCGGTTGCGCAGCGCCGTACGGCCGTCCATGTGGCTGTGCCGGTTGGCCATGAAGTGCAAGGGGCCGTCCACCTCCACCGCCACCAGGTACGTACCGCCATCGCCGCCGTCCGCCTCGCGCTCGCTGCTGCTGCCGCCGCCCCCGGTCTCGCTGCTGTCCACCCCACCGTCGCCCGCCGCCCCGCCGCCGCCCTCACTGTCGCTACCGCTGCTGCTGTCGCCGGCCCCTGCCCCCGTCCTGCCGCTGCCGCTGCCCTCGCTCTTCTTCCCGTCCTTCCTTTCGCTGCTGCCCCTCCTCCCCCTCCTGCCCCGCATGGTGACCAGCACGTCCACGGCGCACACGCCTCCCTCGCCGCGCTCCCCCGCCACCAGCAGCACCTCGTGCTGTGCGCCCAGCAGCCCGGGGTAGGCGCCGGACGCGGCCATGGCCTGGGGGGTGCACGGCGCACGGAGCGCAGGGCGAGGGCTCAAGCACTTAAGATCGATAATGCTGCTGCCAGGTTTCAGCCAGTTCGCCTTGGTCACAGTGTGGTTTGAGGGCCGCAGAGCATGCAGGTCCTAACGGCCAGGTGCATTGCCGCAGCCAAGTACTGCCACCTCATAGGGGCCTAGTTGCCCGGGTCCATTGCTCGAATCATCACACGATGCCACGCCAGTCATGGACGGCGGAGGCCTGGCAATGTGGGTAGCGGTAGCAGCCAAACGCCGAAGTAAGACCCATTTGATGCCCGCATGCCGCACCTTGAGCATCGAATACACGCGGCGCTGCTCCACCGGCGCCGCCGCCTCCGCCGCCATCTGCAGCCGCCGGTCGCGCATCAGGGCCTGCGGGTGCGATGTTGAAACCGTGTCCGCATTGCGCCGCTACGATGCCAAGACGTCAACCTTCAAGACCCTTGCAGACAAGCAGAGCTGGCCGGGCCCCTTGAAGCGCTAAAGCCGCAACGCTTTAGCCCCTGGGCGGCTCAATGGCCGGAACTGCGCGCAACCCAAGGCAGGAATTCCTCCAGCGTACCCTGCTAGTGGGCCTTGCACCTCTCCTGCCACTCAGCGCGTATGCGAGCCTATTGCCGCTACACGCACGAATGCATTAAGTGTACTTCACTGCCGTACGCACCAGCATGGGCTCAATGAAGGTGATGTCGTATTCGGGTCCCACCAGGCCCGCGGCGCGGCTCTCCCAGTGGTACTGCGCAATCTGCACATTCCAGTCACAAGGCAAGGCACGGGTCACTGGTCCTTGCCGCAAAGTGGGGCGAGTTGCGGTGCAAGGCATGGGTGGTACTGCGGCAATGGAGTTGGGACATGCCCAGTGCGAGCACGTAGGATGTGGAGCAGCGAAGGCACGGCGATGCAGCGTGGAAAAGCCTGACGAAGCGATCAGGCGCGGCATCGCCGGTCAGGAGGCAGAAGCAGGCGTGTGCCGGTGTGGTATATCAGAGGCTTGCCTTCGGAAGCAGCTTTTTGTGGCTTTGCACACCCCACACCGTGCATCCATGGTGACACCTCGGAACCCGCGGGCGTAGCGATGCAACGTTGCGGCGTGTGTTTCTGCTGGCTGCTGCCTTCGCTGTCCGTCCGTGCACCCCTGGCACCGCCATAACCCACCCCGCTCTGCGGCTAGCTCACCTGGCTTGCCTCGTCGTAGTTGTACTCCCTGCCGTGCAGCGACATGAAGCCAGCGCGGCTATTCACCTGCTCGCAGGCATGCAACAACGTAGGCGGTCAAATAGCATGGGGTGGTGATGGCCATGACATGACGTTCTTGGGCATGCAAGGAGGTGGGACTGGGCTTGAGCTCTGGATCTGGATCGGGAGCAGGGCAGGAGCACACAGCAGCAGGAGGCGAAAAACACACACTACCTCACATGCAGGCCCAGACAAGCGCAGCCACTTTGTCACCTGCGCAGTGGTCCTATCCACTCCGCAACACCCTTGATCGACCACGCGACCAGGTCCACCACCACGGCCCACACCTAACCCACTAACTTGAAAGCCAACTTGAGCGCCCCCAACATCCACTCATAAATTTGTTAATATACGTCCCACCTCACCCGGCCATCACTATTCACCTACTGCAACTGCTGTCCCTGCTGCACCACCAACTAAGGGCACCCAGTTCCCATACGTCCCACCTCACCCGGCCATCACTATTCACTTACTGCAACTGCTGTCCCTGCTGCACCACCAACTAAGGGCACCCAGTTCCCACACGAGCGCCCCACCAGCTGCACCCAGATCCCTGCCACACGACACGTCCACCTCTTGGTCCATTAACACACTCATCAACGCCCAACAGAAGCAACAGTACGATAACAAATTCCGAGGGGGGCACGCCAGGAGAGCTATCAACACATAAAGGGCGAGTGACGCACAGCGCACGCACCTCCCTGACCAGCAGCGCCACTAGCGCCTGCAGCGGCAACCAATGCAACTGCACCTAGGTCGCACATGACACACATTTAACACACACGCACCTCCTTGACCAGCAGCGCCACCAGCGGCCGCAGCTGCGGGCGGTCGGGCAGCAGGCCGGCGGCGGCGATGGACCACAGGATGTTGTGCGCCATGAGGTCGCGCCTCTGGCCTTGCTGCTTGCGGAGGGGGAGGACGGAGGAGGAACAGGCGGTACCGTGAACTTACGTCAGTGCATGTGTTGCCGAAAGGCCCGGAAACATGGCAAATTATTCATTTGGTGTGAAGGGGGCTACGGGCATTCGTAAAGGACGTGCTGTGTTGGCGCTCGACAATCAGTTAGTGCCGTCTCATGCATGGCGTTGTGATAGGGCGCATGTTGCGCAAAGCGATGCAACTTGCAACCCCATTGCGTGCGGACGTTAGCAGCAGTACACCTCGACTCCCGCAAGGACACCAGTCAACACCAGCCACCTCCGACCCCTCCCACCCGCAGCTTGGCCTCCAGGTTCTCCAGCAGCTGCGTCAGCCCTGACGGTTGGTAGTTGATCTGTACGAACGCCCGCAGCGCCAGCGCGAAGTCGCTGTACGTCACTGCCGTGCCGTACGACGCCAACCGCAGCGACAGCTCGTCCACCATGTCCTCATCCAGGTGGCGCAGCACGCCCACCGCAAACAGCATGTTGCTAACCGCCTGGCTGGTGGCCAACGTTAGCATGGACGAAAAGACCCGTGGGTCACGAGGCAGCTCGACACGTGGCGCCCACCCCGTCGTGCCGATCTTCTCGGCGTACTTCCGGTCCTTCTCTGAGTGATGGAAGACGCCGACGGGCAGCGGGGCTGGTACGTCTTTAAACCGCATGGGTGGTGTAACGGCCGTGGACAGGCCTTGGAAGACCTTGGAGTTGTAGTACTTGAGCAGCGCCATGCCGTACAGCAGGTTGGACCACTCCTGACGTACGTGCGGGCAGATGCAGTAGACGGACATGTCAGCATTGTGGTGAGATGTATACGGTGCTGGTTAAGTGAATGCTGAGGCAAGGGGACTAGGTGTGCGTTGTCGGGTGTGGTATGGTTGAGCAAGTCGGTCTACCACGTACACTTGGGGAGTGCCTAAGGCAGGCCTACACCGCGATGTGCATTCTGTGACGTAATACAAAGTGTCGGTATCTTGCACAGTGAAAAATCCCATTGGCAATGACGCCGCAGGCGCCGTGCTGTGCAGCCACGTTGCCTTGCCAGACGTGCTGCTTCGGGTGCCCGCATGTCGGACAGAGTGCAGACCATGTCACAACCGGCGTACGGCGCAACCACATCGTATGCCATGTCGCCACATCCAAGCTTGGGCGGCGCAATGTGTTCGAGAGCTTTCCGCAGTGGTGTCCCACATATGCCGACAAACTCCTTGGTATGTGGCTTGCATGGCTCCGCGTCCATGTGTAGTGCCACGCCGCCGGTGCTCCAGCCACTTGCACTGGATCATCGCAATGTGCATTGGGCCCTGCGCCCCAGCCCCACGTGGGTCTTCGCCCTCGTTCCAGAACAACAACGCGCAGTACGTGCGACGCAGCTGCCTGCACCTCCCAAGTTAGGCGTGTGCATTACGCCATGTGCCCACACAGAGGGCCCACCGTGCTACCACGTCCCACCTGCCCCTTGGCAAAGATCTCCTTATGGTAGGACCCGTTGAATGTCTTCAATACGCACGTTGATGCGTTGTCCAGCAGCTTTCTGCACAGCAACCGTCGTTTAGTCGTACGACGCGTCAGTCCAAGCCGTACGGTGCCGCCTGATCAGGACTGCAACGCAGCCGCTCGCAACCCCATACAACTACAGCATGCACAGGGCCCGGCGCCCGAGCAGCAGCAGGTACCAGTAAGACTAAGGCACGGCACAGAAAGGAGCAAGGACCTTTCAAATGTAGCATTAACTACAGTGATGGGACAGTGGTGTTAAGCCTGGCCGCAAGGTGGGCGAATGCTCTTCGCTGTTGCTGTGGTAGGCGAGGGGCTTGTTTCGTTTGCGTACGGCTTGGCGTCCGGTGTGCACTCACTCGTCGCGCAGGCCCATCTTGGCGCACGCCCAGATGGTGTTGGCCAGCTCCTGCGGACACCACGTAAACGGTAATCAGACACATGCACCCAAGCTGACATCGCACCTAACTCCGGCATGGCACAGCGTAACGTGCAGCTCAAGCAACCAGCACGCCTGCGAACCGGTGTCGCACCATCGGCATCCGGTCCTGTGGTGGCAAGTTGTGCACCCAGGGCCCGTAACGGCGCACGCGCCTGGCGCCGTGCCCAACCACGTGCCAACCCCGCCGTGCCCAACCCCGCCGTGCCCAACCACGTGCACGTGCCCCACCTGCGGCGAGATCGCCCACTCCCCTGCCAGCTGCCTTGCACCCGCCAGCAGGTGGCCCAGCACGTCGTCCGTCTCGCGCTTGAGCGTCTCCTGCGTGTCCGGCAGCATCAATTCCAAGAAGGGGCGTCTTGCCATTGTTGCATGGACATAGGGCTGCAAAAGCGCCTTAAGGTGTACAGACCCTGCCGTTCAGTCTTTGGCCCAAACGTGCTCGAGCGGTACGCCGTACGGCAACCCACCAGCTCGCTGGCGGTTGGCTCCAGCAGGGAGATGCCGTACACGCTGTTCGCCACGTGCTGGGAGTCGCCGACAATGAAGGTCTTCGTCCGCATCGCCCGGCCGAACGCCGCCAGCGCCCCGAGGTCCTGCCAATGCACGGACACGGGCACAAAGGTCAAGCAATTCGGCCACGCCTAAAACGCAAAGCCAAGTGGGCGGAGCTGTACACACAAATACATCAGGTGCCTGTCGATGCGAGTGCGGAACGAGGCAGGCTTTTGCCTGCTTGCCACCACCCTTGCACCTTCCGGGTGAGTACCTGCACCCCGCCGCAACACGCAGCTGTGCACGACACCGAATTGGTGCTGCCGTTGCGCTCGCATGCCTCGCTAACGGCGGGGTTCAACGTTGCGCGATGCTACTGCAGTACGGGACATGGGCGTTACCTTGTGTCGCAGGTGCCCCATGGCCCACACGGTGTTGGTCAGGCCCTGGTGGTTCATCTTGTGTGCGTTGCTCGCCAGCAGCTGCAGCAGCCGCGGCAGCAGGGCCTCCTTGGCCGTAGCCACCGTCGCCGCGGCCCCGGCAGCAGTGATTACCATGCCGCTGGCCCCGCTCCGCCCCCCGCCCCGGGGCATCCCTCCGTCCACCTGCTGGTGTTGCTTTGCCCCCAGCTGGGCTGCCTTGCCCAGGGCCCACATCGACAGAGCGGGCCACACGACCTTGGCGGAGTACGACATGTCTTGCTGTACGCAGCCCGCCAGTCGCCGTACGACGGTACGGGACAGCTCGCCCCACCACTTGTGCTTCCCGCACAGGTACAGCAGTATGCCGTACTCCGAGTCCTTCAGCCCGGCTCCGTAGGGGCCCTGAGGCGCGGAAACGGGTTAGAGCGTGTAACTGTTTGGCGGAAGACAAGCACTGAGAACATGGCCATTGAACGCATGTAGGTAATACTGTAATTGTGTACAAAGGACAAACCAGCTGACGCATATTGCATACATAGGTCCACACACATTCGCTTTGGCCGGAGCCCCTCCACGCCACAATTGGGCCACTCGACCATGACAAACAAGCGCCCCACTCCGCAAGCCACTCGTGTACTGTACCGGCATGCTGCGCAGTACCTGACAAGTTGTGTAGCGTGACCCGTACGTGTATGTTACAGGGTGGGCTACACCTCCCCCCCGCCTCTGTTAACCCACCTGCAGCAGGGGGGCCAGCACCATCTCCACCTCCTCCGTGCTGACGGTGTCTGCACCTCCCGGCTGCGGCTTGACGGGCAGCCCCGCCTTCTGCCGCTGGACAGCCGCGACCGCAGCCGCGACGCCCTGGTTCTTCCTATCCGTCGCGCTCTTGGGCGTCGGAGTTTTCTGTGGAACGAAAGCAGGCGGTGGAGCTTTTAGGTTCGCCGGTCGGGGCGATAGCCGCGTGCATGTTACCCTGAATTCCGGGCCAGCAAGGGTGGAAGGCTAGGGTTGCTGCGGCTAGGAAGACGACCTAACGCAGCTGAAATCATACGCCTGCGCAGGGTTTTGTCCAGGACATTCTGGTGTGGCTGGTAACGGTATGCATCACACACTAGGCCACCCCGTCTGACCCCATGGCTCCCGGTAGCCCCCAACTCGCAGCCGCCCACCTTGAGGGCCAGTCCGAGCAGCTCCTTGGGCAGCGGCGGCGCCGCCCCGCACTTGAGCGCGTGTATTAGCTCCCGGAAGCTACCGTATGACAGGTCCTCCGGCCGTATGTCCACCAGGTGGGCCCGGGGTGTGGGCGACGGAGTAGCAGCTGGGAAGGTGGTGGCTGGGGCAGCGGCAGCGGCGGGGACTGCGGCAGGTGCAGTGGCCGCGGCAGAGGGCAGCGCTCGGGCCCACTGCCACGGGCGCTCCCATGGCTCTGAGGTTTGGGGGTGTCTGGTGCATGCTTGCGACTGTTCGGCGCCTGATCGCAGTGGAGGTGCTGGGGGCGCGGAGGGCATTGCAGACGTCCTCCAACTCTGCACCTGGGCGTCAAGGGCGTCGGGGACTCGTTCGGAGTCCGTTGACTCGAAGGCGGGGCCTGGGCTGCCCCTGGTGCCGAAGCCAGGGCTTGCAGGCTGGTCGGTACCAGGGGTGGCGCTCAAGCTGGGCTGTTGGCTGGCTGCGAGTGCTGCCGCCGCAGCAGCTGAAGGGGGCGGGGCAGCAGCTGCAGGGGCAGGGCCAGGCGCAGCAGCTGCGACGGGTGCCTGCAGCCGCCGGGAGCGTGGCGGCAGGAGGTCGAGATCCTCCAGGCTGCGTGTGCGGCCACGCTTTGGGGCGGGTGCACCGCCCGATGTGCTGCTGCTGCTGCTGCTGCCCTCTGCCGTTGCCGTCACCGCAGCAGCAGCTGCTGCAGGGTAGCTGGACAGCGGCCGCAAGGACCCATGCTGTGGCAGCACCGGGTGTATGGAATGGACATTGTTGGACAGGTTACCCAAGCCGTGTCGTGTCGCCCCTTGTGACGCCCAGGTGGTGTGGGAGAGCCCAGGGCTGCAAGGGGTTCGCGTCTCCGACTGGCACGGGGTGCTGCACGCCGGCTGCCCTTCCTCCCAGGATTGGACATTGCTGTGTGAGGACTCTTGTGATGCACTTCTGATCTCTGTGACCCAACTGGTTTGACTGTAGCGCTCAGAGAGCGTCTCCGCGCCGAGTGCTGGCTGGAGCAAGGTCGCGGATGCGCAACCAGCTGCGTCCGGTGACGGCCTGAGGAGATGGCCCAGAGACTGGAGTAAGGTTGACTGGCAAGTAGTTAGGCGCTCGCTTGCTCTTGCACTCTCTAAGGGTCCAAGGCCGCCGGTTGTCGTTGCCAGCCATCGCGCCGAGCGCGCGAGGCGACGCATCACTGCCCTGGCTCAGCAAGAACAAGCCGCTTATGTACACTATTTACTCCAGATGTAGTGTGACTTTATCGGCTAGGTCTCGAAGCCCGGTGCAGCGTGTACGTCATGCATGGTGAGGGACTGCAGGGCGGCAAGTTGCGGTCCACCTAACTGATGTACACCGGGAGTGCAATGCACCCAGAGGCTTACAAGGCGAGCATTGGAACGCAGCATTAGGCTTATGCGATCAGATGCGGCCCAAGCTGCCTTTGCTGGGTGCGAGGCCTTAGCTGCACCAAAACCAGTGTCAGGCAGCGTGTCTGGCAGGGTACCCACGTGCCTCTTGGCACTGCGGCGTGCAGCGAGCAACGATTCCCGCATGCCGTACCCATACTTCATAAACGATGAAATTCTTTGGACCGAACGTTGTACGCCAGCGTAAAACACCGTACCAGGCTAGCAGCAGAGGCTTTCTTACCATCAGTGCAGCCTGTGCCGTACCAACGGCCCATTGTTGCATGTGCACGCCTACAGTCCTACACCAACAGCAACCGAGGTCGGTGGCCTTACATCCCGGTCCCGCACCAGTGGGCCCTGCAACCATGCCAAACGAGGCTGAGAGCATTCCGGGCCAGTGTCCCCTACCACCCAACGTAGTGCACAGCCAGCTGGTTGACTTCAACGCCGACTGCGCGGAATGCTGCCAAGCGCCCGACCATACCGACCGGATAGCTATCGGAACGTATCAATTAATAGAAGAGACGCAAGAGCGCGTGGGACGTTGCTACCTGTTCGAGCTTGAGCAGTCGGGCGATTGGTTGGTTGGCTGCCGACAGCTCGGCAGCATTGATGTTCCTGGCATATTCGACATCAAGTGGGGGCCATCTGGAAGCACTCATGAGCTCCTGATTGGCGCAGCGCTGGCCGACGGCAGTATCCGGCTCCTCGATGCAGCGCCGCAGGTAGCGAACTAGCTTCTGGGTTGGTCCTCCTTCCTGCCCGTATAGCATGCGTAGCAACAATGACTCACACAGCATCATGTTGTCCTGCAGGACGGCGGGCAGCCCGCGCTGCGCGAGCTGTCGCGCTGCACGGGTTGCAGCAGCGGGGGGATGTGCCTGTCGCTGGACTGGCAGGCTAGCCCGGGCACCTCCACAGCAAGGGTTGCGACGTCGACCTCCTCAGGGACGCTGTCCCTCATTACGGTAAGACTTGCCTTGCGCTGTGGATGTATGCTGGAATCAGACAAAGACACAGGCGTGGGTGTGGGTGCGGGTGCTCGCGGGAATGGGATACCGGCTGGGTGCGAGTGCGGGTGCAGCCGCCGGTGCACGAGGACCCGACCCGTCCCTGGACCCCCCCAGCCTCCCGGGAGCGATGGTTTCGGCATGGTGGGACAGTGCGGGTGCCACCCATGACACCATGGCCGGCACGTGTCCCGCATGCAGCCAGCATGGCGTGGCCCTCCAGATAGGAAGTTGAACTGTGTGTCGTCCACGGTACTTACATGCAGGTAGCGGAGGGCGGTCTCCAGCTGGTGTCGGAATGGGAGGCTCACAGCCTGGAGGCCTGGTGCACGGCTTTCCACAAGGCTGAGGTGAGCTGCGCTGCTCTCCGCATCCCTCGCCGTGCAGCGATCTGGGTCTGCCCCACAAACGTTGACTCACAGCTAAAACCTATTGGTACAAAATGCTGCTTCAACTTCAAGCCGCAAACTTGCGCGCAATGCCAACCATCACATTCTTTTCCCTACCCACGGCTCCTCCGCCACCTCGTCGCCCCCTCCACCCCTACCCCTGTCCCCCACCTCAACCCACACGCACACGCCCTGCAGCCGCACCTGCTGTTCTCCGGCGCCGACGACTGCTACTTCAAGGGCCACGACCTGCGGGCAGACTTCTCGGGGCCCCCCGGTCTGGTGTTCTCTGACCGCCGCTCGCACGCCGCGGGCGTGTGCACCGTGTCCCCGCACCCGCACCCCCAGGTGAGCACACGAGCACGGGCCGTGGACACTGCTAAGTGACTCACTTTCGATGCTGTACACTGCTCGCGCGCATCCAGTACTGTACCGATGGCTGAGGTTTCGTGTCTGCTGGTATCCAACGCCAGCAGCAGAAGGCTCGTTGGCCCCGCCCCGCCCCTCCCGCGCCTGACCCACCAGCACTCGCACCTGGTGGCCACCGGCTCCTACGACGAGGGGGTGCGGCTATGGGACATGCGCAATCCGGCTAAGCCTCTGCTGACAGCAAAGGTGAGCTACAACACACAGCAGCGGATACTGAAGAGGAGGAAGGCAGCGCCCAAGACCGTGCTGCAAGCAAGAGGCCCCGTGGTCGCTGTTAGCGAAACGTTTTCCCAACCAAAGTGGCCTCACGCTCAGTGCTAGAGCTATACCTGGGTTCCGATATCCTTTGCCCCTAGCATTTCGGTGCCCACCCACATGAACCAACAGTGTAGGTGTAAGCCTTCGCGCGACCCCAACACCTATTCCGCGAAGCGTCTCGCCACGCTGGCTGGCCCACCCCTAATACCGTGCCTCCTGTGACTCATACGCGGCAGGCGGAGACCGGCGGCGGCAACTGGCGGCTGCGGTGGCACCCTCGCGACCCGCAGGTGCTGCTGGCCGCCGCCATGTACAACGGGTTCACGGTGCTGCGGGCTGGGCCCGGGTTCGGGGCCCTGGAGGTGGTGGAGGCCGGCTGGTTCCGCAGCCCCTGCAAGGCCATCGCCTACGGGGCGGATTGGTGGCACGGGGAGGGCGAGGCGCAGGCGCAGAGGGAACAGGGGGAGCAAGGGGTCAGTGGGGCGGTGGGCGGGCGCGCTCTGGCGGCCATGTGCTCCTTCTACGACCGGACGTTCTCGGTGGCGTGGCTTGGCACGGGAAGCGTGGAGCAGCAGGAGTAGGCTCCAGCTTGGGGAGACGGCACGGGGGAATGCTGCAGGGGCGGGATGCATGGGTGGGGGTTGGGGCGGTAATAACGGGGTGACAATCGGGCTTGATGCACAAGCCAAAGGCCGAGCTGGCGGATGGGCCGTTGGCAGGAAGCGCGGGCTTGCGCTTGATTTTCGTGAGCGGCACCGAGGTGCATGGTGCTGCTGGGTACGACAAGGGGGTAGGGGGGCATACTGGCTCCGCAAGCGTGCAGCTGCAACGTGTGGCGTGTGCAACCAGCTGCAGCGAGCCGTGGGGGCAGCGGCGCGGGTCCACATGCGTCGGGCTGTTGTACGGAGGCGTCCAAGCCGTGGCCTGGCCTGTTGGCGCAGCACCTGCTTCGGGACTGCCCTGCTGCGTCCAGCAGCGCCAGGACTGCGGGAGGAGCATAAGGGCTGCTGCCTCCTGCACAGCTGCAAAGCCGGCGGCTGTGGCGGGCGGACCTGCAGCAGCAGTCGTAAGGGCGGGGAGGCCAGGAGAGGCAGCAGCTGCGGCAGCATAAGCGGCAGTGGTCACGGTGATGGCGGCGGCACTAACAGCGGTGGCGACAACAGCAGCAGCAGCACGGCCAACAGGTGGGTGTTGAATGCCAAGGTACACGTTGGAACACCAGCCAGGGCACCAGGGAGTGGGTGGTGTCGCCAGTCGCTTTGCAGGCCGTAACACGTGGCGCACCGTATGTGTGATGCTGAGCGCTGACCTGAGTCTCGGCTCTAGCAAGCTGAGCGCTACTTGGGAGGTGGTTTCTGTAGAGAGGTACTGTACATAGGTATGTCCGAACCGCGGGTGTTGATGACGCTGTGTATATGTGCCGAAATGCCTTGCCCTACCCTGCTTTCCTGCCCTGTGTGCTCATGCCGCCCGCTAGGCTGCGCGTGGTGCATTATGGCACGTGGGGCCCTGACCTGCAGTCGCGTTGGGAGGAGCTGGCGACGCTGTCATCTGGCCGAGAAGTCCGCATTCAGCGACATGTGCGTTGTTGGTTGGCTAGGGTGGGCTGCTCTGGCTAGAACGCTGTTGCTTCATGGCATGGCATGGCATGGCATGGAGCGGGGCAGAGGCAGTGCCAAGATGCGGTGCATGGTACAGGTGTTTTCATGGCAAGTTCGAGGCTAAGTACGTGTGCACAAGGAGGAGATCTAATTGTTGGCCAGGCCCCATGCGGCCTCTCCCTGCTGTGGTGGTCCCCACAATGCCTCCAGAGTCCAGACCTGAGCGCATTTGGACGTCCCATTGCGTACGTAATGATGTTTTTTGCTGTCATGATCGAGGCCTCTGCGTGGTGGGCCAAAGTGGGTATGCTTGGCTGATGCGGGGTGCTTGGCAGGGTGGTCACGCCGTAAGGGGTGGATTCGGCTGTGTGTAATGCCTGGACGAACCTTTCGGAAGCCTATTCCGGCACTTCCTCATCAGCACATTGCAAACTTCACATTTGTCACCCGAGTAACATTGTAACAGTTAAGGGCCGCTGCTATCTTCACCTGCCTGTCATCTGCGCCATGATATGAAGTGAGGCTGTCCGCGACACAAAGTCGCGTGCATTGTTAGGACAATAGGGTGGAGGCATGGCTGCGGCGGCGAGCCTGGAAGACGTCTACCTCTTAAGACCTCTGAACCAGCAGCCACCGACTGCAGAAGACAAGCGGCATAGCGACGAGCTAGAAGAAGTACGTCGATCGCTGTTTTTAAGCTACAATCTTGAGGGCGGTGATCCTCTGGGAGTAGGCGAGAAGCTGCCAGAGCATGCATCCGACTGCTTTGGGCCAATTTTCCCCGTGCAGTTCCTCCGTTCCAAGGACCTCGTGGAGTCTCTAGATGAAGCACTCTTGCGCGAGGAGGTCCTTGGACTCTTTTACCAGCTGGTGCAAAACTGGGTGAAGGGGATATGCAGGAGAAGGAACTTCAGCGTAGAGGATGCGCGCGCGCACGTCTACACCTTCGGGTCCTACCGTTTGGGGGTCCACGGCCCAGGCAAGTTGAACAAGGGGCTATGCTTGAGGGCTCCGCGCTGTTGCAGGGCCCCGGAGGGCAGGAGTGAAGTATGAGGGGGAAGCAGGGGGCGGAGGGGGGGGGGGGAGGAAGGAGAGGCAGGGAGCTGTCCCAGGGGCCGCCTCATGCTGGTTGAACGGGGAATAAAAGAAGACGTGGAGGCCCGGGACATTAACAGCTGCTTGCACCGTCGGTACGCCAAGGGCGCCTGTGGACGCCGTCGCGAGGTGGTGCTTGCTGTTTGTGTATTAACACACAGGCGCGGACATGGACACGCTGGTGGTGGGGCCGCGCTACGTGTCCCGCGAGACGGACTTCTTCGGCAGCGAGAAGCACTGCCTCCAGTACCTGCTGACGGTGAGGGTGCACGTGGGGCAGGACGCACCATGCGGAGATGGGAGTCTGGGGCCTACACCCGCGGCACTTTCCTATCCCTTCGGGCCAATGTGATGTTTGAGCACTTTCAACAGCCCAGACCTTGGTTTTAGAAGCCGCTATGGACTGGTTGCCATGTGATTTCGTCTGTCCTGCGGCTAGCTCACCCGGAGCACCTCTCCCGCCAACTGTCCCCCGCTTGCGTGTCTGCCGCTCTGGCACGCGCTCATACACATGCTTGGTGGCTACTTGCGTGTCCCATAGGCATGTGCCTGCACCGTATGCCGCTCGAACATGCTTACTATGCCCTCCTGCACGCTGTCCCTACGCAGCAAACGCCCGACGTCACCGACATCCAGCCCGTGCCGGATGCGTTCGTGCCCATGATCGGCATCAAGGTAAGGCGCTACACAGGCTGCTGCGGATGCGGTGGCACAGCCTCCTTGTGCGCCACCGGCTGGCGGCGTCATGCACAAGGACAGCCACGCCAAGGTAGCAAATGCCGCTGGCCAAGATGGCATGCTCTAAACACGCGCACGCGGACTTCTTGCCGTACACGCTGTTCCCCATCGTACACGCGCTCCCTGCAGTACAAGGGCGTGCAGATCGACGTGCTGTACGCCTCGCTGGCCATGCACACGCTGCCCGAGGAGCTGGACCTGGCCAACCACGCGGTGCTGAGGTGAGAGGGGTGTCATGGGGTGAGCGCGGAGCGGCCTGGGGGCACAGCGATCAGGTAATGGGTATACTGGGACTGATGCTGGGTGGGTTATCACTGATAACTGGGTTGGTTGGCCATGACAGCCATGTTGCGGCACTGACGTGCTGCTGTTCCATGTCTATGTCCCTCCAGGGGCTGCGATGAGGCGACGGTGCGGGCGCTCAACGGCTGCCGCGTCACGGACACGCTGCTCAAGATGGTGCCCCGGCAGGACGTGAGTGCGTGCCACCCGCCACGTTTCGACACACACCGCACGCATGCGCGGCGCTTTTCATGGCCGCGTGAACCATCCTGCATCCCACCACCACAGCAGCTCTACGAACACTTAGCGTGCTGCCCCTGCTCTTTCGTCGCTGTGGCACCAATGGCCCACGTGGCACTGTCCACGACCCGACCCTATAACCTGTGACGCCACGCAAACCCAGCGGCCCCTAGCACGCAACCGTCCGCTTACCCACCCATGCTGTTTCTTCCCTTGACGGCCATGGGAAAAGTGCCAAACGCCGGCAAAGGCTAACTGTTGCGCAAGTAGCAGTGCCTGGGCAGGCAAGCGATGCGACAACGGCGCCTGTTTCGCTGTCTGCAGGTGTTCCGCCTGGCTCTGCGCGCCGTCAAGTACTGGGCCTCGCAGCGCGGCATCTCCTCCAACGTCATGGGCTACCTGGGCGGCGTCAACCTGGCCATCATGGTGGCCAAGATATGCCAGCTGTACCCGCGAGCGGGTGAGCGTCGGGCCGTGCAACTACACCGGCGAAAGCGCTGCCGGCGTCTGGTTTGCCTACTCGTAGAGTCATTTTGCAGCCTGCATCCCCACGCCGTCTGCTTGACTGCATCCCCGCTAGGAACACACTGTATCCTACTCGACCGGTTATGCGCTAGCATCCGATTCATGTGCCCCTCCGTTCCTCCCACAGAGGCGTCCACCATCCTGGTCAAGTTTTTCATCCTCATGAAGGAGTGGCCCTGGCCGCGCGCCATCCACCTGCGCGTGCCCGAGGAGCACTCCATGGGGCTGCCGGTGTGGGACCCGCGGCCCGGCACCCGCGACTCGCAGGCGCTCATGCCCGTCATCACGCCCGCCTACCCAGCCATGAACTCGCTGTACAACGTGCGCCGGTCCACGCTGGAGGTGGGTGGCGAGGATGGCATGCAGGCCCAGGGCGCGGGGCCGTCAAGCGTTGGCGGGAGCAGGAACTGGGGCATTTCGTGGGCATGCGGGCTGAGTTGTTGGTCGAAGCAGAGGCTTGGCACAACATGCGGGGACACAGCGCTCTGGGGTTTACATGGGAGTGGGCAGTGGGGCCGGGCAGCACGGGCACGGGTGAAGAGTGGCAGGGTCATTGGGAGTAGTGGCCCGGCTTGCACGCGGAGCAAATGACCGAGGTTCAGCTGTGCCTCATGGACGGGCTAGGCTCCAACCATCGACACCCCGACCAGTCCCAACCCCTTCTGGGGTGGTGTGGGTCCGCAGCCAGCACGCCTGTTGACCACTCTGTTGACCTCCCTTTGCGCCCGCAGGTGATGATGGGCGAGTTCGCCGCCGCCTCCGAGGTGTGCACGCGCTTCCTGGCCGCGGCCGCCAGCCACCGCACCATCGACTGGGCGCAGCTGTTCACGCCCGTGCCCTTCTTCGCCCAGCACACCTTTTATATCCAGGTAGGCCCCTGACATACGGACGAAGCGCCCGCCAGTGCTGCAGCCTACGCTAGCCAGTCTGCTTGATATGTCGATGAAGGGTACTAGACACTAAAAGACATGGGGGCAGACGAAAGTGGCTTCGGCGTGCAGACTGCTGCCAGCGTGCCACGTGAGCGGAGGCTACACACTGAGCAGCTCGTCACAGGCCAGTCCGAGGTCAAACATCCCTTGCCGTGCAGCTCCCAGCCGTGCACACCCTTGTGTGCTGCCCCTGTGTGTTTGCAGCTGGAGGTGTCGGCGGACACGGAGGACGACCTGGTGCGGTGGGACGGCTGGGTGAGCAGCCGCATCAGGAGGCTGATGGAGGCGCTGCAGGACAGCGTGCGGGTCAGGTGGGAGGGGGTAGCTGGAGAAAGGAGGCGGGGAACAGGGAGCACTGGAGGGGGAGTCACAGGGCCGGGCAGGTGGTTGGGGACAGGACAAAGGGTGAAAGGAAACGGGAGGCAACGGGCGCAGTGCATACCCGCAAGCGCGTGTGCGTCAAGGGCGATGGATGGAAGGGGGCGTTGGCTGTGGGTGCTTTGTTGAAATGCACCTTGAGCAGTAACAGGCAGAAGTGACACCTGCAACACCTGTCATCCCCCATCTCTTACGACAGCGCCTCCAAGGCATAGATCACAACAACGCCCCTACAGCTCCACGCTCCTCACCCCAACCGCGGTTCAGCTGGGGTGGGATGGGCTACATAATTGCCAGCTATTTACCAGTTCGATACACCTGCGCACACACCTCGCCGCTTATCCCTCCGCCCGCGCCCGCGCCCCTCCCAGGCCCCACCCCAAGTCGCAGCGGCCGCCCCGGCCCAGCCCCCCGCCTTCGGACCCCGACTCCGCCTCCGACTCGGACCTTGGCGCCGACCCCAAGAAGGCACTCTCCCAGGAGGCTGCCCCGCCCCGCCTGTACTACTACTTGGGGCTGGATAAGCGGCTGACGCCGGCGCTGACCTCGCAGCAGCTGCTGCCCAACGGCCAGGTGGCGCAGCTGGGGCTGCACGGCGGCGCGGCGGCGGCGAGCGCGGCGGCCGGCAAGGTGGACCTCAAGCAACCGTGCACCGGCTTCGTCAATGAGGTGCGTAACAGGTGGACATGGGCCGGGAAGGGTGCGTACGCATATCCTCCTTCAGGGCTCGGCCTACGGTACTTCCTTGTTGCGAGAGTGCGAAGTACAGAAGGCACCGCATGCGCCCTTGGTGCTTCAGCCGAGGGAGTGACTGGCTCGTTGCAAATTGGCGGGAAATACGGGTCTGCGCATGCACAATCTTATACTTGTCGCTGATCGGCATTTGGACTGAACGTGGTGCCGAGATGACCGTCAGCGTGTCCCGGTGAGTTGTTGACGCGCAGACTACGGCATCCGGAGGAACCCAAGCACCTCTCTTGCATGTCTGACCCCCAGGTATCTGCGTGGCGCGACAAGCGGCCGGGCATGGAGCTCAAGGTCAATGTGCTGCGGCGGGCGCAGCTGCCGGACTGGCTGCAACCGCAGCAGAAGCAGGAGCCGGCGGGCGTGGAAGGAGCAGGGGCTGCCACTCCGCTGTTGGAGGGCAGCGTTACGCCGCCGCCGCTGCCGCTGGCTGACGGGCCCACAGCGAGCGGGGCGGCGGCGGCGGCGGCGGCGGCTGCCAACGGGAGCATGAAGCGGAGCGCGTCGGGTGGTGCAGTGGCTGCGGCGGGCGGGGGCGAGGGGCAGGCGGCAAAGCGGGCACGCACAGACGAGGTGGGCCGGGAGCGCGGGCCCCATGGGGCGCGGGGTACCAGTTGTATGGACTCGGCTTTGCAGCGGTGTGGTGCTCCTTCTGGCGGCTTGAACATTGCGGCAGCAGCTTGCGTAGATAACACTTTGCGGTGCTTATATTCCTCATACGGACGCGTCCCTCGTACTCCTTATTTCGCCGACAGCAGGCGGGCGGCGCTGCTCCTGCTGCAGCCCCAGCTGCAAACGGGGGGATAAAGCGCAGCGCGTCGGGTCCTACTGCCGGGACGGGAGGCAGCAGTGAGCAGGCCGCGAAGCGAGGCCGTACGGACAAGGTGCGTTTGGGCAGCTGCCGGGCAGGCACAGTAGAAGGCCCCACTTCGCTCGGCCGCTGGTGTCCAAGCGGCCAGCCGGTATGCCGCTGCATACTGAACGCGGCCTAGCCGTACGGTCCCAAAGCCTTCGCTTTAACCTGACAACACAACTCCACTCCTCGCCGTCGCTGTTCTTGTATCAGGGAGTCGGTGCCGGACCTGCTGCTGTACGGCGACCAGGGCAACCGAAGCAGAACGGGAAACCGTTGGCGGCGGTGGCGGCGGCGCTACCGGGAGAGGTGAACCGAATACCGGTGCTTGACCTGCTACTGTTGCTTGGTGCTATGCCATTGGCTGTCCGCTTTGCGTCCACGCACACATTTCCATGTGTTTGACTCAAAAAAGGAATGCTAATGGCGATGCTCTGCCTGCCACAAGCGCCTCGTACCTTGTCTCCCTTCGTGCAGCGCCCGACTCTCTGCGCCTGTGCTGTGCTGTGCTTTCTGTGCCGTGCTGTGTGTCCCTTACGTGTGTTGTGCTGTCCTGTTGCTGTCTTGTCTTTCACCGATGATTGCATTCGTGTGGACGGCTTGTCGCGGTCAAATCTTTCGCCTGCGGCGCTTGGTGTGCGTGCGTTTCATTGGTTGCATGCGTATCCGTTGTGTAACCCCCGACGTGGGGTGACTGGATGTCTTGCGTTGGTTCGGTCTTTGCCTCGTCGGGATGTGGTGGCTGTCGTGCGTGGCTTCACTTTCTGCAATTGCGGACTCGCACGTGGCTGCGGGAACCCCTTGTTTGCCACGTGTGTGGTTCACGGTTTCCCTCCAACACCACCTCTTCGGTACCATCTCCCTCCGCCGTCTGCATCCCGCGGGATTCGCCTCCACGCCATGCCGACGCTTGGCTCTGGCTGCTTGGCCCGCCGCCTGGCTCTACACAATGCCGCTCCTGGTTGGGTCACCGGGACGTTATGGTCTCTCGCGTGCGTTGTGTGCCGGGCGTGCGCGCGGTTGTGCGTGGGCGCGGTGTTTCTGCGTGTGCGTGCGTGATCCTTGTCGTGTGCTGTTCGGGGCCACGTGCGGCTCTTTTCTTGGTGCGGCGTGCTTTCCCCTCTGTCTGCAGGTCGCGACGGATGCAACCACGGTGGCCAGTGCTACGGGCGAGCCGCCGCAGCAGCAGGAGGGGCTGCAGGTCCCCGCCTCCGCGGCCGACGAGCAGGCGGCGGTGCTGGAGTCGCAGCTGCACAACACGGGGCGCGACATGGGGGACTGGCTGGGGGCTGGTGTGTCCCTGGCGGGGCAGCAGGTGCGTCGCGCGTGGGCCGCTCGCGTCCTTGGTGCGGTGGGGCAAGGGTCTTGCTTCGCCGTTGTTCGTCATCCAGGTGTAACAGGATGCGGTGCGGGGTAACGGTGTGCGATACATATTCAAAAGAGTGCACATGGAGAGTGATGTCATGGGCGGATGCTAGTGCGGTTGAGACCAAGGCTGAGGCTATCTAGGTGGCTAAGGCTGTCTCGGTGTTCAGAGCGCATAACGCTTGCTCTGCGTGCTCAACCAGCGTTGCCTCCCTGGGTCTGCCTGCAGGGCGCGTCGGCAGAGGGCGCGTAAGGGCCGCACTCCGGTGAGGCGAATGTGGCAATTGATAAACGCATGTTGCCTTCTTGGCGCCTTGGCACGCGACACGCCTTGGTGACTTCATGTGACGGCAACGCTGTGCTTAATGTGCTGCTGCTGCTGCTGCTCGCAGGCGGAGCAGGTACGCAGGATGTAGCTAGACGTTCCCGACTTCAGGTGTTGCGCAGGACCGATGTGGCTGGATGCATGCGGCTGGTCCGCGGTGACCGCAGTAGGGCAGTTGGCACTTGGCAGCGAGTAGGCCCTCGACGAAAGGACGTAGGTAGCCCAGTTGCATAAGGGTGGATGACGCCTGGTGGTGCGTCGCGGCACCGCTTACCAACATCGTCCTGTAACCATAGTCTTTGCTTCGCAAGTCTCTGGAGTAATCAGGCCTCCGCGCAGTACGGTTGAGGTTGCAGTCCACGCTGCTTGCGAAGTTCCTGGGCTGCCGTAGTTGCTCGTGCGAGGAGAGTGCAACATGGTGAAAGAACGGAAGTGTCATGTGGGCTAGGGGCAGCAGCAAAGGCCGCCCAATACGACAGCAGCTGACAGCAGCAAGCACGGCCGACCCCATCATTCAGGCTCAGGCATCTCTGGCGCCTGGGGAGCTGGCGCGCTTATCCGTTTGCTGTCACGAAGACCAGGAGTCATGGCATTCCATAAGGGTGTTTTTCATGGAACACAGAGACAGTCGGCCGCAGGCAGGCCGCCTTGCTCCATGTTCTCGATTATGAAAGATGGTGGTACGGCGTGCACAGCTTAGTAAACCAGTTTGCGAAGGCGGTGGGAATGAGAGGAGCGTGGAAGGCTGCGGGGCTCAGGTCAAGGGTTGGACATGGCATGCTTGCAGAGAGGAGCATGTGTGGGTATGGAATTCGAACAGCACGAGAAATGTATTAATACGGGGGAGCAAAGGTTTGTAGGGGAGCAGATGTGGGCTAGGACTCTGGCGTTGCAGCAGTGCTCGTTGTTGATCTGCATATGCTTGCTAGGACGTGGACCTGCAGTGAGCGGGCGTACAATTCCAGCGTCAAGCGTGCAGGATGCGTGCTTCCAAAGGAGGACAGGGTCAGATGAGGGTCAGATGGCCCTGACACTGATGGCCCTTGACGACGCGTCGTGGCACCACTGACCAACAAAGTCCTGTAAATACGGTATATGAAATCTCTGGAGTCGGGCTTGTGCGTACGGTACCGTTGGGCTTAGCCATGCTGCTTGCTGAGTACGACAGCCGCTGACAGCTGACCAAGCACGGCCGGGCATGTCCAGCGCGGGCGCACGTCTAAGCCGCTCACTCCTATGTGCTAAGGGCCCAAACTATGTATGCCGAGGCAAGGCCTCCACAGCCTCCCTCACCACTCACATACCCATATCCTAGGTAGGGCTAAGAATACGTGCCACCCCTATCCATAT
>VFQN01003632.1_pt1 | contig 21680 bp, 21 predicted proteins | sample 3512371 | NCBI WGS metagenome assembly VFQN01 (sample SAMN10412370, study PRJNA504923) | tailings metagenome | isolation source: Replicate 2 from Balatoc abandoned mine | place: Philippines: Itogon, Benguet | collected 2017-08-28
GACTTAAAATCCCGGGCTCCGTGAGGAGCGTGTGGGTTCGATCCCCACTCCCGGTACCACCTCTCGCTTCGCTCGTGCTGGTCCCGCGAGTCGGTGTCCGGGCGCCGCGGCTCCGCCCTGCCGGGCTCGCCGCACAGCGCGATCCCCACTCCCGGTACCACCTCTCGCTTCGCTCGTGCTGGTCCCGCGAGTCGGTGTCCGGGCGCCGCGGCTCCGCCCTGCCGGGCTCGCCGCACAGCGCGATCCCCACTCCCGGTACCACCTCTCGCTTCGCTCGTGCTGGTCCCGCGAGTCGGTCTCCGGGCACCGCGGCGCACGATTCCCAGTCGCGTCGCCCTGACTCGACCAGTCGACGAGACTCCCGCAGCGCGAGTGTCGCAGGGTGCGACGTCGCGGTGTCAGTGCTGCCCGGCGGCCCACACGGTGCCGCGGTTCCATGCAGGTGGTGGCTCAGCGTCCCGTGTCAGGCGGCGGAGCATCGACTCGAGCACATCGACGAGGCGGGCCGCCGCCGCGTAGTCCAGCGGCTGGTCCATGCTGTCGCGTGGCGAGTGATAGAACTCCGACATCCAGCGCGCCTGCACTTTTCGTCCGTCGAGGCCGCTCACTCCGGTCTCGGTGCCCGCCACGAGCCAGACCGCTGGCACGCGGGCCAGCGCGAAGGGGAAGTGGTCGCTTCCGCCGACGGGCAGGTGCTCGAGCGCCACCTCCACGCCGTGGGCCCGCCCCGCCGCCACGGCCACCTCGCCCAGTTGCGAGTCCCTGCCACCGAGCGCCACGAGATCGACCAGCGGGTGCTGCATCAACGTGGCGCCATCGATGTTCAGGTTCGCCACCACCGTCACGCCCGCCGCCCTCAGCTGGTCGATGAGCGCCGTGCTACCGACCAGCCCCGCCTCTTCCGCGTCGGTCGCGGCCAGGATCACGGCCCGGCCCACCGGGGGCGCCGTGGCGAGTCGTCGAGCGAGTTCCAGCAGGGCCGCCACGCCAGACGCGTTGTCGACGGCGCCCGGCGCAATCCGGTGCCGTCCGTCGTTGTCCACGACCTTCCCGAGGTGGTCCAGATGCGCCGTCACGACCACCGCCTCCTGTGACACGGGGCCGACCCGGGCGATGATGTTGAGGCCTCGATGAGGTCGGCTCGATCGCTCCACGTGCAGCCGGACCTTCGAGGCCTGCGGCGCCGCTCTGACCGCCGACGAGGCTTCGGCGCTCGAGAAGATCACGGGCACCGCCGGTCCGCTGGTCGACAGCCGAAGCTCGCCCTGTTCGCACCACGTCCGCCTGCCCCTCCACTCGGGCGAGTCGACGGGATCCGGCTGCAGGATGAGCACGGCGACCGCTCCTGCCGCTTCGGCCACCCGTCGCTTCTCGCCGTGTCGCGCGCTGAGTTCCCCGGCGATACCCGTGGTGCCGGGCATGGGGCCGGACTCGCTCCAGCCCACGTGAGGGTCACCAGGTTCCGCGCTTCGCACTTCGCGGAGCACCAGGTCATGCGGGGTGAGCGGCGGCCCGGCGCCGGGCAGCACGCACAACTGTTGCGTGGGCACCCGCGCCGACGGGGTCTCACCGTGCACCTCGAGGACGATCCTCTGCGCTGTCGTTCGATGCGCGGCGAACGGCGCGAGAAGATCGTCGCCGAGCACCGGGCTGGCACCCTGCCGCCGCAGGACATCGGCCACGTAGCGCGCCGCTCTCGCGAACTCCTTCGTCCCGGACAGCCGGCCGCGCATCCGCGCATGCGCCAGCACACGCATGTGTTGCTCGATCCGAGCCGCCGTTCCCGCGGACAACTCGCCACGCGCGTCGCGGGCGCTCGCGTTGGGCGGGCGCGACGTGGCTCCACGGGCCTGGCCGCCCGAACGCGGGCGTGCCGCCGTGCTCGCGGCAAGCCCGATGCGCCCGCGCGGCAGATCCAGAACCACGACGAAGCGGTCGGCGAAGAGCGCGTTGCCGATGAACCCGCTCGTGTCCGGCCAGTTGTCGAACGAGAAGCGCGGGTCTGGCGTGTGCCAGACCACGGGGCGGTGCAGCGTGGCCGGTCCAACGGCCAGTCGTCCTGCCATCCTCGCGCCGACCAGTGTCAGGTCCGTGTCCCAGCTCGAACCCGTTCGTCGCAGATTGGAGGACTCGGTGCCCTGCAGGCCCGTGAGCTCGCGCCACCGCGCAGGTGACGTGACCAGGGCAAAGGCGCTCGCGCCGGTGTCGAGGAACACGTCCGTCCGCGGCCGACCGTCGAACGCGACGGGCACGTAGAGCTTGCCGTTGCGCACCGTGGTCGGCAGGAACCGGGCTCGCCGTTCGAGCTGGTCAGGGAGTGTCGCGTCCTTCGGCAGCACCATGAGCCGGGCGGCCGGGTAGTCGACAACGAGCATGCGCTGCGAGAAGAAACTCAACCCGAGCGTCCCGATGATGGGCGCAGGCGTGCCTGCGGCGACGCTGGCGCGGAAGTCGGGCAGCACGCCGACAGGCTCGTTCGTCACGGTCGCGCCGGCGATCGTGCCCGACACGAGCAGGGTCCGCGCGTCTGCCGCGAATGTCGGGTCGATCGCGCGCAGGGCTCCGCCGTGGAGCACGGTGTGGCTGGCGCCAGTGTCGAGTTGCAGCCGGTGCTCGCCGGGGAGCCCGGCGAGTCTCACAGGGACGTGAATCGCGAGCCGTTCGACCTGCTCATCCCCGAGACGTCCCTCGAACCACGTGAACCCATGCCACTGCCGCACCTCCTGTCGCGCGGTCGGTGCTGCCGACAGCAACACGAGCCCCGTGAGGCAGCAGATGCGACGCAGGAGTGAAGGATGAGTCACGGCGCGATTGATGCCGACGGAGCGTCCGCGGACCGTAGCACGGCCAGTGAAACCCGACAATCGCTCTTAACAAACTCTTTGCATCCTTAACGTGCCATTCGAGGCATCCTGTCGGGGCCAGCGCTGCGCCTGACGTCCCCCGCGTCGCGAGGCCGCAGCCATGCCCGAGGACCGCCACTACTTGCTCGCCTGGACGCTCGATCTCGTCATCGCCTACGCCGCGGGTCTCGCCGTCGGAGCCCCGCTGGCCGCCGTGGCCGCGATGGGGACCGGCGTGGATGGGCTCGCCACCGTCGCGCTGCTCGTCGCCATGGGTGCGGTGCTGCTCTGGCGACGCCGCGCCCGCACGCGCGCGCTGACACGAGTCGACGCAGGCGCGAGCAGGAACTCGTCGAGCGGCACGCGCCGCGCAGCCTGATCGATCAGTTGCGGCGCGCGCCCAGCATCTGCGCCGGCACGACCGCAAACGACGGCTGCGCGTACGCGAGACGGGGGCGACGCGCCTCGCTCTCGGCTGGCGCGAGTGCGAACCAGCGCAGGAAGTCCTGCACCTGCCGATCGACGTCAATCGACGTGCGACGGCTCCCGTCGTCTACCAGCACGGCCACCTGCGTGCGCCTGGTCACCATCGTTCGGACCCTCCCTCCACGTATCGAATCGACACCACCATCGCCAGGGCCACCGCGGCGGTCCCGATGAACGCGATGGTCTCGCGTTCCTCGCGCGCCGTCGCCATCCGCCCGGGCAGGAACACCGCCGCCGCCAGCCACACCAGGCCGCCGACCAGGAACGCCGCACCGGCGACCCGCGTGGCGCGGTACCACGCGGCGCTCGCCTCGGGCGACGCGTCGCGCCCGGGCCCGAGCGGACCATCGGGCGCGATCTGCCCGCAGATCATCGGGAGGGCTGCCAGGATGAGCACGAGTGGGCCAATCACCATGAGTCCCCGTACCGGGCGCGCGCCCGGCGTCGGCACTCAGGGAATCGGCGGGTGTGGCGAGGAATCAAGCCCGTCCGTAGCCAGACGGTCGAAGCGGACGCCCTGCACGCGCCCCATGTCGAGCGTGAAGCCGGTGACGCGTGCGCGCTCGTCGCGCGTGACGCGCACGATCATCCTGTCGCCGCCGAAGGTATCGGGACCCACGGGCTGGAGCGTGACGCTGGCGTGGCGGCGCCGTGCCCGCAGCGTGCCGTCGCGCAGCTCGAGCGTCCACGTCGCGTCGAGCTCAGGCGAACGATAGCGGCCCGCGACGGCCGACAGCGCATCTGCGCCCGTCGGCACGACCGCCGCGGGCGGCACCGTGCGGCTGCTGGCCGGTGACGACTGTGGGCGCGGCGTCGCAACCGGGTGAGGCGAGAGTTCGCGGGCGAGCACGACGTCGGCCACCCGTTCAGCCAGGCGGGTCGGCTCGGACGATCCGACGTTGCAGAGGACGGCCACCGCGGTGCGCAGCGTCGGGAACCGCAGGAGCTCGGCCCGGAATCCGCTCCACGATCCGCCGTGCCGCACCGCCCGCTGGCCTCGATGCGTCTCGATCCTGAGGCCGAGTCCGTACGGCGTCGGTAGCGACCGTCCATCGGCCAGCGTGCCGGGCGCCTGCAGGTGCTCGAGCAGCGACCGGCCGCCGACGGTCCCCGTGTAGAAGTTCGCATCCCACCGCGAGAGGTCCGTGATGGTCGTCCAGACCGCACCGTCGCCCGTCTGTTCCCACCGCGACAGGTCGAGCCCGAGCGTGCCATCGTCGCGCCGCGCGTACGCCTGCGCCCGATTGGGCACCAGATCGCTCGTGCGGTGGAGCACGAACGTGCGCGCCATGCCGAGCGGCGCGAACAGGCGCGTGCGTGCGAAGTCCCGCAGCGGCATGCCCGCCACCCGCTCGACGATCAAGGACAGCAGGAAGTATCCGGTGTTGCTGTAGAGCTGATCGGTGCCTGGCGGGAAGTTGAGCCCTCGCTGCCGGACGACGATGGCCAGCGCGTCCTCGTCGGTGGTCACGTCGTCGGTGCTGTAGCCCGCGAGGGTGAGCAGCTGGATGTAGTCGCGCAGGCCGCTGGTGTGCTGCAACAGCTGACGAATCGTGATCGTCGCGCCGTAGTCGGGCAACTCCGGCACATGCCGCCGCACGTCATCGTCGAGCGACAACCGGCCGTCCTGCGCGAGCAGGACGATCGCAGCGGCGGTGAACTGCTTCGACGTCGAACCGAGGTCGAAGACCGTCTCGGTCGTGATCGGCCCGCGGCGTTCGACGTCGGCGAGGCCGTAGCCGCGGGCGTACTCCACATGCCCGGCGCGGTAGATGCCCACGGCACACCCTGGCGAGTCGGGGGTGTCGTAGTCCGCAAACTGCGCGTCCACGTCTGCGCTCCAGGCCGGTGGCTGGGCGACCTGAGCGGAGGCCTGCGGCAGGCCCCATGCCACGAGGCACGCCAGAGCGGTGTGGGCCAGGGTGACGCGCATGCGGCAGAGGATAGCGCGACTGCGATACCGTGGTCGGCGGCCGATACCGGGTCGGCTATGCTCTCGCCACTGCATCTGGTGTTCACCCGCGGGGCACGAGCCCCGCAGATGAGGAGTCGCTCCATGGTCCGATCCCTCGCCTTCGCTGCCGGCACCGCCACCGCGCTGCTCCTGCTGTCGTCGATGGCGCAGGCCCAGCTGTTCACGCTCACCAGGGATCAGCTGGTCGCGTACACGGCGCAGAACCCCTTCGAGCGGTTCCCGGACGGGCGCCCGAAGGTGCCGGATGCGCTCCTGGCCCGGGCGCGCGCGTTGTCGTCGGAAGACGTGCTGTCGGTGCTGCCCGGCAAGGGGTTCCGCAACCAGTACGAAGACGGTTTCCAGTTGCTCCACCCCGGAACCAAGCTGGTCGGGCGCGCGTTCACGGTCCAGTTCATGCCCGTGCGGCCCGACGTGCAGGAGGTGCTCGATGCCAACGCGAAGGCGGCGGGCATCGGCCGCCTCGGCAACCAGTTCGCCATCGACCAGCTGCAGCCCGGCGACGTGCTGGTCGTGGACCTGTTCGGCAAGCGCGAGGGCGGCACGATCGTCGGTGACAACCTCTTCTACTACGTCAACAAGGTGACCAGGGGGGGCGGGCTCGTCGTGGACGGCGCCGTACGCGACCTCGAGGGCCTCTCGCAGGTGCCCATGCCGGCGTACTTCCGGCATGCGCATCCCACGGCCATCTCCAACGTGATGATCACGGGCGTGAACATCCCGGTGCGCATCGGCGGGGTCACGGTGATGCCCGGCGACCTGGTCGTCGGCGATAGGGAAGGCGTCTATTTCATCCCGCCCGCGCTGGTGGCCGAAGTGCTCGACAAGGCCGACGAAACGCGCATCCACGACGAATGGACCAAGATGAAGTTCGACGAGGGCAAGTACAAGTCGAGCGAGATCTATGGATCACCTCGGGACCCGGCGTTGCGGCAGGAGTACGAGGCCTACCTGAAGCGCCGCCTGGCGGAGATCCGGAAGCCACAGGGATGACAGGCATCCGCGAACGTGTCAGGGAAAGCGGCCTGCTGCTCCATCCCACGTCGTTGCCGGGGCCTCACGGCATCGGCGACCTCGGCGAGGCGGCCCACCGGTTCCTCGACCAGCTGCAGGCGGCGGGGCAGCGCGTGTGGCAGGTGCTGCCGCTCGGACCGACGGGCTTCGGCGACTCGCCGTACCAGTGCTTCTCGGCGATGGCGGGCAACCCCCTGCTTGTCAGCCCAGCGCGGCTGGTCGACGCGGGGTGGCTCGACGCCGGCGACCTGGCGCCGCTCGACGTGTTGCCCGCCGATCGCGCCGACTTCGATCGGCTGATCGCGCCACGCCGAGCGGTGCTGGTGCGCGCCTACGAGGGCTTCGAGGCGAAGGCCGACCCGGCGCACCGCGAGGCATTCGACGCTTTCTGCACCGCACAGGCCTGGTGGCTCGACGACTACAGCCTCTTCATGGCCCTGAAGCTCGCGCACCGGATGCAGGCCTGGACCACCTGGCCCGCGCCGCTGCGCGACCGAGACCCCGCAGCCCTGCGCGACGCGCGTGCGCTGCACGCGCGGTCGTGTCGCATCGAGCAGTTCGTGCAGTGGCAGTTCTTCACGCAGTGGGCCGAGGTGCGTGCCGCGGCGGCCGCGCGCGGCATCGCCGTGATGGGCGACATGCCGATCTTCGTCGCGCACGACAGCGCCGACGTGTGGGCGCAGCCCGACCTCTTCGACCTGTGGCCCGACGGTCGTCCCCGCGTCGTCGCGGGGGTGCCGCCCGACTACTTCAGTGCCACGGGACAGTTGTGGGGCAACCCCCTGTATCGCTGGGATCGCATGGCCGCCGACGGGTATCGCTGGTGGATCGCGCGGATGCGGATGACGCTCGCTCTGGTGGATCGGGTGCGCCTCGATCACTTCCGCGGCTTCGTGGCGTACTGGGAGGTGCCCGGCGACGCGCGCGACGCCCGGCAGGGCACGTGGCGGCCCGGGCCCGGTGCCGCGCTCTTCGAGGCGCTCGCCGAGGCGCTCGGCCCGCTGCCCATCGTCGCCGAGAACCTGGGCTTCATCACGCGCGACGTGGAGGATCTCCGCGTGCGTTTCGGCCTGCCCGGCATGGCGGTGCTGCAGTTCGCCTTCGGCACCGATCCGCAGGCTCCGGATTTCCTGCCCCACAACTACACGCACGACCGGGTGGCCTACACCGGCACGCACGACAACGACACGATGATGGGGTGGGCCCTGGCATCGTCGGGCGACAGCACGCGCACGGCCGACGAGATCGCACGCGAGCGCGCCTACGCCGAGGCGTACCTGGACGCAGCCGACGACGGCTTGCATTGGGCGGCGATTCGCGCGGTGCTGGCGTCGGTGGCCGATACGGCCATCGTGCCGGTGCAGGACGTGCTCGGTCTCGGCACGGACGGGCGCATGAACGTGCCGGGCCGGCCGTCGGGGAACTGGCGCTGGCGGCTGCCGGCAGATGCGCTCACCGACGCGCACCTGGCCCGGTTGCGCCGACTGGCCGATCTCTATGGCCGGCTGCCCGAAGCGGAGCAGACCTTCGCGAGTCGCCCGCGGATCGAGACGGCTCCCCAGTAGGGGAATGCCGACATGCCGCGAACGCCGGGACTGCCGGGACTGCCGGGACTGCCGGGAATGCCGCCCGACGCGGTCAGCGCACCGTGACGTCGGGCATGCCCGTCGCCGTCGACAGGCGGCCCGAGCCCCGCGCGCAACTCCCCGCGAAACGCCGCGTGATCAACGTGGCGCCGTGCCGGTCGGGCGCGAGGTAGAGGCCGTACGCTTCGGCGTCGGGTCGGTACTCCTCGATCAGCCAGACCGGTCCCCGCGGCGTCTCGACGATGGCGTGGGGTGTCGCGCGGACGACCGTGTCGAGCAGGCACGACGTCACGTCGCGGGTCACCAGGGACAGTTCGGGGCGATCGTCCCGACCCCGATGCGCCCAGCCCGTCATGTAGGTGACCTCGTCGCACCACTGCAGGTCCGTCGGTTGCTTGCGTGGATAGCGTCGCTCGAGTTCCACGAAGTACACCCGATGCCCGTCGCGCCCGGGCCCCTGGTGGATCGCCAGGGCGTGCACGGGCATGCGGTCACGCTCCTGCGCGGGCACCGACGGCTGGTACACGGCAAAGTAGTCGCCGGCGAGCATCAGCCGTTCTTCCCGGTTGAAAGCCACCTGCAGCCCGTCGAGCAGGGCAGCGGCTTCGGCGCTGTCGAGCGCCACGGGCCGGGGCAGGGTGACCGATGCCTGGCCGGCCACGGCCACGCCGTGCTTCGGCGCCCGGCCGCCGTCGGGCGGACGCAGGGGTGCCCGCAGGGCGGCGCGACTGTGCAGCACCACCTGCTGCTGGCAGTAGGCCATGACCCACGTGACGCCGTTCATCGTGACGGCGCGCGGGGACTGGCCGGCCACGTGCAGCGTCCATTCGCGCGGGGCGACCGGCAGCCCCCACCAGGCGAGCGGACAGTCCTCGAGGCGCACGGGGACTTCGGCTTCCTTCGCGACGCCCGGCCACGGCGTGCGCCAGCGCCCACGGTCGAACGTGGCCACCGGCAGCACGATGCCGTCGTCGCGGACGACGGCCACGACGAACGGCCCGGGTTCGGCTGCGGCAACGACCAGCGGCAGCACGAGCGCGAGAGACAGCAGGAGGCGAGGGAGGCAACGCATGCGCGGCTCCCGGCAGGGCGGCACCGGCATCCTACCAAAGTCGCGGGAGGTCTGGTCGGTGCGCCTGCTCGGCGTTGCGTACAATGAGGGGCGCGCCGGCGGGCACCGAACCGTCCGCGCGGCCGACTCTCCCACGGAATTCGCGAGGACTCTCCACAATGAACGCGCAGATTGGCATGGACATCACCGAGCGCGCGCGGCGCGCCCTGACCCGCGTGCCGCCGTCGATCAAGGTGACCGACGAGATGGTCGCCGACGTCGCCGACGCACTGCGCGGGGCAATGCGGGCTGCGTACCAGAACGCCGCCGTCATTGCCACCAGCCGCACGTACGAGGGCGTCTCACTGGAGGAATCGCAGGCGCGGCGCACGGAAGCGCAGGCGCTGGCGCGGGAGTACGAGCGGCTCGCCAACGAGAGCCGCTGAGTCCCCGAGGCCCGAACCCCACGGCCCGGCCGGCTGGCGGGGCGGATCGCCCGACGCGGGACGCATTCGAAAGGACGACGAGCGTGGTGAGAAGGTGCGGGCAGTGGGTGTGCCGGGTCGCTGTTGCCGGTGCGATGGTCTGGGGGCTGGCGAGCGTGCCGGCCGTGGCGCAGGAACCGGCACCCGCGCCGGCAGCCTTGTGCCCATGTCCTCCTCCGCCGCCGCCCCCACCGATCTGGACGGGGTCGCTCGGCGCCGGCCTGGCGCTGACGCAGGGCAACAAGGACACGTCGAACTTCAACCTCTCGTTCGACGTGAAGCGCGACCCGAAGACGAAGACGGTCTTCAAGGCCGACGCGCTGTACATCCTCGCGACCGAGAACGGCCAGGAGAACGTCGACCGTGCGCTGGCCAATGGGCGCGTGGAGTACCTCCTGTCGGAGCGTACCTACGCCTTCGGACAGCTCTCGTACGTGCGCGATCGCTTCAAGGACATCGACTGGCTGCTCGCGCCCACGGTCGGTCTCGGCTACAAGCTCGTGAAGACCGACCGCACGACCTTCGACGTGGACTCCAGCGTGGGTATCGTGATGGAGAACAACACCGGGTTCGACACCAAGACCGACGGTGCCTTCACGCTGGGTGAGCGCTTCTCGCACAAGCTGTCCGACAACGCGACCATCACCCAGGGCTTCGCCGCCCTGTGGAAGATGTACGACCCCGGCGACGCGCTCTACACGTTCAGTGCCGGCCTGGCGGCGTCGGTCACCGCGCGCACGCAGCTCAAGCTCGAGTTCCAGGACATCTACAAGACGCGTCCGACGGGCGTGGGCGTGCAGAAGAACGACATCGCGTTCATCACCGCGTTCGTGTACCGGTTCTGACGCAGGAGGCCTGATCATGCTGAAGGAGTTCAAGGAGTTCATCGCCCGCGGCAACGTCATCGACCTGGCCGTCGGCGTGATCATCGGCGGGGCCTTCGGCGGCATCACCAAGTCGCTGGTGGACGACATCGTCATGCCCGTGGTCGGCCTGCTGCTCGGCCGCGTGGACTTCGCCAACCTGTTCGTCGTGCTGAGCCCCGGCTCGCTCACCGGCACGCCGGCGACGCTCGCCGAGGCCAAGGCGGCCGGGGCGGCGACACTGAACGTCGGGCTGTTCATCAACACGATCATCAACTTCCTGCTGATCGCCGCGGCGGTGTTCCTCCTCGTCAAGGTGGTGAACAGGGTGCGGGCGCAGGTCGCGGCCGCGCCGCCGGAGGCGGCGGCCGCCCCGCCGCCCGAGGACGTGCTGCTGCTCCGCGAGATCCGCGACGCGCTCACGCAGCGTCCGCGGGCCTGATCCTCGACGTGCCCGATTCGGCACTCGTCGAGTGCGTGCCCAACGTCTCCGAGGGCCGCGATCCCGTCGTGATCGCGGCCCTTTCTGCGGCCATCGCGTCGGTGGCCGGCGTGCGCCTGCTGCACGTGGACCCCGGCGTCGACGCCAACCGCACGGTGTTCACCTTCGTCGGCCCGCCCGAGGCCACGGGCGATGCGGCTCTGGCGCTGGCTCGCGCCGTGGCGCGCACGGTGGACATGCGGCAGCAGACGGGCGCGCACCCGCGGATCGGCGCCCTCGACGTCTGCCCCTTCGTGCCCGTGCGACACACGACGCTCGCCCGGTGCGCCGCGCTTGCGCGTCGCGTGGGCGCCACCCTCGCGCACGACTTCGGCGTGCCCGTCTATCTGTACGAGGCCGCGGCGTTCGACGAGGGGCGACGGGCGCTGCCGATCCTGCGCCGCGGCGAGTACGAAGGACTGGGCGACACGCTTGCCGATCCGCGCTTCGTGCCGGACTTCGGCCCTGCCACGGCGCACCCGCAGCTCGGCGCCGCGATCGTCGGGGCCCGGCCGTTCCTCATCGCCTGGAACCTCGCGCTCGACACCACCGACGTCGCCGTCGCGCGAGCCATCGCGGCGCGCGTGCGCACGTCGGGTCAGGTGGTCACCGCGGCCGACGGGACGCGCACGCGGATGCCCGGCCGACTGCCCGCGGTGCGCGCGGTGGGCTGGGGGATGCCGACGTACGGGCACGCACAGGTGTCGCTGAACCTGCTCGACTTCCGCGTGACGTCCATGCACACCGCCTGGCGGGTGGTGAGCGAGGAGGCGGCGGCGTTGGGCGCAGGCCTCGTCGGTTCCGAACTGGTGGGCCTGGTGCCGCTCGACGCCCTGCGCGAGGCCGGGCGCGCGGTGCTCGGCGACGAGGGCGCGCAGTCCACCGACGAGGATCTGGTCGCGGCGGCGCGCGCGTCACTCGGGCTCGACGCCGTGCGGGCCTTCGAGCCGCAGGCCCGGGTCCTCGAATGGGCCATCGACGCGTCTGCGCCAATGCACCGCGCGTCAATGGGACACCGCGCGTCGACCTGAAGGTCGGCCGGTGTGATCAGGGCGACGTCGTCGGCGGCGCGGGCAGCGTGCCGCCGAGCAGGGTCCGCACCCAGAAATCGTGTGCTTCGCGCGCGGCGTGCTTCCGCTGGCTGGCCTGCACGCCGTGCCGTGAGTCCGGGTAGAGCATGAGTTCGAACGGGCGGTCGTGCTCGGTCAGCCAGTCGATCACCTGCAGGGAGTTCTGCAGGTGCACGTTGTCGTCGATCGTGCCGTGGGTCAGCCGGAGACCGCCCTGGTAGCGGTCGATCCAGGTGAGCACGGAGCCGTCGCGATAGCCCTCGGGGTTGTCCGACGGGCGGTCCATGTAGCGCTCGGTGTACACGGTGTCGTAGAGGCGCCAGTCGGTGACCGGTGCGCTGGCCAGGCCCACGTCGAACGCCGGCGCGCCCCTGGTGAGGGCCAGGAGCGTCGTGTAGCCCCCATAGCTGCCGCCCGTGATGCCGATCCGGCCGCGTGCGACGAACGGCTGCGCGCGCAGCCACTCGGCAGCCTTGCCGTAGTCGTGCATCTCCCAGCGGCCCAGTGCCCGGTGCATCAGGGCAACGCCCTCCTTGCCGTGATGTCCGCTGCCACGGTGGTCGATCGCCATCCAGATCACGCCGCGCTGCGCCCAGTAGTGGGCCTGCGCCGACGCCCACGCGTTGCGGACCGTGCCGGCGTCGGGTCCGCCATACACGGCAAGCAGCACCGGGTAGGTCTTGCGCCGATCGAAGTCCGGCGGCAGGACCCACAGCGCCGGCAGGTCGAAGCCGTCGCCCGACGGGATCGTGAAGAGCTCGGCGCGCCCCCACGCATAGGACGCCGTGGCGTCGGTACGGGCCCACGCGATCTCGCGCACCACGGTGCCGTCGGCGCGATGCAGTGCCAGGACCGGCGGGTCGGTCACGCTCGATCGCGTGGCGAGGAAGTGGCGGCCATCGGGCGCCACGCGGACCTGGTACGTGCCGGGCGCGGACGTGATCGTCGTCTCGCCCGATCCGTCGAGGCGCACGGCCCGCACCTCCGTGTTCCACGTGCGGCCGATCGCACCGGGCTGGGCGAGCACCAGGACCACGCCCACCACCTCGTCCACGTGCAGGATCTGACGTACGCGCCAGGTGCCACGCGTCAGCTGCCGCTTGCGGGTGCCGTCGGGGCCATGCAGGTAGAGGTGGTCCCAGCCGTCCACGTCGCTGCGCACGAGCAGGTCGCCGCTGGCCAGCGGCGTGAGGTCCTCGAACCAGTTCACCCAGGCGGACTGGCGCTCCTCGAAGAGCACCGCGGTCGCCCCGGTGCGCGGATCCCCGTGCAGCACGCGGATGGTGTCCTGCTCGCGGTTCATCCACTGCACGAGGACCTTGCTCCCGTCGCGTGTCCACGAGAGCCACGCGAGGTAGTGGTCGGCATCGGGTGGAAACGCCAGCCACGTCACGGTGCCGCCCGTCGCGGAGACGACGCCGGCGCGGACGAGGGGGTTCGGGTCGCCGGCCTTGGGATAGCGGTGCTGTTCGAGGGTCCCGTGCTGCCCGTCGGCGCGGTAGATGGGGAACACCGGCACCGGGCTCTCGTCGAAGCGCAGGAAGGCGAGGCGGGTGCCGTCGGGAGACCACCAGAACGCGCGGTAGTTGCTGGCGCGGCCGAGAATCTCCTCGTAGTACACCCACGAGGCGTAGCCGTTGCGGATGGTGTCGCCGCCGTCGGCGGTCAACTGCCGCTCGAGCCGATTGACCAGGTCGTAGGAGAAGAGGTTGCCGCCGCGGGTGTACGCCAGCACGCGGCCGTCGGGCGACAGGGTCGGGTTCTCCTCGGGCGCGGCCGTCTGCGTGAGGCGCCGACTGGTGCGGCCCGGCACGTCCACGGCCCAGAGGTCGCCCGCGACCAGGTAGATGCGGAGCGTGTCGTCGGCCGACCGTGCGGCCACGGGGTTGTTGGCCAGGCCACTCGGGGCAATGGCAGCCAGGTCGGCCGGGTCTTCGTACAGGGTGGCCGTCCCGTCCACGGCGCGCACCCGCCACTCCTTGCCGTTCCGTCGTTCGAGGTAGTGCTCGGCGTCGAGCCACCGCAGCACCTGCGGCAGCGGCTGCAGGCCGGGCGCCGCCGCGGTGCGGCCCGTGTCGCCGAACACCTCGTCGTAGGTGAACCACTGGCGCGCGGGCCCCTGGCCCATCGCCGGTGAGGCGGAAACGGCCCCGAGCAGGGCAGCGGCCAGGACGCAGGTCTGCAGGCGCACCATGGGCATCATCGGGTTCGGGACTGGGGCGGCCGCATGGCCGGAATTCCCGAGTGTAGCGCACGGGGACGCTACAATTCCCGGGTGCGGGCACTGCTGCGCGTGTGGGCGCTGGTCGTCGTCTCGGGAGGAGTCGCGTGGGCGCAGACGCCGTTGCCGGGCGTGGACGAGCGCGTCGTGGTGACCGGCACGGCGGCGCCAGCGCCGGCGGGCTCGGTCGGCCGCACGCTGGCGGTGGTGACGGCCGAGGATCTGGCGCGCCTGCCGGTGGCGTCGGTGGCCGACGCATTGCGGTTGCTGCCCGGGGTGTGGGTGCGGCATCGCGGGCCCTTCGGCTCGCAGACCGACATCAGCATCCGCGGGGCGTCGTTCGGCCAGACCCTGGTCCTGGTCGATGGCGTGCGACTCAACGACCCGCAGACGGGGCACCACAACGGCGATCTGCCCGTGGCGCTCGAGGACATCGCCCGCATCGAGCTCCTGGCAGGCGCCGGCTCGTCGCTGCACGGCGCCGATGCCGTGGGTGGCGTGATCAACATCATCACCAGGCGGGGGGCCATGGCGCCCACGGCCCGGCTCGCGGTGGGTGAGCACGGGCTCGTGCAGGGCGGGGCCGGATGGCGGCCCGCCGAGCTCGGCGTGCTTGCCGGCCTCAGCGCCTCGGTGGACCGGTCCAGCGGCTTTGCCCCCGCCCGCGACTTCGTCCACCAGCAGGCGCGTGTCGACCTGCAGGTCGGTCGGCGAACCACGGTCGCCCTCGCGCACGTGGACAAGGATTTCGGGGCGGCTGGGTTCTATGGGCCCGCACCGTCGCGCGAGTGGACGACCCAGACGCTGCTCTCGGCTCGCGACGCGCGTGACGTGCGCCCGGGCTGGTCGGTGACGACCGACGCCTGGTATCGCACGCACGGGGACGAGTTCCTGTACGACCCGCGGGTGCTCGGCAGCCGTCCCAATCAGCACCGGACGCACGTGGTCGGCGGCGGTGTCCGCCTCGGGGGCCGGCTGTCGCCGTCGCTGCGGCTGACGTCGGGCGTGGAGGGCACCGCCGACTGGCTGCGCTCCTCGGCCCTCGGCGATCGCGAGGAGTCGCGCCTGAGCGGCTTTGCCGAACTCGAGGCCCGTGCGGGTCGTCTGTTGCTGTACCCGAGTGTGCGCCTGGATCACTACTCGGCCTTCGGCAGTGCCTGGAGCCCGTCGCTGGCGGCGGCCCTGCAGGTGCGGCCGCGGGTGAAGTGGCGGGCGAGCGTGGGACGAGCCTTTCGTGTGCCGACGTTCACCGAGCGGTACTACACCGACCCGAACCACCTCGCCAACGCGGCCCTCGACCCCGAGCGGGGGTGGACGGCCGACACCGGGATCGACACGTATCTCGGTGGCACGTGGGTGGGCACGGTGACCGGGTTCGTGCGCCGCGAGCGCGACGTGATCGACTGGGTGAGGCCCGATGCCACCCAGCGATGGCGGACCGACAACATCCGCAACGTCCGCAGCCACGGCCTCGAGACGTTCGTCCGCGGCCAGCATGGCCCCGTGGCGCTCGGCGCGCACTACGCGTACACGCGGGTCGAGACCGATCGTCTCGCCGGGCTGTCGAAATACGTGGACGACTACGCCCCACACGGCATCGGCGCCGACGCGGGGGTGCAGTGGCCCTGGGAGCTCCAGACCGGCGTGCGGGTCGAACATCGCCGGCCGTCCGGACGCGAGGCGTGGACCACGGTCGACCTCCGGGTCGCCCGCCCCATCCGGCGCGTGACGGCCTTCGTCGAGGTGGCCAACCTGGGCGATGTGTCGTACGAGGAGATTCGCGGCGTGGCGATGCCCGGCCGTTGGGCCCGCGCCGGCATCTCTGTGAGGTAGGTCCGGCATGGCGAGGTAGGGCCCGCTCTCCGAGCGGGCCGTATTGGGAATTTCAGAATTGCGGAATTTCAGGATTGCATCACGGCGCGATGGCCACGAAGGTTGGCGGCGTCCCTGAAATTCTGAAATTCCAGCAATCCTGCAATTGCGAGGAGCGACCAGTGGCGCGAGGGTGGGAGAGCAAGTCCATCGAGGACCAGCAGGAGGCCGCGGCGCAGCGCCGCACGGTGGCCGACACGCCCGTGGTGTCTCCCGAGGAACTGGCCCGCCGCCAGCAACTCGACGCGCTGCACCTCGCGCGTGCACGGGTGCTGGGCGACCTGCAGCGTGCCTGCCAGCCGGCGCACCGCGGCATGCTCGAACGGGCGCTGGCCGACGTCGACGCGAAGATCGCCGCGCTGAGGCCCCGGTGACCAGGCGCGCGCTGCTGGTCATGCTGGCCGTCCTGGCATCGGCGTGCGGCCGCGAGGCCGAGGCGCCCACTCCGGGGGCCGCCGTGGCCGAAGCCCCCGCACCCGCCGGGGGGACCGCGACGCGCCCCCGGGTGGTCGCGCTTGGCGACAGCCTCACCGCCGGTCTCGGACTGGCGCCCGATCAGGCGTGGCCGTCCCTCGTGCAGCAGCGGATCGACGAGGCCGGGCTCGACGTGGAGATGGTCAACGCCGGTGTCTCCGGCGACACCACCGCGGGTGGTCTTCGACGCCTCGACTGGGCCCTCGACGGTGATGTGAGGGTGCTCGTGCTCGAACTCGGGGCCAACGACGGCCTCCGTGGTCTGCCGCCCGCGCAGATGCGCGACAACCTCGCGCAGATGATCACCACCGCTCGGTCGCGCGGCATCGCCGTGCTGCTGTGCGGCATGGAGGCGCCGCCCAATTTCGGCCCGCAGTACACACGCGAGTTCCGCCAGGTCTACCGCGATCTCGCCGATCAGCACGACGTCACGTTCCTGCCGTTCTTCCTCGACGGTGTCGCCGGCAATCCCGCGCTCAACCAGGCCGACGGCATCCATCCCAACGAGGAAGGCACGCGACGCGTCGCCGACCTCGTCTGGGGCGCCCTGCAGCCCATGCTCACCCGCGCCCTCGCTACCTCATGATCGAACTGCACGGTGTCTCGAAGACCGTGGACAGCGGCGGGTCGCCGCTGACCATCCTCCAGCCCCTCGACCTCGTCATCCCCGCCGGGCGCAGCGTCGCCATCGTCGGCCCGTCGGGCAGCGGCAAGAGCACGCTGCTCGGCCTGATGGCCGGCCTCGACGCGCCGACCACCGGCGAGATCCGCATCGACGGCACGATGATCACGTCGCTCGGCGAGGACGCGCTCGCGCGGCTGCGCGGCCGCCTCATCGGCTTCGTCTTCCAGTTCTTCCACCTGATGCCGTCGCTCACCGCGTTCGAGAACGTGCTGGTGCCGATGGAACTGGCTGGCGCGCGCGACGCCGCGGCCCGGGCCACGCGCCTGCTGCAGGAAGTCGGGCTCGACGCTCGCGCGCACCACTACCCGTCGCAGCTCTCGGGCGGGGAGCAGCAGCGCGTCGCGCTCGCCCGCGCGCTCGCCAACGAGCCCAAGGTCCTGCTGGCCGACGAGCCCACCGGCAACCTCGACTCGAACAACGGCGCGCACGTCATCGACCTGCTGTTCGACGTCAACCGCGCACGCGGCACCACGCTCGTCCTGGTCACGCACGATCGCGATCTGGCCGCCAAGGCCGACCTCCAGCTGGTCATGCGCGACGGCGCGGTCGTCGAACGCATCGAACGGACCGCTCGTGACGTCGCGCGCGACGCCGCGGTGCCGTCCATGGCCGGGGAGCGCTAGCCATGTTCACGCTGCGCATGGTGTGGCGCGAACTGCGCGCGGCCTGGGGGCGCCTGCTCTTCTTCTTCCTCTGCGTCGCCATCGGCGTGGGCGCGATCGCGGCGCTGCGATCGGTCATCCAGAACGTCCGCACGGCCCTCGTGCGCGAGGCTCGGGTGCTGACCGCCGCCGACGTGGTCGTCTCCACCAACCGCCCGTGGCAGCCCGACGTACGGGCCGCCATCGACGAGGCGATCGGCAAGGCTCCGGTGACCGAGCGCGTCGAGGTGGTCGAGCTCGCGACCATGGTGCGGCCGGCCGACGAGAGCCGTCCGGTGGCCCGCATGGCCGAACTGCAGGCGGTGGATCGCGGGTTCCCGCTCTACGGGCAGCTCGGCCTGCGCGAGGGGCAGCGCTACGACCACGCGCTGCTCGACGACCACGGCGTGCTGGTGCGGCCCGAACTGCTGGTGCAGCTCGGCATCGCCGTGGGCGACCAGGTGCGCATCGGCAACGCGCAGTTCACGATTCGCGGTGTGATCGAGACCGAGCCGGGCCGGCGGGCGGGCATGTTCAGCCTCGGGCCGCGGGTGCTGATCTCCCGCGAGTACCTCGACGACACGGGCCTGCTCTCGTTCGGGGCGCGCGCCCGCTTCGCGATCCTCCTCAAGGTGGCCGAGCCCGGCATCGACCCGCTCGTGGACACGGTGCGGGAGCGGTTCCGCAGCCAGTTCGTCAGCGCCCGGTCGTACCGGTCCACCGAAGACCGCCTCGGGGAGGACCTGCGGGTCGCCGAGAACTACCTGAGCCTGATTGGCTTCGTGATGGTCGTGCTCGGGGGCATCGGCGTGTGGAGCGTCACGCGCGTCTTCGTCGGGCAGCGTATCCGCAGCATCGCGGTGATGAAGTGCCTCGGGGCGACGAGCCCGCAGATCCTCGGCATCTACGTGACGCAGGTCGGAGTGCTTGGGCTGCTCGGCAGTCTGCTGGGGCTTGGGCTCGGGGCGGTGGCCCTGCGCTTCCTGCCCGGCGGGCTGTTCGGCCTCGACCGCCTCGACGCGCGGCTCACGCCGGGGGCGTCGGCCCAGGCCGTGGCCGTCGGCGTGCTCGTCTCGCTGCTGTTTGCGCTCGTGCCGCTGCTCGAGGTGCGGCGCGTGCGGCCGCTGTGGCTGCTGCGCGACGAGTCGGCGAGGACCTCGCTCGGCGGCCGGCTCCGTCGCATCGACTGGGTCCAGTGGGGAGCCGTCGTCATCGTCGGCGTGGCGCTGGCGGCGGTGGCCTCGTGGCAGGCGGCGTCGCTGCGTGCCGGTGCCATCGTGTCGCTGGGCCTGCTGGCCGTCACGGCGCTGCTCTTCGGGGCTGCGGCGCTGGTCGTCCGGGCTGTCCGTCCCTTCCGTCGGTCTCGCGTGTTCGCGCTGCGCCATGCCGTACTCAGCCTGGCCCGCCCCGGCAACCAGACACGCGTGATCCTGCTGGCCGTGGGGCTGGGGGCGTTCTTCATCCTGGGCGTGCGCCTGGTGCAGGCCACCCTGATCGAGCAGTTCTCGCTGGACCTGCGCCCGGACGCACCCGACATGTTCCTGCTCGACGTGCAGCGCGACCAGGTGCCCGACGTCGAGCGGGTGGTCGGTGGAACGGCAGGCGCCTCCGGGCTTCGCTTGATCCCGGTGCTGAGGGCCCGTGTGACCGGCGTGCGCGGGCGCGACACGCAGGTCGACGGCGTCGAGGGGGTGCAGGGCCGGCAGGGCCTCGGGCGCGAGTTCGTGATCACCTACCGCGACCGGCTCGAGGCCAACGAGACCCTGCTCGACGGCCAGTTCTGGGCATCGACGCCGGCCGGCATGCCGGAGGTGTCGATCGAGGAGTCGCTGCAGCGCAACGCGGGGCTGCAGATGGGCGACGTCGTGCGGTTCGACGTGCTCGGCCGCGTGATCGAGGCCAGGGTCACCTCGGTGCGCAACGTCGACTGGAACGACGTGCGGTCGGGCGGCTTCATGTTCGTGTTCCGGCCCGGGGCGCTCGAGCAGGCGCCGCATGGATTCATGGGCGTGCTGCGGGGGCCCGACACGCCGGAGGCCCGGGCGCGCCTGCAGCGTGATCTCGTCGAGGTGCACCCCAACGTGTCGGCCGTGGACGTGCGCGAGGTGGTGAAGGCCGCCCAGGGCATCCTCGGCAACGTCACGCTCGCGGTCTCGGCCGTGGGGGGACTGGCGCTGTTCAGCGGCGTGCTGATCGTCGTCGGTTCGGTCGCCATGACGCGGTTCCAGCGGCTCTACGAATCGGCCATCCTCAAGACGCTGGGGGCCACGCCCCGCACGATCACGGCCATGGTCGCGTTCGAGTACCTCGGCCTCGGGGCACTGGGGGGCCTGGTCGGCGCGCTGGGGGCGCTCGCGCTGAGCTGGGCCGTGGCGCGTTACCTGTTCGACATGCCGTGGCAGCCGTCGCCGGGAACCCTGCTGCTGGGCATCGTCGCGACCGCGCTCGTGGTCGGCGTGGTCGGCATCGTGGCGAGCCTCGACGTGGTCCGCCGGCGGCCACTGGCCGTGCTGCGCGCCGAATAGCCCCGCCGCGCTGGAGGTGCTAACATGCGGCGATTAGCTTCCTGCTGAGCACGAACGCAGGAGGGGAGTGCGCACGGTGGATATGTCGGAGTTCCAGGAAGCCCTCCTGAAGAAGCGGCGAGAACTGCTCGCCGGCGAGGGCCTGAAGCCCATCGGTTCGATGATGGGGAACAGCCGTCAGGGCGACATGGCCGACCAGGCCGACGGCATCAACGAGGTCCACATCGCCCTCAAGCTCCGTTCGACCGACGCGAAGATCATGCAGGCGATCGAAGAGGCGCTCGAGCGCATCGACAAGGGCACCTACGGCGTCTGCCGCGACTGCGGCGAACGTATCTCGGACGCCCGCCTTCGCGCCATCCCGTGGACCCGGGTCTGCATCACCTGCAAGGAGAAACAGAAGTGAAGCCCTCCACCACGCTGTCGCTGTTGCAGGAGCTCTACCGCGAGCGGCTCGCCCTGTTCGACCGGCACGTGAAGGGCGCGCAGGCCATCGGCGACTACGAGTTCAACAACACGTACCAGTACGTGATTGGCCGCGAGGAGCACCACCTCCAGTGGGTGCGCGCGGCCATCGAGGGGCTCGGTGGCACGCCCGACACCGCGATTGCCGCCCTCTCGGTGCCGGCCGGCAAGGGCAAGGCCCGCGAGCAGTCCGTGCTGCAGGACGATGCGCGGCAGCAGCAGGCGTTCATCGACAAGTGGACACCGCGCGTGCAGGGCATGACCAATGCCCGCCATCGCACCATGCTCACGCTGATGCTCGGCGAGATGCGCGAGCACCTGCGGTTCTTCGAGTACGCCCTGCAGGGGCGCGACGACCTGCTCGGCCGTCGTATGGCCGGCGCGAGCACCGGCGACGGCGTCCTGCCGGTCCGGTGGGTGGAATAGCGCGCGTTCCCGTCGCCATCGCACTGGGCAGCAACCTCGGCGATCGCGACGCACAACTCGACGAGGCCGAAGAACGCCTGGCCGTCCTGCTCTCCGGCGCCGTCGCCTCGGCCCGTTACGAGACCGAGCCGGTGGGCGGGCCCGCCGGCGCCCCCCGGTTTCTCAACGAGGTGGTGGTCGGGACCACGCAGCTCTCACCTCACGCGCTGCTCGACGCGCTGCTGGCCATCGAGCGCCACGCCGGACGGGAACGCCCCTACGTGAACGCGCCGCGCACGCTGGACCTCGACCTCATCCTCTACGGCGATTTCGTGATCGACGAGCCGACGCTGAAGGTGCCGCACCCGCGGTTCCGCGACCGCGCCTTCGTCCTCGAGCCGCTGGCCGAAGTGGCCGGCGACTGGGTCGATCCCGTTTCGGGCCTCACCGTCGTCGAACTCCGCGACCAACACGGCGCACCCCCACGGTAGCCCCCCGGTAGGGACGGCTCTCCGAGCCGTCCGCCGCGATGTCGGCCCCC
>VFQN01003633.1_pt1 | contig 21680 bp, 22 predicted proteins | sample 3512371 | NCBI WGS metagenome assembly VFQN01 (sample SAMN10412370, study PRJNA504923) | tailings metagenome | isolation source: Replicate 2 from Balatoc abandoned mine | place: Philippines: Itogon, Benguet | collected 2017-08-28
TATTTATGATAAATATGCCAACGACAAAATCACTGTTTTAGAAAACTTAACTCGTGAAAAATTATTACAATTAAAAAATATTTTTTCTCAAATGGAGTCGTTTTTCCACGGAAAAAGCTCAGGTCTTGATCCATTAAATAGCTATTTAAGCATTCCAATTTTAATCAATTCCAAAGATAATATTGAAGCAACCGGAATTCCGTCACAAAGTGCAACAGGAAAAGGTGCTGTCTTTTTATTAGATTCAGGAATTGTAGGCGAAACAGCCCCAATGGTTAACATTTTCATGGAAAACTTAAAAGAAGAAGGTTTCCGAAAAATGCTAAAAAACCAATTTGTAAAATATACCGACGCTTGTGTGGAAAATTTCCTTGGTGGCGATGTAAAATCACTTTTCAAAAACACTAAGCAATTATCCAAAGTCGTTCTAAATCATTTCAAACCAATGATTCCGGAACAATTTCATGGCGTGTGGCAACAAGGAATTGATACTAATGATTACTATCTGAAACTTTGTGGTTCCGGTGGTGGCGGATATATTCTTGGTTTTACCGAAGATTTAGAAAAAGCGAAACAATCCCTAAAAGACTATAAACTGGAAGTAGTTTACCAATTTTAAATTTCTACTATGCTTAGCCGAAAAACCAAACATCTGCTGTTAAAAATCATCAGCATGTTTTCTGTGGTTCGAGGCTATAACATCCCGGTTATTGTCTTGGCACAATATCTGTCGGCAATATTTATTCTTGCTCCCGAAAAAAGGGCATTAGAAGTAATTCTTGATAGGAATCTTTTCTTAATTGTACTTTTATCAGCATTAACAATAGCTTCGGGTTATATCATCAACAATTTTTACGACAGTAAAAAAGACTTAATCAACCGACCCAATAAATCCATGCTCGACCGATTAGTCAGTCAAAAAACCAAACTTCAAGTCTATTTTTCGGTCAATTTTGTCGTTTTTCTTTTAGCTTTTTTCATTTCATTTCGAGCCGTTTTATTCTTTTCAAGCTACATTTTTCTCATTTGGTTTTATTCTCATAAACTAAAGAAAATTGTAATCATTGGCAATTTAACAGCTTCACTACTAGCCATTTTACCATTTTTTGCTATTTTACTGTATTATAAAAACTTCTACAGTGTAATTTTTGCTCATGCCACATTTTTATACCTGCTCATTTTAATACGTGAAATGATAAAAGATTTAGAAAACATAAAAGGCGATGTAGCAAATAATTACCAAACCATTCCGGTACTTTTTAGTGAAAATATTTCAAAAAAAATCATCACACTTCTAACTATTTCCACAATAATTCCGGTTTATTTTCTGGTAGAAATATTTGAAGTCGGCTACATGGATATTTATTTTTATACAAGCATGATTATTTTGATTTTCTTTCTTCAAAAACTTTGGAAATCAACAACAAAACAAAATTATCTTTTACTTCACAACACACTAAAATTTATAGTTGTTTCAGGCGTTTTCAGCATTGTACTCATCAATCCGGAAGTACTCATTCATGGCAAAAAAGTAGTAGAAACCATTGTTCGTTAGAAGCAAAACTTCTAGGCAATTGCTAAACCATTTTCCCGCTTTCCGTTTCAATCTGTCATTGCGAAGAAATTAAGACACACGAGCGAAGCGAACTGAGCGTAAGCTAATCTCATCAAAATTTTGCGATACAATGACAGGATTTCCACTTTAATCGGGGCTAAAATTTAAGCCATAGCATTTTATTATACGATATAAGCATCTGAAATACGTATCTTTGCCTAAATTTTAGAATTCATGAATAATAAGGACGGCAACAATAAACGAAACAGCTCACGACCAAATTCGAACAAATCAACTCGAAGCGGAGCTAAACCGCCGATGCAAAAACGAGCACAAAACCCCAAAAAAGTGACAAAACCGGTAAACAATATACCTAAACCATTAAAATCGGATGACATTCGATTGAATAAATACATTTCCAATTCAGGAGTTTGTTCACGTCGTGATGCCGACATTTATATTCAATCAGGAAACGTAAAAGTAAACGGCGAAGTCATTACCGAAATGGGCTACAAAGTAAAACCCGGCGATGTAGTAAACTTTGATGGCGTTGCATTAATTCCGGAAAAGAAAGAATATATCTTATTAAACAAGCCTAAAAACTTCACTACTTCTAATGAAGACAATGATGATTATAGAAACGTTTTAGAATTAGTTCGTGCCGCAACCAAAGCCAAAATTCAACCCATTGGCAGAATGGATAAAAACACAACCGGTTTATTGGTTTTTACTAATGATACCGATATGATCAGAAAATTCAGTTTGCCTAACCAAAAGTCAACAAAAATCTATCAGGTTTCTTTAGACAGAAATTTAAAATTTGAAGATTTAGAAAAAATTGCCGGTGGCGTAACACTGGATGGACACCGACTTTTTGTTGATGAAATCAGCTATATTGAAAACGAGTCTAAAACCGAAATCGGACTTAAATTAAGAACACCAAACGTAAAAGTAGTTCGCGCTATTTTTGAAAGTTTCAAATATGATGTACTTAAAATTGATCGCGTTTCATTCGCCGGATTAACCAAGAAAAATCTACCTCGAGGTAACTGGCGTTTCCTTACAGAACAAGAAATCATCAATTTGAAAAATCTATAAAAATTGTATATTTACAATACTAAAATCCTCTTGTTTTTAGAATAAGAGGATTTTTTTGTCTAAAAATAAATTATGTCAACAGAAAAAAACTTATCCATTGCCCATCTTTGGTTCGAAGCCTTCAACTCCCATAATCTGGAAAAACTTTTATCATTATATGATGATGAAGCTCAACATTTTAGTCCAAAATTAAGAATCCGTCATCCTGAAACCAATGGTTTAGTCATTGGAAAAGACGCCTTGCACTCATGGTGGAAAGACGCTTTTGAACGATTAACAAGTTTGCATTACAAGGTAACTTCGTTAACTTCAAATTCCGACAGAGTTTTTATGGAATACATTAGAATAGTCAATAATGAACCCGAAATGCTCGTAGCCGAAGTGCTCGAAATTAAAGATGGAAAAATCATTTTCTCCCGAGTTTATCACGGATAATTTATTATTCTATTAACAAGTCTAATCAAAATAAAAACATAGTTTTACATTATTAATCAACCAATTATGAAAAACCTATATTCAATTTCAACTCTTTTATTTTTGTCACTACTTTTCATAAACTGCAAATCCGATGAAAAACCACAGGATTTCAAATCAATAACAGAGAACTATTTCAAAGAAAAAAACGAATTAAATCCACTTGAAGCCACCTTCAATGGGCAATCAGAACAAAATGATAAATTAGTTTTTGAAATGACTGATGAATATCGCTCTAAAAAGAAAGCTTTTTTTGAAAAATACTTATCCGAATTAAAAAATATTGATTTCGACAAACTATCCGAAGAAGAAAAAAACAGCTATGACATTATTAAATGGGAAGCTGAAGTTGGTATTTCTTTATTGGAACAAAATGGAAATTTAACTCCAATCAACCAATTTGAAGGCACACATCTAACCATCGGACAATTAGCCAGTGCTGAAAGCGCACAACCATTCAAAACTGTTGATGACTATGAAAAATTCCATAAAAGATTAGATTTATATACTGTCTGGATTGATTCTGCCATTGTTTACATGAAAAAAGGGATGAACCAAAACGTAGTTTTACCAAAAGCTTTGGCGATAAAAATTGTTCCGCAATTTGAAGCATTAATTACTCCAAAAGCAGAAGACAATCTTTTTTATTCAAGTTGCAAAAAATTTCCAACCGAATTTACTCCACAACAAAAAGACGAATTATCTAAAAAATATGCGACTGTAATTAATGAAAAGTTAGTTCCTCAATTTCAAAAAATTATAACATTCCTGAATGAAGAATACATTCCAAAATGCCGTGAAACAAGCGGAATTGGAAGCTTAAATGGCGGAAATGAATTGTATAAATCTTTGGTAAAACAATGGACAACTACAACCAAAACTCCTGAAGAAATTCACGAATTAGGTTTACAAGAAGTTGCTAGAATCAAATCGGAAATGGAAAAAGTAAAAAATCAGGTTGGTTTTAACGGAACAATTATTGAGTTTTTTGATTATGTTAGAAACAAACCCGAGTTAAAACCATTTAAAAAGCCGGAAGAAGTGATTGCTAACTTCGAAAAGTATCATAAAATAATCAAACCCAATGTAGATAAATTCTTTTCCCTACAACCCAAAACGCCATTCCAAATCAAAAGAACAGAGGCTTTTCGTGAAAAAACTGCCAGTGCTGAATACATGCAAGGTTCAGCCGACGGAACACGTCCGGGAACGTTTTATGTTCCAATTCCTGATGTAAAAAACTACAACTATTATGCTGATGAAGATTTGTTTTTACACGAAGCCATTCCTGGACATCATTTCCAAATTTCATTGCAACAAGAAAATACAGCATTACCTGATTTCAGAAAATTCAATTGGTTTGGTGCTTATGGAGAAGGTTGGGCTTTATATACCGAAAGCCTTGGAAAAGAATTAGGACTATACAATGATCCATACCAATATTTTGGAATGTTAAGTAGTGAAATGCATCGAGCTATCCGATTAGTCGTTGATACCGGTTTGCATAGCAAAGGTTGGACTCGCGAACAAGCCATCAAATATTCACTTGAAAACGAAGCCGAAAGCGAAGCCAGTATTATTGCAGAAATTGAACGTTATATGGCGATTCCGGGACAAGCTTTATCCTATAAAATTGGACAGTTGAAAATCATCGAACTTCGCAAAAAAGCAGAAACAGAGATGAAAGACAAATTCGATATTAAAGTATTCCATCAAAAAGTATTGGAGTCAGGTGTAATGCCATTGGCTTTATTGGAAAAGAAAATCAACGATTGGATTTCCACCGCAAAATAAATTCAACAAAAAACGGCTTTCAATTGAAAGCCGTTTTTTATTTCTTAATTCCGTTTTCTAAATTTTCAAAATTGATAGGATTACCGTTTACGTCAAAATATTGATAATGGTATTTCAGTTTTCCATCAAACTCTTCAATTCTAATTTCCATTTGATAAAAACCGCCTTTCCATTCCACTACTACATTAAAAGTGTACTCGGCAACACCAAAACTACTCGGTAAAGTACTGGCATATACCAATCTTCTTGATTTTAAGTTAAGTGTATTAATCTCAAAATTCTCATATGTTCCAATGCCTTGTTTATCCGAATCAATACCTTCATCATCGTGATGACCAATGGTTCTACTTCTTTTTTTAATGTCTTTTGGATCGTTGTAAATATCTTTTATAGAAATAATTACGTCTTTTAATGAATTTTTCCCAATATTAAAAACATAGAACCGTAATTGATGTATATAGGTATTTTTATCCGATTTTTTACTATTGCTTTCATCCGACAAATCCAAATCGGTAATTTCTATCAACGGCAAATTATTACCCAACATCGTTTGATAGGAAGAAATAGAATTGGAAGAGAGAACAGCTCCATTTTTCAACGTATCTTTCCCATTCAATAAAGAATTCAATTTTTCTATCTCTTTTTTTGCCTTCGCTAATTCAATTTCTGCTTCAGATGATTTACCTTTTATCAAATTATTCCCTTTATAAAAATAGACAATCGACAAAACAATAAAAAAACATCCTAACAACGCCAATAAAATAGTTATCATAAGCATCCTATTTTTCATCTTGATATTTTTGATAATCAGGGTTTGTTTAAAACTTCGGGGTAAAACTATAGTAAAAGTTGTTATAAATAAACTTTTAACGACCAATGGCTAAATTTTAAGATAAAAATCTATTTCGATAAATTATCTGCATTTTTTTAGGATGAAATACAAAAAAACGCTCAAAATTCTCTTTTATCTTTTAATATTCTTTGAAGAGTGAATTTGAAGAGAAATAAAAAAGCTCAAACTTTCGTTTGAGCTTTTGTGCGGGTGATAGGACTCGAACCTACACGCCTTGCGGCACCAGATCCTAAGTCTGGCACGTCTACCAATTTCGCCACACCCGCAAAAATTGTGAGTGCAAATATAAACATTACTTTGTAATTTCCAATACTCAATTAATAAATTCTAAAAAAATACTCTTCTTGCAAAAAATTGGAATTTGGAATTTATAATTTGGGATTTCTATTTGTATATTTGACCTTATTCAATTTTAAATTCTAATGGACAACATAAAACAGTACGTTCAAGAAAACAAAGAACGCTTTATTAATGAATTAATCGAGTTGTTAAAAATTCCATCCGTAAGTGCTGACAGTGCTTATTCTCAAGATGTTATTAACACTTCAGAAGCCGTAAAAGCTAGTTTAGAAAAAGCAGGATGTCAATTTGTAGAGATTTGTGAAACGCCGGGTTATCCTATTGTGTTTGGCGAACATATTATTGACGCAACTTTGCCAACGGTTTTAGTTTACGGACATTATGATGTTCAACCACCGGATCCAATGGAACTTTGGACTTCACCACCGTTTGAACCGGTAATTAAAAACACAGAAATCCATCCTGACGGAGCCATTTTTGCTCGCGGTGCATGTGATGACAAAGGTCAAATGTATATGCATGTAAAAGCATTTGAATATATGATTTCCAATAATTGTTTGCCTTGTAATGTAAAATTCATGATTGAAGGCGAAGAAGAAGTAGGTTCAAAATCTTTAGGTTGGTTTGTAGAAAACAATCAAGAAAAACTAAGTTGTGACGTAATTTTAATTTCCGATACGGGAATGATTTCCAATTCTCAGCCATCAATTACAACAGGTTTACGTGGTTTAAGCTATGTAGAAGTGGAAGTTACCGGACCAAATCGCGATTTACATTCCGGTCTTTATGGCGGCGCCGTTGCTAATCCGATAAATGTATTGACCAAAATGATTGCATCACTTCATGACGAAAATAATCACATTACTATTCCAGGTTTTTATGATAAAGTAGAAGAGCTTTCTGTTGAAGAAAGAGCTAAAATGGCAAAACGTCCATACAGCGAAGACGATTATAAAAAAGCGCTTGACATTGCTGATGTTTATGGCGAAACAGGTTATTCAACCAACGAAAGAAACTCTATTCGCCCAACACTTGACGTAAACGGAATTTGGGGAGGTTATACAGGTGAAGGTGCAAAAACAGTAATTGCTAGCAAAGCGTTTGCAAAAATATCAATGCGTTTAGTTCCAAATCAAGATTGGGAAGAAATCACAGAATTGTTCAAAAAACATTTTGAAAGTATTGCTCCAAAAGCTATAAAAGTAAAAGTTACACCACATCACGGCGGACAAGGTTATGTTACACCAATCGACAGCATTGGTTATCAAGCAGCGAACAAAGCTTACACCGAAACCTTTGGAGTTCAAGCCATTCCTGTGCGTTCCGGTGGAAGTATTCCAATTGTCGCTTTATTTGAAAAAGAGCTAAAATCCAAAACTATCTTGATGGGATTTGGTCTTGACAGCGACGCTATTCACTCGCCAAATGAGCATTTTGGAATTTTTAATTACTTGAAAGGAATTGAAACTATTCCGTTATTTTACAAATATTTTGTGGAATTGAGTAAATAAGTTTTACCACGAAGACGCAAAGTTTACAAGAAAAAATCTGCTAATTCAATAATGAATTAGCAGATTTTTTATTTTCAATAAACTTGTCATTCCGAGGAACGAGGACACTAGCGACAGCGAACTGGCAAAGCAATATCATAATCATACTTCATTTGATGTGATTCCTCGTTCCTCGGAATGGCGAAAAAGAAAGAAATGTTAAATTTCAACTCTACATTTGTAGAATTTATTTTTTATTCTACATTTGTAGAGTTAACTCTAATTTTGTAGAAAAATGCAATTATCCAATGCCGAAGAACAAGTAATGGAACATTTATGGAAAATGGAAAAAGCTTTTATGAAAGATTTACTTGAAGCTTATCCTGAGCCAAAGCCTGCTACGACAACTGTTGCCACACTTTTGAAACGAATGATTGATAAGAAATTTGTAGCTTACAACGAGTTTGGAAATTCAAGAGAATATTATCCATTAGTTAAAAAATCAGATTATTTCTCAAAACACGTTAACGGATTGATTAAAAATTTCTTTGATAATTCGGCATCACAGTTTGCTTCCTTTTTTACCACCGAAACCAATCTGTCGGAAAAAGAATTGGAAGAACTCAAAAAAATCATTGACGTTCAACTTCAAAAAAAGAAAAAATGATAGACTTTGTTATAACATCATCGGTTTGTTTAACCATTTTTCTTTCTGCATATCATTTGCTTTTAGAAAAAGAAAAAATGCATTCTTTTAATAGATTTTATCTGTTGACTTCCATAATCGTTTCATTACTTATTCCTTTTTTGAACTTTGAAATCATAAAAGAAATTCCTGTAGAAGTTTCAGAAACCGTTATGGTTGAAAGAATAATTCCTAGTCAAGTGGTTTTTGCTGAAGAAGAAACTTCGATTTTACCATCAATCATTTGGAGTTTATACGGATTAATATCTTTTGGGTTTTTCATTCGTTTTGGCAAAAATCTTCATCAAATTATTTCCAAAGCCAAATCAAATCCAACAGTAAAATATCAAAATGCGGATTTAGTTTTATTAGAAGAAAAAGTACTTCCGCACACGTTTTGGAATTCCATTTTCATCAATTTTGATGATTACAACCGTAGAAATATTGAAGATGAATTATACATGCATGAATTGGTTCATGTAACACAAAAACACACGTTTGACATATTATTTATCGAGACATTGAAAACCATTTTTTGGTTCAATCCGTTATTTTATTTCTACAAAAAAGCTATTCAACTTAACCACGAATTCCTTGCTGACGAAGAAGTAGTAAAATCCTGTGATAATGTCTCGTTTTATCAAACTTTATTGCTTCAAAAGAATAGTATCAATCACGTTTTTCTAACCAGTAACCTCAATTATTCAGTAACCAAAAAACGATTAATCATGATGACTAAAAACACTTCAAAATCATTGGCTACACTTAAAAAAATAGCCGTTTTACCTATATTAATTGGTATGATTTATTTTTTCTGTGTAGAAATTGTAGCACAAGAAAAATATATATTACCACAAAAAATCAACGTCGAAAAAAATAAAAATGTTTCCGAGGGAGAATACTTCAACGGTGTTCGAATTAAATATTATGAAAGTCGTATAAAAACCAAAAATGGCTATGAAAATGGGAAACTGATTTTTGACAAAAAATATGAAGAACTCGCAGACAATGAAAAAAAAGACATTCAACTGTTCCTTATTGTACCAAAACCGTTTGAAAAAAAATCTCCAACACAAAACGAACTAAACGAATTTAAAAACGAAAAAAAATATGCTATTTGGATTGACGGAAACCATGTTTCAAACTCAAAACTTAATGATTACAAACCATCCGATTTTGCTCATTTCAGTGGAAGTTCTGTATTAAAAAATGCTCGAAGCAAAAAATTTCCACAACCATTTCAATATTGGTTTTCAACTCACAATCATTTTGAAAAAAGTGAAATGGGAAAACAAAAAAAGAAATATCCAGGAAAAGAAATTATTATTTGGCAAGAAAATGAAACAGTTATGGTTTACGATTATAAAAGTCCAGAAAACACTGATTTAGTACCTTCTGGAAGAACTCCTTATAATAAAGCAGACCACACTAAACAAAATAAAAACGAAAATACAGAAATATTTGCTATTGGAAAAGAAACAGATTTAAAAGAACCAAGCTTTCCCGGCGGACTTTCGGAGTTTTATAAATTTATTGCACAAAATTTCAAAATGCCAAAAAACTTTAAAAGCAATGAAAAATTAATTGCCTCTTTTATTGTTGAAAAAGACGGAAGTTTAACCAATATCGATGTCAAAAAAGATTTAGGTTCAGGTACTAAAGAAGAAGCTATTAGAGTTTTGAAAAATTCTCCAAAATGGATACCTGCAAAAATTAAAAACGAAACAGTTCGTTACCAATATGTCCTTCCAATTAAAATTACAAAAGAATAAATGAAATCCATTCTGATTTTACTAACTGCGTTTGTTGTAATTGGTTTTTCAAGTTGTAAAACCAACAAAACCATCAACCATCATCGCGAAGGAAAATGGGTTTTTAAAGATACGGTAAACGGAGTTTTGTACAAATCAAAAGGAAAATATAACCAAAGTCGGGAAATCAAAACTTGGAAATATTTTGAAAATCGCAAACTTGTTAAAGTTGAAAAATATCAGGGTAACATTTGTCATATTAAAACTTTTGATGAAAAAGGAAAAACAACTTCCTTAGGAAAATCAATGATAATAGAAGAAAACAACGAAACTCATTGGTATTTAACCGGTGACTGGATTTTCTTTGATGAAAAAGGGAGAATCATTGGCGTCAAAAAATATGAGAAAGGCGAATTAATTTCAGAAAATGAAATGTAAACGCAACTTTTTGAACAAAAAAGCATCTATTTAAAAAACCTAACCGTTATGAAAAAACTTATTATTGCATTAAGTTGCCTTGTGTTTTTGTATATTTCTTGTTCTGATGATGATAAAAAAACTGTAAACTCAAATTGCGACAAACAAGCACTAGTTGTTAATGAAAATGCTTTTCAAGACATCATAACAGCCAATTACATGATAACAAATGCTATACTAAACGACGATTGCTTATCTATTACTGTAAGTTCAAGCGGATGTAACGGCGAAACTTGGGAAATGAATTTTATAGGTTCAAATAGTGTTTTAGAATCATTCCCAGTACAAAGACTTGTAAAAGTTGAACTAGACAATCAAGAAGCTTGTTTGGCGGTTTTTCAAAAAACGGTTTCTTTTGATTTGGTTCCTTTTCAAGTTAACGGACAAAGTCAAGTCACTTTGAATATTGAAGGTTGGGATGAGCCAATTATTTATCAATATTAAATTTCTAAAAAAATCACATCCTTACAACCTCATAGTCAATAGTTTCTATGAGGTTTTTTATTTGCCGAAATTTTCATTTAAAAAAATCACCAACTAAAAATCAATCGCTTACAATAAATATAATTTTTTGGCGTTATATTTGTATATCATCAATCATCATAAAATCAATCAATCATGTTAAAACGTTTTTTCCTTCTTTGTTCTGGTGTCGATACTGACATTGTGAACGGTTGTTCCAACGGCGAGCAAAACAAATATGCCGGAATTGGAGCCACAGTTTTCTTCACAGCCGTAATGGCTTTTATCGCTGCTTCTTATGCTTTATTTACCGTTTTTGACAACGCTTATATTGCGGTTGCTTTTGGACTAGTTTGGGGATTTTTAATTTTCAATCTTGATCGTTTTATTGTTTCGACCATCAAAAAAAGAGATAATTTTCTGGATGAATTCATTCAAGCTTCACCACGAATTGTTTTAGCGATTATTATAGCGGTCGTAATTTCAAAGCCATTGGAAATCAAAATTTTTGAAAAAGAAATTAATACCGTTTTATTAAAAGAAAAAAATGAAATGGCTTTAGCAAATAAAAAGCAAGTTGCCAATTATTTTCAATCGGATTTGGACAAAAACAAAGCTAAAATCGACAGTTTGAAAAGTGATATTTCGAAAAAAGAAAAAGAAGTCAACGATTTATATTCTGTTTATATTACTGAAGCCGAAGGAACAGCCGGAACCAAAAAACTAGGAAAAGGTCCAGTTTATAAAGAAAAGCGTGAAAAACACGATGCTGCTTTGCAAGATTTATCCACTTTAAAAACAGCTAATCAAACCAAAATTGCCGATTTGGAGACCAAAGCCAAAACATTACAAACTGATTTAGACAAAAAAGTAACCGAAACTCAGCCAATTATTGACGGTTTTGACGGATTGATGGCACGAATTAATGCTTTGAATAAATTGCCTTGGTTACCTTCGTTTTTCATTATGTTGCTGTTTTTAGCGATAGAAACTTCGCCAATTATTGCTAAATTATTATCGCCAAAAGGTGAATATGATTTCAAACAAGAAGATGGTGAAATGGGAATTAAAAATGTAATCGCTCAAAATCGTTATCAAAGTGAGTTGCAACGAAAAACAGATGCCGAAATTTATGATAAGGTTTATGCCGACATTAAAGACGACAAAGAATTATATAACTACAAGAAAAAAGGCGCAACCGAATTATTGAAACTGCAAGCTGATGGTTTTGTAGAAAAGCAAAAGAAATCAATGTGATTTTAAAATTAAAAAGCTGTCTGGAAAAGACAGCTTTTTAATTTTTATTCAATTCGTATACTCATCCAGGAAGCTTCTAAAACCACATTATTGTTAACAAAAGCTTTACCGGATTGTTTGATGATTTTTTCACTCATCCTAATATTTTTTATAACAAATGTTACTTTTTCATCAAATTTAACTCCTGCAAAAAATTGAGCTGTTTCTATGTATGCTAATGCAAAAATCCCATTTGAAACACCTAACAACCTAACTCCTGCACCTCCACATTGTGCCATCGCCTCAATAAGTATGGTTCCGGGAATATAACTATATTCTGGAAAATTTCCTTTCAGAATAAAATTTGTTTCATCAAATGTTTTCTCAGCTACAATTTCTTCCTCATTAACTGTTATTAACTCATCCACAAAAAGGAAAGGGCTTCGGTGAGGTATTAAATCTTCAATATTTTTTTCCATTTGCTTTTTTATAAATATTTAAAATTCAGCTTTTAACTTATTAATTTTCATAGAACAAAACTAAACCTTTTTACAACAATCATCTAGTTTTTCATAAGCTAAAGGATTAGCCTTAATATCATCTGCATCAAAACCTAAATCGGAAATTGTTTTTCTTATAGTTTCAAGATTTGTTTTTTTAGAATTATAATAAACAGAATTGTCTTATTCTCTTCATCAATCTCATACATTTTTAACCCTTTAATTTTTAAAGGTTAGCTTGGAAATTTTACCGCAAGTTTCACATTCTTTACAATGATCACAGTAAAATTCAGTTTTAATTACTGCTTTTTGATTCGTTTTTGATTGTGCTTTTGCAGAAAAAACAAACAATGTAAAAAACACTATTAAAAAGTACTTTTCATAATTTTATATATATTTAATAATCTCAGATTTTAATTTATCATATTCTCCTTGAAGTATTAAACCATTGTCTAATAGTTTTTTATAATTTTGAAGTTTTTCAAATAGTTCATCTTGAGATAAATCGGCTAAGCCTTTTTCAACTTCAGGTTTTTCATCCGGAAATTGCTTTTCATCACGATATCCTGATTGTGACACCGGAATAATCTCAGTAAAATCAGTCACTTCTTCTACCTGAATTTCTTCTACAACTTCTGCTTCTTCAATAACTTCAATTGGAGTTGTTTCTACTGGAACTTTTTCTTCAACAATTGGTGCATTTGCAACAGGATTTTTTAACAAATCCAATTGTTCTTTGGCGAAAGTATATAATTTTCGCGCTTGATTTTTTGGCAAATAATCTACCGTATGTGTTAAATCCGACTTGGTAGAAAAGGTAAATTCTGCTCCCAAAATTCCTTCTTTTACAAAACTTGCAGCAATATCATCCCAATCATAATCAACAAATTCCATCGACAATCCAAGATTTTTAGGCTTACAAAGAATGATTCGTTTATTGGTTACCACAATACTGTCTGGCAAAATGGTTACTGCCGGTTTTTTTTGAACTGCAATATATCCTATTTCTTCATTGGACATCAATAAATTATCAAGCTTTGAAGTAATTTTTTCAATTGCTTTTGGGTCTTGATCTTCGTTTAATATTTTCTTTAAATTATCTAACATGGCTTTATTTTATGTCTAAAATTCATTGCAAAAGTAATGCCTAATTCTCTACTTCTCGATACAATTTCGAGAAAAAATCGAAATCACTCGAAGTGACGTTACAGAATTTCGCTTTGGATTTTTTTGGTTAAACTTTTGAAAACTAATTCATAAGAGTGATTTATCAGTTCAAGCATCATTTTATCGGAAACATCACCATTAAAATCGACAGTATTCCAATGAATTTTACTCATGTGATAACCCGGATTTATCGCTTCATATTCAACTCGAAGCTCTAAAGCTCGCTCCGGATCGCATTTCAAATTTAGCGATGGCGTTCCTTTTTCCCATTCTTTCAATGATGTAAGGCAAAACATTTTTCCGCCAACTTTAAACACCAATGTATCTTCATCAAACGGAAAATGTTCGGTTACTCCTTTTTTGGAAAGACAAAATTCGTAAAGTTGTTGGATGTTCATTTTTTTGAGTTGGGAGTTTAAAGTTATTAGTTTGGAGTTAATAGCTTGGTGATAAAAAATTAAATTTTTGATGAGCCAAATTTATCTGGATTATTCATCATATAATAAAGCAATTTTCCAACTTCATTATTTAAACTCGTTAATTCATTAAATTTTAACTCTTCCAAATAACCACAAGCTAAAGCAAAATCCAACCAAACTTGAGTTTCGGTATTTTCGGCTTCAGCATCTGTTAACTTGCTAAAAAAGTTTTTAGGATAAACTCTTTTTCTATAAGCTTCACTTACAGTAACTGTGACACTTCTCGAACTTCTCCTAATTTGGTCTGTTAAAGAATATTTCTCTTCTTTTGGAAATGATTTAGAAATTTCAAAAATTTTCATCGCTAAATCAAATGATTTCTTGTAAGCTAATAAATCTCTATAATCCATAATACTTCTTTTTCTACTTACTAAAAAACTCCAAACTTATTACTCACTACTCCAAACTATATAAAATCGGTTTACTTGGCGATGCATCATTTTCAAACGAAGCTATCTGAATATTCAAAATATAACTTCCATCGGGAATTTCATTAGGAACAAAAATCATTTCGGTAATGGTGCAATTAAATCGTGCATCATCATTTAGATTGTCAACATTTTTTACATTCCAAAAAGCTTTATGAGCCAATAATCTTCCTTCATCTTCTTCCCTATCAACGCTTGGTAAATCGATTAACAAATGCTGAATTCCTTTTTCTCTGATAAAAATAGCTGCTTCTTCCGAAAGATACGGCGGATTGGTTTTGGAATAGTTTTTATACTTTTTCTCTTCAATATTTGGCAATGTTCTGATGACAAGTGATTCAGGAGTTCTTTTACTTAAAGCTATTTCTATTTGCTCTTTAGTAATTACTAAATCTCCAGCAGCATTTTTTGGTTCGATAGAAATTAATTCAGCAGTAAAAAAGAATTGTTTCAAACATTGATTTATCGAATAAAACTCTCGTGTAATATGCCCGAGACATTCGGTATGCGTTCCGTGTCCGTGCGGATTGAAGAAGATATTGTTGAAATTAGTCGAGCTTCCTTCGGAAACTTTTCCAATCCAATCACCAAAATGAACAGGTTCTATTTCGGGTTTTTCAATATACCAAGCTATTGGATTTTTATCGGTATTGGTTATTGGAATAGAAATATCAATGGGTTTTGATAAATCAATTTGAAAATTATTTATTGTTGCTTTCATGTTAACCACTAAGACCACGAAGTTTTCACGAAGTTCACAAAGCTTTATGTTTCTTTGTGCCTTCTTTATGTCCTTTGTGGTTATTTTTCCAAATTTAACAAAAACAAGTCACTTGCTATTCCGTCAGAAAGAAATTTTCCTTTTAGGGTTGGTCTTAAAATCTTCTCGATACGATTTTGATTCTCAAAATCACTCGAAGTGACGATTTCGAGTAAATCATCTGCAATAAATTTTTCAGATTGTTTCAAAAGATATTCCAGAAAATCAGTTCCAAATTCTTTCTCAATTTTATCCAAAGAAATTCCCCAAATGGTTCGTAAACCCGTCATAACATATTCGTTATATCTATCGTTTTTAGATAAAATTTCCGTTTCTGATGGTAATTTATTTTCTGCTATTGATTTTAAATACAAACTGTTATTGGCAACATTCCAGCTTCTCGAAACACCATTAAAACTATGTGCGGACGGACCAATTCCAATGTATTTTTTGCCTAACCAATACGCCGAATTGTTTTTGGAAAAATAGTTTTCTTTACCAAAATTGGATAATTCGTAATGAATAAATCCATTTTCTTGAAGTTTGTTGACCAAAATTTGAAAATGTTCTTGAGCAACTTCGTCCTTTGGTTCGTCGATTTTTCCAATTTGTATCAATTTCTTCAAAGCCGTTTTGGGTTCAACCGTCAAAGCATAACTGGAAATATGCGGAATATTGAACGATAAAGCTGTTTCTATGTTTTGCAACCACTTTTCATTACTCATATTTGGCATTCCATAAATCAAATCAATAGAAATATTATCGAAATATTGAGTAGCAAATTCCAGACATTTTTTGGCTTCTTCCGAGTTATGAGCACGATTCATCAGCTGTAAATCATCTTCAAAAAACGACTGAATTCCAATACTTAATCTGTTAATTCGATTATTTGATAATTCAACTATTCGCTCATTTGATAAATCATCCGGATTGGCTTCAACAGTGATTTCTGGATTTTCAACTACGTCAAAATGTTTATAAACAGCATCAATCAAAAACTTTAAATCCGAAATATCTAAAATACTTGGCGTTCCTCCGCCAAAATAAATAGTTTCAACTACCTCATCACATTCATTTTTTCGCAATGCTATTTCTTTTGCCAATGCTAAAACCATTTCATCTTTCTTCTTCAATGAAGTAGAAAAATGAAAGTCGCAGTAATGACAAGCTTGCTTGCAAAAAGGTATGTGAATGTAAATTCCTGACAAAACTATTTTTTTACTCTATCTTCATTTTGTTTCACAAAAGCATCCCAACCCGAATAACTTTTTTCTCCAATTACTTTTCCTGTATTGAAAAAATGACAAACTGCTGCTGCTAAACCATCTGTACTATCGAGATTTTTGGGCAATTCTTTGAGTCCAAGAAGTTGTTGCAGCATTTTGGCAACCTGTTCTTTACTGGCATTTCCGTTTCCGGTGATTGCCATTTTTATTTTTTTGGGTTCATATTCAGTTATGGGAATTTGACGTGACAAACCTGCTGCCATAGCAACACCTTGTGCTCGACCAAGTTTTAACATTGACTGAACATTTTTACCAAAAAATGGTGCTTCAATTGCAATTTCGTCCGGATGATGCGTTTCAATCAATTCAATTGTTCGCTCAAAAATGATTTTCAACTTGGTGTAATGATCATCATATTTAGACAAAATCAATTCGTTCAACTGAATGAATTCCATCTTTTTATTGATGACTTTTATCAATCCAAAACCCATGATGGTTGTTCCCGGATCAATTCCTAATATGATTCGTTCGTTTGCCAATTATTTAGTTTCTTAGTTTTTCCTTTACTTTGCAACAATGATTTCAATTCCTCACAAAGCTAAACAATTCAGTGTTTTTATTATCAAACTTTTGATTGTTGTTGGTGCTTTTTATTTTATTTACGACCGATTAGCCAATGACAAAAGTCTTGATTGGGAAAAATTTGGACAATTGATTGAAGAAAAAGCCACTTTTGGAACCATTTTTATTTTGTTGCTTTTTAGTGTTGCGAATCGTTATTTTGAAATTCTGAAATGGCAAAATTTGGCAAAAGTCATTAAACCAATTAGTATTAGTGAAAGTTTAAAACAAGTTCTTGGTGCGTTGACTGCCGGAATTTTTACTCCAAATGGACTTGGCGAATATGCCGGAAAAGCGTTGTTTTTCAGCAAAAATGAAACCAAAAAAGTCATATTCCTTAACTTAATCTGCAACGGAATTCAAATGATTTTATCGGTTGTTTTCGGAACGATTGGGTTGTTTGTTTTAGGTTATTGGAAATGGAGTTTTGCCATTATTGGTTTGGCTGTTTTTTTGATTTTACTTTCTTTTTTTACCAAAAAAATAAAAATCAAAGGTTATTCAATTGAAAAACTAATTCAGAAAATCAACGAAATTCCAGAAGCTATCCACCGTAAAAACAATATTTTGGCAATTTGTCGATATTTAGTTTTTTCGCATCAATATTATTTTTTATTTGTTCTGTTTGGCGTAGATTTACCTTATATTACATTGATTTCGAGCATTGCAGCCGTTTATTTTTTAGCTTCATCGTTGCCGAGTTTTCAGTTTTTGGACTTTGCTGTGAAAGGAAGCGTTGCTATATTTTTCTTCGGAAAATTAGGCGTTAACGATTGGATTGTAGTTTTTATCAGTACGCTAATGTGGCTTTTGAATGTGGTTTTACCGGTGATTATCGGAAGTTACTTTGTTTTGACTTTCAAACCCAATAAAATATAAGTTTGCAATATTTGTTCAAACCAATAAAAATGTATTATGATTGAAATTATTTTATTCTTGATTTTAGCATTTTATGTCCTTTTCATTCTCCAATTGATTTTTGGTTTTAACAAAGTAAAATCATTTGAAAAAATAGATAAAAATCCAAAAACTGCTTTTACTATTATTGTTCCTTTTCGGAATGAAGCTAAAAATCTGCCAAGACTTTTGGGTTCTTTCTCAAAATTGAATTATCCTCATGAATTGATTGAAATTATTTTAGTGGATGATTTTTCTAGTGATTTGTCGGAAAGAATTTGTATCCAATGGCGAATGCAAAACGATGATATTGACACAACACTTTTGGAAAACTTGCGTTTATCCAATTCACCAAAAAAAGATGCTATTTCACGAGCGATGCCAATTGCTAAAAATCCTTGGATTATTACTACTGATGGTGATTGTATTGTTCCGAAAAATTGGCTGCAAACTATTGATAATTTCATTCAGCAAAATCAACCTGAAATGATTGTTTGTCCGGTGGTTTATAAAACCAAAAATAACTGGTTTCATCATTTTCAGCAGCTGGATTTATTGAGTTTACAAGCTACAACTATTGGAAGTTTTGGCATTGAAAAACCGTTTATGTGCAATGGTGCTAATTTTGCTTACACCAAAGAGATTTTTAAAAAACTTGACGGGTTTAACGGAAACAACAAAATGGCTAGTGGTGATGATGTTTTTTTACTTCAAAAAGCGATTCATGCTCAAGAAAAAGTTTCTTATTTAAAACATCGTGATGTTATTGTTAAAACAAAACCCGAGAATGATTTGTTTGCTTTTTTCATGCAACGCGTTCGTTGGGCAAGCAAAACGACAGGTTACAAAAACAATTATGCTAAAATTTTGGCTATCATTGTATTGCTGGCTAATTTGAGTTTGATTTCAGGTTTGTGGTTTGTGGTTTGTGGTTGTTTGGATTGGGAAATTATTCTTGGATTATTCTTGGCAAAATATTTAGTTGATTCTATTTTACTTTTTAAAGCAAATGGCTTTTTAAGAAAAGGAAAGTTTCTGTTACCAATTGCCAGCAGTTTTATTTATCCGTTTTACAGCAGTTTTACGGGAATTTATTCGGTTTTGTTTGGAAAGTTTACTTGGAAAGACCGAACGTTTACTAAATAGCCCGGATGGAAGCGGCATCCTTTTTCTTTTTTTTCTAAAAAAAGAAAAAGATAGAGCGAACAGCCGGACTGTCGTGTAGCAATTTGACGAAGATTCTGCTCCTAAAAATATTATTCTTGTTTGATAATTACCGGAAGAATGAATTGGGTTTTAACCGGAATTCCTCTTTTGATTGCAGGATTTATTTTAGGAAAATCGACTAATCGAGCTCGAAGAATGCTATCAATTCTGATGGTATCATAAGCCACGGAATCTTTCGAAAATTGTGGTTCAAAAGTAATTTTTGAATTAGGAAAAACGGTAACTTTCACTTCTATTGTGTCGAGTTGCGGATACAAAGTCCGTAAAGTATCGATGGCTAATTTTTGTTCTATTGTAGCGGTTAAAAAATCGAAAAAACATTGTTTTCGGGCGTCTTCATCACTTATCTTTTCGCAATCGGATACAGATGGAAGTTCATCGACTTCCTTCCAATTGATTTCTTTCAATTGCTTGTTCAATAATTCTTTTTCATCGGGCACTTTTTTGTCTAATAATTGACAAGAAGTAAAAAAGAAGTTGAACAAAAGAAACAATACAATAAATTTTCTCATATTTTAGTATTGGAAAGAAATCGGGTTTTAATTTCCCAAATGTAATAAAATTTAATTTCTATGGATACTTTACTTTTAGTTGTTGGGCTAATTCTGATGATTTTAGGGTTGATTGGTAGTTTTCTACCTGTTTTGCCCGGTCCAACTTTGAGTTGGTTTGGTTTTGTATGCCTATATTTTACCAAAACTGTTGAGGCAAATTATTGGGTTTTAGGGATTACTTTTTTGATTACGATTTTTATAACAATTGCTGATTATATTATTCCGGCAAAAGGAACGAAAAAGTTCGGTGGGACAAAATATGGTGTTTGGGGAACTAATATCGGCTTGGTTGTTGGTTTATTTTTTCCTCCGATAGGTTTTGTTATTGGGCCATTTGTTGGTGCCCTTATCGGTGAAATACTTTATAATTCAAAAGACACGAATGGTGCATTGAAAGCAGCCTTTGGTTCGTTTATTGGGTTTTTAGTTTCTACTTTTATGAAGTTTATAGTTTGTTTCTCTTTTCTTATTCTTTACGTCTATATCGCGGTGAGGAATTTTGTTTAGATTTTTCTGCCACGGATTTTACGGATTTTACGGATTTTACGGATTTACTCAGCAGATTTTAATTTTTAGAACTTTCCTAAAAAAACAAAAAAGCCATCCACAAAAGTGGAGAGCTTTTCATTGGTCTAACTACTAAACCTTGATACGAGTTACAAATTCGTATCGAAACAACACAACTAATCTTAAATGCTTTTTTGGGCAAAAAAGGTTTTCGTTTCCGAAAACCTTTCCCAATTTTAGCGGTCTGGACGGGACTCGAACCCGCGACCCCATGCGTGACAGGCATGTATTCTAACCAACTGAACTACCAAACCTTCGCTTTATTGCGGTTGCAAATATACAACGCTTTTTCAGTTTTGCAACTTTTTTTGAAAAAAAATATTGACTTTTTTTCGTCCAACTAACCAAACATTTGTTTTTCAACTAAATATGTCGTTAGAATTTTTTCAAAATTTTCTTCAACAGCTACCGGAACATACTTGATTTTGTTCTGAGCACAAGTCATCGCTATATCTTTAAAGTATAAATTCACTAATTCTTCGTAGGATTCTTTAATATTGTCTGCAAAAACATTGATTTGTTCTCCGGTTTCAAGGTCGATAAATTTTCGTGGCGCATTGTCAAAATCGAAGTTGATTTCGGTTTTTTTATCATAAACGTGAAATATTACTACTTTATGTTTATTATGCTTTAAATGTTGTAATGCATTAAAAAGTTTTTCTTTATTGGCGGTATTTTGAAACATATCGGTAAAGAGAATTATCATTGAACGACGATGTACTTTTTCGGCTATTTGATGCAAATAAGTAATCGTATCCGTTGATTTTGCTTCTTTTGGATTCTCAAGCAAATTTTCTAACGTATTCAATATCATTCTGTGGTGTCGATCACTTCCTTTTTCGGGTGCGTAGAATTCATATTTATCTGAATACACACTTAATCCCACAGCATCGCGTTGTTTTTTTAATAAATTCATTAAAACTGCTGATGCTAAAACAGAAAAACCTATTTTGTTGTGAAAGAACAAGTCGTTGCCATTCAGTTTTGGATAATGCATGGATGACGAATTATCAATAATTAAATGACAACGAAGATTGGTTTCTTCTTGATATCTTTTGGTATATAATCTGTCTGTTTTG